>PPYE01720481.1_pt1 | contig 111152 bp, 87 predicted proteins | sample 1559881 | NCBI WGS metagenome assembly PPYE01 (sample SAMN08240022, study PRJNA423297) | Human gut metagenome, whole genome shotgun sequencing project.
GTTACCAGAGTGGCCAAATGGGGCTGACTGTAACTCAGCTGGCTTTCGCCTTCGGTGGTTCGAATCCATCACTGCCCACACGAATGAAACAAAGGAGAGAATTGGTTGGTTCATTCGGTCTTGCGGAAGTAGCTCAGTTGATAGAGCATTAGCCTTCCAAGCTGAGGGTCGCGGGTTTGAGCCCCGTCTTCCGCTCTTATAAGTTGCCTGTGTAGCTCAGCGGTAGAGCACTTCCTTGGTAAGGAAGAGGTCCCGAGTTCAAGTCTCGGCACCGGCTCAATTGAAAATTGAACATGATCATTAATCAAATAAAGAACAATTAAGTTATGGCAAAAGAGAAATTTGACAGATCGAAACCACATGTGAACATTGGTACGATTGGTCACGTTGACCACGGTAAAACAACTTTGACAGCTGCTATCACAACAGTATTGGCAAAGAAAGGTCTTTCAGAGTTGCGTTCATTCGATTCTATCGACAACGCTCCTGAAGAAAAAGAGAGAGGTATCACAATCAACACTTCTCACGTAGAGTATCAGACTGCAAACCGTCACTATGCTCACGTAGACTGTCCGGGTCACGCCGACTACGTAAAGAACATGGTAACTGGTGCTGCTCAGATGGACGGTGCTATCATCGTAGTTGCTGCTACTGATGGTCCTATGCCTCAAACTCGCGAGCACATCCTTTTGGCTCGTCAGGTAAACGTTCCGAGATTGGTTGTATTCATGAACAAGTGTGACATGGTTGACGACGAGGAAATGTTGGAATTGGTTGAGATGGAGATGAGAGAGTTGCTTTCATTCTATCAATTCGACGGTGACAACACTCCGATCATCCGTGGTTCTGCTCTTGGTGCATTGAACGGTGATCCTCAATGGGAAGATAAAGTAATGGAGTTGATGGAAGCTTGTGATACTTGGATTCCTCTGCCTCCGCGTGAAATCGACAAGCCGTTCTTGATGCCGGTTGAGGACGTATTCTCAATCACGGGTCGTGGTACTGTTGCTACAGGTCGTATCGAGACAGGTATTGTTAAGGTTGGTGAGGAAGTTCAGATCATCGGTCTTGGCGCTGCTGGTAAGAAATCTGTTGTTACAGGTGTTGAGATGTTCCGTAAGTTATTGGATCAAGGTGAGGCTGGTGACAACGTTGGTTTGTTGCTTCGCGGTATCGATAAGAATGAGATCAAGCGTGGTATGGTAATCTGCCACCCGGGTCAGGTTAAAGAGCATTCTAAGTTCAAGGCTGAGGTTTATATCTTGAAGAAAGAGGAAGGTGGTCGTCACACTCCGTTCCACAACAAATATCGTCCTCAGTTCTACATCCGTACATTGGATGTAACTGGTGAGATCACTTTGCCGGAAGGAACAGAAATGGTAATGCCGGGTGATAACGTAACGATCGAGGTTGAGTTGATCTATCCGGTAGCATGTAGCGTAGGTCTTCGTTTCGCTATCCGCGAGGGTGGACGTACAGTAGGTGCAGGCCAGATCACAGAATTAGAGAACTAATTCAAGCATTAGATAATGTTATAGCCAGTCTTTTTAAGGGCTGGCTATTTCTACGGAAGTAGCTCAGTTGGTAGAGCACTGGTCTCCAAAACCAGGTGTCGGGAGTTCGAGCCTCTCCTTCCGTGCTAAAATCTATAGATTCGATGAAAAAGATAATTACTTATATTAAGGAATCTTATAACGAACTTGTTTATAAAGTTTCTTGGCCTACGAGAGCAGAGCTTTCCAATAGTGCGGTTGTTGTTATGTTTGCTTCCCTTATCATCGCCGCATTGATCTTTGTTGTTGACGGGGCCTTCGAGGCTGTTATGCGTTTCTTCTACAACCAAATTTTCTAATCAGTTAAGGTATGTCTGATATCCAAAAGAAATTTTATGTTCTGCGTGCCATCAGTGGCAAGGAGAACAAGGTACGGGAATATCTAGAGGCTGAGCTGAAGAATACGGATCTGGGAGAATATGTATCTCAAGTCTTGATTCCGACTGAGAAAACCTTTACGGTACGAAACGGTAAGAAGGTCATGAAAGAAAGGGCTTACTTGCCGGGTTATGTGCTGGTCGAGGCTGCTTTGGTCGGTGAGGTTGCTCATCGATTGCGGAACATTCCGAATGTGATTGGTTTCTTGGGTGGTTCTGATACCCCCGTGCCATTACGTCCTGCGGAAGTGAATCGTATCTTAGGTACGGTTGACGAGTTGCAGGAACAACAAGAGGATCTGGATATCCAGTTCTATGTTGGCGAGAGTGTGAAGATTACTTTTGGACCGTTCAGCGGTTTCACGGGTATAATCGAAGAGGTCAACGCCGAGAAAAAGAAACTAAAGGTGATGGTTAAGGTCTTCGGACGCAAGACTCCCCTTGAGTTGGGTTATATGCAAGTTGAGAAAGAATAGTACTCTGGTTACGAAAAGTGCTACCTTTCTGTTATTGATGTTATATATCTAAAAAATTTTAGAAACAATGGCTAAAGAAGTTGCTGGACAAATCAAATTGCAGATTAAAGGAGGAGCAGCAAACCCTTCTCCCCCAGTAGGACCTGCTTTGGGTTCTAAGGGTATTAACATTATGGAGTTTTGCAAGCAATTTAATGCCAAGACCCAAGACAAGGCTGGTAAGATATTACCTGTTGTAATTACTTACTATGCCGATAAGTCTTTCGACTTTGTCGTTAAAACTCCTCCTGTGGCAATCCAGTTGTTGGAAGCTACTAAGAAGAAGAGCGGTTCCGCTCAACCTAACCGTGCTAAGATCGCTGAGATCACATGGGAGCAGGTGAAAGCTATCGCTGAAGACAAATTAGTCGATCTAAACTGCTTTACTGTCGAGTCAGCCATGAGAATGGTTGCGGGAACAGCCAGAAGTATGGGTATCACTGTTAAAGGGACATTCCCGGGTAATAATTAATAAACTTCAATTGAGATGAGTAAACTTACAAAGAATCAAAAGTTGGCTTTGGGCAAGATTGAAGCTGGGAAAGCATATACATTGAAAGAAGCTTCAGCTTTAGTGAAGGAAATTACTACAACTAAGTTTGACGCATCCGTAGATGTTGATGTCCGTTTAGGTGTTGACCCCCGTAAGGCCAATCAAATGGTGAGAGGCGTGGTTTCATTGCCTCACGGAACTGGTAAGCAGGTTAGGGTTCTCGCATTATGTACTCCGGACAAGGAAGCTGAAGCTACTGCCGCTGGAGCTGACTATGTTGGATTGGATGAGTATATTAATAAGATTAAAGGCGGTTGGACTGACATTGATGTTATCATCACTATGCCTTCTATCATGGGTAAGATCGGAGCTCTTGGTCGCGTATTAGGCCCTCGTGGTTTGATGCCTAACCCAAAGAGTGGTACGGTTACCAATGAGATCGGAAATGCGGTGAAGGAGGTTAAGCAAGGTAAGATCGACTTTAAGGTAGATAAGAGCGGTATCGTTCACACATCTGTTGGTAAGGTGTCTTTCACTCCGGAACAGATTCGTGACAATGCTAAGGAGTTTATTTCAACTTTGATCAAGTTGAAACCTACTGCGGCTAAAGGTGCGTATATAAAGAGTATTTATCTTTCTAGTACTATGAGTGCGGGTATTAAAATTGACCCCAAATCAGTTGAAGAAAACTAAAAAACAATTGAACAATGAGAAAGGAAGATAAAGGAACTGTTATAGGTCAATTAACTGAAACATTAAAGGAATATCCTAATTTCTATTTGACGGATATCGAGGCGTTGGACGCTGAGAAAACCAGCAAATTGAGAAGAGAGTGTTTCAAGCGTGAGGTTAAGTTAGTCGTTGTAAAGAATAACTTGCTTAAGAAAGCGTTGGAGAACATTGAGGGTGACTTCTCTGATCTTAACGTAGCTTTGAAAGGCAATACGGCTGTGATGTTCTCACAAGTCGCTAATGCTCCCGCTCGCCTGATTAAGGATTTTACTAAGGACGCTAAAAAAGGTGCAGTCGTTAAACCGGCTTTGAAGGCTGCTTACGTACAAGAAAGCTTCTATGTAGGTGCTGAGAATCTTGAGGCATTAGTAAATATCAAGAGCAAAAACGAACTTATTGCCGATGTTATCGCATTGTTGGAATCTCCGGCGAAGAACGTTATCTCTGCTCTTCAGTCATCAGGACAAACTATCCATGGTCTGTTGAAGACTTTGGAAGAAAGATAATTTTTCATTAAAACATTACACAGATAAATAATCATTTAAATCATACAAAAATGGCAGATTTGAAAGCTTTTGCAGAACAATTAGTAAACTTGACCGTTAAAGAAGTTAGCGAATTAGCTACTATCCTTAAAGAAGAGTACGGTATCGAACCTGCTGCTGCAGCTGTTGCTGTTGCTGGTCCTGCTGCTGGTGGTGCTGCTGCCGCTGCAGAAGAGAAGACTTCTTTCGATGTTGTATTGAAAGCAGCAGGTGCTAATAAATTAGCTATCGTTAAGTTAGTTAAAGAATTAACAGGTCTTGGCTTGAAAGAGGCTAAGGATATGGTAGATAGCGCTCCTAGTGCAATCAAGGAAGGTATCGCTAAAGCTGATGCTGAGGCATTGAAGAAACAGTTGGAAGAGGCTGGAGCTGAAGTTGAGCTTAAATAGTATTTATAACCTGGTTTCCAGGTGATTTGGTTAAGAGTCTCCGACTACGAAGACTCTTAACCTTTTTGTGTCTATAATTTCAATAAGTTCAATAAATTCCTTACTAGATGTCTTCAACAGCTGAAAACCAAAGAGTTAATTTTGCTTCGATAAAGAATCAGTTCCCGTATCCGGACTTTCTCGAAGTTCAATTGAAGTCGTTCCAAGACTTTCTTCAACTTGACACTCCTCCTGAAAAGAGAAAGAAGGAGGGATTGTATAAGGTATTTGCCGAGAATTTCCCGATTGCGGATACCCGTAACAATTTTGTGTTGGAGTTCTTAGATTACTATATAGATCCGCCTCGTTACTGTATCGATGAGTGTATCGCTCGCGGGTTAACCTATAGCGTGCCTTTAAAAGCGAAGTTAAAACTGTACTGTACGGACCCGGATCATGAGGACTTCGATACGGTGATCCAAGATGTATACTTGGGTCCGATCCCGTATATGACGGACAGAGGTACTTTCGTGATCAACGGCGCCGAGCGTGTTGTCGTGTCTCAGCTGCACCGTTCTCCGGGCGTATTCTTCGGACAAAGCACGCACGCAAACGGAACGAAGTTGTACTCCGCACGTATTATCCCGTTCAAGGGGTCATGGATCGAGTTCGCTACGGACATCAACAATGTGATGTACGCTTACATCGACCGTAAAAAGAAATTGCCTGTAACTACTCTTTTGAGAGCTATTGGTTTTGAAAGCGATAGAGATATTCTTGAAATCTTCAACCTTGCGGAAGAGGTGAAGGTAACGAAAGCAAACCTGAAGAAGTTTATCGGACGTAAGCTGGCCGCTCGTGTTTTGAAGACTTGGGTGGAGGATTTCGTAGATGAGGATACCGGTGAGGTGGTTTCTATTGAACGTAACGATGTTATCATCGACCGTGAGTCTGTACTGGATAGCGACAATATCGAGGCTATCTTGGATTCAGGCACGCAAAATATCTTGTTGCATCGTGAGGACCAGAATCTGTCTGACTATGCTATCATATATAATACGCTCCAGAAAGACCCGAGTAACTCCGAGAAGGAAGCTGTGTTGTATATCTACAGACAGTTGAGAAATGCGGAACCGGCTGATGAGGCTAGCGCACGCGAGGTTATCACGAACCTGTTCTTCTCAGAGAAACGTTATGATCTGGGTGAGGTGGGACGTTACAGGATCAACAAGAAGTTAGGCCTTACTACAAGCGCTGATGTTAAGGTTTTGACTAAAGAAGATATTATCGAGATCATCAAGTACCTGATCGAGTTGATCAACTCGAAGGCTATCGTGGATGATATCGACCACTTAAGCAACCGTCGTGTACGTACGGTTGGCGAGCAATTGTATAACCAGTTCGGTATTGGTTTGGCTCGTATGTCACGTACAGTTCGTGAACGTATGAACGTTCGCGATAATGAGGTGTTTACTCCGATTGATTTGATCAACGCGAAGACGATTTCTTCCGTGGTTAACTCTTTCTTCGGAACGAATGCCTTGTCTCAGTTCATGGACCAGACGAACCCGTTGGCGGAGATCACGCACAAGCGTCGTTTATCAGCCCTAGGTCCGGGAGGTTTGTCTAGAGAGCGTGCCGGATTCGAGGTTCGTGACGTTCACTATACGCACTATGGTCGTCTTTGTCCGATTGAGACCCCGGAAGGTCCGAACATTGGTTTGATCTCTTCTTTATGTGTATACGCTAAGATCAACGATCTAGGTTTCATCTCGACTCCGTACCGTAAGGTGGCAGATGGAAAGGTCGACTTCTCTGAGGAAGGCTTGCAATACTACACGGCGGAGGAAGAGGAAGAGTTGACAATCGCTCAAGGTAACGCTCCATTGGATGATAACGGTAAGTTTATCCGCGATAAGGTGAAGGCTCGTTTCGAGGCTGACTTCCCTGTTGTCCCTCCTTCTGAGATTGACTTGATGGACGTGGCTCCGCAGCAGATCGCTTCTATCGCAGCTTCATTGATCCCGTTCTTGGAACATGATGACGCTAACCGTGCGTTGATGGGATCTAACATGATGCGTCAGGCGGTTCCTTTGTTGCGTACGGACGCTCCGATCGTTGGTACCGGTATCGAGGCGCAGGTTGCTCGTGACTCTCGTACTCAGATTATGGCTGAGCGTGAGGGCGAGGTTGTGTTCGTTGATGCTACTTGTATCAAGATTAAATATGACCGCACGGAGGACGAGGAATTCGTTAGCTTCGAGGATGCGGTTAAGACATATAATATCCCGAAATGGCGTAAGACCAACCAAAGTACGACAGTCGATTTGAAACCGACCTGTCATCGCGGACAACGTGTGAAAGCCGGCGATATCCTTACCGAGGGTTACTCAACCCAGAAAGGCGAGCTTGCTTTGGGACGTAACGTGAAGGTGGCTTACATGCCTTGGAAGGGTTATAACTATGAGGATGCTATCGTGTTGAACGAGCGTATGGTTCGCGAGGACTTCTTTACGTCTGTTCACGTTGACGAGTATATCCTTGAGGTACGTGAGACAAAGCGTGGTATGGAGGAATTGACTTCCGATATCCCTAACGTCAGCGAAGAGGCTACCAAGGATTTGGATGAGAGAGGTATTGTTCGTGTTGGTGCTCGTATCGAGCCGGGTGATATCTTGATCGGTAAGATCACTCCGAAAGGTGAGTCTGATCCATCTCCGGAGGAAAAATTGCTGCGTGCTATCTTTGGTGATAAGGCGGGTGATGTGAAGGATGCTTCCTTGAAGGCTACTCCGTCTTTGCGCGGTGTGGTTATCGAGACCGCTTTGTTCTCGAAGGCTGTCAAGAAACGTAAATCCAGATTGACTGATAAGGCGATCTTGCCGAAGTTGGACGAGGAATACGAAGAAAAGATGGCTAGCTTGAAGACTTTGTTAGTTGATAAGTTGTTAGTGCTTACAAACGGCAAGGTTTCTCAAGGTGTTAAAGACTATATGAATACGGAGATTATCGCTAAGGGTGCTAAGTTTACCCGCAAATCTCTGGAAGAATTGGATTATAACTCCATCCAAGTAAGCAAGTGGACGGCAGACGCTCAGAAAAATGAGTTGATCAAGCAGGTTATCTTGAATTATTTGAAGAAGTACAAGGAGCTTGACGCTGAGTTGAGACGTAAGAAGTTCGACTTGACGATCGGTGATGAGCTGCCGACAGGTATCGTACAGATGGCTAAGGTTTATATCGCCAAGAAACGTAAGATTCAGGTAGGTGATAAGATGGCCGGTCGCCACGGTAACAAGGGTATCGTATCAAAGATCGTTCGTCAGGAGGATATGCCGTTCTTGGAAGACGGTACTCCGGTGGATATCTGCTTGAACCCGCTGGGTGTGCCTTCTCGTATGAACTTGGGACAGATTTTTGAGGCCGTGTTGGGTTGGGCCGGACGTGAGCTGGACGTTAAGTTCGCTACTCCGATCTTCGATGGCGCGACTTTGGATGATTTGAACGAATGGACAGACAAAGCTGGTATTCCTCGCTACGGTAAGTCTTACTTGTATGATGGTGGTACTGGTGAGCGTTTCGACCAACCTGCTACGGTGGGTGTGACTTACTTCTTGAAGTTGGGCCACATGGTTGACGATAAGATGCATGCCCGTTCAATCGGTCCGTACTCTTTGATTACGCAACAGCCGTTAGGTGGTAAGGCACAGTTCGGTGGTCAGCGTTTCGGAGAGATGGAGGTTTGGGCACTGGAAGCCTTCGGTGCCGCTCATGTTCTTCAGGAAATTCTTACGATTAAGTCTGATGACGTTGTAGGACGTTCGAAGGCTTATGAGGCGATCGTGAAGGGTGATCCGATGCCACAGCCGGGTATTCCTGAATCTCTGAATGTATTATTGCACGAGTTGAGAGGACTTGGTTTGAGTTTCACTCTGGATTAATTCAATAACAATAAAGAAGTAGGTGGGCTACGGCCCGTCTACTTTATCTATTGATAACTCTTTATAAATAAATAATATGGCCTTTAGAAAAGAAAACAAGATAAAGAGTAACTTTTCAAAAATAACCATCGGTCTGGCATCCCCTGAGGAGATCCTAGAGAACTCCAGCGGTGAGGTTTTGAAACCGGAAACAATTAACTATCGTACGTATAAGCCTGAGCGTGACGGTTTGTTCTGTGAGCGTATCTTTGGTCCGATCAAGGACTATGAGTGCCATTGCGGTAAGTACAAGCGTATCCGTTACAAAGGTATTGTCTGCGATCGTTGTGGAGTGGAAGTTACGGAAAAGAAAGTTCGTCGTGAACGTATGGGACACATCCATTTGGTGGTTCCTGTTGCCCATATTTGGTATTTCCGTTCTTTGCCTAATAAAATCGGTTACTTGCTAGGTCTTCCTACCAAGAAACTGGATTCCATCATCTATTACGAACGCTACGTCGTGATCCAGCCGGGTTGCGTAGACACGGTCGGTGAGTTAGACCTATTATCTGAGGAGGAATATCTGGATATTTTGGATAGCCTTCCAAGAGAAAATCAATTGCTAGAGGATACGGATCCGAATAAGTTCATCGCTAAGATCGGCGCTGAGGCTGTTTATGAGCTGTTGGCTCGCTTGGACTTGGATTCTCTTTCTTATGAGTTGCGTCACCGTGCGAACACGGACACATCTCAACAGAGAAAGAACGAGGCCTTGAAACGCCTTCAGGTGGTTGAGTCTTTTCGTGCGTCCAGAGGTCGTAACAAACCGGAATGGATGATCATGAAGGTGATCCCGGTGATCCCTCCCGAACTGCGTCCGTTGGTTCCGTTGGACGGTGGCCGTTTCGCTACTTCTGACTTGAATGATTTATATCGTCGTGTTATTATCCGTAATAACCGTTTGAAACGATTGATCGATATTAAGGCTCCGGAAGTGATCTTACGTAATGAGAAACGTATGCTTCAGGAGGCCGTGGACTCTTTGTTTGACAACTCTCGTAAATCGAGCGCTGTTAAGACAGACGCCAATCGTCCGTTGAAGTCCTTGTCCGACAGTTTGAAAGGTAAACAAGGTCGTTTCCGTCAGAACTTGTTGGGTAAGCGTGTTGACTACTCCGCTCGTTCGGTTATTGTCGTAGGTCCGGAATTAAAGATGCACGAGTGCGGTTTGCCGAAGAATATGGCTGCCGAGCTTTATAAGCCTTTCGTTATCCGTAAATTGATCGAACGCGGTATCGTGAAGACGGTGAAATCCGCCAAGAAGATCGTTGACCGTAAGGAACCGGTTGTTTGGGATATTTTGGAGTACGTAATGAAGGGCCACCCGGTATTGTTGAACCGTGCCCCGACATTGCACCGTTTGGGTATCCAAGCGTTCCAGCCGAAATTGATCGAGGGTAAGGCTATCCAGTTGCACCCGTTGGCATGTACAGCATTCAACGCCGACTTCGACGGTGACCAGATGGCTGTTCACTTGCCGTTAGGTAATGAGGCTGTTTTGGAAGCTCAAATGTTGATGTTGGCTTCACACAATATCTTGAACCCTGCGAATGGTGCTCCTATTACCGTACCTTCTCAGGATATGGTGCTTGGTTTGTATTATATTACCAAGTTGCGCAAGGGTACACAAGGCGAAGGTTTGACTTTCTATGGTCCGGAAGAGGCTACGATCGCTTACAATGAGAAGAAGTTGGATATCCATGCTCCGATCCATGTTTACGTGGAGGATTTGGATGCGAACGGTAACTTGGTGAAGACGATGGTTGAGACTTCTGTTGGACGTTTGATGGTCAACGAGTTCGTGCCGAAAGAGATTGGTTATGTAAACGAGGTGTTGGGTAAGAAGTCTCTTCGCGACATCATCGGTCGGGTAATCAAGGCTTGTGGCGTAGCTCGTACCGCTCAGTTCTTGGATGATATCAAGAACTTGGGTTACTATATGGCATTTAAGGGTGGTCTGTCTTTCAACTTGGCCGATGTGCTTATTCCTGCTGAAAAAGACGCGTTGGTTCAGAAGGGATATGAGGAGGTTGAGCAGATCATGGCTAACTATAATATGGGTTTCATTACCAACAACGAGCGTTATAACCAGATTATCGATACTTGGACACACGTTAATAGTAACTTGTCTAATATCTTGATTAAGCAATTGACGGCGGATAACGATGGATTCAACTCAATCTACATGATGATGGATTCCGGTGCCCGTGGTTCTAAGGAGCAGATTCGTCAGTTGTCCGGTATGCGTGGTTTGATGGCGAAACCGCAGAAGAGTGGTGCAGAAGGTGGTCAGATTATCGAGAACCCGATCCTTTCTAACTTTAAGGAAGGTTTGTCCGTGTTGGAGTACTTTATCTCTACTCACGGTGCTCGTAAAGGTTTGGCTGATACCGCTTTGAAGACTGCCGACGCCGGTTACTTGACTCGTCGTTTGGTTGACGTCTCTCACGACGTGATCGTAAACGAGGAAGACTGTGGTACATTGCGTGGCTTGGTTTGTACGGAATTGAAGAATAACGAAGAGGTGATCGCTTCCTTGTATGAGAGAATCTTAGGTCGTGTATCTGTTCACGATGTGATCCATCCGATTACGGGCGAGGTTATCGTTCGTTCCGGTGAGGAAATCCGTGAGGATGCCGCTAAGGCAATCCAAGACTCTCCGATCGAGAGCGTCGAGATTCGTTCCGTATTGACTTGTGAGTCTAAGAAGGGTGTCTGCGCTAAGTGCTATGGACGTAACTTGGCTACGAACCGCATGGTTCAGAAGGGTGAGGTTGTCGGTGTAATCGCCGCGCAGTCTATCGGTGAGCCGGGTACACAGTTGACGTTGCGTACATTCCACGTCGGTGGTATCGCATCCAACATCGCAACAGAGAATAGTATTACATCTAAATATGATGGTATTTTAGAGATCGATGAGCTTCGTGCTGTTGAGGCGGTAGACGAGGTGAGCGGAAAGAAACATTTGGTAGTAGTAAGCCGTTTGGCTGAAATGCGCATTGTTGATCCGAACACGAAGATCGTGTTGTTGACTCATAATATACCTTATGGTTCTAAGTTGTTCTTCAACAACGGTGACTCAATTAAGAAGGGTGACGTGATCATCGAGTGGGACCCGTTCAATGCCGTAATCGTATCAGAGGTTTCCGGTAAGATCGAGTTCGAGAGTTTGGTAGAGAACGTAACTTACAAGGTTGAGAGTGATGAGACTACCGGTTTGAAGGAGAAGATCATCATCGAGTCTAAGGATAAGACGAAGGCTCCGGCCGCTCATATCGTGGATGAGAATGGTAATTACTTGAAGAACTACTCTTTGCCGTTGGGCGCTCACGTCGTGAAAGACAATGGTGATGTAGTGAAAGCTGGTGAGGTTTTGGTTAAGATCCCTCGTGCCGTAGGTAAGGCCGGTGATATCACCGGTGGTCTTCCTCGTGTAACCGAGTTGTTCGAGGCTCGTAACCCGTCTAACCCTGCTGTCGTATCTGAGATCGACGGAGAGGTAGGATTCGGTAAGATCAAACGTGGTAACCGTGAGATCACTGTAACGTCTAAGTTGGGTGAGGTTAAGAAATATATGGTTCCTCTGTCTAAACAATTATTGGTTCAGGAAAACGACTATATCCGTGCGGGTATGCCGCTATCAGACGGTGCTACCACTCCTTCGGATATCTTGGCGATCAAAGGTCCGACGGCTGTGCAGGAATATATCGTGAATGAGGTTCAGGATGTATACCGTCTACAGGGTGTGAAGATCAACGATAAGCACTTCGAGGTTATCGTTCGTCAGATGATGCGTAAGGTAGAGGTGGTTGATCCGGGAGATACTCGCTTCTTGGAGCAGCAGATTGTTGATAAGTTGGAGGTAATGGACGAGAACGATCGTATCTGGGGCAAGAAAGTTGTTACCGATCCGGGAGATTCTCAGACATTGCAGGCCGGACAGATCGTGACTGCGCGTAAGTTGAGAGATGAGAATAGTATGTTGAAACGCCGTGACCTTAAGTTGGTCGAGGTACGTGACGCTATTCCGGCTACAGCCAACCAGATCCTTCAAGGTATCACACGTGCCGCTTTGCAGACGAACAGCTTTATGTCCGCCGCATCTTTCCAAGAGACGACGAAAGTATTGAACGAGGCTGCTATCAACGGAAAGGTAGACCGTTTGGAAGGTTTGAAAGAGAACGTTATCTGTGGTCACTTGATTCCTGCCGGTACCGGTCAGCGTGAGTTTGATAAGCTGATCGTAGGTGCAAAGGATGAGTTCGATCGTATCTTCGCTAATCGCAAGAACGTGGTTGATTTCAATGCCATGGACAAAGATGATGAAGAATAGGAACGTTTAATAAACTATAAAGAAAGGCCGGCAGAGCAATCTGTCGGCCTTTTTTGTTCTTCCTTATTTGCTTAATAAATGGATAAACTTTATTTTTGCGAGGTAACAAAGACCATAGATAAATACTGAGACATATAAGAAACATATAATAATCAATATCATGAAGAGAATTTTACTTTGTTTAATGGTGGTTTTATTTGCCACTGGCTGCTTATTCGCTAAAAACAACGATGAGAAAATGAATGTAATGTCTTATAACATCCGTTACGATAATTCGGGTGATAAGGATAATCAATGGAAATTCAGAAGAGATTTCGCTGCTGATTTAGTGAAATTCCATGAGGCGGATGTGTTCGGTGCGCAAGAGGTCTTGAATAATCAGCTGAATGATTTGCTTGATCGTTTACCGGAATACGCTTATGTGGGTGTTGGTCGTGAGGATGGCAAGACGAAAGGGGAGTACGCTCCGATTTTCTATCGTAAGGATCGTTTCTCCGTTGAGAAAAACGGTAATTTCTGGTTAGCCGAAGATATAAATGCCGTTGGTAAGAAAGGTTGGGACGCCGCATGCGAGCGTGTAGCTACTTGGGCGATCTTGAAAGATAAGAATACAGGAAAGAAATTCTTCTTCTTGAATACGCACTTGGATCATATGGGGAAAGTGGCTCGTCATGAAGGAGCTTCTTTGGTGCTGGAGCAAGCGAAGAAATTATCCGAGAATTTGCCTATAATCGTGACTGGCGATTTCAATGCCGTGCCTTCTGATGAGCCGATACAAGTATTGACTAATCCGAGTGATCCTCGTCATTTGACTCATTCCCGCACGATCGCAGGGTTTACTTACGGCCCGGAATGGACATTCCATGATTTTGGAAAGATCCCTTACGACAAGCGTGAATGGATCGATTATATCTTCGTGAAAGGGAATATCAAGGTATTGCGTCATGGTGTATTGACTGAAACGTTGAATAATCTGTTCCCATCCGACCATTGCCCGGTAATCAGTACGTTGATACTCGAATAAAAAAGCTTTGTGTGTATGGGGAAAGTAGACGTATTGAAGGAAACTACCCCGCTTTCATCAGAAGATTGCTTCTTGGTCATGCAACGCCCGAAATCGGGGTTTAATTTTCCGTTACATGTACACATGGAGTTTGAGTTGAACTATCTGGAGAATGCCGCTGGTGCTATCCGGATAGTTGGCGATTCGGTCGAGGAAATCGATGATCTGGATTTGGTGTTGATCGCGGGAGGAACGAAGCATGCTTACTCGAACCATAAGTGTCCGTGTAATGGGATCTTTGAGATAACGATACAATTTCATAAATCGTTATTTGATAGCTTGATCAATAGACGGCATTTCAAGACCATGAAGGATATGTTTGATAACGCTTCCAGTGGTCTTGTTTTCAGCCGGGAAATGATACTTGGCATTCAAGATAAATTAAGAATGTTGTCGAACGATAACAAGCCGGATTCTTTCAAGAACCTGTTGCGTTTGGTCGAGATTCTTAAGATTCTATCTTTGGATAAAGCAGCCCGTCGGTTGAATGCTGTGAACACGGTAAAGAACTATAATAATAACGATACCGATCGTTTAGATAGTATCATGTTATATTTACACGAAAATTATCAAAAACGTATCACCTTGTCGGAAGTGGCTAAGTTAACAAATATGAGCGATGCCTCATTGATGCGTTTCTTGAAGAAGTGGACGGGAAAGACATTTATCGATAACTTGAACGAGATCCGGGTAGCTGAGGCGGTATGCCGTTTGACCGATACAAGTGACAGTATTTCTGAAATATGTTACAGGTGCGGTTTTAATAATCTATCGAATTTCAACCGGGTATTCAAACGGCGTAGGGGGAGTACCCCTACAGAGTACAGGGAGAAATATTCCCGTTCGAGGTTTATAATTTAAAACATGATTTAAAGCATGTTTACATTGATTTGTGTCAAGCGTTGATGATATAGTATTATTTATTGCACATATAGTATTTGGTGGTCTTTGCTAAAGCCCTTACTTTTGTAAAGTTCAAGTGAAAGAGATTAGCACTTAGACAAAACAAACCTTAACTAAAACGCCAAAACCAATTATATCAAACACAAAAGGTATTTTTACATTGGTCTAAAGAATTGAGAATTAAAAACACAACTAGAAAACGACTGCCTGAGAAGGTAGTCGTTTTTGCATTTATAGTCTTCAACCCCTTTGTAACCCGGAATAAATATGTATATTTGTCTTCGCAATTTTTAATCACCATAAATTTAAAAGAAGAAAGTATGGAAAACAACAAACCTGTCAATAACGAGATTCAGATCGAGTTATCAGAAGAGATGGCACAAGGAACTTACGCCAATTTGGCTATTATATCTCATTCAAGCTCTGAATTTATCCTAGATTTCATCCGGGTGGTTCCGGGAGCTCCTAAGGCACAAGTAAAAAGCCGCGTAATCTTAACTCCGGATAACGCTCAACGTTTGTTATTCGCTTTGCAAGACAATATCAAGAAATTTGGGGAGCAACTTCAAGCAGGAAATAATAATAACAAAACAGCTAATTTTGAGGACTTCGCAGGTCCGACAGGAGAGGCTTAATAGATTTGTTTTCAGCCATAGAAAGAGTACTTTTCTACAAGAGTAGGGGAGTACTCTTTTATTGTTGGGATGGCTCGTTTACATTGAAAAACCTTGATGCCTATTCTTAGATGCTTACAATGGGCATTCTAAGGTGTTAAGAATGCCTGTTATAAACACCTAAGAATGCCCATCGTAAAGAATACCCTATCTCTCTATCCTAAAGATTAGATAATCCCATCAATATTTTTTTCAATACGGTTTGTGCGGAGATCTCACGGTTTGCCGCCTCGGGGATTACGATACTTTGCGGGCTCTCTATCACATCATCGGAAACGATCATATTGCGGCGAACCGGCAAGCAATGCATGAAATAAGCGTTATTCGTAAGCGCCATTTTCTCTGCGTCTACGGTCCAGCTACGATCAGTGCTGATTACTTGTCCGTAATTCGGATCTTTATAAGCGGACCAGTTCTTTGCGTAAATGAAATCCGCTCCTTCAAAAGCCTTCTTCTGATCGTATTCCACTTTAGCGTTGCCTACGAATCTAGGATCAAGCTCATAACCTTCCGGATGAGTGATAACAAACTCATAATCTGTAGCGTTCATCCATTCGGCAAAGCTGTTTGGAACGGCTTGCGGCAATGATTTCGGATGAGGAGCCCAAGTCATGACTACCTTCGGACGAGCTGTTTTCTTATATTCCTCTATCGTGATCAAGTCGGCGAAACTTTGCAACGGATGGCGTGTCGCCGCTTCCATGCTAAATACCGGCCGGCCGGAATGCTCGATGAACTGACTCAATATCTTTTCGTTATAATCATCTTCTTTATTCTCAAAGCGTGCGAAAGAACGGACCCCGATCACATCGCAGTAACAGCCCATTACAGGAACAGCTTCCAGCAAATGCTCCGGTTTATCACCATCCATGATAACACCTCGCTCTGTTTCCAGCTTCCATGCACCTTGGTTAACGTCCAAAACGATCGTGTTCATACCTAAGTTCATGGCAGCCTTTTGGGTGCTTAAGCGGGTACGTAGGCTTGAGTTGAAAAATATCATCAACAACGTCTTGTTTTTTCCCAGTTCACTAAACTGGAAACGATCTTTCTTGATCTCGAAAGCTTCATTAAGCGCTTGTTTCAAGTCACCTAAATCCTGTACGCAAGTGAAATGTCTCATATCTGTTACAATAATATTTTGTTAAAGGCAAAGATAATGACTACTTGTCAATTATCCTTTAGAAAGACCAAGGAATTGTTTAAGAGATCGTATCCGGAGGTGTTATGGGTAGTTTGAAACTGAAGGTAGAACCTTTCCCTTCCTCCGAGTTCACCCAAATGGTACCTCCCATGGCGGTGACCAGACCTTTACAGATTGAAAGTCCCAATCCGGTACCCGGTTCAAATTCGTTCAATTGCAGGAATCGCTCGAAGATGTGCCCTAGTTTGTCCTTCGGGATGCCGTTGCCTGTATCGGACACGTAAAATTGCACGCTGACCGGATACAACGATTGGTATCCGAAATGAATTTCTCCTTTCTCCGTATATCGGAGGGCGTTAGAAAGTAGTTTTTTCAAGATAAGCATAAGCTTATGTTTATCCGTGTGAAGAGATACGTTTGGAGAATCATCCAAGATTAACCGTACGTTTTCGGATATGCGGGGAGAGGCGTATTCGTATACATCGTGCATGATAGCGAGCGGATTTACATCCTCATATGACCAATTGATCGTATTGGACTCGATTCTGGACATCTCGAGTGTGTCATTGATTAATTCGAGCAAAGCCGTGTTATTTTCTTTAATCATGGAAATATACTGTTCACGCATTTCCGGATCATCTTCCAGTCCTAGCATATCGGAGAAGCCGACGATGGCATTTAGCGGAGTCCGGATCTCGTGCGTCATATTTGCCAGAAACGTAGATTTCAATAGGGAAAGATCCTTGGATTTCTGATGATCCGCGATAGCTAGCTCGTCGTTTTCCTTTTCGATAATGCTACCTATAATGACATGTGGGGTGCCGCTTTCATCAATATCCATGCTTTTACCCGATATTTCATACATCTTATAAGTCCCGTCTTGATTCCTCAGGTGGAAGGTGACGTTGTGAGACGATAATTTCTCGTCCCGGATTTTATTGAACAGATAGAAGAAATCTAAACTATCCTCGGGCTTACGTACGGATGATAAAGCCCTGCATATAAACCTGTTTTTATCTAATAGAGTATTGGTCGTGCCGTAGAATTGAAAACAGCGGTTACAATGCTTTTTGTCGCAAGTGGAGAAACGGTCGAAACTGAATGAGTAAGCGGCTAATTTACCGTCTTCCAACGCTTGCCGCATCAATATCCGGCTCTCGTTCAATTGTCCCATTAATAGTTTATTTTCCCTGTCAGTTTCTTTTTCTCCCTGCTGCGTAAGCCAAAGCGTATACCCGCTAAGCCCCTGTTCATCGGTATAGATGGGTTCTACTTTAAACGTGACGGGCTCTTCGCATATAATTGCGTCACCTTTTCTTAAAGATGACTTCAAGGAATCGGTTAGTACGATGTTATTAAATAGATGTTCTATAATAAAGTCATGCTTATCCGCCAAGGAAAAATGAGCGAACATCGCCTTATTCAAGTCTATCAGATTTCCTTCCGTATCATAGATAGCCCCTCCTAAAGGACAGGAATAGAATGTATTTGAAACTAAAGTATTGAAAATATTTGAATCTATTACTGTTGACATTATTCGTTTAGATTTAAGTGTTGTTCTAGAAGAAAGAGACAGGCGAGTTCCTATATTCTCGTCTGCCCGTCTCCTTCTATGATGTATTTATAAGTCGTTAATTCAGGAAGCGCCATCGGTCCCCGGGCATGTAGCTTTTGGGTACTGATTCCGATCTCCGCCCCGAATCCGAATTGGGCCCCATCAGTAAAGGCGGTAGATACATTTGCGTATACGCAAGCGGCATCTACCAATTGCTGGAAGCGCCGGATAGTTTCCGGATCTTCGCTGATTATGCTTTCGCTATGTTTTGAACTGTACCGGGCGATATGTGATAGAGCCTCGTCTAAAGAGGATACGGTACGGATACTCATTTTGTAATCGAGGAACTCGGTACCGAAACTGTTTTCGTTAGCCTGTTGTAAAAGCGTCTCCGGATAATGTTCGGATAGAGCGGCATAAGCCGGTTCGTCCGCATAAATGATTACGTTGCTGTCCGGAAGCTTTCCACAGATATACGGAAGATCAGATAGACGTTCTCGGTGGATGATTAAGCAATCCAAGGCATTACATACGCTGACCCTCCGTGTCTTTGCGTTATTTACGATCTCACGTCCCTTGCCTTTATCTCCGGAGCGATCAAAATAGGTATGACAGATACCAGCGCCAGTCTCGATCACCGGAACTTTCGCGTGTTCCCGGACGAAGTGAATCAAGGAACTGCTTCCACGAGGAATGATTAAGTCAACCAAGCCGACCGCTCCCAGTAATTCCGCCGTAGCCTCTCGATCCGGAGGTAGTAAAGTGCATACCGCCGGATTTATACCCTGACGCTCTAATACAGAATGGATGATGCGTACCAAGGCTCGGTTAGAGAAGTCCGCATCCGATCCACCCTTTAGCACGCAAACATTACCGCTTCGGAAACATAAGGAAAAAACATCGAAGGTAACATTCGGACGAGCCTCATAGATCACACCGATCACCCCGAAAGGCACGGTTACTTTTCGGATAACCATTCCGTTCGGGCGGGTAGTCTCGCTCAAGACCTTATTTAATGGAGAAGGTAATGTCGATACATTCTCCATATCGGCGGCGATACCTTGTAGCCTTTCCTCTGTCAATTTCAGCCGGTCGTATTTCGGGTTCGCTGGGTCCATACGTTCCAGATCTTGGCGATTCGCGGCGAGTACCTCCTCCGTATGAGTCCGTAGAACCTGCGCTGTCTCCTTTAAGATCCCGATAATCGTTTGATCCGATAGCGTTATCAATTGTTTAGCCGCATCCGATGCCTGTCGCAGCATATCTTTTACATTCATACTTTTTAATCCAAATATAGATAATCATAATGTATAAGCGGTTTTAAATCCCGTTGTCCTATTTGCTTACGTGCTTCCTCGCTGTCATAGGCGGTACAGCCTACGCCGATTTGCACGCCTTCCTCATTCATTATCTTTACGATATCATCTTTTTCGAAATCACCCTCGATGCGGGTTACTCCAACCAATAATACGCTAGTCGCTTTCGGGGCGGTCAATGCCTCCTCGGCTCCTTTATTGATATGTATTTCCCCTTTGGCGAAACCCTCGGAGTGGGCGATCCATTTCTTTACGCTGCTGACGGGTTTCGAGGCCGGAATGAAACGGGTGCAGACCGTGTCGCTATCCACCGCCAATAACATCGGAAGGATATTATCCTTTTTGCCGTTGGCGATGATAACCGCAATACCTTCGTCTGCCACTTTTTGGGCGATATGACATTTCGTCAACATACCTCCCCGTCCAAAGGATGATTTGCTAGTCTGTACATATTCCGACAAATCTGTTTTCCCACATTCGATTTCCCGGATCACGGAACTATCCGGGTCCGACGGATTTCCATTGTAAATCCCGTCTATATTACTGAGAATCACCAAGGCATCCATTCCCATCATCGTAGCGATCAAGCCGGATAACTCATCATTATCCGTGAACATCAGCTCGGTTACGGATATCGTATCATTCTCATTCACGATGGGGATCACCTTGTTTTCAAGCATTACCTCCATGCAATGCTTCTGGTTCAGGTAATGCGTACGACTCCCGAAATTCTCTTTTGTAGTAAGCACTTGCCCGCAAGTCATGCCATGCTCCCGGAATAACTCGTAATACCGGTTGATCAACTTGGCCTGCCCTACCGCCGAATACAGTTGCCGGGCTGATACGGGATCCAGCTTTTTGCCGGCCTTTATCTCGCTTCGTCCGGAAGCCACGGCACCGGAGGAGATCAAGACGATCTCCATACCTTGCCGATGCAAGTCCGCTACTTGGTCAACCAACGCGGACATGCGGGTGATATCTAGCGTCCCATCCTTGCGGGTCAGGACATTACTTCCTATTTTTACAGCGATCCTTTTCAAGAAAGTTATGATTTATTATTTATTATCTTTATCCCGGATCTCTACCCGTCGGATCTTTCCGCTGATTGTTTTCGGCAGTTCGTCCACGAATTCGACAACACGGGGATATTTGTAAGGAGCGGTGACACGTTTCACGTGATTTTGCAATTCTTTGATCAAGGCATCACCCGCTTTATCCTTATAATCCTTCGCCAATACGATCGTGGCCTTTACTACCTGTCCGCGGATCTCGTCGGGGACACCGGTGATAGCACATTCCACTACCGCCGGGTGAGTCATCAAGGCACTTTCCACCTCGAACGGCCCGATACGATAGCCGGAACTCTTGATCACGTCATCCGCACGGCCAACGAACCATAAGTAACCATCCTCGTCACGCCAAGCCACGTCTCCCGTGTAATACAGGCCATCGTGCCAAGCTTCCCGGGTACGTTCCGCGTCCCGGTAGTATTCCTTGAATAACCCGATAGGCTTACCATTTGTTGTGTGGATCACGATCTGTCCTTGCTCGCCATCCTCCGCACGGCTTCCGTCCGGACGCAATAAATCGACCTTATACTGTGGGTTGGGAACACCCATAGAGCCTGGTTTCGGCTCCATCCACGGGAAAGTGGCGACAGTCAGCGTAGTCTCTGTCTGTCCGAAACCTTCCATCAATTTAATGCCGGTCAACTTATAGAACGTGTCGAACACGGCGGGGTTCAAGGCCTCGCCGGCGATCGTGCAATATTGAAGGGATGATAAATCGTATTTAGTCATATCCTCCCGGATCAAGAAACGGAAGATCGTAGGAGGAGCGCAAAGCGAGGTGATCCGGTAATCTTGTATCATCTGCAACATATCCGCAGGCGTGAATTTCTCGTGGTCGTAAACAAATACGGTCGCTCCGGCGATCCATTGCCCATATAGCTTACCCCAAACCGCCTTGCCCCAGCCCGTATCTGCGATCGTCAGGTGAAGGCTGTCCTTATGCAAGTTGTGCCAGAAACTGCCAGTCACGATATGCCCCAGCGGATACGTAAAGTCGTGGGCCACCATCTTGGGGTTTCCGGTCGTACCGGAGGTGAAATACATCAAAGAGATATCGTCATTGCTATTCGGGTGAGACGGGCGGACGAAAGGAGCGGCGTTTTGGATACCCTGTTGGAAATCCTCGAAACCTTCCGGTATTTCCGGCCCTACGGATACGACTCTTTTTACGGTCGGTGAGTCCGGCAAAGCCTCTATGATATGTTTCGTTATCACTTCCTCTCCGGCGCAAACGATCATCTTGATATCGGCGGCATTTGCACGATAAACGATATCTTTCTTGGTCAGTAAGTGTGTAGCCGGTATCACGACAGCCCCTAATTTATGCAATGCGATGATAGAGAACCAGAACTCATAACGGCGTTTGAGTATCAGCATCACCATATCGCCATGTCCGATCCCCAAGGATTGGAAATAAGAAGCCGTCTGGTCCGTATACCGTTTCAAGTCGGCAAACGTAAAATCAATATGCTCTCCATGATCGTTTGTCCAACATAACGCTTTCTTATCCGGTTCTTCCTCAGCCCAAGCGTCTACCACATCATATCCGAAGTTGAAGTTCTCCGGAACCTTGATCTTGAAGTTTTTAATAAAATCCTCTTGCGACTCAAACGTCGTTTTATCTATAAATCTTTCTAACATGCTGTTGATCGTTTATAAAATGACGGCCAAGAAACTGACCTTTTCCCCATCCAGCGCTTTCATACCGTGAGGAAGCTCTGAGTTAAAATAAATACTATCACCTTCTTCTAAGATAAGATCTTTATTGTTGATCTGCAGTAACAGACGTCCTTTTAATACCATATTGTATTCTTGCCCCGGATGGGAATTGAGATACATCGGCTCATCCTCTGGTTTGGGATGTACGGTTACCAAGAAGGGGTCCGCTTTACGTCCGACGAAACCGGCGGCCAATGATTGGTACTTATAGGCTTTCGTACGCTCTACGGCAACACCTTTTCCGTTACGAGTAATAAAGTACGTACTCATTTTAGGCTCGTCGCCAAACATCAACGTGGTTAATTCTACGCCATAAGCCTGTGAGATCTGGTGCAATACGCTAACGGAAATATCAACCGTGCCGCTTTCCAGCAGCAAATATTGCTCAGTCGTGAGGTTGCAGACCTTTGCCATTTCTTCCGGCGTAATCTCCAGTGCATCCCGTAATCCGGCCAGACGCTCCGCGATTTGTTGTATCTGTTCGTTCATTTTGCTGAAGTTATTGTATTATGTCGCTCCAAAGATAGGAATAAAAAGCAAAAAGAAGGTGAAAGCCCTTGTTTTCTTTTCTAATTAACAGGTATGGCTTGTTTTTAATACAAATGACGCAGATAATACGGATAAGAATAGCAAATCCGTGTCATCTGCGTCTGAAAGATAAGCATCTAATACTTATTCAGCATTTTTCTTTAGCCATTCTAACCGGCGCTGATCCGGGAGGTGTTTTACCTTGAAATACTCGAATGTCACATTAAATCCTTTCCCGTCGGGACAAGCGGCCATAACCCCGACTTGTACGGGGATATTGTCTTGTAGCCAAGCGTTACGCATAAGGGTGTATTCCTTATCATCGAATGAGTAGAAGATCTCCACGGCGTCCAATCTCCGGACGGCTTTTATCCATACATAGGGGATCGCTTTGTCTAAGGTGATAACGCTCCAATCGGAGGTCTTATGCGTAACGACCGCACTTAGGTTATATTTACCATCCACGAATTCTATGCCAGCTTTTATATAATTTTCATGATTGATACGAAGCATTAGGCCGGCTTGATCGAAACGTTGCTTGTAATCACCGGTTATCTTGACTTTCACTTCGAATTCACCCCCATAAGTAGCATAATAAAAAGGAGCGTCATCTACCGTAAACCCGTAATGGGAAATCCTCCAATAGTCGCTTTGGGGAGTGACCTGCATGGAAAGCGACTTATCTTTAATCTCCCATTGCTCCGGCTCGTTGAACCATTGCATCTTATCTAATGATTGCGCCCCGCAAAATAGCAAAGAGGCGACAATAACAAAACTCAGTAATACTAATTTTCTCATTTTACTTCTTATTTCTTATTTTGATTCTTTCTATTCCCGTAAGAGGTTAATGTTATTAACCTTACCTCCGCAAAGGTAACGTGTTATTATAGATCGCGCAATGATTCTGAGATTTTATCTAGGAAGGAAAAGTAAGGGTTAATGTGTTTTTGTCTATTCGTATTTGATGACCTCGACCGGACAGCTTTCGGCAGCCTCTTTAATACCCGCCTCGAAATCATCGAAATTAACTCCTTCGTTTACACGTGAACGATCTGTAACAGTGAATACTTCCGGGCAAATGCCCTCGCATGTACCGCAAGCGATGCAATCCTCCTCAATCCAAACTCTTTTAATTGCCATAATTTTATTCCTTTAAGATGATTAATATGTTAATGTAACAAACAACTTTCGCGGATTGTTTTCGGGAGAGGTCTTTTAGATCATTGTATAGACCGTGAAATGAGCTTATCTTTGGTTGATATATATTAACGTTTATACGCCACTGTTTTAAAATAAATTTGCTACGTTTACAGCAGAAAGTTTCATTGAATAACCATTTAAAAAATCTGAAGTATTATGGATAATGCTATTTTTAGATTTCCTAAACCCATTAATGAGCCGGTAAAAGCGTATGCTCCCGGATCAAGTGAAAAAGCATCCTTAAAGAAAGCGTTAGCGCAGATAAGTTCCGAGGAATGGGATATTCCTCTGGTAATTGGCGGAAAAGAGATCCGTACGGGTAATACCGGTAAGGTCGTTATGCCTCATGATCATCATCATGTATTGGCTACTTATCATAAGGCGGGCGAGAAAGAAGTACAAATGGCTATCGACGCCGCCATGAAAGCGCATAAGGAATGGTCAGAACTTCCATGGGTGGAACGTGCGTCTATTATGCTTCGTGTAGCTGAGTTGTTGGCTACGAAATATCGTTATATCCTGAACGCTTCGGTTATGTTGGGACAGAGCAAGAATCCGTTCCAAGCGGAGATCGACGCTCCCTGCGAATTGATCGATTTCTTGCGTTTCAGTACCTTCTACGCTAGTCAAGTATATGCCGATCAACCCTATTCCGAGACGGGTATATTGAATCGTATGGAATACCGAGCCTTGGAAGGTTTCGTGTTCTCGCTCACGCCGTTTAACTTTACGTCGATCGCTTCCAACTTGAATATGGCTCCGGCTATGATGGGTAACGTGGCGGTATGGAAACCGTCTACTACGGCGATCCATTCGAACTATTTCTTGATGAAGGTTTTCCAAGAGGCCGGCTTGCCCGATGGCGTAGTGAATTTCATCCCGGGACAGGGTAGCGTGATCGGTAAGGTGATTACGGGCAGCCGTGATTTGGCGGGGTTCCATTTTACGGGCTCTACCTCTACGTTCAATACTTTGTGGCGTCAGATCGGAGAGAACTTGGGGCATTATAAATCTTATCCAAAAATCGTAGGCGAGACAGGTGGCAAGAACTTTATCTTCGCTCATCCTTCCGCTCCGGCGTTGGATGTGGCTACCGCTATCGTACGCGGTGCGTTCGAGTATCAAGGGCAGAAGTGCTCAGCGGGTTCTCGGGCCTATATCCCGGCTTCTCTCTGGAAAGAGGTGAAAGATTATGTGGGCGATATGCTGAAAGAGATCAAGATGGGTGACGTGCAGGATTTCACGAACTTTGTCAATGCCGTGATCGATGAGGCTTCGTTCGATAACATCATGAGTTATATCGATTACGCAAAACAGTCTCCGGACGCAGAGGTTCTTTTTGGTGGTAACGGGGACAAATCTGTTGGTTATTTCGTGGAGCCAACGGTTATCCAGACCACGGACCCGATGTTCAAGAGCATGGTAGAGGAAATCTTCGGGCCGGTGATTACGATCTACGTATATGACGACGCTAAATATGAGGAGACTTTGGAACTTTGTGATCGTACTTCTCCGTACGGATTGACGGGTTCTATTTTCGCCCGTGATCGCTATGCGATTGATAAGGCATTCAATACCTTGCGCTATTCGGCCGGTAATTTCTATATCAATGATAAACCGACCGGCGCCGTGATCGCCCAGCAACCGTTCGGCGGTTCCCGTGCGTCCGGAACGAATGACAAGGCCGGTGGCTCGTTGAACTTGATTCGCTGGACGAATCCTCGTTGTATCAAGGAATGCTTGGTTCCTCCGACGAGCTACGGGTATCCGTTCTTAGGTGAGAAATAATTGTCATAATTAAGAAAACCAACTGATTATGGGGGGAGACGGGGCACGCCCCGTCTCTACGCCATGACGTTACCTTTATCTATATACGATATGTTAGACTTTAATAATACCGAGATCGCTTTCTCGTCGAAGTCGCGGGGAGAACTACAAAATGCTTATTGGCTTTTTAATACGATAAAATATCCTTGGTTGGTAAAATGCGCTAAAGTAGCCACGAGTATAGCCTTGAAAATACATTTCCCGCTGGCTTGGGCGGTGAAGCCTACCTTATATAAACAGTTCGTAGGGGGGGAGACCTTGCAGGACTGCTCCGCTGCCATCAACCACTTGATGAAATACAACGTGAAATCGACGCTCGATTATTCGGCGGAGAGCGAGCAGACCCCGGAGGGCATACAAGCGACTTTCGAGGAAACCTTGCGCTCGATAGATTTTGCGAAAGGAAATACGAATCTGGCCTATGCCGTATTCAAACCATCCACGATCACGACCGATGAGTTACTGGCCAAAGCTTCCGAGAAACGGGAAGAGCTTACGATAGACGATGTCCGGCATTTCCGCGAGTTCCGCGAGCGTTTTATGGCGCTTTGCCAACGGGCTTACGATAACGACGTACGTATTTTAGTGGATGCGGAGGATTATTGTTTCCAAGATGCCATTGATGCGTTGACCGATGAGGCGATGCGTAAGTTCAACAAGAAACGTGCGATCGTATTCGCCACCTTGCAAATGTATCGTCATGACCGGATGCCTTATCTGCGTCGTATCTACGATGACGCCGTGGCGAAAGGTTATATTGCGGGCGTGAAATTCGTGCGCGGGGCTTATATGGAAGCGGAGCGTGCCCGTGCGGCGGCGTTGGATTATCCCGATCCGATTTGTAAGGATAAGCAGGCCACGGACGAGAATTATGATGCGGCGGTTCGTTTCACCATGGATCATTTAGATCGTTTTGAGATGTTTATGGGAACGCATAATGAGGAGAGTAATTATAAGTTGGCGAAATTGATGGACGAGAAGGGGATCGCCCGCGATGACTCCCGTGTTTTCTTTGCGCAGCTATTGGGAATGAGCGATAATATTTCCTTCAATTTAGCCCATGCGGGATATAACGTAACCAAATACGTACCGTACGCCTCGGTAAGGGATGTACTGCCGTATTTGATCCGGCGTGCGGAAGAGAATACTTCTGTCGCGGGGCAGACCAGCCGGGAACTCCGGATGTTGGAGATGGAAATGGCTAGGCGGAAAGAACATAAACCCGCCGAGGGCAGGTAAAGTAGTTTGTCAGCATATTTCGGGGCGTATTGGTGCTGGCAAACTACTTTGTCTGCCTATTTTTATTTACTGGCCTTCAGTCCCCGGATCACGGAAGAGGTAAAACCGGAAAGTTCCATCTCATTTAGACCCTTGATCGTGATTCCGCCCGGAGTCGTTACCTTATCGATTTCCATCTCCGGGTTACTTTTGTTCTCGAGCAATAAATCAACGGCGCCTTTCACGGTATGCACCACGATCTCTTGCGCTTGTTTCGGATAGAAACCCAATTCCACGCCGCCTTCTATCGCCGCACGGATATAACGCAAGGCGAAAGCGATGCCGCTGGAAGCCAATGCTGTTCCTGCGCCCATCAACCGTTCTTCTACCAACATGGCGTTGCCAAGCTCGTTGAAGATATGGATGATTAGATCCGTTTGCTCCTTGGAGGCGTTGCGGGCGGAAACGAAAGTCATGCTGCTCATCACCTCGATAGCCGTGTTGGGCATGATCCGGAAGATCGTGGGAGTAGCCAGACAATCGAAGTCCGTGTTCTTGGTCAAATAAGTATTTAACAGGTCGAAAGTCACGCCAGCCGCTACGGATACGATGATTTGTTTCTCGAAGTCGAGCACCGACTTAATCTCATCTATAATCATTTCTACACGCCAAGGTTTAACGGCGATTATAATGATATCAGCGTTTCGTGCCGCTTCCACGTTATCATGGGTCAAGATAAAGTCCGGATCGATCTTTCTCATCTTCTCCAAGGTCTCATCCGATTGGGCGGTACAAGTGATATCAGAGGCTTTGAACATGGTTCCTTTCGCTAAACCTCGGGCGATCGCTCCACCGATATTACCCGAACCGATAATAGATATTCTCATTTTGCAGATAATTAGTTATATATTATGTTTCCTGAGGAGGCAAACTTAGATAAAATATCTCAAATACGTACGACTTTGTAGAGTTAGCTACGGATAAAAAACTTACATTTGCGGTCGATACGGACTTAATACTAATATAAATATATAAAATTACATGAAAAAGACAATTCTAGTTTCAAGCATGCTATTCGCTCTGACTATGTCCGCTACGATCCAAGCGCAAGACACGGAGAAGAAGGAGAGTGAGGAGGGATTCGTGTTCACGACCGTGAAAGAGAACCCCATTACATCTGTTAAGAACCAAAATCGTGCGGGTACGTGCTGGTGCTACTCCTCGTACTCTTTCTTGGAGTCGGAGTTGCTTCGTATGGGAAAGGGCGAGTATGACTTATCCGAGATGTTTACGGTATATAACACCTATCTGGATCGTGCCGACGCTGCTGTGCGTACGCATGGGGATGTTTCGTTCTCGCAAGGTGGATCTTTCTATGATGCGCTTTATGGAATGGAAACATTCGGCTTGGTTCCGGAAGAGGAGATGCGCCCGGGCGTGATGTATGCCGATACGTTGAGTAACCATACCGAGCTTTCCGCCTTGACCGACGCTATGGTGGCCGCTATCGCCAAGGGAAAGTTACGCAAATTGCAGTCTGATGAGAATAACGCCATGTTATGGAAGAAGGCGGTCGCTGCGGTACATCAGATCTACTTGGGGGTTCCTCCTGAGAAATTCACGTATAAAGGGAAGGAATATACACCGAAATCTTTCTTCGAGTCTACAGGTTTGAAGGCTTCGGATTATGTCTCATTGACTTCTTATACGCATCATCCGTTCTATACCCAGTTCCCGCTAGAGATTCAGGATAACTGGCGTCACGGTATGTCGTATAACTTGCCGCTGGATGAGTTTATGGAGGTCTTTGATAATGCGATTAATACGGGTTATACGATCGCTTGGGGTTCCGATGTGAGCGAATCTGGTTTTACTCGTGACGGAGTGGCCGTTATGCCTGATGATGAGAAGGTACAGGAGTTGAGCGGTTCCGATATGGCTCATTGGTTGAAATTGAAACCGGAGGAAAAGAAGCTGAACACAAAACCGCAACCTCAGAAATGGTGTACCCAAGCAGAGCGTCAGTTGGCTTACGATAATTACGAGACGACAGACGACCATGGTATGCAGATCTACGGTATTGCCAAGGATCAAGAGGGGAACGAGTATTATATGGTAAAGAACTCTTGGGGAACCAACAGCAAGTATAACGGTATTTGGTATGCTTCCAAGGCGTTTGTCCGTTATAAGACCATGAATATCGTGGTTCATAAAGATGCCCTGCCTAAAGCGATCAAAGCCAAGTTAGGTATCAGATAATCGATCTGTTAAGGATGGTTTAAATAGAAACTAAACCCCGATAGCTTCCGGCGATCCGGTAAGACTATCGGGGTGATCTATATATACAAAGATGTGCTGCCTATATTACTGAACAAGTTTTAGTGTGTAGTTAAGATCTGCCGCCGCTTTTTGCAACGCGTCGTTCATCAAGGTCAAGTTATCCCCTTCTACTAGGAAATAGATGACGGGTTCGCCATCATTGGGAATCAACTCGTAGATTACCGCGCTAGCGTCATCGGGAGTTCCGTGCTTTACTTTTTGTTTACCGGTTGTAATGGCTTTCTGAGGAGCTTTCTTCGCCGCTCCGGTACTTGAGGCTACTGCTTCCGGTACGGTATAAAGAGCATCCAACTCGAATACGCCTTCCTCGTCTGCGTTATCTTGTTGATAATACAAGGTTAAGTCATAATCTACATTCACGCTATCCGGAGAAGTCAGGGTTCCCTTATACTTTTTTTGGATAACCGGTCCCTTTTTAGGATCAGCCTTCAAGGAATCTCTCATATTTACGGGTTTTGCCGGTTGAGTCGCCTTAACAGAATGGATCAGTGGCAGAGACGGAGCGTCCGGAGCCGCCGACATTATGGCGAATTCTTCTTCCTCTACTTCTACGGGTACATCCTTTTGGGCTTGTTTCCCGCTACATGCGGCCAAAAATGCCATAGCCGCTACTGCGATAAAATACTTTTTCATTACCATTATTTATTTTATTAGTGACGTTTGGACATATAACATAAAATCCCCCACGATTTGTTTCGTGAGGGATCATTTTTAACTATTTACCGTGAAATATTTATTTCTTTGAAGGCTCTACCCTGTCATCCAGATAGGGAGAGGCCGGGATCGTGGAAGCGCTTCCGTCTCGTCCGGCGAAATAGTGCGGTGACATGATCTCTACGCCAGCCTCATTGAATACGTCCTGTATGTTTTGATGCAGGTCGGAATAGATATCCCCGAGTTTATCGGCGTCCTTTATATAAGCGTTGATTTGATAACAGGGATAGTAATCGCTTAGTTCGGTCTCCAATACGAAAGGCTTCGGCTCTGGCAATACCCCGGTGGTTTGGCGGGCGGCATTGATCAATAATTGATGAACTTGCCGCCAAGGTACGTCGTAGCCGATCGTAACCGTGCTGTGGATGATTAATCCGTATTGCCGTGCGGATACGCTATAATTTGTTGTATGGGAGGACATGATAAAGGAGTTCGGGATGGTCACTACCTCATTCTTAGGGGTACGTAAACGGGTGACAAACGGAGTCTTCTCGATAACGTTGCCAGTCGTCTCGTTTAGTTGGATACGGTCACCCAATTTAAAGGGCCTCATATAAGTAATGACCAGCCCGGCGATGATATTTCCGATCACCGTACTGGAACCCAACGATATGATCAAACCGACAAATACGGATATGCCTTGAAATACCCCCGAGTCCGATCCCGGCAGATAAGGATAGATCATGGCGATCATAAAGGCGTATAGCAGGAAACGGATGATATTAAACGTCGGTTGCGCCCAATCCGGGTAAAAACCTGATATTTTCAGGTTCTCGCTCTCTATCTCGTTGGCTATGTATTGGATTCCTTTTACGATGTATTTGATACAGTAATAGATCACCAAGATGATAAACAAGTTCGGAATATAGGAGGCTACCGATTTAAAGATCATCTTTACCGGCTCCAACAAATAGGAGAATATCTTCAAGGCTAGATCTTCTGTTTGCGGGAAGATAGCGAAAAGGATCGGTACACTGATGGTTAACTGGATTAGTAACACGATCCATCGTATTACGTTGGTGAAAAACATCAATACACGTCCTTGGCGATGTGTGTTGAGAAATTCATAATCCCGGATGGTAATAGATCTGAGTCGGTTCTGCTTTAACCAGATAATTTTCCTGCGTAGTTTCTTAAACAGATAGTTGGTCAGCTTAAACAGGAAATATTGGATGATAATTACGAGGATGAACAATAATACCCGTTTCGCTATCTGCAAGATACTATGTTGCTCCCTTAACTCTTGTATCTTGTTTTGGATAATCGGTTGATATTGTTCTGCGAGGGCTATACGACTGAGATTTTGCCATAGGGCATCTTGGTCGGTGATACTTAGGATAACCTTATCTCCGTACATGATATCCGTTACGTATTCGCTGTCATAGATATAGATGGAATCCTTCTTCAAGGAATGCGAGGTCCCGATCTTTACCATGATATTGAGGATGTCCTCAGCCCGGTCAACCGGGGTGCGGCCTCCGCGCTTGGCGTATAGGTGAAATAAGGTATCCCCCTCCACGACTACAGGTACGCCGGGAGTCAGTGCCCGAAGGGAATCGATACGGTTTCGTTGCTCGGCCATTTTTAGGGAGTCGGCGGTAGCATTGCTGTTCTTCGTGCTTTCCAGCTCGTCTTTGAGCAAAATCTCGTTTAGTTTCATCTCTTGCAGCTGGAGGGCTAGCTCCTGCATTTTGATGGAATCCTTCCGGTGCTGCTCGTCGAGCGAAAACGTATCGGTCGAGGTAACTGGCTCCTTCGGCTCATTGCCTAATGTCGTAGACAATAGTTCTTCGGCCTTTTCCCTTAATTGGGCGTTGGATACCGTTGGCAGGAAACTGATTCCTGCCAAGATCACTAATCGCAATAAAAATTGTTTCATCGAATCGTGGATTAACTATTTACCACCGGCCGGAAGATGCTCCAGCCAGTATTTAGCCATTGTCTTACGTAGGTGAAGAGTCGTTCCTTCCCTTTCGTTGATGCTATGGCTACGCATCGGGTAACTGATTTGCGTAAACATCTTTCCGTTCTTGATCAACTTGTTCACCAGCATCTCGCAATTTTGGTAATGCACGTTATCATCTCCCGTACCATGAATAAGCAGCAGATTACCTTCCAGTCCCTCGGCATAGGTAATCGGGGAACCTTTGCGGTAGCCTTCCGGATTGTTCTGCGGAGTATTCATGTAACGTTCTTGGTAGATCGTGTCGTATAGGCGCTGGTCAGCGACAAAAGCGATCGCTATACCGGTATGGAATACTTTCGGATAACGGAACATGCAGTTCAAGGTTTGACTGCCGCCGCCGCTCCATCCGGTAATGCCGATCCGGCTGGCATCGATAAACGGATATTGACGGGCCATATCTAAAATACCTCTGCTTTGATCCTCGGAGGAGAAAGTGCCCACTTCCCCGTAAATACATTTACGCCATTCACGCCCACGAGGAGTATTCGCGCCCCGGTTCTCTATACTCACCACGATATAGCCTTGGTTCGCCATATATTGTTGCCATAAATCTCCGTTACCCCATACATCTTGTACGGTGGCGCTCGCCGGCTCGCCGTATACCTCTATGATAACCGGGTATTTCTTGGATGCGTCGAAATCGACAGGTTTTATCATCCATGCGTCCAAGGTTAGATTGCCGGACTTGACCTTGATAAATTCTTTCGGGTTTAATCCTAAGGCGGCGTATTGATCCTTGGCTTGGGCATTATCCTCAAGCATGCGTACGGATTGATGTTTCGGGAAAGAAACCATGTCGATAACGGATGGGGTAGAGGCGTTACTATACGTATGTATAGCCCATTTGCCGGTGGGTGACATGTTGTAGCGGTGCTGTCCGGATTGTTCCATGGGGCTTACACGCTCCACTTCTCCATTGCCGAATGCTTTAGCCCGGTACAAGTAGCGTTGGGTGAAATTGTCCGGGGAGGCTATGAAATAGACCCAGCCCTTTTGTAGATCGGTCCCGACCGGCGAGATATAATCAAAATCACCTTTGGTGATGGGTTGTATCTCTTTTCCGTCACGGCTTATCCGGTATAAATGCCGCCAGCCACTACGCTCGCTTTCCCATGTGAAATAGTGGTTGTCCTTTAACCATTGTATGTTATCATTCGTGTCCAGCCATGCGGCATCCGTATCGGTGAAGATATTATTCAGCGAGTTATCGGATATCTTGGCGATCCATACCTTATTTGTATTCTGCGGGCGGTTTAGTTGCTGTATGAACAACTCGTCGCTTTCGGGGATGAATTCCATACGGGGCAGGTAGTTGTTCCGGGGATCTCCGGGTATGGCGATCCAAGTGGTGTTCCCGCCGGTAGAGGAAACGTAGCCTACTTTTACGGCTGAATTGGTGGTTCCTGCCTTGGGGTATGGGAAATGAATTACCTTTGCGTAGATGGAGTCTACATTATTAATAATGTCGAACACTCCCGTTCCTTTCGTATCGCTTTGCCAATAGGCGATATGCTTTCCGTCCGGGCTCCAGCGGAAACCATCCCGGCAACTGAACTCCTCCTCATATACCCAATCGAAGGTTCCGTTGACAATCGTATCGCTTCCGTCTTTTGTTAGCTGCGTGATTTTCCCGGAGTCTATATCTTCTACATATATATTATTGTTGGAAACGTAGGCTACACGTGTGCCATCCGGAGAGAATTTAGCGAACATCATGGAGGATTCCGGCATTCCTTTTCCCAATTGACGTAAAGCGCCGTCCTTTAGGTTTAATACCCAATAGTCACCCCGTGTATCATAACGCCATACCCGTTGGGTATTGTTATAAATCAAGACTTTCTCATTATCCGCACTCCAAGAGATGCTACGTACGGGGATAGGCTTTCCGGTAGATTTGTCCGTCAATAGGGATGAGGGGATAATGACTTCACGGGAGTTATCTTTCGCTCGATAGGCGACGATATCCGTGCCTCCGGTTTGCTTATTATTTTCCAAGCAGCTATAACGTTCACCGTCTTTTAGCCAAGTCATGCTTCCGATGCCTTTTGTTTGTATGATGTTACCGGCAACTATATCCTCAAGATTCAACGCTTTTTGTGCCATGCTTATACCTCCCGACAGAAGGCTGATCGTGGCGATCGCTATTAATTTGTTTAGTTTCATGTTGTATTAGTTGGTTACTACTATATTTATGCAAAGAACGGAAAGTTAGTTGATATAACAAAATGGATTTGTATATTCGCGCCTCGGAAATCAAGAATAATCATAGTTTAATTTTATATAGAAATCGGAATGAAAGCACTTTCAATGTATGTATGGTCACTTGTAGTGATCATGATGATGGGATTTACTTCTTGTGGGGATGATGATGAGCTTCAATTCTCGGAAGAGCAATTGGCTTATATCAACAAAAACAAGGAATACATCTGGGAGAAGAAAGCGGAGAAAGACGAGAACGGTGAATTGAAATATAAGCAAGTTGTTATAGGAGGTGATACTGCCTTATATCGGATCATTCAGAAAGAAAATGAGTGGACAACGACACCTTCCGCAACCTCAGTGGTTTATTTGCTTGATCTGGAAGGAAAATATATTGACGGGAAAGTCTTTCAAAAGAAACTGGATAGATCAAGTTTTTCTATGAACGGCATTATCCCGGGCTTAAGCGGTGTCTTATTGAATATCCATCTGGATGAGACCGTGGAGGCGATTATCCCGGCTTCGCTAGGTTATGGATATGGAGATTATAGCGGTATCCCCGGAGGTTCTACTTTAATCTTTACTTTTACCTTGGATAAGGTAGAATGAATAATACCTTGATGGATAAGCCTATCTTCTATATCCGTCTCCGCTGAATGTTCGTTCGCCGCCGCTGAATGTATATTCGTCGCCGCCGAACGAACATTCAGCGGCGGCGAATAAAGAAGATATCGGGTTGCGGGAGGTTTTATATAGTACTGGGAGAACTTTTTATTCGGTTTGATCTGACTTTTATCTTTATAAGATTTGGCACGGTTGCTTAATTCAGCCAACGGGTTAATAGTATAAATAGGTGTGGTGTAATTTCTTTATTTTGAATATGTATACGATTTGTTCGTAAATATTCGATAGTTTCGTTGATTATCTCCTTTTTTCTTTTTAATTTGGCGGATTATAAACATAATCTTGATATTATGAAGACTGCCATTGTTCCTTTCTTGTTGCTTCTGAATGTTCTTGTCGCTGTAAATGCACAGACTAAGGATTCTGTTATCTTGGTGAAAGATAGTATTACGGTAAAATTGCCGGATGTCTACGTTACTTCCGAGCGTCCTTTGGTTACGGTTACGGACGATGCCTTATCTTTCGACGTGCCTAACTTGATCATGGCCAAACCGGTGAATACTGCATTTGATATTTTAGGAGAGATTCCCGGATTGGTGAAAGAAGGGGACAACGTTAGTATCATCGGCGTCCCTACTACGAACATTATTATTAACGGACGTAGAAGCTCAATGTCATTGTCCCAGATTGTAGAGCTTCTGAAATCTACCTCGGCCAGCAAAGTAAAGAGTATAGAGCTTTTGTATAGCTCTCCTCCAAAATATGGCGTAAAAGGAGGTAGTATAAATATCATTATGGAGAAGAAAGTGAATGAGGATTTAAGTGCCGATATCTCTTTGACCGGAAAGCAAGCTTTCTACTTCTCGCCAACCGGATTAGTGAATTTATCCTACTCCAAAAAGAAATATAGTCTGGATCTATCTTATTCCGCTAATTATAACCATTCCCGTTCAACCGAGGATATGAACGCCTATCCCATCGTGAAGGATCGTCCTTATGAGATCCTGCAAGAAAATATGGCGGTAGGTCGTTCCATGAACCATACGATTGGGGCAAGTGCCAGTTGGTTTATGGATAAGGGGCGTGAGGTGGATATTTCTTATTATGCCAAGATAACGGATTCTAATTCTAAACGATATTCGAACACTCTATTTGTGGGTATTGAGAATGCGGAAAGTAATAATAAGTTATCGGGCCCGAAGAATCTTCAAAATGTACGGTTGAATTATGCACATTCCAAGAACTTGAACGCAGGGGTGGATTATACCTATTATAAGGATCGCAGGGATCAATATATGATCTCGGATTATCCCGATACGAAACAAGAGGTGGAGGCTACCTCCCGGCAAAATATCCATTTGGCGAATGTATTCGTTAACTACGAACGGGTATTAGGAAAAGGATGGAAAATTAACGTAGGCACGAATGTGCAGTTATCCTTTACGGATAATAGCTCCTTTACCTACCAAGATAAACAGGAGGATCTGTCAGCTACGTTTGCCCAAAAAGAAAAAGAGTATACGGCGGGATTGTATGCCGGTTTCTCTAAGCGTTTTGGCAAGAAACTGGTGTTGAGCGCTTCTCTTTCGGCGGAGTATAATAAGGCGGTGATTGATTCGGCGGGCCGGAAATGGACCTTATGGTCTGGGGTAAATCTCTATCCACAATTGAACTTGAGTTATACGATCGATCCATCGAATATGCTTCAAGTCAATTTCTCCAGCGATAAGAAGTATCCGGCGTATTGGGTCATGAGCTCGAATGTTTCTTATTTGAATGTGTATAGTCAGGTACGGGGAAATCCTTATTTGGAACCGGAACGTATTTATATGGCTAGGGCTAATTATATCTTGAAAAAGAAATATGTTTTTGGACTATTCGCCAATCATCATGTGAATTATATTCGCCAATTGTATTATCAAGATACGAAAGCGTTGAGAGCCTATTACCAATCGGTTAATTTCGATAAGCATAATACTTTCGGGGCGATGGCAGTTATCCCGTTTCGGATCGGTGGGGTGGTTAGCTCACGGTTCGTGGCATCGGGCTTCTTGATTCAAGATGAGGGAGTGTTTATCGATATTTCGTTTGATCGGAAAAAGTTGTTCGGGCAGTTGATGTTGTTCAATACGTTTACTTTATCAAAGAAGAAGAACTTATCGCTGGAAGTGAATGCTCGCTATAGTGCGTCTTCGATACAAGGTATCTATGATGTGGATGGTATTTATAATGTATCGGCAGGGCTTGTCTGGAACCCGATATCGAAAAAATTAAGCGTAATGCTACGAGGTGAGGACTTATTAAAGGGCTTACGTGCGAAAACGCATATTGATTATCCCAGCCAGAAGAGTGATATGACGATCTATTCGGATACTCGTTCTGTATCGCTCACCTTAAAATATACATTGGGCAAGATGAACCGGAAGAATAAGAAAGAGATCGATTCTTCACGGTTTGGCCAATAATGTTCTTATGGAATCCATTCGATAACGCCTGTGACTGGATGTTGTTTTTTCCAGTCCTCTAATTCCGCATATGTACGCACGCCGTCTTGAATGACTGCTTGGTAATATTCCACGCCCATGATTTTCACTGTATCCGGTGTCTCATATTTCAGTTTTAAGATGGCCTGCCGGGTCTCGTCAGTCAGTACGGCGGTTATACGTTCGGCCATTTTCTCGAAATAACCGTCATAACGGGAACCTTTTACGATATGGATCATATCAATTTGCCAGAGTTCGTTATCCGGGTCTTGGAACCATGCGTGCCACTCTACGCATTGTTCTTCCGTATCGAGCGAATTTCCGTATTCGATCCGTTTAATGAGCGGGTTCTCCGCTAGTCGGGCCATCGCTAGGAAGCTGTCGGATATACGGAAAGGAGAAGTGTAAATATGAAAGTCGATATCCTTATGTTTCATGAGTAGTCCCATATTCAAGGAGCCTACTAGGTTTATTTCCGCCCCGACGGATTTCCATATATTTATAATGTCGGTTTGCCGGATCACTTCCCAAGCTCTTTCTTGGTTTCTTTTCGCTAATTCTAATAGATGTTTCATGATTTAAATAATTTGAGGTGTGAAGTTAAGACACGAAGCGGGATAAGGAAATAGCTATTTATAGCTAGGTTGGTTTTAATATATCATACGGGTACACTATTTCCGGTTGTAGGGACGGGGCACGCCCCGTCCCTATAAGTTGGACAATATATATTTATCTTTTGAATAACCGGAATAACTCACCGATCCATAAAACCAGAGAGGAAGATCCGATAATGATCGCCCAATCTTCCAAGGGCAAAGGTATTACGCTGAACATCTCGCCTCCAAAAGTGACGATCAAGTATTGACCAATCAAAATCAGTAAAGCGACCAGCAAGAAACTTTTACTATCCTTTAAATTGGCAAAAGCGGAACGTCCTTCCATAAATGCCTTTGCGTTAAACATATTCCAGAACTGTAGCATCACGAAGAAGCTGAAGAACCACGATAAATCATGCGGTGTTAAACCGTCTTGCGCATGGAAATAGAACAACAAGCCCATCAAGATTACGACAAAAGCGAATCCGACGCCGAAAATATTATAGGCCATCGGGCGGGTGATAATGAAATCTCCATCCTTACCGCTCCGGCGAGGTTTATCTTTCATCACTCGCTCATTCGGTGGGAGAGAGGCCAACGCCCCGGCAGCGAATGTATCCATGATCAAGTTTACCCATAACATCTGCGTGATAGTCAAAGGAGATTCCGTACCTAATAAAGAACCCAATAGCACGATCAAACAAGCGGCTACATTGATGGTCAATTGGAATAACAAGAATTTCTGGATATTCCGGTACAAGGAACGTCCCCACATCACCGCACGGGTAATGCTACTGAACGAGTTGTCGATAATCGTAATGTCGCTGGCTTCCTTGGCAACTGAAGTACCGTCACCCATGGAGAGGCCTACTTGTGCCGCTTTCAAGGCGGGGGCATCGTTTGTCCCGTCGCCGGTAACCGCTACCACGGCGCCTTTCTGCTGTAATAATTGTACCAAACGCTGTTTGTCCGTAGGACGGGCACGGCACATGATCTTCAAGTCTAAGACACGATCCAAGGCCTCTTGGTCGCTAAGCGTCTCGAATGCGGGACCCGTGATAATGTTCCGGTCGGTATCATTCGCTTTCCACGTACCGATCTGTCGTCCGATTTCTTTAGCCGTACCCGGTGTATCTCCGGTGACGATCTTCACGTCGATACCTGCGTCCAAGCAACTTTGAACAGCGGGGGGCACATCCGCACGTACCGGATCGGAGATAGCGACGATACCTAGGTACGTTAAATCCGTATCATGTAAACGACCCTCAACGAAGAAGGTCTCATCCATTCCATCCTCGATTATCTGGTAAGCGAAGCCAAGCGTACGCATCGCTTGGTTCTGGTAATCCAATAATTGTTTTTCGATGCCGGCTTTACATTCCGCCACCGGTTTGTAAGTTCCGTCTATCGCCACCCGGTTACTGTTGGCCAGTACGATTTCGGGAGCACCTTTCACGTAAAGTACCTTCTTGCCGAGTAACGGTGATTGTACGATTGTAGCCATATATTTCCGTTCCGTAGAGAAGGTCAATTGATCTAGGATCGTAGCGTTCTCTCTTAATTCCAGATAATTTTGGTGTTGTCCGTTCAACCAGAGTAAAAGGGCGGCCTCCGTCGGGTTTCCAAGGGTTTTTACCTTTTCTTCCGAGAAATCGAGGAATGCCGTGGAGTTCGTGGAGATACCTTCTTTGATCAGGTTACTTAACTCATCCTCCCCAAGCTTTTGGTCTTTCAGGTTGTAGAAATTCGTTTGGTAGACTTGCATTTGGTTCTGCGTCAACGTTCCGGTCTTGTCCGTACAAATTACGGTAGTCGCTCCCATGGTCTCACAGGCGTGCATTTTGCGGACAAGATTATTCGTCTTCAACATACGGTTCATGCTGAGGGCCAAACTTAACGTGACACTCATCGGTAATCCTTCCGGAACGGATACCACGATCAACGTAACCGCTACCATAAAGTAGTTGAGGATATGGGCGATGATGTCCATCGCCGGCATCCCGGGGAAACTATCTGATAAAAGGAATTTTACGGTCAAGGCGATGAACGTCACTCCGGCGATCGTGTATCCGGCTTTACTGATCACGCTAGCCAAGCCTTTCAACTGTATTTGTAAAGGAGTCTCTACATCGCTCTCGATTTGCGAGCCTTCGTAGACCTTACCGTATCCGGTAGCGTCACCCACCTTTTCTACTTGCATTACGCCATGTCCGTCCACGACCGTCGTTCCTCGCATGACTACATTGGACGGATAAGTCGCTTCCGTATCGAAATCCGCCTCGTTTGTTGTCTTGCTGATAATCGGTTCACCGGTTAGTGTGGATTCGTTGATCTGTAGGGAGATGGCTTCAAGCAAATGTCCATCTGCGGGAATTTCCTCACCTGTCTCCAAAACAACGATATCGCCTACGACGACCTCTTTTTTCGGTATTTGGCAGATATTCCCGTCACGGATTACCTTCACTAAAATATCATCATTGACTGTATTCAAGATATCGAATGCCTTGTTCGCTTTCACCTCGAAGAAAAAGCCCACGCAACTGGCAAGCATGATTGCGAAGAAAATGCCGATCGGCTCCAAGAAGGCCGTAAAACCTTTCGCCTCAGGTCCCCAGCAATGTACGCCAGCGATTATCATGGACAAGAGCCATGCCACTAATAATATACGAATAATAGGATCTTCGAATTTCTCCAAGAATTGGCTCCATAACGAAGCTTTCTTGGGCGGGGTAAGTACATTCTCGCCGTGAAGGCGCCTGCTCTCTTCTACTTCTTGTTTGGTTAATCCTCGGTACTGATGTTTTTTCTCCATAAATTTATTAATCTGATTAAGAAAATAGGATAGCAAATTACGTAAAGTTATACGACATATACAAGGGTTTAACCTTTTTGCATATATTTGTGTTGTATAACAAATTAATTTTTAATTAAAAGATGAAGAAAGTACTATTCATGTTATTGGTTATGTTCGCTTTGAGCGCCTGCCAATCAAAGGATTCATATGTGAAGGAGTTTAGTGATTTTGTAGATAAGGTGGAAATGGAGGCCGCTGATTATACCGATAAGGACTGGAAGAAGGCGGATCTGAAATTCTCGGATCTATCCACGGATATTTACGCCAAGTTCGAGGAAGAGTTAAACGCTGATGAGAAAGCGGAGATCATTAAATTGCAAGCGACATACGCCGGATTGAAAATGAAAGCGGGCGTGAAAGACGCTGCCAAAAAAGTGGATAAGTTCTTGGATGGTTTGAAGGAAGGAACAAAATAACCTCTAATACGAAAATAAGATGAACAGAAATTGGGTGTATTCGCTATTTGCTTTATGGATCGTCTGTTCGTTCGCCTGTATGCAGCCTAAACCTGTGGCGAATGTGGAAGTTCAAAAAGAGAATTTCGTATTCTCTATAAAAGGGACAGATACATTGTCCTTGGACAAGTATGAGTTGACTTCTATGTCGCCCGCCTCAAAAAAGCCTGTGATGATTTTTGCTTTTGGCGGTGGGTTTAAAGGGGGAGATAAGGCGGATAAAGGATATATTCCCTATTTCGAGTTCCTCGCCCGAAACGGATTTGTGGTCGTTTCTACGGATTATCGTACCACCTTGAAGAATCTGGATCCTTCTAAAGTCTCTTCTCCAATGGACTTTATCGCAGCCTTGCAGCATGCGATCGATACGGCGGTAGAGGATTTTTATGATGCTACCGGTTTCGTGATCAACCAAAGCTCGGATTGGAACATCGATGTGGAGCAGATCGTAGCGAGCGGTTCGAGTGCCGGGGCGATTACGGTATTGCAGGCAGAGTATGATTTATGTAACGGACATGAGTTGGCGAAAAGGCTACCGGCTGGTTTCAACTATGCCGGTGTGATCTCATATGCCGGTGCGGTCTCTGGTGTGCTTCCTCCACATTGGGAAAAGATGCCTTGTCCGATTATGCTATTCCATGGCGATGCGGATAAAACCGTTCCTTTTGAACAAGCCGCTATGGAGAACCTCGGCGGTTTATGGGGATCATCCGCTGTAGCGAAAAGTCTGGAAAATCTTCAAGCTTCCTATTATTTTTATAAGGTAGAGAATGCGGGGCATGAGATCTCTGGGCTCCCTATGTCCCGGAACCAATACGATATCATGAGCTTCTTGAGCCGTCAAGTCTTAGGCGATGAGAATTTAGCGATCACGACAGACGAACGTGTGCCCGGTGATACGATCGTACGGAAAGATTTTACCGTACAGGATTATATCTTGGATAATTTGCGTTAATATGATAATGAAATATAAACAGCCTTAATTTGACCTTTTTAGATTAAACTATTCACCCGAAGGATTGTCTTTACTATATAGAGTGATTAATAGTGTGTTTAGTTTATTAAGGTTATGAGATTAACAAGGTTAGTTGGATTTTTAGGGATTGTCCTTTTTTGTGCGGGGCAATCCCTTTTTGCTCAAAGTAAGCAAGAGCGGAAGGAGCAAAAAGAGAGAGTGGTGAGGGAGATCGTGGATAGCGGTCGTATTAAGATCGATGTGGATCGTGCCGTACCGATGGCCGGGAGATCCGTCAATCTTACTTCCCCCTACTCATTGGAAATACATGGTGACTCGATCCTGTCTTATCTTCCTTACTTTGGACGTGCTTACTCTGCTCCTTATGGTGGTGGAGAGGGCTTGACGTTTAAAGAAGTGGCGACAGAGAAGGAGCAAACCTCTGAAAAGAAAGGTAGTTCCGAAATCAAGTTCCGTGTAAAGACCAAAGAGGATGTATACATGTTTCGGGTGGAAGTCTATCCGAATGGCTCGGTGACAATCAATGTGACACCCGTGAATAAACAGGCTATTACCTTTTATGGTGATGTTGCCTTAGACTTGAAATAGTCGTCCTTGCCATGTATCTCTTTCCTCGATCCGCTTATTTACCTTAGCGGTAAATTCGAAATTCTTTAAACCCCAATCCGGTGCGATCAGTAGCTCTTTGGGGGATTGTGATACGAACCTCTCTACTACGATAGAGGGGTTCAGTCGTTCTATGAAGTCAATCACTAATTCGATATATTCATCAGCCGTATATAAATGGAAATCAGAAGGATCTTCCTTGAACTCTTTCGCCATGCGGGTATTCTTGATTAGCTGCAATTGGTGCAGTTTAAGTGTCGTGATCGGGAGGCGTGATAAGACATCCGCATGGTGTAATATTTCATCCCTACTTTCTCCCGGTAGTCCGAGTATCAGGTGTGCCCCGGTGTAAATACCTTTTGCCGCCGTACGACGGATAGCGGATTCCGATTCTTCATGGGTATGCCCCCTGTTTATGCGGACTAAGGTCTTATCAAGCGTACTTTCCAATCCATATTCAATCATGACGAATTTTCGTTGGGAAAGCTCCGCGAAATAATCCAATAAACCTTCCGGCATACAGTCCGGACGAGTGCCGACAATCAATCCTTCCACTCCGGGATAGGCAAGCGCTTCCTCATATTTACGAATAAGAGAGTCTGATCGGTCGTATGTATTCGTGTAGGCTTGGAAGTAGGCCAGATACCGCATGTCCGGATATTTGCGGGAGAAAAAGCGTACGCCTTCCTCTAATTGCTCGGTAACGCTTTTCTCCGTATGGCAGTATTCCGGACTGAATGTTTGGTTATTACAATAAGTACAGCCGCCCCATCCTTTCGCCCCGTCTCGGTTCGGGCAGGTGAAGCCGGCGTTGATGGAGATCTTCTGTACTTTATGGTCAAAACGTTCCTGAAGGAACTTGCCGTATTCGTAATATCGTTTCGTCTTTTCCATAGGGCAAAGGTAAGAGAAGTCTTTTGAAAAACACGTACGTGTTTTCCAAAAAAGTCGTACATGTTTTTCTGAAAACACGTACGTGTTTTGACGAGAGCATAATCCTGTTTTTTTTGATGTTTTTTTTGTTGGTGTTTTACTATTTTAGTATATTTGTCTTGTTGATAAATTTAATGAGATAGATATACTGTATTTGACTTTGTTCCTTGTTGATCTATTTTAATGTTGTTGATTTTATTATTTTACAAAGCTACTAAAAACGCTTTAGAGTCATTATCGGGATAATTTATATATGTTGTACCATTTTTAAAGTGAAAGCCTATGAAAATGAAATTTTTGTTTAAGTTAGTTGCTTTAATGACAATCATTAGTGTTGTCGGTTGCAGCGATGATGTTGGTGTCGGTCCTAAGGGGAAACTCTATTTCTCCGATTCTAAATCATGGAAGGATAGTGGTACTCTTATTTATGAGAATTTTGATCCTTCTTATATTGTTCCATATTCGTATCATGTAAATGCGGACTCTATTAGTTTGTTTCCTATTCACAGTAGTAATACGAATGATCTGAAAACGTATCCGTTTGAGAAAGATCTTAATAAACTTATATTGTCTTTAGAAGATACGGATAAACATGCGGTTTACAAACCACAATAAAATAATGATACCATGAAAAAGTGTTTTTTATTTGTCGCTATCGCTTGCGTTCTTTCAGTTTTATCACAAGCGCAAGTTTATAATTTCCCTGTAAGACCGGGTACGGAAACATGGAGCAATTTAGTCACAGAAGAAGATCGTTTTTCTGCTATGCAGATCCCGGAAGACCAGTTGGTGAGTATGAGTACTCAAGACTTGGTCATCACTTGTATGAACTATCCTGCTTGGCTTTATTTTACTGCATTCAATAACCCACAGGACGGGATAGATATCAATATCCATAATTTTAACGGATTACAAGAATTGATGAAGCGAGCAGATGCACCAGTAGAGTTGTTATCTGTTTACAAGCAAATGGATGCAGCTAGGATGGCTCCTAAAAGCAACGCTATCAATCAAACTTCTTGGTCTCTCAAAAGGTCTTATTTTGAATTGTTATTAGCTCAAGATGCGATTATCAACAAAATGAGTGAAACTGATCGTATGGACTTGTTGGGAGAAGCCCGTAAGAAATTGTACCAAAAAATGGAAGATCCTGTAGAATATTCTACGTCGGATTATCAATCTTCTTTGATTCTTATGAATAAGATCTTGGGGCATCCCACTGTAAAATCAAACCAAGCATTAAATAGTGATCCTATTGACCTGTTGATTGCGGGTGGATCGATACAACCTTTTGCTGATAATGCGGTATATAGCAATACTACTATTTATACCCCAAAAGGCACTGCGGTTTCTGCGCTACAATTAACAAGTGGTGAGCTAAGTAGTTCTAAAAAAAATGAATATAAAAATGAATGGTTGAGTTATTATAATAACCGAATCGTATTCAAAGGAGAAGCAACTTGCGCTTACAATTGCCATGCCTATGCTTGGTATTGTTCTGAAGGGCATAGTTATGTTTGGATCAATACTCCAGGGGATGATGCGTTTTGGAATGATGGTAGCTTCGTGCAAACCACCAATACGTCAGGTAAATACTGTAAAGTATCTTTCCCAAATGATGATCATTCAGCTGTAACATCTTCTCGAAGCGGATATTTGATATCTAAATGGGGAAAATCACCGCTTTTTGAGCATTCAATAAACGACTGTCCCTATAATTCCTCGGGATTAAGATATTATAGTTATCCGGATCCTACGTATAATACAGTACCACCTAAACCATCTGTTGAAACTTTCAGAAAAGATAATGATCAATCATTTACTGCTGCTGTCTCTTGTGATTCTCGTTACAACGTCGATCAATATGAATGGAAGAGTGATTATCCGAGTGATTGGTCTGTTGTTGCTCAAAACTCAAGTAAATCCAGTGTAAAAGTATATCGTTCGAGCACTCCTCGTTCTTGCTATCTTTCTGCTCGTGCTCACAATAGTTATGGTTGGGGTGAATGGCAAGTAATAGGATGGCTTTATGTGTCAGGAACTTATAGCCTTTCTGTTTTACGGAATCCGGTAAGCTCTACATTGCAAGTACAGATTGCGCCAAATGCGGAAATGCAGACTTTGCAGGATGGAGCGTTTGCTATGGGGGCTACGGAGCAGCGACCCATATTGAGCATGTCTTCGACATATAGTATAGGATTGTATAGTAGTACGGGAACTTGTGTTTATCAAAACACGGTGAAAGGCCAAGGTGAAAGTGTTGTTAACTTGAATATCGATGTTTCTTCTTTGTTGAACGGTATTTATATTTTGCATGTAAAGACTGCGGATGAAAATGCGCAGACATTGAATGTCGTTGTAAAACATTAAGATAGAACTTTGTGATTTATGATTGTTTAAAAACTAATGGTTCATAATAACTATTATTTCATCGTTAGAATGGCGATAATAGACCGGTAAGGGCTGTTGTCGCTATTTTTTCAAGGTGGAGTCATTCTTTGTCTTGCGGAAATTAATGAGTGCCATAACTTATATAACCGGAAAACGCAGTACTTACTTGGCCAAGTAAGTATATATCCTTTGCCACTTGCAGTATATATTCTATGGGCAAGTAAGTACTGCCGTATTTTTCGGGCTATAAAAATGGCTGTCCTACATGTTGTACTGAGGAAATAGAGAATCTCTGTTAGTGGTATTGTTTTTTATGCTAACTTCGCGTCTCAAACAGAAATAATAAGAGTATAAATGAAACGATTAGGTTTTAGTTTATTGCTTTCGTTGGCCGTATTCGGAAGTGTGGCCGCACAAACCGGAAGCAAGCATGTTGACTTAAAAGAAATAACCGATGGGAAATTTCGTCAAGTGACGGCTATCGGAGAGGTGCGATCCCTGCCGGATGGAGAACACTACACAGCCATGAACGCCGATAAGAGTATGATCATTAAATATTCCTATCGTACGGGAAATCCTGTGGATACATTGTTTAATGCCCGTAAAGCTCGTGAATGTACCTTTACGGATTTTGATGGATATACAATCAGCAGTACCGGGCATCATATCTTGGTTTGGAGGGATACGGAGTCTATTTATCGTCGCTCTACTAAGGCGGTGGTTTATGATTATGACGTGCGTCGTAATTATGTGAAGCCTATTTCCGATGCCAAGGGTAAGCAAATGATCCCGACTTTCTCGCCGGATGGTCGTATGTGCGCTTATGTACGGGATAATAATATTTGGATACGTAAGTTTGATTTCGACACGGAGGTACAAGTCACCAAGGACGGTGAGTTGAATAAGATATTGAATGGCATCACGGATTGGGTGTATGAGGAAGAATTTGCGGTGACAAATCTAATGGCGTGGTCTCCCGATAGCGAGTATCTGGCCTTTGTCCGTTTTGACGAGTCCGAGGTGCCCGAATATTCTATGCAGATGTATGGTGAGGGACTTTATCCGGGGTATTACGAATATAAATATCCGAAGGCCGGGCAGAAGAATTCAAAGGTTTCCGTACATTCTTATAGCGTAGTCACTAAAGACACGAAGGAGATGAAGGTCCCGGTAGAAGGTGACTTCTATATTCCCCGCATTACTTTCACGCAGAATCCGGATCAGTTGGCTATCATGACATTGAACCGCCAGCAGAATGTATTCAATATGTATTATGCAAATCCGAAGAGCGGTGTGTTCCGTTTGATCTTGCGTGAGGAAAATAAATGCTACGTGGATTCTGATTGGTTGACTTCCATCCAGTTCTTGAACAATGGGTTTACCTATGTGAGTGAACAAGATGGCTATTCTCATATTTATTTGTATTCCCCGACAGGTGTTATGCAACGTCAGGTAACTCAAGGGAACTGGGATGTCACGAAGTTCTTGGGCGTGGATGAGAATACGAAGACTTTCTATTACGAGTCTGCCGAAGAAAGCCCGATCCGCCGTTCTATCTATAAGATCGACGCTAAAGGCGTGAAGACAAAACTCTCTACGGAAGAGGGTATGAATAAGGCGGTCTTTAGTGACAATTTCGCTTATTTCGTGAATACCTATTCCAATGCGAATACCCCGGCGAAGATTACGGTGAATGAGACGAAGACCAAAAAGGAACTACGTGTTCTGCAAGATAACGCCGCGTTGAAGAGTAAGCTGAAGGAATATGTTTTTGCTAAGAAGGAATTTATGAAGGTACATACGGCTTCGGATTATGAGTTCAACGCTTGGATCGTAAAACCCGCTGATTTTGACCCGTCGAAGAAATATCCGGTGATGATGACGCAATATAGTGGTCCTAACTCCCAGCAAGTATTGGATCAATACGGTTTCGATTGGGAGCAATATCTGGCCTCAAATGGTATTATCGTGGTATGTGTGGATGGTCGTGGAACCGGTGCCCGTGGTGAGGCATTCCGTAAATGTACTTATTTGAGAATGGGCGAGCTGGAATCCAGAGACCAAGTGGAGGCTGCGCAAGCGTTGGGCAAGTTACCTTATATCGATAAGGATCGTATCGCGATCTGGGGTTGGAGTTTCGGAGGTTATAACACGTTGATGGCCTTGAGTACTGGAAACGGAACGTTTAAGGTGGGTATCGCCGTGGCTCCTCCGACGGACTGGAAATATTATGACTCCGTTTATACGGAGCGTTTCATGCGTACCCCGCAAGAGAATTTCGAGGGCTATGCGGCTACCTCTCCGTTACGCCGGGTGAAAGACTTGCAAGGCAAGTTATTGCTGGTTCATGGAACCGCCGATGATAATGTTCATTTTATGCAAACAATGGAATATGCCGAGGCTTTGGTTCAAGCGGGTAAGCAGTTCGATATGCATGTTTATAAAGATCGGAATCATAGCATATACGGTGGTAATACCCGTTACCATTTGTATACGAAGATGGCTAATTATTTATTCAATAATTTGTAAGACATGGCGCAGCATTTAAGAAAGCCGGATTGGTTGAAGATCCGGCTTGGCGGAAATGAGCAATTCACGAAGACAAAAAGTATTGTTGAATCTCATTGCCTTCACACAATATGCACAAGTGGTAAATGCCCGAATATGGGTGAATGTTGGAGCCGGGGAACAGCTACATTCATGATCGGTGGTGAGATCTGTACTCGCTCTTGTCGTTTTTGTAATACGCTAACGGGTAAACCTCTTCCGTTGGACCCGAAAGAGCCTGCGAATGTAGCGGAGAGCATCCGTTTAATGAATCTCAAGCATGCGGTGATCACGTCCGTTGATCGTGATGACTTACCAGACTTAGGCGCTTCTCATTGGGTAAATACGATCCGTACGATCAAAGAGGTGAATCCTCAAACGACCGTGGAAGTCTTAATCCCGGATTTTCAAGGACGATTGGATCTGGTTGATCAGGTCGTGGATGCGGCGCCTGAGATTATCTCCCATAATATGGAGACTGTACGCCGTATCAGTCCGCAAGTGCGTAGCGCCGCAAAGTATGACGTGAGTTTATCCGTTTTGCGACGAATCGCTGAGCGGGGTGTGGTAGCCAAGACTGGTATCATGGTCGGACTGGGTGAGACCGAGGATGAGGTGCTTGAATTAATGGATGATGTTTTGCTGGCGGGTGTTTCTGTTTTAACAATCGGGCAGTATTTACAGCCTTCTCGCAAGAATATTCCCGTCTCTGAATATGTGACTCCTGAATGTTTTGAATATTATAGACAGCAAGCCGTTGGCAAAGGTTTTAAGAAAGTAGAGAGCGCTCCGCTGGTACGCTCGTCGTACCATGCGGAAAAGCATATATGATTCATGAACTTTTGACAATCTTTGTTGTTATTAATATAAAAGTGGACTAAAGGGGGGAAGGAATGAACAGAGTAAAGAAAGGTCTAGATAATCAGGCGATAGGTTTATTGCCATTGTTGTTATTCATGTTTTTGGATAACTATTTTTCTTATTTATTATCTTTTATAATTGGGGTTACTTTCTGTTTTGTTTGTATTTTTTTGTTTCAGGTGTTGAGCAAGGATAAGGTATACCAATTTATGCTTCTGCCATCGGCGGGCACATTGGTCTTATATTCCGTATTTCTTTGTCTCAAGCTTGAACCTGTGTTGTTTATATACTCTCCTCTTATCACGGAAGTATTACTGGTCGTGGCGTTAGCGATCGTGGGGTTCACGAGGAGAACGGTCATACAACGTATACGCGATTCGAAACGTCCCTCTTTTAAACGTACTTTGCTTCGTACTACCTTGAACGAATTTTATTTCCTCGCTCAGTTGGTACAGAACCTGTACACGTTGCATCTTTTCATCATCTTGTTATATAGTATCTTGCCGGAAACGATGCAGAATATGCGTACCGAACGTTTCTTATACCGGGAGTTGGGATTGGTAATCGGTGTTTTGGTCATTGTTTATGAGCAAATACGTTTGTCCTTGATGCAAGGTAGCTTGAAAAAGGAAATGTGGGTTCCCGTATTGAATGACAATGGGAAGGTGATCGGTTGTATCGCACGTTCGGTCAGCCGCTCTTTACCGAAGAAATACTATCATCCGATCGTGCGTATCGCCGTTGTTTATAATGGTATGTTATATCTGGTGAGACGAAGTAAGGATGAGTTTGTCTCTCCGGATACGATGGATTATCCGTTCCATAATTACGTGCTCTTCCGACATAGTATAGATAGCACGGTCAAAGAGACTCTCGGAAGTTTGGCGCAAGATAAATCAATTGCTCCACGCTTCCTGATCCGTTATACATTTGAGAACGAGAAGGTGAAACATTTGGTATCTCTCTATGTTATTTGTTTACGTACGGAAGAGCAATTAAATCAATGTAAGCGCCGTAGCGGAAAGCTTTGGACAGCGAAACAAATCGAGGAGAACTTGAGCTCCGGGGTGTTTAGCGAATATTTTGAGAAAGAGTTCGCTTATTTGCAAAATACGATTCTTTTCGCCGAGAGTTTCTGTTGCGGTAACTAATCATTTATAATGCCCGGTTCCCTAGCTCTATAACTTCCAAATCTTTGATATCCTTTCCCTCAATAACGAAACGTAATAAGGTACGTACTTGATGAAAGCCACTTTTCCCAGCCGCTCCCGGATTCATATGCAGACACTTCAAGCTTCGATCGAATACTACTTTCAGGATATGCGAATGTCCGGAGATGAATAGATTTGGCCGTGTATCGTATAATTCTTTGCGGATCTCGGGATTGTAGCGGCCCGGATAACCTCCGATATGAGTCATCATAACGTTCACGTCTTCTACCTTGAAATGAGCTACTTTAGGATATTGCAGGCGAATGGCTTGTCCGTCTATATTTCCGTATACGGCCCTGAAAGGTTTCAATGCCTCGAATTTCGCGGCCAAAAGGTCGGAGCCTATATCGCCCGCATGCCAGATTTCATCGCAATCTTTAAAATATTCGGCGTACTTATCATCCCAGTACGCATGGGTGTCTGAAAGCAATCCAACTTTAATCATAACAATTTCTTTTATTGCTCGAAAGTATCTATATTTACACGCCTAAGATAAGAATATTATGGAGAATTCATATCAATATTTTAAACGGGACTTAAGCTGGTTGTCGTTTAACTACCGTGTCTTGCTGGAAGCGGAAGATGATACGCTGCCTATTTATGAGCGTATTAAGTTCCTTTCTATCTATTCCTCGAATCTAGAAGAATTTTATGAGATCCGGGTTGCGGAACACCGGGGGGTAATCATGAAAAAGAATTATTCGGAGGAGAGCGCAGCTGAGGCGGAAGAGACCTTGGCGGCTATCACCCGGGAGGTTAACCGCCAGCAACGGGACTATTACCGTATTTTCTCGGAGAAGATATTGCCGGAATTGAATCGCCAGAATGTTTACTTATACCAGAATGAGAAGCCGGAACCTTTCCATGAAGAGTTTGTCCATAATTTCTTTAATGAGGAGGTTTTCCCATTCCTGTCGCCGGTCATGATTCAAGCCGGTGATATACGTACGTTCATCCGGGATCGTCGGCTTTACCTTGTGATCCGTATGATTAAGCGGAGCAAGCGGATGAATGAGCCGGGCTTCGTACCCGAGTATCATTATGCGTTGATGAAGATTCCTTATGCGAAAGTTCCTCGTTTTATAGAGTTGCCTCCGCATGACGGGAAATATTATATCATGTTTATCGACGACATTATCCGTGCGAATTTACAGAATGTTTTTCCCGGTTATATTATTGATGGCTGTTACAGCATCAAGATTTCCCGGGATGCGGATATTTATTTGGATGATGAGAGCCGGGCGAATATCGTGGAGAATATCCGTAAGAAGGTAAAGAAACGCAAGATCGGAGCCTTGAGCCGTTTTATGTATGATCAAGCGATGCCGGATGATTTTCTGGCTTTTGTTTGCGATGCTTTTGGTATTACGTCGGAGGACTTGGTGTTAGGTGGACGATATAATAATTTGCAGGACTTGATGAAATTGCCGAATCCGGCGGGAAAGCATTTAGAGCAGCAGCCACCGGTGCCTATGCGTGTGCCTTTCCTCGATGAGATGGGGTCGGTATTCAAGGCCGTGAAGAAGCGGGATATCTTATTGCATTTCCCTTATGAGTCGTTTGATTATTTGATCCGCTTTTTGATGGAGGCGGCCTTTGATCCGAAGGTGGATGAGATCAAGATTACCCAGTATCGAGTGGCAGAGAATTCGGCCGTGATTAATACGCTGGTCAGCGCTGCCCAGAATGGTAAGAAAGTGACGGTATTTGTGGAATTGAAAGCCCGTTTCGACGAGGAGAATAATATGAGTACGGCAGAGCGTATGGAGCAGGCCGGTATTCGTATCATTTATAGTATTCCGGGCTTGAAAGTACATGCGAAGGTTGCGGTCATTCTTCGGAAGGATACGTCCGAGGGACTTAAACGGCGTGATTTCGCCTATTTGAGTACTGGTAATTTCAATGAGAAGACGGCTAAGATCTATTCGGATATGGCGCTGTTGACTTCGAACACTGAGATTATTACGGATATCAATAAAGTATTCGCTGTTTTGGAAGGGCGTATGAAAGAACCTACTTTCCGCCATTTGTTGGTGGCCCGTTTCAATATGGTCTCGGAATTGACTGGTAGGATTCGGCGGGAGATCGAGCATGTGCGGGAAGGCCGGAAAGGCCGGATCGTATTAAAGATGAACGGACTGCATGACCAACATATGATCGAGGAACTCTATCATGCGAGTGAGGCGGGGGTAGAGATCGATCTGATTGTCCGGGGGATTTGTTGCCTGGTACCGAACCAATCTTATAGCGCTAACATCCGGGTTACTCGTATCGTGGATATGTTTTTGGAGCATTCCCGGGTTTGGTATTTTCTGAATGATGGTCAGGAGGATCTTTTCCTTACCTCGGCTGATTGGATGCGTCGGAATTTGAACCGACGGATCGAGACGGCTTTCCCGATCCTTGATCCGGATCTGAAGAGTGAGATAATCGATATCTTGAATATCCAGCTAAGTGACAACGTGAAAGCTTGTTATTTGGACGGCGAGTTACGTAATAATTTCAAGTATGATGATAATCCGGTAAAAGTGCGTTCGCAGTTGGCTATCTATGATTATCTGAGAAATAAATCCATACGGTAACCGGGATGGGGGAGTTTTGGGGATTTGTTGATTGGGGGGCTGGTTGCTTAGCCTTGATCGTGGCGGTGGTATTTAGCTTTTTGTTGGGAGTACGTACGGGACGTATCCGGGAGAGAAATGAATCTGTCCGTTCTCGCATTCGGCAGAATAAAGCGAATATGTATCGCTATAAACAACAATTAGCCTCCTATCAAGAGCAAGTCGTACGCTTGGAGCGGGAACGGGATTCTCTGGTCATCCGCTCGGAGGCTTATGACCGGATCGAGACGGAGCTGACGGCCTATCGCCAGAAGATGGAGCAGTTGGAGAGAGAGATCCTTGTTCTTTCCGGCGATAATAACTTATTGGACAATGCTACCGGAAAAGTAGATGTGGATGTACCTAAGCTTTTATGTGCCCTTAAAGATGATCCTCTCCATGTGAATCCAAGTAAAGAGGAATGGTCTGAGATTATTAGTATGACCGATCTTCTGTTTAATAACTTCTTAACCGATCTGAGAAATAAATACAGTATTACCCGCCATGAGCAGGAAATATGTTGCTTGATTAAATGGAATTTCTCCCGAAAGGAGCAATTAGCCGTATTCAATAATACTCCGGATGCGTTAACCAAATCGAAAGGCCGTTTAAAAAAACGTTTAGGCTTGGATGAAAAGACGGATTTGGATGCTTATGTTCGTTTATTATAAAGCTTAAAGTTATTTTGTTTGTCGTGATTGTCCGGCAATATGATCTGTTTATCTTCCATTGCGTGGTTTATATGTGTGATTATTAGTTGTTTGATATGCGCTAGCTTTGTCCGGTACCATTTCTTTCCTCTTTACGATCCTTCCTGTACATTTGCGATGTGTAGTTTAGTTTTTAAGAACGAATAATCAGGAATGCTATGAGAACACAAATTGTACTACTATGGATCAGCCTTAGCCTAATGGTGGGGCTTTCCGCTTGTGATTGGACTTCGTCCTCTCCGGTGGCCTCGCTACGGCGGGCTACCGGATGGCCTTTCGAGGTGGTGGTTGTAATGGATCGAGACGCATGGAATGGTGAGGTGGGGGAGTTGCTGCAAGAACAATTGCGAGCGCCGATTCCTGCTTTGCCTCAAGCGGAAGCATCTATGCGTGTTACCTATTCGGAGCCTTCGGGCTTTTCCGGTTTATTACGATACGTACGAAATATCTTGATCGTATCCGTAGATCCTAACCGGTATACGAAAGCTGGAACAAGAGAGAGTCCCGATGAATGGGCCAGCGGTCAGAATGTTGTGACTCTGTATGCTCCGACTACCGCTGCTTTAACCGAGTTCCTTTTATTAAATGAAGGACGGTTGGTCAACCATTTCAATCGAGTGGAAAGGGAACGTTGGATAGTTGGACTTTCTAAGAGCCATAGCGGTTGGATCAATGAGAAGTTGAAGTCCCGTTTCGGTATTTCGCTGTTCGTGCCGGAAGATATGTCGGCCTATAAGGAAGAGACCGATTTCTTTTGGGGCTCGAATAACGCAAATCGGGGACGGACTGATATCTTGGTATATAGTTTTCCCTATACGGCTCAAGAGGCATTTACCGAAGATTATCTGGTCGCTATGCGTGATTCTGTAGTGAGGCGGAACGTACCGGGCTCTTTCCCGAATTCTTATATGAAGACAGAGAAGCGCTTCGAGCTTTCTTACGAGCCGATCACCTACCGTGGCGAATACCGCGGCGTATTGCGTGGTCTTTGGCGTATGGAAGGAGATAAGATGGGCGGCCCGTTCGTCAGCCATGCCCTGCTCGACAAGAAAAAAGGGCGGGTTATCGTAGCGGAAAGCTTTGTCTATGCCCCGGAATCAAAAAAGGCGAACTTGATCCGCCGGATGGAGGCCGCCTTGTTTACGTTGCGATTCGTGGATTAGGATTGATTCTCTCACGTATATAGGCGTAACCTCATGCGTATATACGCATCGGCCTACACGTACGTAAGTGTGGTCTTATACGTATATACGTGTGGCTTTGTGCCTATATAGTGGTCTTATCGTCCTAAAAATAGTTTGATTTCCTCCGGAATATATCCCGTCCGTATACGCCACTCTTGCGGATACAGGTTATTGGCCCGGTTGCCAAGGTTCTTTGCAAAACCTAGCGGAAGTCCTTGGTAGCGTACCAACACATATCCCTTATCTGTACCGGAGGGTAAGACGAGCGCCTCTTTCTTTAAGAATTTAATAGCGTTTTCCCATTCCAGTTCCACGGATGGAAATGCGTTGGGGGTTAAGGCAGTACTTAAAGCCAGCTCTTGAGATGGGATAAAGTCTTTCCCTTTCGCTTCTCCTAGGCAAATACCGGCGGAAAGTACCCGTAAAGGCTTGGCATTGATGAGTGAAAATAGATCCGAATGGGCTTTGGGATACGCTCGAAGGAAACTGTCGTTCCATTCGAGAGAAAATGAAGTTTCATCCGAAAGGAACTGACGGGCCTCCTGTGGGATAGACGGAGCGGCTTTTCCCCGTTCTTTTTTCCCTTTGGACTTGACACGAATCTCCTCGATCTCGCCTTCCGCTTTCTGGAGGGCGGCGAGGAAAAAGCCTTCACCCCGTGTCTTATGCGGGAAGAAGCGGTAAACCGGATGTTCAAACCGGAGGGCGCCGGTGATCTGCCATTCCTCTTGGGTAGGGATAGGCAATGCCTCGGCTCCCAGCTCCTCTATTATATAATGTATGTTCTCCTCATCCTCTTCCGTATTATAGGTACATGTACTGTAGATCAAGATACCTCCGGGTTTCAAGGCGTTCCAGATATCATGGATGATGCGCCGTTGGCGGGAGGCGCAAAGCCGTACGTTATCTACGCTCCATTCGCTTGTGCTATCCGTATCTTTCCGGAACATGCCCTCACCGGAACAAGGTACGTCGGTGACGATCACGTCGAACAGATGAGGCAATGCCTCGCCGATCTCTTCCGGGTCATTATTGATAACGATCGTATCCGGGCGGCCCCATTTAGCGATATTCTCGGCCAATACATAACTCCGGCTGCGGATCACCTCGTTACTGACTAACAGACTACCCTCCGGCAATAAGCTCGCCAGATGCGTGGACTTGCCACCCGGGGCGGCGCATAAATCCAAGCAACGTACCGGCTCTTTCACGTATGCCTTGATCGCTTGTTCCAGAAACATGGAAGACGCTTCCTGCACGTAATAGGCCCCCGCATGGAATAGAGGATCGAAGGTGAAAGACAACCGTTCCGGCAAATAAAAACCGCTCTCGCACCAAGCGACTGGAGCACCTGCTTTGGGAGCGGGAGTCCTTTTCATCGGGTTGATACGGATACTTACGGGAACATCAGCGCTTAACGCTGCCTCTAAACGATCGAACTCCTCGCCAAGTAAAGCCCGTGTACGGGTAATAAAATCAATAGGAAGTGCCATGATTATTCTGTTAGTTTGCGGCAAAAGTACTACTTTTGCGGAAAACGAACAGTATGCGAGCATCTCTTTTCCTTATACCAGTTACCTTGGGCGATACGGAACATCGCCGTGTTTTACCAGAGTACAACCGTGACGTGATCTTATCTATCCGGCATTTTATCGTGGAAAACGTGCGTACGGCACGCCGTTTCTTGAAAAAGGTGGAGCCGGGGATCGTGATCGATGACTTGACATTTTATGAGCTGAATAAACATACCTCACCTGAACAAGTAGCTGGTTATCTGGCTCCTTTGGCGAAAGGCGAGAGCGTAGGCGTGATCTCGGAGGCGGGCTGTCCGGCGATCGCTGATCCGGGTGCTGACGTAGTGGCTATCGCCCAACGGAAGGATTATCCGGTGGTACCGTTGGTAGGGCCTTCGTCTATCTTGATGTCGGTGATGGGATCGGGCTTTAACGGACAGAGTTTCGCTTTTCACGGTTATCTGCCGATTGATGCTTCCGAGCGAACGAACACGATCAAGAAATTGGAGGGAAGGATCTATTCCGAGCATCAGACGCAATTGTTTATCGAGACTCCTTACCGGAATAATAAACTGGCCGAGGAGTTGATCCGTACGTGCCGTCCGTCTACGAAACTGTGTATCGCCTCGAATATAACCTGTGAGGATGAGTATATCCACACTCGCCCGGTCAAGGAATGGGCGGGTAAAGTTCCCGATCTGAGCAAGAAGCCTACTATTTTCCTAATCTATAAATAAGAGGATTGATATGAGTTATCAAGCGCACGAGACAGCGGTAATCGATGCCGGTTGTGAGATCGGGGAAGGAACCCATATCTGGCATTTTTCCCATATCATGACGGGATGCGTGATTGGCAGGGCGTGTAATATCGGCCAGAATGTAGTCGTATCGCCGGGCGTGGTCTTAGGGAATAACGTGAAGGTACAGAACAATGTGTCTATTTATACGGGGGTGATTTGCGAGGATGATGTGTTCTTGGGGCCTAGTTGCGTGTTTACAAATGTAACCAATCCGCGTAGCGCTGTCTCTCGGAAAGACCAGTATAAGGAGACGGTGATTGGCAAGGGGGCCTCGATCGGAGCTAACGCTACGATTATTTGTGGACATACGGTCGGGCGGTATGCCATGATCGGTGCCGGGGCGGTGGTAACGAAGGATGTTCCGGCTTATGCGCTGGTTGTAGGAAATCCATCGCGGCAGATCGGTTGGGTAAGCGAGTACGGCCATCGCCTTGTATTTGACTCCGAAGGATTCGCCACCTGTCCGGAAAGCGGCCAACGTTACCGCCTATACAATCACCAAGTTGTAGAGACGGGGCGTGCCCCGTCTCCCACAGACTGATCGTATCTTAAATTACTATTTTGCAGGGATGAGACGGGGCACGCCCCGTCTCTACAATACAGACAATATTAATATTCTATACAAACATGAAAACATCTTTTTTCAAGCAAGGGTTCTTAGCGATAGGGATAGCCTGTTGCATGCAGCTTTCCGCCGTAGAGAATCCTGTAGACTACGTGAATACGTTAGTCGGTACCCAATCCAAGTACGAATTATCTACCGGAAATACCTATCCGGCCACGGCTATGCCTTGGGGTATGAACTTCTGGACTCCCCAGACCGGCGAGATGGGCAACGGCTGGACCTATCGTTACGACGCGGATAAGATCCGGGGGTTCAAGCAAACCCATCAACCGAGCCCGTGGATGAACGATTACGGGCAGTTCTCCATTATGCCTACTACCGAAGGCTTGGTCTTCGACGAGGAGAAACGGGCTAGCTGGTTCTCTCACAAAGGGGAAGTGGCTACACCTTATTATTATAAGGTCTATCTAGCCGATCATGACGTGACTACCGAGTTGGTTCCGACGGAACGTGCGGCTAAGTTCCGCTTTACATTCCCGGAAACCAAGAAAGCGTATATCGTCATCGACGCTTTCGATAAAGGCTCTTATATAAAGGTATTGCCTGCGGAACGTAAGATCATCGGTTATTCCACGAAGAACACGGGCGGTGTTCCCCGTAACTTCAAGAATTATTTCGTGATCCAGTTCGATAAGCCATTCACGTTCTCCTCTACGGTTAAGAACGGGGCGATCCAGTTGGATGAGTCGGAGGTGAAGACAAACCATGCCGGCGCTATCATCGGTTTTGAGACAAAGGCCGGCGAGGTGGTGCATGCCAATGTGGCTTCTTCTTTCATCAGCACCGAGCAGGCCGAGTTAAACTTGCGTGAGGTGGGAGATACTGGTTTCGATCAGCTAGTGACCAAAGGGAAGGAAATCTGGAACCGGGAATTAGGTAAGATCGAGGTAGAGGATACGAACATCGATAACTTGCGTACTTTCTATTCTTGCTTGTATCGTTCCTTGCTTTTCCCCCGTAGCTTCTATGAGATCGATGCCAAAGGGCAAGTCATGCATTATAGCCCTTATAACGGTGAGGTCTTGCCGGGCTATATGTTTACCGATACCGGTTTCTGGGATACGTTCCGCTGTCTTTTCCCCTTCTTGAACCTGATGTATCCGGAGATGAACCAAAAGATGCAGGAAGGTTTGGTGAACGCTTATAAAGAGAGCGGTTTCTTGCCGGAATGGGCAAGTCCGGGCCACCGGGATTGCATGGTCGGCAATAACTCCGCTTCCGTGGTAGCTGACGCTTATATCAAAGGCTTGAGAGGATACGATATCGAGACGCTTTGGGAAGCTTTGAAGCATGACGCGAATAGCCAACTGCCGAGAACGGCTTCCGGTCGTGTCGCTTACGAGGAGTATAATAAACTGGGTTATGTACCGAATAATATCGGTATCGGACAAAATGTGGCTCGTACCTTGGAATATGCTTATAATGACTGGACAATTTATGCGTTAGGAAAGAAACTAGGCAAGCCGGCAAGCGAGATCGATATCTTCAAGCAACGGGCTAACAACTATAAGAATGTGTACGACCCAAAATATAAGTTGATGGTCGGACGCTCTGATAAGGGCGAGTTCAACCCTTCTTTTAAAGGTACGGACTGGAGCCGTGATTTCTGCGAGGGTAATAGCTGGCATTGGAGTTTCTGTGTTTTCCACGACCCGCAAGGTCTTATCGACTTAATGGGAGGAAAGAAGGAATTCAACCACATGATGGATTCCGTCTTCAAGATGCCTAGCCGTTTGGGTATGGATAGCCGCGGTATGATCCATGAGATGCGTGAGATGCAAGTAATGAATATGGGACAATACGCCCACGGAAACCAACCCATCCAGCATATGGTATATCTATACAACTATTCCGGCGAGCCTTGGAAAGCCCAATACTGGGTGCGCGAGATCATGCACAAACTTTATACCGCTGAGGCGGATGGCTATTGCGGCGATGAGGATAACGGACAGACTTCCGCATGGTATGTGTTCTCTGCCTTAGGCTTTTATACCGTATGCCCGGGCACGGATCAATATGTGCTGGGAACTCCTTTGTTCAAATCCGTAAAACTCCATCTGGATAACGGAAAGCAGGTGTTGATCCAAGCGGACAAGGCCGATCGGGAAAATCGTTACATCAAGGCTATGAAAGTAAACGGCAAGACCTACACCCGCAATTTCTTGACACACGAGCAGTTGCTAGGTGGCGCGAAGATCCAATACCAAATGAGTGATACCCCTAATAAACAGCGAGGTATACAAGATAGCGATCGTCCGTATTCTTTCTCGTTGGAATAAGAAAACCATGATGCCCATTGTAAGCCTGTTACAATAGGCATTCTAATCACCTTACGATGCCCATTGTAAAGACCTTACGATGGGCATTGTTATTTTATGTGAATTCCGGTTTGAAATAATGATGGAGAGAGTTGCGTTTTACCTTAGGGTTGTTACCTTTGCGATGACTAATCAGTTTTTCTATCCTCTTTGTTTATCCTTTTAATTTAGATGTATGGCAAACTCAAAAGAGATGACGAGGGGTGCTGTATTCCCTCTTCTATTCAGTTTCACGATGCCATTGTTATTAGGGAATCTGCTTCAGCAGACTTATTCTTTGATCGATGCCGCTATCGTTGGTAAATTTCTAGGTATTAATTCGCTGGCTGCCGTAGGAGCCAGTACCTCGGTGATTTTCTTGATTCTGGGATTCTGTAACGGATGTTGCGCTGGTTTTGGCATCCCGGTAGCTCAAAAGTTCGGGGCGAGGGATTATGCGACGATGCGCCGTTACGTGGCGGTGGGGTTGCAATTGGCTACGGTGATGTCCGTGGTGATCGCCGCTGTCTCCGGTTTCTATTGCCGGGATATCTTGCGGGGGATGCAGACACCCGGGAATATCTTCGATGGGGCCTATGATTATTTGTTTGTTACTTTTATCGGTATTCCTTGTACATTCTTCTATAATTTGTTGGCAAGTATCATGCGGGCTTTGGGAGATAGCAAGACTCCGTTCTGGTTCTTGTTGTTCTCTACGGTCTTGAATGTTTTCTTGGATTTATTCTGCATCTTGGTGCTAGGATGGGGCGTGATGGGAGCGGCTATCGCTACGGTTTTCTCGCAAGGGCTTTCCGCCATTCTATGTTATTTATATATGCTTCGGAAATTTCCGATCTTACGGGCTACTTCTTCCGAGGATCGAAGGTTTCATGCCGGGCTGGCCCGTACCTTATTGGCGATGGGGGTTCCGATGGGATTGCAATTTTCTATTACCGCTATTGGCAGTATCATGTTGCAGAGCGCCAATAACGCCTTGGGCACGGCCTGTGTCGCTGCCTTTACTTCCGCCGCCCGTATCAAGATGTTCTTCATTTGCGCTTTTGAGAGTTTGGGTATCGCCATGGCTACGTATTGCGGACAGAATTATGGGGCGGGAAAGCCGGAGCGTATTTTGCAGGGAATTAAGGTGAGTTCGTTGATGATGCTTACGTATGCCGCCGCTACATGGATGATCTTGATGCTGGGGTCTCGTTGGCTGGCCTTGTTGTTTGTGGCTCCATCTGAGGTCGAGATACTGGACTATACGGAGCAGTTTTTGCATATTTCTTGCTGGTTCTTCCCGGCTGTCGGGCTACTGTGTATCTTGCGTTACGCGATACAAGGGGTAGGTTTTAGCAACCTTGCGATGCTCTCGGGTGTTTCAGAGATGATCGCACGTGTCTTGGTGAGCTTGTATGCGGTTCCCGCTTTTGGGTTCTTGGGCGTTTGCTTCGGTGATCCGTTGGCTTGGGTTGCCGCTGACTTATTCTTGATACCTGCGTTTTTGTATGTTTATAAAAAGATAAAGAAAAGATTAGATGATGAGAAAGTATCGGTGTCCGCAGTGTGATATCCCTTCTATGTATGTAAAGAATGCGGCAGGGGAACGTCTTTTAGTGTATGTTCACGAGAATGGGGAGGTCGTTCCCAAAGATCCCACTACGGATCTGTCCGGATTTGACTTGACAGAGGTATTTTGCCTAGGATGCTCATGGCATGGAGCGCCTAGGAAATGCCGGTGATTTTTGTATCTCTATCCTCTCGGAAGTGATAGGATGAGTGAACGCTAGATATTCAGCGTGCAGATAGAGCCGTTCCGCCTTTCGCCCGTAAAGCTCATCGCCAAGGATGGGGCAATGAAGACCTAGGGGATGGGCGGCGTGTACCCGTAGCTGGTGGGTACGTCCGGTTTGGGGATAAAAGGCGATAAGGGTTTTTCCGGAAGTCCGTTCCAATACCCGGTAGCGTGTGAGGGCAGGTTTCCCGAATTCTTCGCTTACGATTTGCCGGGGTCTGTCCAAAGGATCGGGGCATAGCGGAAGACGAATCTCGCCCTCATCTTGGGGAACTTCGCCCTCTAATAAGGCGATATACCTTTTCTGGATGGTTCGGTTCTTGAATTGGGCTTGCAGGTTCTGATGCGCTTCTTTGGTCTTGGCGGCGAGTAGCAAGCCGGATGTCGCCATATCCAAGCGATGTACGATAATTGGGCCGGTGGCTTCCGGATAAAGGATCGATAGCCTTTGATAGACGGAGTCCACATCTCCCTTGCCGGGAACGGAGAGCATACCTTCCGGTTTATTGATGACCAACAAATAGTCGTCCTCATAAAGGATATCCAGCTTCGTCTCCCGGTGAGAGTCCGCCAATAACGGATTTTCATCTACCCGCAATCCCTGTAGCATATGATGGAGGATCGGCTCGCATTTTCCTTTGCAAGCCGGATAATAATATCCATGGTGCCGGATCTCCGTCTTGGGAGAATCGCCCCACCAGAACTCAGCCATGGCGATCGGTTCCAACTGATGCTGGTAGGTGTATTGCAAGAGTTTAGGGGCGGCGCACTCACCCGCTCCGGCAGGCGGCGCACCTTGGTAGGTAGGGGCGAACAGTTCGCATAAGTCCTTCACCTCGCCCCGGGCGTTCAGGATTCGGAATTGTTCGAACAACTTGCGTTGCAAGGCCGCCGACCGTCGCTTGCGTTCTTGCTTCAGTTGCTCGATCTCCTGCTCAAGCCGATCCACCTTGGCTTGATCCTCCTCCAGTATAGACCGCAATGATTTCTTGGTTAGCTTGTGAGCGGCTTTCATGTGTTGGCTCTCTTTAATAAGAAGTGTGGTCTCTTCTTCCGTGAGAGGGAACTGCCGAAGTCGGTCGCGCTCCTCTTTCCTCTTTTTCATCAAGTCTTTTGCGGCCTGTAATACGAAATCGCAGTATTCGATCGTGCTTTGTAACCTCGACCGTACGTCTTCGAGAGCTGGAGAGGCTTGCAGGGTTCGGATACGGGCATTGATCTCATTGATCCGCTCCTCCTCTTGCCGGAAGAAACCATCCGGTTGTAATAGGTCATAGATCGGGGGGACGAAGAAAGGATGTACATTCTTCCCCGCTAGGTTACCGGAGAACGCGGCCAGATAGCCGACCTCTCCGGCGGGAGTACGAACCACCAATACGCCGAACATTTTTCCGGTTTGTAACTCTTCCCGCCATTCGGTTCGTTCTTTCAGGTATGCCTGCGTCTCCTCAGCCGCTATTACGCATAGAGGATGCGGTGTATAGTGAAAAGGATACGTGAATCGTTCCGGTAAGGGGATCGATTGTATCGGTTGGGCAAACGTGTGAAACTTAGATTCCATCATTCATTTTTTAATAGACAATAAGCATAAACGGCCGGTGCCGTAGGATCTCCCTCTTGATACAATCCCGGACGGGAGATACGATCCCATTGGATCAACGACCGGGTCTCTTTCGCGGAGAGAGCTTCGCCGACGATCTCGTTCCATGCTTGTCCGTCCTTACTCCAGTAGAACGTGCTATGCGTACCGTCGGTCACTTTCATCCGTAGATATAAAGGCGAGGCGGGAAGAGGAAGATCGGCCAATGGATGTTCTTTCCCCTCTAGGATATATTTCAATATCAAACGGTCTCCAGCGCATCCGCAGGTGATTAGGTTATTTGCGTCTCCGTACATCGTGATTCCTTTCCAACTGTCATTCCGGTTTACGATCGCTGTTTCCAACGTGTAATCCGGGGAGGTTGGGCGTAAACAAAGTGCCGCTCCGGTCTTTACGCCGGGTTTCGGTGTTCCGGATAGAGATAGTTTACCGTTCTTGATCTCGGTCTTGACATCCGTGTAAGGATAGTTCCAACTCCATTCGGGACGCAAGGTAGCACCGGTGAAATCATCCGAGAAATCGAATACCGGCACTTGTGCGGACTCGGCAAATGGCATGGGTTGCGTGCGGCTCGCATATTCCCCGGTTACGAAGTGAGGCCAATGATCCTCGCCCATTCTCACCTCTTGCAGATAAGGTTGGCGACCTTGGTAGAAGCCGCTTCCCGGCTGGTAAGCGTGGCATAGGTAATACATGCGTCCGTCCGGTGTTGTCGTAATCGTTCCGTGACCGATGGAGAGAACCTCCTTGCTTCCGTGCAAGATCGGGTTTCCTTGGTATTTCTCGTAAGGGCCTTCCAGCTTCTTCGAGCGAGCCACGGATACGGCATAATCGCTTTGCGGGCCACAACAGCCTCTCACGGAGTAGATGATATAGTAATATCCGTCTTTCTTGAACCAATGCTGACCTTCCATACCTTGACGCTCATCGTCACGCAGCAGGCTGAAAGGCTTTCCGTCTAGGCGAAGCCCATCGTCCGTCAACTTACAGGCCAATAACTCTATGGGTTGGTTATCCAATCCATAAGCCTTCCAACTGATGTAAAGTTTGCCTTTGTCCTCCAAGATAAATGCGTCTATCGCTTCCTTCCCAAACTCTACCACCGGGCCGTAATCCTTGAACTTGCCCGTAGGTGAATCCGCCACGGCGACACCGATGCACGAGATGTTATCCGATTGCTTCCGGGCCGTATAATAGACATATACCTTCCCTTTATGCTGATACCATTCCGGAGCCCAGAATGAGGATTTAGTCCATTCCGGTTTCTCGTCGAATACATGTCCGGTTTGCTGCCAGTTCACCAAATCGGTAGAGGTGAAAACCGGATAATAGGGGGCCCATTCCGAGGAGGTGCCAGTGATATAGTAAGTCTGGTCGATCCGGATAATGGAAGGATCGGCTACGTCACCGTGGATCACGGGATTGGTAAAATAGGATTCTTGTTGCGCTAGTCCTGTGGCCAAGGAGGCGGCACAGAAGAATAGTGTGAAAATCTTTCTCATGTTTTATCGTATTTTTTTAAGATGTTCTTACGTACGGTTCGCAAAGAGATTTGTAGTAAATCGGGTTCCGCCAGATCGAGTAGTGTCTTATATTCCTGTAGCAACTCGGGTATGGGGCGGCATAACTCATATCCCAGTTTCATGCAAAGCGTTTGCACACCGGGTAATTCCTTCGCTGAAAGCATCCGGTCCAGGCAGAAGTTCAGGAAATCTACCCGTGGGGGATTCGCCTGGGGCTGTCGTACAAGTAAGTTCAAGAGAATGCGTCGTTTACCGGAGTGCTCACAGCTAAGCACTTCATTTATCAGCTCATCCTGTTTATCATATAGCCATTCGTTTTCCTTGGTCGAGAAATGGCTACAGACCCATAACGCTTGATAACTAACGGCATCATCCGGATCGAATATCAGATCGTATAGCTCTGCTTTCCGTTCTTGGTTCCCTTGTACATAAAATAATATCTCATGGATATCCTCTATATGACAGCGGCTTGATAGTCTCTCTTTTAGGTCCATTCTCAATCTTTGTTGTTGTCTCTTTATCTTTTCTGCCGTAAAGTTATAGTCTTTTTAGCAAAGTTTCCTTAGTTCGCTTACTTTTGTGCCCCATTGATAAAAGAATGGATAGATATGCGATATATGAATTTATTAAATGATTTAACAATTGATTGTAAAAATAACGGAGGGTGCTACCGAGTAAAGGATCAGTTGAAGAAGGTTAAGTATTTATTAAAATAGTATCTTTGCTCCACAAGAAACAGTCTTGGGGCGAATGGTGACGGTTGGCTTGCGTTGTGATTTGTTTTTAAATTAGTATCTTTGATCTATTGGAAACATCTATATTTGGTAAATGGTCTATCAATAAGGTGTTGTGATTTGCTTTCGAATTAGTATCTTTGATCCATTGGAAACATCGGTTTGAAATAGTGTCATATCCTTGACGTGTTGTGATTTGCTTTCAAATTAGTATCTTTGATCCATTGGAAACATCGACGCAAGTGGGAGGATGAGCGTAGACAACGTTGTGATTTGCTTTCAAATTAGTATCTTTGATCCATTGGAAACATCTTATTCGTTTTCTTCCTCTATTGTATCATCGTTGTGATTTGCTTTCAAATTAGTATCTTTGATCCATTGGAAACATCTCAGCGTCAACAGGTTTTCTTGCCATTCGCGTTGTGATTTGCTTTCAAATTAGTATCTTTGATCCATTGGAAACATCAAAATTTGATACAAGCAACCTGTTGAGAGCGTTGTGATTTGCTTTCAAATTAGTATCTTTGATCCATTGGAAACATCTTTCCGGACGGTATTATACCTCTTCCGGTCGTTGTGATTTGCTTTCAAATTAGTATCTTTGATCCATTGGAAACATCAATATATTCTTGATATTGGAAGGAAGCTCGTTGTGATTTGCTTTCAAATTAGTATCTTTGATCCATTGGAAACATCTATCAGCGAACGAGGACGGAATACCGATAGTTGTGATTTGCTTTCAAATTAGTATCTTTGATCCATTGGAAACATCTTTGATTTTGCAGCGAACGCAACGTTGCGTGTTGTGATTTGCTTTCAAATTAGTATCTTTGATCCATTGGAAACATCATTAATTCTAAATCCGTATGCTCCATAAAGTTGTGATTTGCTTTCAAATTAGTATCTTTGATCCATTGGAAACATCTCCCTTGGAATCCACGTGTTCTAGGATAACGTTGTGATTTGCTTTCAAATTAGTATCTTTGATCCATTGGAAACATCACCCAAATAAAGGGGTTGGATAAGGAAACGTTGTGATTTGCTTTCAAATTAGTATCTTTGATCCATTGGAAACATCGTTCGATGTGCGGACGATAACCAACGACCCGTTGTGATTTGCTTTCAAATTAGTATCTTTGATCCATTGGAAACATCCCAATCTGTATTATATGCTGTATATCAACTAGATGATAGAATGGTTAGAAAATAAAAAAGAAAAGTTTCCAATGTAATAAATCCCGTCTTATGACGGGATTTATAATTTCTAGAAGAGCTCTAATTGTTGACCGGGCGTATTAGGAGGTTGTACTTTTTTCCCATAGAACAACTCAATATTTCCAAATTGTTTGTCTGTAATGCACATTATTCCTATTTGCCCGTGTTCTGGTAAAAATGATTTTACTCGTTTTATGTGTACTTCTGCATTTTCTTGGCTGGCGCAATGTCGCACATAAATAGAGAACTGAAACATGGTAAAGCCATCACGCTGCAGATTCTTACGGAAATCACTATAAGCTTTCTTTTCTTTTTTTGTTTCCGTAGGCAAGTCAAATAATACCAACACCCACATAATACGATATTCGCTAAATCGATCCATGATTATTACCGTTCTGGATACACGATTCTTCGTTGCTCTCCACTGAAACATTTGTAAAGAGAGGCTGTTGTTTGAGCGACAGCGATCATTAACGGACTTCGTTTACCTCCAATCTTAACTTCTAATGTAGGAATAGAAAGAAGTGATGCTTTCCATTCTTTTGTTAATATTTCGGGTGATATGCCTCTTGTTCTTATCAAACCAAATACAAGTTCATCAACATAAGGTCTATAAGGTTCCATGATGTCATCGGCTAAACAATAAGCATTATATCGGTTATGGTGATGAATACCCAATGTGGGTAACATACCACTTGTGACTAGTCCACGTGCAACAATAGCACGAAGGATAGCATAACCATAATTTAATAAATTATTAGGAGGTATACCTTCCCGATCTCTTGTAAAACCTTCTATGTGTCCGAACAGATACTTCCAATAATAAGCAGCTGCACGTCCTTCCAAATTGTCAGGATCTCCACTACGTACATCATTGGCCCATATTCGCATACATTTTATTTCTTCGTTTTTACAAGAGCATAATACTGATGCTTGATTGTTGATTTTCGCTTGAATAGTCTGTTGCCAAAGTTGTTTCTTTAAAGGTAAGGAAGCGTCTAATTGATCTCGAAAGCGCTCATTTTGTGTCGTGTTTCCATAAAGCGGAAGCATGAGGCCTACTGGCATACTTCGTCCATCACATGTAATAACTGCGCAATTATTCTCTAGTAATGCTTCCAATACACCCTGGGTAATAGTAATTTGTTTGTTGTCAAGAACTATCACTGCAATATCTTCAATTGGTTTAGTAATTTCTGATTGTCGTTTGAAGCTTTCGGGCACAGTATCATTCTTTACTATCTCCGGTAACTTAATAACTAATTGCTGGTTACGAAGTGACAGGTAAGCTGGATTACCAAAATAAAATGTTTTCTTAATCATAGGATAAAATCTAATTAGTTAGTATACATGAACCTACTTGAATTATATTTCCTAATCTATCAACTTTAATGGGAAAACATATTTCTTTAACCATTTCACCTGTTATAGCTTTTTGATTTTTAGATTGAGGACTACCAATACCATATTCATTCTGAATGCAATTTTCACCATTACAATAGATTTCTGCAGTAGCTTTAGGTAAAGCAAAAATCAAATTGGCTGTTGAAGCTGGGATGAAATTAGCGGTAATGCCACTTGAGTCAACCATTTTGTATATTCGATCCCTATCTATCGGCATTACGACTTCCCCCTTATTAATCTCCTCCTGTGTCGGTACATATACCAGATCATTAGGAGAGAGTATATATTTAGGTAGATTACCATTCTCATCTTCAGGAGCCGAGGAAAGTCCCTGCTTTTGGCGTTCGATCACTACATTTAAGGGAATCGTGCTATAACTTCTTTTACGGATTACTTTTTTCGTATCCTTATCAATCTCTTCTGTTTCATAGATAGCAAAGAACAGGTTGGTTCCTTTTGCTGCCTCTACAAATTTAGTTCGCTTATTCCCTTTTTGTCCTACAGTAAACTTTTCAGCTTTTTCGTAGACACGCACTTTATAAATGGGCTGATGCTTTTTTCCTTTATTCAATATAAGAATATTACGGTTCATTTCATCAATACCATCTGGAGAGAATGCCAATGTGGGATCATTGTCTTTAGTTTCCAAATGTCGAAGCATAATTTGTTGGATACCTGTATCTGTAATGCTTTCCTTTATCTTCTTTTTGTCGAAACTAGTATCTATAGGCTTCCGCACCGCAAAATAGCGGTCTTTCGTCTCTTTTGTAAAGTAATAGACTTTGATTTTTGATGGATTAATATCTTGCCAAGTATCTTTATTTTCCTCGAAATAGTTCTTTATTCTTTTAGTGTCATAGCCTAACTCGAGCATAGCGAGTATTTTCTTCTTCAAGTCCATTTCTACTATTGCCTGTGGTTTCTTTAAGGCCTCATTAAATGATACGGTTTTTATCATACGCAAATTTACTTCTCCGTGAACCGTTTCCTTATGCATTGATTTACGGATAGCCCAACTATCCCCTTTTGATTGGTTGGAGACTATCTTCTTTCCATTTTCATAATGCTGATAGTGGTTTGTTGTCTTGTTGATCACACGCAAATTTTGCTTAAAGCTAACCGTTATTTTCTGCAAAGCTGTCAATGTATCTTGAGTGAATGTTTCCCAAGGCTTGTCAATAACCCATTTGTAATTACCGTTATTATCAGTCTTGTCCTTGTGACATAATAGGGTTTGCAAATCTCGCCGTGTTATCTTTGTGTTTTTACTAGCCGACACATTATTGAGATAGTTCACGATGTTACGATTTGCGCATGCAATGATAATGGCATCCATCGCATGATGGCGGTGATCAATACGTTTTTTATTGAATCCCTTTTGTAACTCTAAGGGCATGGAGGGGATCATTGTATTATTGGTATTGATAGAAGTGAAACGGGTACTTTCAGTCAGTTCATTCAACCGAATGAAACGAGGAAGTACAATCTTATTCCAAACATCGTTGATGCCCCAATCCTTTTTTAATCGATCGGTAATACCTCCTGTACAAGGAATGACATTCTTGGAGATAGCCTCTTGCTCGTTTTCTTCACGCACTATATTAGAAAGCAGAGATTTTACTACTTTACTAATATAGCGGCTGTCGTTGAGTTGCCGTTCTATAAATTGATCTGGAATATCTTCCATGAGTAACTTTTTCATTTTACTTCTGTTATGTGAATAAGATTCATGCACAAGTTTTTCATAGGCTTCCACGGAAAGTACCTCAACAGGCTTGTCAAAAGCTAATTCCACCTTTTCTCCATGATGGTTTTTAATAAACTCATAGCCGAGGCTCCTATCCTTCAATTTATTTATCTCAGATTCACAGATCACCTTGTTGCTAAGTGAATCATCGAAATAACGTGATTGAGGAATAATATGTTCTATTTCATAAGCAGGAGTGAATAATTTACTTAATGGTATCATTTCGCCTGTATAAGGTGAACGATATTTTTGCTCCAACCATAGTTTGTAACGTAGTATTTCCGAGCGTGTTGGACGTTTTAGAGTATCTGTTTGGTTGAATTTTCCTAATATAATTCCTATATCTTCCGGTAATTCTAATATACTATTTAGTACGCCTTCTTCATAAATACGCAATAAATCCTGCTGGCTGGGGGAATATGGACGTACATTCTCTATTCCAAATTCCGGATTCAAAAATTCAGTCAATAGTGCTTTTATGCGTAAATTGGTATTCTCGTTCTTTATCATTTGTTGTGACATCCGGGCACGCTTGTCCGCCGGATTTTTCATTTCCCGTCCTAATTCAATATGTATCTCATCGATATGGCCTACTTGTTGCCAAATATCTCGTACGGTACGCAAGGTTTCCGTTATCACTTGCTCCACGATTGGGTTGCGTAACGAATGTTGTTTAAACGATTTTAAATAGAGATCTATATCCTTGGGAGTCTTCCATTTAACTATATCCTTGACTTCGGAGTGACGATCGTAAACTAGATAACAAGCTAACCATAAAGGCAAAGCTCGAAAATGGGTAATATCAGTTAGGTTAATAGCTTTTTGTCTAACTCTCTCACGAATGTTCTCGTCATACTCTCCATCTATAATTTTATTAATTCGTATTCTTGTCCCATTATCTATGTTTTCGATACTCCAATATTTACCCATTCGCATCAATGGAAGCAATTTCTTTATCGCCTTAGCCGAGTAAGAGCCATATTCCTTCTTGAAAGGAGGGAAATTCTTGAATTGTTCAATAAACTCTTCGCTTAGGTTATTCTTATTGGCAAAAGAGTGTAAGGCTTTTTCTATTTCTTGTTTATCTTCTATGGAATATAATATATGCCATAATGTCTCTTCCTTTTCCTTAGAAAGAAAAGCTTTTGGGATATGCGCTTTTCCTAAACGAGTTATTATTTGTGCATGGGTTTCATTACAGGGATAAGGTTTATCTTCCACATAATTCCAACGATAGTTTGAAGTTGTTTTCTTAAAGCCGAATGGCGGGTATTTAAAAAAGGCTTTTTGATCGATTTCTTTCTTTTCATTCAGCCACTCAAATAAAGTGACATAATCAGCCTCGGTAGGGAGTAATTCTTGTGTTACGTCAACATCCGTTTCCTTCCTGTAGATACGTAGGTTTACAATAAATTGCCAAAGGCGAAATTCTTGATAGAGAGGATGAGACTTGGCTATACATTTAATGGATGCATGTTTGATTTCTCCACTCTCTTTATCAATATACCTATTTTCCTCATAGGGACAATTGTCGATCAATGATTTCTTGCTCTTCAGTGGACGTTGATAGAAAATGATATCTTCTATAAATAAATGACAGAAATCTCGTGTGGAAATACTATTCCTACGTGGTTCGTTATTGGGATAAAGCTCATTAAGGCAAGCAATATATAACTGTTTATCTCGTAATTCCTCATGAAATTCACTTTGGGTCTTTAGTATTTGATAGAGTTCGTTTTTATAGTATTTACGTTCGATAGTACGTACTAGCTTCCCACGTATTTTCTGGTCTGGTTTTTGCAGAAGTGTATCATAAATATAAGCGCCGACAGTCATCTTGATCTTGTCGATATCTGCTTCCGTCTTCTTTTTAATTAATGTCCAATCATCATCTTTTGGCGCACGGAAAGAACGCTTTATATTTCCTTCCTTATCTTTCTTAGGACTACCATCAGCCTCTAGATCAGTGGTGACTATAAATTCTTTAGTTTTACCTTCCCAATCCAATGGTATATTACTTGTGCGCCGGTAAATCATCCCATTCTCCAAATGTACGTTATACCAGGTGTCCTTGCCTTTTTTCTCTCCCGAGTCTTCGACTTTTTCTACTTTCAATGAATAATATTCTACTAGTTTATTTGGAGTTTCCTCCTCTTCACCTCGAAGTTGATAGTATCCTCGTTTCTGATTAAAGTTCAAAAGAATCCAAGCGAGTTCCTCTTTTGATATTTTTTGTGTTAATGCTTTCTTTCTAAGGTAATAGATCGTCCAATCGTAGGGTACTTTTTTGTTGTTTGCGATAAGTATGGGATGATGTTCGGTAAAATTGGCCAACATCTCTTTAAAAGACTCCTGAAAGATAAATTTGTAAGAACCTGTTTCGTCTTTTACCCAAGGTAATTTACATTCTATGTCATTTAAGAATTTGCCATAGCGATTGAGAGAATCGGAATAATGCTTTGGTAAAAAGCCGAGTAAATCGAGAATTCTATGCAGGCGCTCACGTCTTAATAGATGGCGTTCACGCAATCTACGTATACCACGATAGCTTGTTCGATCCGCAGTTTGTGAGATAGAATTTCCCTTATCGAAATTTCCTAAAATGGCTGCGTCCATAGGTATAATACGACTGCCACAAGCTTCTATACCATATAAGTGTTCTTTATTATATTCATCTATATAAGCATTGATTAATGCCCATCCTATACTATTTGTACCTAAATCTAATCCTACTATTTTTTTCATGACTAGTATTGTGTTAACGATTTTTTCAAAGATAAAATAAATTATCAAGAAATACTTGCTTTATAAATATATTCTTTATTTCTTTGCTATACTAATTTGAAGCAAATCACAATAAGGATTATTCCGTTGTGAAAACATTTAGGTTCTAGCCCATCGTCCTTTATCGGTGGGCTTTTTTTATGTGTAACTAGTCCTATTTTTTGATAAGAATGCCCTCGTTAGGCTACACATATAGTCTGATAGCCTACACGATTCCCTTAAATTTTTAAGGAAGTGTAACTTGAAGATGAAGTATCGGGAATGGCTTGTGGGAGGAATCCGTCTCGTCTCTTCCTATCACTTGGAATCCCAGATGCTGATAGAAATGAAGTGCGGTTGTGTTTTGCTCATTTACGTCGACTTTTCGGATGGGTGTCTCTTGCAAGGCGAATTGGATAAGTCGTTTACCTAATCCTTTGCCTTGCTCTTCCGGATGTACGAAAAGCATCTCGATAAGCTCATCGCTTAAGCCCATGAAGGTGGCGATCTTTCCTCGTTCATTTCGGATGATATAAAGTTCTACCAATGGGAAATATCCGGGAACAAGTTCTTTATAAAATAAGATATCCTCTTCTTTTAGGAAATGATGGGTACTACGTACGGACGCTTCCCAAAGCAGAAGAAGCTCATTGAAGTCCTCGAAGGAGGGACGGGTTATCGTTCGCTTCATCGGGGTGTACTTCATCCCATGTGTAGTTTGTTCTTCGCAGATTGGTTCGAACCCGAATTTCCGGTAGATTGGGATTGCATAGGAAGAGGAATTGACTGTCATTTCCGAGACTGGCTTATCTTGGATAGCGGCCTCGAATAATCGTTTGCCGATACCTTTTCCATGATACATAGGCGTGATGAAGAATAAGGAGATATGCTTTCCTTCATTTTTTGTCGCGATTAGACCTATTAATGACTCACCCTCGAATGCTCCGTAAATGGTTAGCTCATTTACCAGATCCTTATTGTAAATGAAACTCTTGAAGGTTTCCAATCCCTCTTCGTCGAAGTCATTCTTGCCACATTGGATGAACACGTCCAAAGACAAGGTTAATGCCTTATCGTATTCGTTTACCTGTAATTGTCTTATTTGCATAAATGGATTATAAGTCTTTGTTCCCAACTAATTTCTCATCCGCTACGATCTCAAAATGATGCGCATCGATGAATCGCCCGTTTTTGTAACAAGCTTTTCGGAAGATGCCAGTCTTCTTGAATCCCACTTTCTCTAATACCCGCATGGATGCCAGATTATATTCATACACCGTGGCGAATATACGAATAACCTCCGTATGCTCAAAATAATACTGGATCGCATCGGCTAACGCTTCAGAGGTAATCCCTTGGTTCCAATATCTCTCACTGATCCAATAACCGACTTCCGCATTGAAACGTTCCACATCCGTTCCTCTCACAAAACCTATATTGCCGATTGCCTCACCATGAACCACAATGCAGAAATCCGATATTTCAGTTTTTTCTCGTGCTTGGCTGATGAAGCAGCGGGCATTTTCTTTTGTATAAGGATGAGGCAATCCATCCCGCCAGTTATCCCAGATCTTCTTGTTATTAAGGTGCAAGGTTAAGGATTCCGTATCTTGACCTTCCCAACTCCTGAGCGTATATAAATCTTTTGTTACTACTATCATAAACTATTGTTTTTGTTTGAAAAGGAATGATGGTCAAGATAATAGCACAAATGATCCTCTATTTGTCCAGTATGCATTAGTTCTGCTTGATGAAGCCGTCCTTCGTATACGAATCCATTCTTCTCTAATACACGTTGTGAGCGTTGATTGTGAGGATAACAATTCGCCGTGATCAAATGTAAATTCATTTGAGTGAACCCATAATTCAATACGGATTGCACTGCTTCTGTCATGAAGCCTTGTCCCCAACACTCTTCTTTTAGCCAATAACCCAGCATGCGAGCATGTGGGTTTTCTCTTTTGGGATCAGGAATGATGCCAATGGAGCCGATGACTTGTTGAGTCTCTTTTGATACGATAGCCCAAACCCCTTCTTTTCCGATAAATATGGTATTTAGTACATCAATAGTCTCTTCGATCGTTTCGAGAGGTTTCCATCCGGCGTTATTGCCTAGGTTTGGATTCTTACAGCTCTCAAAAACATCAGGAGCATCGCTTTCGCTAAAAGGACGGAGCACGAGACGGTTGGTTTCTATGTTCGATGTTTGTGTCATATACGGATGTTTATTTAGTCGAGATAGATCATTTTCTTGCTCATCCCACCGTCAATTGTAATATTCTCGCCATTAATGAAATCGTTTTCCTCTTGACAAAGAAATAAGCACATACGGGCGATATCCTCCGGCTTTCCCACCCTTCCGGACGGATGTTGAGCATGATCCTCCGGGCGAAGCTGGTCGTAATTGTTATTCTGTATCCAACCGGGAGCGATAGAGTTTACCGTGATATGCCATTCCGAGAGCGATAAGGCCAACGCATGTGTCAAAGAATAGATACCTCCTTTAGAGGCGGCATATCCCTCGCTACCGGGTTCACTCATCAAGTAACGGGTAGAGCAGATGTTGATAATCCTGCCGTATGGATTGGGGGTATCGAGAGATTGCCGATGGAGCGCTAATCGCCGGGAGGTGATAAACGCCGGGCGTAAGTTTATGGATAGTATCTTGTCGAAATCCTCTACGCTTGTTTCCGTGATGGGAGAGAACTGGCTGACACCTGCGTTGTTGATAATGATATCAATATCTCCCCACTCCTCGATGATCTTTCGCAGGCAATCTTCTAGTGCGGTTTTATCACTAACGTCCACGAGATGGAATTGTGTCCCGGTTTGTAGGGCAGTCTCTTTTCCTAAGGTCTCGTTCTTGTCGCAGAAGGCCACACGATGTCCGGCTCCTCTGAAAGCCCTTACAATCGCTTTCCCGATCCCCTCGGCTCCACCGGTGATGAAGACTCTTCTTGTTTTATGAAGTGTCTTCGTTGTATGCCCCGTTCTAGTGCCGGAAGTCTTCCGGGCTTGGTATTCTGCGTACTTATTTTCCAGATAATTGTCTGCCATGATTCAGTTACTATTAAATGAGGACAAATATAGTTGTTTTCTGTCGAACCGATTTCTTTTAGTCGATATTCTGTTTGGGATACTAAAATAGAACCGGAAATTGCCATCTAAATTGCTTGTGGATTTGTTTTAATAGAAAAGTATTGATTATGAGAATAGCGATCAGCGGGGCAAGCGGATATATCGGTCAGCATCTTTCATCTTTTTTGGAGGGAAAAGGATATGATGTTATCCCTTTAGGGCGGGATTTGTTTAAGGAAGATTGTTTTGATGAATTATGCCGATGCGTGGAATCCTGTGAAGTCGTCATTAATTTGGCGGGCGCTTCCATTAATAAACGTTGGACGGAGGCTTACAAACAAGAGTTGTATGATAGCCGTATTTGCGTGACCAGACAGTTGGTGCATGCCATAAACACGAGAAGCGTGAAACTTGAGTTGTTTATTTCGGCCTCCGCCGTAGGTTATTATCCGGCTTTCGGGGAATATGACGAGTATCATGATTGCCGGGGAATGGATTTTTTGGCCCGGTTGTGTGGGGCGTGGGAGGAGGAAGCGTCCGCATGCTCATCGGATGTGAGGCTTGTCATTACCCGTTTTGGTGTCGTATTGTCTGAGGATGGAGGGGCCTTGAAAGAGATGCTTCGTTTGCAACGCTTCTCACGGGTAAGTGTCGTGATCGGTAACGGGCAACAGCGTTTTCCATGGATCAGCCTGTTTGATCTATGCCGCTCTTTTGGGTATATCATACGGAATAGGCAGATGAGGGGTGTGGTAAATTTGGTTTCTCCAGACCTTATCACCCAAAAGCAGTTGGCTCATACGTTAGCGAGAGCGGATAAGATCCGTAGGATCATCCCTTTGCCTGAGTTCTTTTTTCGGCTGAAGTTTGGCGAGGGAGCGTCGTTCGTGACAAAAGGGCAAACCGTCCATCCCTCTAAATTACAGGAATCTGGGTTTACATACATTTATCCAACAATAGAGAAACTTATGAATATAACAGATCATCATACCGTACCGGAACTGGATATTAAACGGTATATGGGGCGATGGTATGAAATCGCCCGTTATGAGAATCATTTTGAGAGAGGCATGACGGATGTGACGGCCACGTATACGTTGCTTCCGGACGGAAAGATCCGTGTGGAGAACGAAGGATATAAAGGCGGCGTTCACAAGAAAGCCACCGGTCGTGCGAAACAACCGGACCCTAAAAATAATCCCGGAAAATTGAAAGTGGCTTTCTTCTTATGGTTCTATGCGGATTATTATATCTTAGAACTTGATGCGGATTATCAATATGCGGTGATAGGAAGCAGCACGGATAAATACCTCTGGATCTTGAGCCGTGAGAGGAACTTACCGGAGGCGGTTCGGGAAGATTTACTGGGGAAGATAACGGAACGTGGGTATGATATCTCTAAATTGATTTCATGAGCTGATGTATAAAGGGGTAAAGCCGTAGTGATTACGCCTTTGCCCCTTTTATTACTCATATTGGAAAACAATCTTAACAGAGGCGATCTGAGAGAGTTCCTTTTGCTCACATGATAGGCTTTACGATTTCAATTTTAAGGCCAAGCGCATCAATAATACGGAAAAATAAACCAACTCCCGGTTCTATGATTCCTTTTTCAATTCTTGATATATAGGTCTTATTAGTTCCTACTTTTTCGGCCAACTCGGATTGTGTCATTTTCTCTTGCTTCCGTGCGTCACTAATAATTTGCCCCACACAATAAGAGTATGCTTCTTTGCGAAACTCCTCTCTTTCTGGTGAGCCAACCTTGCCGTATAATTTATCTAATACAGCGTCCATACTCCCGATCTTAGGATTTGCTTGCATAATATTCATTTTTTTTCCATAGTGCAAATATAAATTAAGTTTACATATATAATAACTTTAGATAGACTTTTCTTTTATGTTTTCAGTTGCTTCCCATCGGAAAAGGCATTTCCTACCTTTTCGCCCACTCTCAAATAGTCGTTGTTGAATGGATCAAAGATGATGGGAGCGGCTTTAGCTACATTCACCTTGCCGTTCTCATCAAGTACACGCTCGTCAACACTGACATTTACGATCTCGCCACGGAGTATGCAAGTATCCGGATCGTAATCTTTCAATTTACATTCGATAGCCACGGCCAATTCGTCGATCAACGGAGCATCTACGAAGTCCGATTTTGTAGCGTGAAATCCTGCTTTGGCAAACTTGTCGGTAACTTTATTGCCCGACACGATACCTACATAATCACAAGCTACGACATGATCGGCATCTGCCATGCTTACCGTGAAAGCTCCACGCTTCAGGATATTCTTAACTGTCTTGTGACCGGCGCTAAGACACATGCTGATCTCATTCATCTCACTGATACCGCCCCAAGCGGCGTTCATCGCGTCGGGAGTTCCATCTTCTCCATACGTGGCGATAATAAATACGGGTTGCGGATAGCTCAAAGGCTTCGCTCCAAAATTCTTTCTCATAATCATTTATTTTTTAGTCCAATTCTTGATATCTTCTTCTGTCACTCCGTTCATCAACTTCCCTTTTTGCCAGTTCACATCCGGATAGGCTTTCCGCAATTCACTCTCGGCGTTCGAGATACTGCTGCTGCCTGATGTGGCGAATGGGATAACGGTTTTACCCGAGAGATCGTATTTCTCCAAAAAGGTGTTGATGAGTCTTGGGGCTTGATTCCACCAGATGGGAAATCCTAGGTAAACGGTGTCATACTCCGCTAGGTTCTTCAAATCATCGATAATGGCCGGTCGTGATGTAGGATCGTCCATCTCTACGCTGCTGCGTGAGGATTTATCCCGCCAGTTCAGATCGGCGGAGGTATAGCTTTTCTCAGGTTGGATCTTGTGAAGATCACCGCTGACAATAGATGCGACTTGTTGGGCCGCTTTTTCAGTATTTCCCGTTGCCGAGAAGTAAGCCACTAAAACTTTTGTCCCTTCGGCAGCCTTTTGCGCATAAGAGGCGATACATACCATTGAGACCATGACCATGAATAATACGATTCGTTTCATACTTCTTGAATTTTTGTTGTTTTTATATTCATTACGAGAATGCTATGTATTTATGGCGATAAAGATAGGAGAGAAAAATGAAACAGTTTGTACCCAAATTACTGATATATCTGATATTTTTGGCAATACGATCCTTATCTTTGTAAGGCGATTAACAAAAAGAAGGAAGTATCATGCTTGCGTACACTTATATTGAACAAGGGAAATTTGAATTGCGAGAGAAACCGATACCGGAAATAAAGGATTCACGGGACGCTATCGTACGAGTGACTTTGGGTAGCATTTGTTCTAGCGATCTTCATATTAAACACGGTAGCGTACCACGTGCGGTATCCGGAATAACCGTTGGGCATGAGATGGTTGGTGTGGTGGAAAAGGTGGGTGCCGATGTTACTGCAGTCAAGCCGGGTGACAGGGTGACCGTGAATGTCGAGACCTTTTGCGGAGAGTGTTTCTTCTGCCGGCGTGGATATGTCAATAATTGTACCGATCCCAATGGCGGTTGGGCGTTGGGCTGTCGTATCGATGGGGGGCAGGCGGAGTATGTCCGGGTTCCTTATGCGGATCGAGGCTTGAATCATATCCCAGATACGGTCAGTGATGAGCAGGCTTTGCTGGTCGGTGATGTGTTAGCGACAGGTTTTTGGGCCGCTCGTATCTCGGAGATTACAGAGGATGATACGGTTCTTATCATTGGCGCCGGTCCTACGGGGATCTGTACTTTGTTGTGCGTGTTGTTGAAGAAGCCACGACGTATTATTGTTTGCGAGAAGTCTCCGGAAAGGGCCCGGTTCGTTCGCCAGCGTTATCCGGAAGTCTTGGTGGCAGATCCCGAAAACTGTAAGGAATTTGTTCTTCGTAACAGCGATCATGGCGGTGCGGATGTCGTATTGGAGGTTGCGGGGAGTGAGGATACCTTCCGCTTGGCATGGGATTGTGCCCGTCCGAACGCCATTGTCACCATCGTAGCCCTCTATGATAAACCTCAGCTTCTTCCTTTGCCAGACATGTATGGCAAGAACTTGACGTTCAAGACTGGTGGGGTGGATGGCTGCGATTGCGCCGAGATTCTTAACCTAATAGAAGAAGGTAAGATAGACACGACGCCTCTTATTACCCATAAGTTTCCATTGAACGAGATTGAGGAGGCTTACCGTATCTTCGAAAACAGGTTGGATGGGGTTATAAAGGTAGCGATTGAGGGGAATTCATGATTACAATTGTATTCCATGTGGAAGAGAAGTAAGAAAACCTCATCAATGTCTTGCTTTTGCCGCATACACCTTGATTCTCTCCTCGCAGCATTGTCGTGCGATATCCCGGAGTAGCTCTACTTTGGGGATAAGCGCCTCGATATCTTCTTGAGTGATGCGGAAGTGCAAACTATAACGAGCCTGAACATATGCGTCCTGCAACAAATCGAAAAGTCGTTTTTCCTCTTCTGTATTCCGTGGAAAGGCTTTGGATGACTCTAGTGAATGCGTTTTGGCTCTAGCTGATAATTTTATCAAGCTGTGCTCTTTGGGGCTGTATAGTGTAAAAGTCAAGATGATACTGTTATAGTAATTTTCACAGGCTTGATGCAGATTGAAAGAAGCCATTTTATGTAGGCCTTGTTCATTATAAAATATGGCCCCTAAGAGAAACTCATTACCTCTTTCAAACCTTTCGTTGTAATACTCCTCCGCCAACTCTTTTATCTCCCGATAGTTCTGTTTACGGCGGCGGGCCAACTTATAACGGCCGCTATTGTAAAGCATGATACCCTCTCGCTTGATATCGGTGTAGAAATATCGGTTTTTATCGATGGCTTTATTCAAGTCGTCGATGCTTTCGTCTATAAATTGTACGGTAGTGGATTCGTTTCTGTTCATTCCTTTGTAGTAATTATCAGTGGCCTTGCTTAGGATATGGCTTATAACGTGTCTTTGGAAACGGGTATTGGTAACTACCAAGATATCATAATCGCTCATAAAACAGGTGCGAATACCATATTCAATACGTTGGTCGTAGTCAACATAGGTATTCCTAGCATAACTTCCGTATAGGATAATCATCTCGCAACCGGGAAGCACTTCCAGTACGCACTTTACAATTCTTCTGAGCTCATCCCGTTTCTGTTCGGGAAGGTAGTTGATGGATGTTTTCATTCTTCGTTTATCTATTGCTTATCATTTTGTTGAATTAAAAATAGCCAGTCCCTTTATCGTCAACAGATACTTTTGTCGAGGATGTTTGGGGCTATCCGGGTAGAGAGGGGTAACAAGGCCACTTTGAATAGCTGGAGTCAAATAGTTGGCAATAAAAGTGGGACGATGTTTTAACTCTATCTTTTCCATTATTACTTTCAATGAACATTGTTCTGTTCCGATAGCCTTTACGATAGCAAAAAGCGGTGTGCCGAGCTGTTCGGCTAGCTTGTTCGGTGCTTGTTCGGTACTTGTTCGGTCGGCTTGTTCGGTTGGCTGCTGTAGGGTATTGATAATCATAGTTCTATTTTTCAACTCATTATTTTCTCCCATCATTAAGTTTCTGAAGAATGCAACCAAGAAACTCATATCCGGTTCAACGTCTTTTCGCACATTTCTATAATTCGCACGAACCAGCGCATTGCGGAAGTACCAAGAGTTGTCGGCAAACAAATCATTGTTCACGTCAAAACCGATGCTACGCAAATACTTTATGGCAAAGACAGCCGTAGTACGGGTGTTACCCTCACCGAATGGATGAATCTGCCAGATGCCTGATATAAACTTAGCGATATGTACTACAATATCGTCCATAGACAAGCCTTTGAACGAGAAGTTCTTTTCCTGTTCCAAGTCATATTCCAAAGCCTTGTGTAAATCTTCGGAATTGACATAGAGCACTGTATCACCACGAAGTACCCACTCCTTCTTCGTAATATCATAGTTGCGAATCTTTCCGGCAAACTTAAAGATTCCTTCAAATAATCTACGGTGAATGGAGGTAAATCCTGTCACTGAAAAAGCAAACGATTGTTCATTTAAGATTCTTGCGATGTTAGCAGACACCTTATCGGCTTCTTCTGTTTCTTCATCTTTCAAAGTACGTACAGTCTTTGATTGGTAATATCCATTAATGAGTTTCTTTACTTCATCAATACTGATATCCCCCTCAATATGCTTTATAGCTGTATCTTTTAGATAATCGGATGTTCGCAAGCCATCCACAGCTTGTAAGCCAATGGCTGTTTTCCAAGCTGAAGCCTTTTCTCTTTTGTTAGGCTCACTACCACGGATGTATGATTCGAAATCTATGTCCATATTATTTGTTTAAATCCATGTAATAATTTGAGGCAACTATGCAGAATTCTATAATATAGCTATATCGTTTATTTTTATATACTTATATTTTAAGATTTATTCTAGTTGTTTCCTGTAAACAGAATCTAAAGTTTGGCCATTTTTATCTTTCCATACTAACCAGCCGTTATTGCTACTGCCTATACAGAAATCAGCAGCCGTACTTGGACTAGAAAAAGTCTTGTCAGACTCCATAACTAATAAGCCATTTTTTGTAACCGTATATTCGTTAATCAGTTTTTCTCTTTTTTCTTTCCAATTGAACGAAGGAACAGAACTATTAACAATAATGCTCCCTTTTAGTACTGTAAATCCAGATGAATTGTAAAAGCCTTTTGCATTACAACCTCTTCCTTTGGTATAAAATAAGTGTTCCTCTTTTAGTTTCACAAATTCAAAAATATTGCAACCTATAAATGAAGTGAGAAATTTGATATCCTCAAAGAACTCATTCATATTATCTTTTTGATATTCGGGTAAATTAGGCTCATTGGGAGTTTGTTTGTTTTCATTCAGAACAAAATTCTTAGCTTTTTTAGCATCAGCAATCGCCCGATATTCCAGATATTGCACATCTGCTTTTGTCATTGCTGCGTCTTTAGATATAAATATCAGAGCTTTTTGCCAGAATGCTTTCTTACTATCGTGGTCTTTCACCCGTTCTTTGAAATTTTCTGTTTCTCCAATATATGCTTTAGGCTTGGTCATATCATCCTCACCCAAAAGAATATAAAATGCCGGTGTTTGTAAATCTGTCCGTTCATTAAGAATAGACAGATTGGAACGAGGAATAATAAACATCTGACAGATTTTGTTGCTGATGAACACATATTGAGACCCTTGTGGATCTCCGTCAATTAGGTATGTCGTTACTGTTTTTCCCATATTATTTAGTTACTCGGTGCTATAACTTTGTCAATCTCTCTTTGCTTTTGTAATTAATGGCAAGCCAAGCTCAGCGAGAAATTTATTATGTCTCTCGGATGCATCAGCTATTTTACTCTCCAGCTCGATCAACTTTTTATTTACTTGCAACAAATCAATTTTCACATCCTCTTTAGCAATGCTGACATAGCGTGAAATATTCAGATTATAACCGTTTCTTTCGATTTCGTCCATCGAGACGGGACGTGAGTAACGCTCTTCTTCTTTTCGTTGCTTATATGTGTCTATAATTTTGTCGATGTCTTTAGTCCGTAGTTTGTTTTGCCTTTTGCCTTTCTCGAAATTTTCCTTGTCGCTAGCGTTGATAAAGAGTACATCATCGGACTTTTTACATTTCTTGAGTACCAAGATACACACAGGAATACCTGTTGAAAAGAAAAGGTTTGCAGGCAACCCGATTACTGCGTCTATATTGCCATCTTTAAGCAATTTTGTACGAATGCGTTCTTCTGCTCCCCCCCTGAAAAGTACGCCATGAGGTAAAATAATCACCATCGTGCCATCTTGTTTCAAAAAATGGAAGCCGTGAAGTAAGAATGCAAAATCTGCGGCTGATTTGGGAGCAAGGCCATAGTTGTTAAAGCGGAAATCTTTGCCCATTTCTTCCGTAGGCTCCCATCGGTAGCTGAATGGAGGATTTGCGACAATGGCATCGAACTCCACTTTTTTGGCTGGGTTCATTTCATTCAGCATATCCCAATCATTCAAGAGTGAGTCACCGTGATGGATTTCGAACTCCGAGTCTTTAACTCCATGCAGGAGCATATTCATACGAGCTAAGTTGTAGGTGGTGATATTCTTCTCTTGCCCGTATATCTTACCAATATTTCCTCCATTAGCTTTCATCCTGTGGCGCACATTGAGTAACAAAGAACCTGAACCACAAGCAAAGTCCAATACTCTTTCGAGTTTTTTCTTCATCCCGGACTTTGGGTCTTGGGTATCTAATGTAACGATACCCGATAGAATGCTCGACAATTGTTGTGGTGTATAGAACTCGCCAGCCTTTTGTCCTGAACCTGCGGCAAACTCACCGATCAGATATTCATAAGCATCCCCTAATATATCCGTATCGGTTGAAAATTGAGCGATTCCTTCGGCAATCTTTGTTATCACTTTACAAAGTAGCGCGTTACGTTCTTCATAATTTTTACCCAGCTTATCTGAGTTCAGGTTTATTTCGGAAAAAAGTCCTTGGAATGCCCTGTCGAAAGATTCGTTCTCGATGTATTTAAATCCTTTCTCAAGTGTTTTCAGAAGATCATCATTTTGTGTCCGTGCAAGTTCGTAAATATTAGTCCAGAGATAGTCCGGTTCAATCACATAATGCACTTTACGGCGCATTTGTTTTTCAAAATCCAAAACATCTTCTGGATTCTCTCTGTACCATAATTGCAACGGCGTCGAAACACCACGCTCCTTCAATTCCTCCGGAGCTTTATCCGGATAATCTCCTCCGAGTTCCTTTTTTGTGGCCTCTATATAGTTGTCTGAAAGATAGCGCAGGAATAGAAAAGACAGCATATAATCGCGAAAATCATCTGCCATCATTGAACCACGAAGATCATCTGCTATTCTCCACAGGGTTTTACCTAATTCATGCTGTTCTTTTATTGTCATATCTTTATCTGTTTTCTTGTTCTGTTTCTATTAATATCTCAGGTAGGTAAAACTCATATTTTCTCAAAAAAGCATCAAGGATTCGGACAAACAGTTGTTTTGTGTCTTTTCCCATGAATACAGGTTCATATATCGAGTATTTACCATGACTAAGTAAATCTAAAGCTCGTGCAAATAACACCTCATCATCTATACCATGAATACATTTCGAAAAATGGCTATAGCCGAAAAACACCGCAGTTTTTTCAATAACACTGCGCAACATATTAAAATGATAAGTGTTTATCTGCACATCGTCTATCGTCTGTCCTTCTTTAGGCAAGAGCCGTTTTAATTCGCATAAAGTTGCGACATGATGAAAGAACGGTGTCTCGTCGGTCGCCCTCAACGTATAGCCGTTTGTCCCATTTTTATGAAAGAAATAACTTTTACGTCTATTCCTTTTTAAGTCGTTATACATCACATTAAAGAATAAATGGTGATGAGAAGAAATAACGATTTTTCTTTTTCCGGAATCCTTTTTCAGCAGATTGCCCAAATCATTGGCGATCGCAATAATGTTATTGTCATCAAGCGAAGACACAGGATCATCTATATAAATATATTTAACCCATGAATATGCCTCGGCTCCATCAATGACCAATTCGCAAATGGCAAGGAACACACACCATATAAATATGTTTTCTTCACCACGAGAAATCTTTATTTTATCTTCTTCCCCCTTTGAAAAAGAGATATGCCACTCTTCATAATCAATCTTGAAATCGAACTCTGCATATCGTTGTAAATAACCGAATATCTTCTCTTCCAATGCTAACTCTTTAAACCCGTTAAAGAAGTTCGAGTCTGCATTGATCTTGAGAACCCTTTCCGTATCATTTTCAAGGTCGTTATCCCAATAGAAAAGATCTTCGGTAAAAGCATTGAAGTATAGTGTATCCCTTGTATTAGCTTCCGTATCTCTACCTCTGTTCTTAAATTCCATGGAAAGACGAGTTTTCCCCGTCCCATTATAGGCATATAATAAAACATAGTCGAAATCGTTTAAATCAGAACGAAATCTGACGGCAACATCCGACAATGTGTTGTATTTGAATATTTTTGCTTCGTTACTCATTGTAATTTAGGAAATAGTTGTTGCATTAATCCTTTTTTATGGGCTTTTAGTTGGTCGAGTTTGGTGGTCTCGGTGGATATAAGTTCGTCTACCGAAGATAAGCAATTCGTAACCATCCTAAATTCTTTGTCATTACGGGTTGTCCATATCTTAAAATCTTCAATTTGCTTTAAGCTAATATGGGGAATGCCACTACTTGTATTTATTCGATCAATATATGTTTTGAATCGATCTGATCCTATTTGTTGATAAATAAACATGATGAAATCAATATTATCAGCTCTTAGTCTTGCCACACGTTGAACTAATAATGAACCCTCATCTTGCTTATTAATTAGTGCAAAATTACGTCCAACTTTAGAACCGTCCATTGCTATAACAAGATCATTACATAATAATCTGTATTTAGATAATGTATGATCTTCTCCGCTATAAAATCGATCTATATCATTATTATGACGCACCACACCTTCTGTAATATTTATCCCTCTCATTAATGGAGTACCGTCGTTATCTTCTAAAATTTCACTCCCTCTAAACGCATAACCTGTAAGTATATCAATATTGTATTTTTTTATTGGCAAAAGCATCCATTTTCCTTCATTTTGAAATTCAGGGAAGCGAATAGCGGGAGTTGTTTTGCCTTCTGCAGGAAATAGTTGCTGCATCAATCCTTTTTTATACTCCTTCAATGTTTCTATTTTATCTGCCACAGCACTTATCAAATCATCCAAACAACTCAGGCAGTCTTTTATTTTCAGTTGTTCCTTTAGTTTAGGAAGTGGAATAAGCATATTTAATAGTATTTTAGAGTCAATACTTAATGCTCCATTTGCCCGAGAACCAATCTCTATATAATTACGAAGCCATTTCCCATGAAAGTTGTCTTGAAAAAGCTGGTCTAAATATTGAGGGTTAATTTCATTTTTATCAACGCTAAAACATGTAAATATACTATTAGGAACAGCTCCTCTGTCAAAGTCCTTTAGCATTGATATATATCCTTCTGGATATGAAGTTGTAGCACTTTTATTGTATGCAAAATCAAATTTGTTAATTACATAGTAGTTTTTGTATTGCTCTCCTGCTATCTCTCGTCCAAATTTTTCCATTTGAGATACTAAGCCAACTCCAGATGTAACGCTCAAAGGCATATAATTCCTGTTTTTTGCCTTTTCTGTAATTAGTTTGGCATGTTTCTTCAGAGGTACTATAGTCCACTCGCCGTTTTCTGAAAACTCAGGAAATCTTAAAGGTGGAACGACCGTTTTTATATCTTTATCTTTTGTCATAACATCAATCTTCATAAGCCGACAATCCCGAAATTTCACGACCAGCGGCCAAACGTTTCAATAATGGAACGAGATCATCCATTAGGGCCAATTCAGCCTTAGTACGAGCTTTCCATCCCAATTCCAACGGAGCTAACAAATCACTTAGTTTTTCACCATCGAAGATCATTCGTTCCATTATCTGTTCTACAAATTTGCGTAACGAATCCGCTGTGATACCATGTTTGTCGGCTATAGATGCCAATTGTTTAGCATATTTCTCCGCCTTAAATGCTTCGTACCCCTCTTTTATCTCCTGCTCCGTCTTACCGTTCACTTCGTCGAGACTATCGATGTATTCTCGAATATCGTCCCGTTCATCAATTAGGTTGGCGCTCGATGCCACAAGGCTGATCAACTGCTCTTTGGTTACTCGTTGCTTGCTGTTTTTGCTATTCGTATAGCGGGCGATTAATCCCATTATATAATCGTAGTCAATGACTGCCGAAGCAAAAAGAACAAATTCAAAATCAAGGTCTTCAACCTGTGGACTAACCTCATAGTCTTTGCCTGTCTCCCGCTGTTTGCGTAATTGTTGTGCCGTTTCAATATAGGCTCCACGGAACGAACGCAAAGTCTCTTCTGGCAACAGTTCTTCGATTTTTGCTTTCTCCTGCTCGTTAATATCGGTATATTGCTCCAACTGGGTTCTGTATCGTTGTACTTCTTTGAAACAGTTGATAAAACCGGCACGAGCCTCATCTCCCTGCAAACTATAAACATTTTCAGCTTGGCACTCCAATCCTTGCGATTGCATATATTCACTCAACTTCTGAACAGCATCTTGGAACTTCTCTATCACTTTCGGGGCAGAATCTACAAGCCATATCTCTTTAGGATTATCGGTCTTCTCTCCAGAGAATAACGCTATCGCTTCATCGACAGCATCTTGCTGACCTCTGAAATCAAGGATGTTACCATATGGCTTAGTGTCGTTCAAAATGCGATTGGTACGTGAGAACGCCTGTATCAGACCGTGATATTTCAAATTCTTATCAACATATAATGTATTGAGATATTTAGAGTCAAAACCTGTCAGCAACATATCCACGACAATCGTTATATCGATCTTATTTTTGTGTGGATAGTCTTTATTGCTATATTGTTGATCTTTGATGCGTTTTTGCACATCTTGGTAGTAGGCATCAAACTCAGCGATTGTATGGTTGGTTTTATATTGCCGGTTATAGTCGTCAATAATAGTTTTCAGCGCCTTTTTCTTTTCTTCAGGCTCTTTACAGTTGTCATTCTGCTCTTGTGGCAGGTCTTCCTGTATTTGCTGAATATCTTTATTCCCTTCGGCAGGAGGCGAGAATACGCAAGCGATGTTAAGCGGTTCGTAATTCTCATTTTGCTGCATTAAACTTTCTTGCGCTCTGCGGAACAGTCCGTAATATTCGATAGCTTCATTGATAGAGGCTGTGGCAAGTATGGCATTAAACCTACGGGAGTGGGTTGCTGCGTCATGTTTCGATAATATCGCATCTACTACCGCCTGTTTCTTTAGTGTGCCATCTGCCCTACGATCGCCTGTCTCTTTGGGTTTAAAATAATCGACATGGAAACGTAAGACGTTTTTGTCCTCGATCGCATGTGTTATGGTATAAGCGTGTAGTCTGCTTGGGAAGATATCTTCCGTAATCTTATATGAGGCTTCTTCTCCGCTTATTTGTGTATAAGTTGCATTTTGTTCAAATATGGGTGTTCCCGTGAAACCGAAGAGTTGAGAGTTCGGGAAAAATTCTTTGATTGCCTTGTGATTGTCTCCGAACTGAGAGCGGTGGCACTCATCGAAAATGAATACAATTCGTTTATCCTTTAGATGGATTAAACGGTCTTTATAGTTATTTTTATTGGACGAATCGAGTGCGATACCCAATTTTTGAATGGTAGTTACAATTACTTTGTCGGCATAGTCGTCCGACAACATGCGTTTAACAAGAGTCCCCGTATTGGTATTCTCTTCTACGCAATTTTCTTGAAACTTATTAAACTCCTCGCGTGTTTGTCTATCCAAATCTTTACGGTCTACCACAAACAAGCATTTATCAATGTCGGGATTATCTTTTAACAGAGTAGATGCTTTGAATGATGTTAGCGTCTTGCCACTTCCTGTCGTGTGCCAAATATAACCGTTACCTCTGTTTTGATGAATACAATCTATTATTGCTTTTACTGCATATATCTGATAGGGGCGCATTATGAGCAACTTTTGTTCACTGACAACCAAAACCATATAGCGGTTAATCATCTCTCCCAATGTGCATTTCGACAAAAATGCCGTAGAAAACGCATCAAGGTGGGTTATTTTTCTGTTTGACTCTGTCGCATATTGATAGACTGGCAAGAACTGCTCATCTGTATTGAAACTGAAATGTTGATCGTTATTATTGGTGAAATAGTAAGTATTTGCCTGATTGCTTACGATAAAAAGTTGCATAAAACAAAGTAATGTATTCGTATATCCATTACCCGTATCATTTTTATAATCAACAATTTGTTGCATCGCCCGGCGAGGACTAACATCCGAAGCCTTCAACTCGACCTGGATTACAGGAATGCCATTGATCAATAAAATCACGTCATACCGATGATAGCTGTTATTGGTATTTATACGCAACTGATTAATCACCTCATAATCATTCTTACACCAATCTTTGATATTGACCAGCATGTATTGTAATGGTGTCCCGTCTTCACGCATAAACGTATTGATTCCTCGTAGCCTTTTAGAAGAAGCAAAAACATCAGCATCAATGATCTCCTCGAGCAAACGATCAAATTCAGAGTCCGTTAAATGTACCCTGTTCAATGCTTCGAACTTTGTTCTGAAGTTCCGCTCTAAAGCATTCCTATCACGAATATCGTCACGATAGGTGTACTTGAGATCTATTAATTTATTAATAAAATGATCTTCTATTTGTTTTTCCTTAGATATCATATTTTTTCAAGAACTTTTTTATCCGGTTCATATCAATTGGATATTGATGTTATTCTCTGTATTTGGCAATAAAGATATAAAATATCTTGCTATGTGATAGCGAAAAGATGAAGAAGTTGTATTGACTTGATCTTTTCAATATCCTAGATTTTCTAGAACATTGAATTTATAAAAACATCTACAATATCTACCACTCTATTGTGTACTCTCTGTAAATAAGAATATTACCTATAGGTTGTAGATCTCCAAACATCTACAATTATTATTCAATATCTACCATTTATTATTGATTTTCATACAATTTTCTTTTCGTGTGAAGGAAAAAAGTGTTATATTTGAAGAATACTGAAAATCTAAAAGATATGATAGAAAAACTCGATTACGCTATGGTGCCGACAGGCTTTGTACATTGTTTTAATGAAAATTGTAAGAACGCCAACCGCTGCTTGCGGCATCAAATCATCCGTTTTATTCCCGATACGCTTTGGGCGGTGAGCATCGTGAATCCCGCACGTACCAGTCCTACCGGAAAGTGTGCGGCTTTCATGGCGGATACCCCCGTGCAATACGCTGTCGGCATGGATCACCTATTAGACCAGATACCTTATCTGGAGGCGAAACGCATTAAGCAACGTCTGTTGATGACATACGGTAAGAATAAGTTTTATCAGTTTAAGCGCAAGGAAAGAACCTTCTCGCCCGAAGACCAACAGTATATCCGCCAGGTTTTTCGGGCGTACGGAGTAAAGGATGAGCCAGTCTTTGATGCTTGGCAGAGTGGCTACCGATGGACGAAGGGATAAGAGCTGATAAGAGTTTCTCTTAGGGAAAACAAAAGTTTTTCCTAGAGGAAACAAAAGTTTTATTAGGGGAAAACTTTAGTTTTTCTATAGGAAAAACTGTAAGCATAAGTTATTCAACTTCTTAAATAATATATTAGACATGAAAATAACCAAGCAAACAGCCTATCGACATACCGTCGCACAACGGGCGATGCGTATGGAGGAGATCGTGGCATGGGTAAAGGATGAGCGGACGAGGGATAAGCTTGCGCTCTTTCGAGAGAAATTAAGGCGGGCTTATCCCGACAAACGGTATCCGTTTACCCGGAAATTACCTCAGTTGCTCTTTGCCGGAACTTTTCGAAAAGGCGAGTTGAAGGAGTATAATGGCTGGATTTTGCTGGAGATCAATCGATTGAAGAGCATAGAAGAGGCTTTGTCCTTGAAACAAAAAATAGTGGAATATCCGCAGACACTGTTCGCTATGATCGGCTCTAGCGGACGGAGCGTGAAGTTCGTGGTGGCTTATACCTATCCCGACGGGTCGCTTCCCCGTTCGCGTACGGATGCCGAGGTTTTTCATGCGCACGCTTACCGACATGCGCTCAAGACGTATGAGCCTCGCCTTTCTTATCCCATCGAGCTGAAACGTCCGGTGCTGGAAATGGGCTGCCGCCTCAGTTATGATGCCGATGTGTATTACAATCCGGACGCTCTTTCCATTCATCTGGAGCAGCCTGTGGCTATGCCCGACGAAAGCGCCTACCAGGAACGGTTCGAAAAACGGGTGCCGGTACCGGTAGAGAGTGCCGGGCAGACGCTTTATGACCAATACCGTTACGTTGCCATCCAATATGAATTCGCTTTGCAGCGGGCTTTGGAGGAACATGGAAGTTTGAGCATAAAGGTGGATTTCAAACCTTTGTTGGTCACTATTGGAAGACTTTGTTTCGCGGCTGGGGTAGAAGAGGAGGATTGTGTGAAGTGGACGATGCTCTATTTGGGGAATCTGATCTCGGAAGTGGAGATCCGGGAGACCTTGAGGCAGTCTTACCGCTTAGCCTCCGATTCTGATTTTGGCAGTACGTCCCTTTACAAGCCGGAGCAGCTACAGAGCTTGAAAATGGAGGAGTTTATGAACCGCCGTTACGATTTCCGGTACAATCTGATGGCCGGCGGACCGGAGTATCGGGAGAAAAACACGTTCTGTTTTGACTATCGCCCCGTGACGGATCGTGTGCTGAACAGTATCGCCTTGAATGCCCAGAAAGAAGGATTGCAGCTATGGGACAGGGATGTACGGCGTTTTGTCTTTTCAGATCGCATCCCGGACTATGCGCCTATCGAGGACTATTTGACCCGCTTGCCCGTGTGGGATGGCAAGGATCGCATCCGTCCGCTGGCCGCACGCATCCCTTGCGACAACGTACGGTGGGAACAGTTGTTTTACACTTGGTTCCTGTCGATGGTAGCGCACTGGCAGGGACGTGACAAACAGCATGGCAACAGCCTTTCCCCGCTCTTGGTGGGCGGGCAGGGGTGCGGGAAGTCCACGTTCTGTTTCAACCTGTTGCCACCGGACTTGAATACGTATTACACGGACAGCATCGATTTCTGCAAGAAGCGGGATGCCGAGCTGTATCTTACCCGTTTCGGATTGATCAATATTGATGAGTTCGACCAAGTGAGCGCGAGGCATCAAGGCTTTTTGAAGCATCTGTTGCAGAAGCCGGTCGTAAATGTGCGCAAGCCTCATGCCACGCAGGTGGAATCGGTGAAACGTTATGCTTCCTTTATCGCTACGAGCAACCATACGGATTTGCTGGGCGATCCTTCCGGCAGCCGCCGTTTCATTTGTATCGAGGTGAAAGGATTGATAGACAATGCCCAGCCTATCGATTATCTCCAGCTCTATGCGCAAGCGGTTGCCGCCTTGAAGAATAACGAGCGTTATTGGCTGACGCATGAGGAAGAGGTCTCGCAGATGCAAGCGAACGAGGCGTTTCAACAACGTCCTTTGTTCGAGGATCTGTTTTTTCAATATTATCGTCCCGCTTCGCATAATGAGGAAGGTTTGAAGATCTCTGCCGGAGAGATCTACCTATCGCTGCAAAAAAAGAGCGGCGTAAAACTTCCGATGAGCAATGTCTCCGTCTTTGGTCGCTTCTTGAAAAAGATAGGGCTAATGACACAGTTGGCGAGTAGGGGACGGTTGTATTTAGTGGTTGAAAAGTAGTAAATGGTGGTAGATGTAAGTTGTTGGTGGTAGATGTAAGTTGTTGGTGGTAGATGTAAGTTGTTGGTGGTAGATGTAAGTTGTTGGTGGTAGATGTTTTATTATCTACCACCATTAGATAAGTGATTTATAGCTAGGGACTTTTAAGGGTAATGGTAGATGTGGTAGATGATTTCGTATTATTTAAATTCATACACATCTTATGGGATACATCCCCGGCTTTCAGCTATAAACCGCGATAATAATTTATCCCACTTCTGGATCTTCCCAAACACCTGTTTTGTTCATTCGATAGCTTCTCTCTATCTTTTGGGAAGAGTCTGCCTCCAGCGCATAGAGTATTTCACGACAGAACTCCAGAGTTGCAAATCCGTTGGCGGTAATAATGTTTCCGGCTCTGACAGCCGGTTCATTTATATAAAGACTTTCACCTGTATAATTTGGCCCAGCGAATTGTTTGAGGTAATCCAATCCGTTGCTGGTATGATTTACATGGTTCAAGAAACCGTGTATACCAAGAAAAACGGAGGCGTTACAAATACCGGCCACCAGCCTCTTCTTCTCGATGGCCTCTTTTACCAGAGGAACAATGGCTTCGGCTTCCGGGGTGAACCAGCTCATGCCTCCTATTAATACGATCCCTGCATAATCGGCCGGAATGTCATGGATCCCATAGTCGGGCAGCACCTTGAACCCTCCGATCGATACAACCGGCTCTTTCCTGACAGATACGGTTTTAACTATATATTTGCTTTCACTTCCGGGCTCAACACCTAAATTGAGGTTGGGAGCGATATAAGCCCCTTCCCAATCGGCAAAGTCTTTTAACAAGACGAATAGAATTTCTTTTTTCATTATTTATTGTATTTATCGAAGTTATACTTCTTTCTAATCTCGTTTTGCTCGTCAGGAGAAAGAGATTTGAAATATCCTTTCCAGCCTGGGCAGAAGTTTATGTGCCAACGCCAAAAGCGTCCCATTAATGACTGAGGGCTTTTATCGTATTTTTTCCTTAGGGGGCAGTTGTTGCAGTTACTTTTTTGCATGGATGTTACAGAATGCTTGTTGTTTACAAAGGTAATGCTTTTATTGGAATTGCTTTATTTCAATCTTTGTTTATTATGATAATATACCCCATCTGATATAATTGCCAATATTTTATGTAATTCTGGAAAACTTTTCTTTGTGCCTTATGCAAAGGGCTTTGGGAGAATTACCCGTTTTTGAGGTAATGACTTAGCAACTGTGTTATTTGCTGCGTTCTGCTTTGAATTGCTTTCAAGAAACTCTTTATCATTGCAAAGGTATAAAAATTATTTAGCAAAAGACAAAGTATATCCTATTTTTGTCTTTTGCCAAATAACTCTATTGGTGTATCTTTATAACTTTCCATTTACCTTGTCCAGCATATATAACATCAGCGGTAACATTGCAGTCTTTCGTGATATTATACTCACAAAGAACAGAATGATGAACGTAGTAATCGCCAATGAATGCAAAATCAGGAGAACCATCCCAAGAACCATCTTTATATTTTAATTCTAAGTGACCTTGAATAGTCTTTATTGCATTTGAGTTTATTTCCGTAGTTTCTTCTACATTAAGTACAATAGGTCTTTTTTCTCCTTTCCTGTCTTTTGTTACACAATAGAATATTTTTAAGCATTGTCCTACTTCGGGACGAAGAACCGTATCATTAAAGAATACGATACCGCCAATTTTTCCTTGACCGAAAGTGTAATGGAATAATTTTTTTTGCTTGTTTATATCATCAACAACCACAATGCCAGAATTAAAGTTCGGTAAAGCAGTTTCCCTATTTACTTTTTCTATATTAGCAATAACAACTTTCTTTTCATTCTTTTTTATAATCGTATATTCCCTGAACCTGACAAAATCCCCTTTTGAAATAGTGCCCCATTTTTCTTTAAATGCTTGAAAAGTTTGCTCGGAATCTTGCGTTACAATATGTAAAATTTTCTTCTCTTCATTCAAATATTCTACATATCCAAACTTTTCAGGAAGTCCCATCCATAGCTTTGTTTCAATCCTATGCATGCAAAGAGGTATATATTTAGTTTCTGTTATTCTTGCTTTACTCCAAGAGGAGAAACCTATCTGAATTTGCTTTTCTTCTTTCTCTATATGGCACTTTACTCTAAAAACAGAACCAAACATCGCATTCGTCAAAAAAGGAAACCGTTTTACATTCACTTGAAATAGAACGTCTACACCATTTGTTAAAGTGCAATAAGTTTTTCCGTCTTTCTCCCATCTATCTACCAGCGTAACCTCTTTTGCTTCAATTTCTGAAAAAGCGTACTCTTCAGCAATGGTGGCATATTTATTATACAATAGCTTATTATTGTTAGGCGGAATAACTGATATGTCGACTCGTTCAATAGATTCTTGGTATTTTCTGGAAGTGTTTTCATGAAATTTCTTATATATATTCAATTCGCATAAAGCTTCAGACGTTAGCCCTTCCTTTATAAGCAAATCGGCTAAAGTCAAATGAATAGAGCCAAGAAAATCTTCATTTCGTTCAATGAGTAAAGCCTTAGAAAGCAAAGCTATTTTTAATTCATTACTATCTTGTATACAATCTGCCAATTCACTCCATACATAGTATTTCTCACTCATTTCAAGTAATAAGGATTTGTACACATTGATAGCAAGGCCATATTGCTGTTGCCATGTATATATAATTGCACGCTGTCTTAATATCCATTCATCTTTTTTAGCACGTTCAATGAGAACATTATACAATGAATCTAACCAAGATACTAGTTCTGCATCTCTTGGATATAATTCTTTGAGATATTCATAACACTTCTTTGCAGCTTTAATAGCCAAAGGTTTATAGGTATTACCATTATTATCTGTTTCTTCTTTCCAATCAGCATCCATGAGATTTTCATATCTCCAATCTCTAAAAAAGTAAATAAACCTCCATGCTTCTTGACCATTCATATGACGCTCTGCAATTTTCAACACTTCAGAATGCCAATGAGAAGCACCATAAACTGCGTTTCTTTTATTATAAACAGCAAAAGCTTCAAACATCTCATGTATTTTACCTTCTTTATGAAGATTCATAATCTCCCAAAACTGCGGTTCACGTAATAGGTCAAGTGTTTCTGGTTTTGGAAGATTTATCTTTTCGCACAACTTCTCGACATCAATATCCTCACCGCTATTTACAATCTGGCGACATATACGAGAGATAAGCGATGGAATTTCACTACCACTGTAATAGCCTTTGTTCAAATCTTCATAACGTAAATTTTCTGGTTCCCAGAGCATGAAAAAACGGTAAAAACTAAAATCAGAATGTTCCTTTGAGAAACTCAAAGCAAAGTTCAACATTTGAGAATGAAGCATCGAAGGGCGTTCATTCTTAAGATACATATAATCTTTTAGCAACGTTCTTACTTCCAACGATGTCAAATTTGAAATTTCAGCCTTGATATAACGATAAATTATCCAGCCTAAATCTTCATGCAAAGCTGAATCTATATCATTTGGGGAATCAATATAATTCTTCACCTGAACATATGCATTTGAAGGATCATTCTTTGATAGTTCGGATGCTTTTGAAATAGCATCAGCGTTAGGTTGCAATTGTTTATACAAATTGGCATAAGCTTTCTCTCCTGCGCCACTATCATCCATCATTGTAGGAAGCAATGAAAACATCTCCTTCAAACAAATCTTAGCTTTATCTATAGCGTTTCTATTGCATAGTTGCTGACACATGTCACGCAGAACCCAAAAGAGAGACATTTGTGCCCATGAATTATTTCTATCTTCTTTCAGATCATCAATGGCCATCTTATATGCTTCTTTTAAATTACCACTTTTACGCAATAATGTTACTTCTTTTACAGACATTAGTATTCTTCTATTATGCTAGTTTTTCTATGAGTTGTGACAGTTTTATATCAGCTTCTCCGATATCAGAAAGTGGAGCAGCATAGTTAATAAATCCTTTTCCATTAAAGAAAAAAGTTATAGCAGCATAGCTGCCGGAAGCTTTCATATAATATACGAGTTGGTAATGTTCTTCCACCACATTGGTTAATATGATACCACATTCATCACACAAAGAAATCATGCGACAATGTAACGTCTTTAGTGACTCCAAAGATGGATGATAGTCTATTTTATACTTGATATTTTCATCATTTTGGAAGAAAAACAATAACTCTGTGTCATTGATATCAGTTTCATATTTTGTAAACAGACCTGCGCCATTATATATAGCATCAACTCTTACTATACCGATTGGTGTATTTACTTCATAAATATCTCTCCATGGTTTACATATAACATTCTTTATTGAATATTGAGTTCCATCCATATTCTTTACAACAGACCAATATTTACATTTTACTGAAGATAATATCGATAAAGGGTGAAAAGGTGTATCTTCTATATTGTCAAAAGCTAAAGCATTAATAGCTACTTTTGCAGTTTTATTGATAGGGGTTATTCTAAGAGCCGCAATAGGTGTTACATCAGGAAGATTAATACACCATAACATCTTTGAAGCTCGGGTTATCGCTGTATATTTCCAACGGAGGCTATCCGCATCAAGCCCTGTACGTTTTGAAAAATCGACATAAACTGTATTCCATTCACCACCCTGTGATTTATGACATGTAAAAGCATAACCGTACTTTACTTGAAGGGCATTGTAGAAGGGATCTTCCCCCATTGCCTTAGCAAATTCTTCAGATTTAGGATTAGTTAATCCCTTCTCCGCACGCATACGCATCACCATATTGATATAAAGAGCCTTCATTTCATCAATTGTCAGTGAAGGTAACTTATTTTGGAGTAATGTATCAATAATATAGCGTTTATAAATATTGCCATCTTCTGCTTGAAAACTTATTTCTCTGAAATCAAGGGTAATGATTTCTTTCAGTTTCTTTCCATTTCTTTCAGTCCAAACAGGTGCGGATTGAGAGATAATATTATTTGATGTTTCTACTACAGTTATGATATCACCATTCAGCAATTCACATTCACTATAATAGCTATTACATACTACCATCAATTTATCTCCTACCGCCACATGATTCGCTCTCGGAAACAGGATAGTACGAATAGCGGTATTATAATCAGCTGCTTGTTGATTTGAGAAGCAAACTATAGCAGACGATTGTTCTGAATCTTCGCAATATTTCTTAGCAACTTCCATTGCTCCAATATCCATTACTTCATGTTCCTTTTTCTCGAACACAAGGTGGTTTCGTTCTTTTCTCCGAATCAATTCACGAACCATTGTAGCATTAGCCAAAATACAACTATCCTTATCTTGACGAACAATGTCTGTTAGTTCATAAGAATAAACATTCATTTTTAATTCATAGAAATAGGTTTCATCTAATGCCACAGAACAATTATCACCCACTGGAGGCAACTGCATAGGGTCGCCAACAAAAATTATCTTTCCACCGAAGTTTAGTCTTGCATAACTAAGTAAATCATTTATTAATATTCCTGTACCGAATTGAAAAAGTTCATTGTTTGATTTGCGTGAACTAATCATAGAGGCCTCGTCAATAATATAAATACCTCTCTCGTGGTTATCCTTAAGTGGAAATACATATTTAAGCATCCCTTCTGATTCTTCTACTATAAGATGGGAAAACTTATAGATACCTTTATGAATAGTAGAAGCATCATAATTTTGTAATTTAGAACGTAATATTTTTGCAGCACGTCCGGTCGGAGCCATTAATTGAACATGTAGAGATTGAGTAGATAAATAATCTGTAATGTTACGAATTAATGTAGTCTTGCCTGTACCTGCATATCCTTTCAAAATAAATACTTGGCTATCTTTATCGGCAATGAACTTTTCAATCATCTTCATTGCTTGTTTTTGTTGTACTGTTAATATCATTTATATTCCATTTTTATGTTATTCATATTTAGTACCATAAGGTTTAACAAAAGAAGCGTGGAACTGCAATACCACGTTTCTGATTGGAGGTCCTAGGAAAACCTTGTACACGAGTATGGAAATAGCAGCCCACGCTATAGCGTGAGAACCACTATGCCATCCTTGTGTACAATTGTGAATTTCCTAGGTTCCCAATCACAAGATAAACATAACGCTTCTTTTTTTCTTAATATGTCTTGGAGAGAGTTACCCCTATCCAACTACAAAAATAATAAAATCCTGATAAATAGCCATATAAAAGCATTGCATTTTTTGTACCAGAGTTGGAATAACATAAAAAAAGGAGAACAAAAGTAAATCCTCCCTCTGTAACAATATCTTATACGCTATTTAAAGGAAAAATATATTTTTCTTGTCCTCCGACGGACTGAATGCGTTGAAATTCTAACATTTGATTAAATTGTGGATAATCATCAACACTTATATATTCATATCCATATCGTGGCGCATATTCTTTGAAAAACTGCATAAGTTCCTGCAATTCCTCTTTCTGCTTCTTGGCAAAGTTGCAGTTCACAAGAATGATACACCAATCGGGGAAACCGCCTACCCCATTGCTATACTCCCAAAAGCGAATGTAGAGTTTTACGGGCTTGATTCTCACACTCACACAAAAGCCGTTCATTGTCGGTGTCACGTGTAGGCTGTTTCTATAACCGAACCTCTCGCATAAGTAGAGGTCGAAATCCAATAATAAATCTGTCTGTATCATAACCATTTAAGTTTTAATTGTTCGTGAATAAATATCTGTTATAATCTGAAGCCTCGCTTGCGCTTGGCTTTCTTCTTTTTCCGTAATATCTCTGCCATTTCCTGATTGGCTTCCATATCTGCAACATTTGAAGAAGAACTGATTCCGCTGAACAATCCCAATCCTAAACCGATATCATTGGAACGTTCAGAAGCAACAGCCCGTTGCTGTTCTTCTCTTGGCGGTATGCTTATAGTCTGCCTGTTCTTGAATGATTCATCGAAAGCATTCTGTCTTAGTAGATAATCAATGTTCATATAGCTGAATTCTCTACCAATCTTTGAACCCGAAAAGGTGTACTTTCCGTTTCCGAACTTTACGCCCTGTATCTCCTGCGTGGTACGGCTGACTTTGAATGTCATTTCAATGCCACGATTGGAAAGACTTTCTTTCAATTCATTCCAATCTGTCGCTTTAGGCATTTCCTCTTTCAGTACCTTGTAAATGTCATGCTTTGCCTTATCATATGGTCGCAATCGTTCTTCTTTGATGTTATTCTTTCCGTTGGCAAAATGAAGCCTGTGTTTGGCAGTAATCATCTTACAGACCTTTTCATTCCGGTAACGGTCGTTCTTGTCAGATACCGTCTTGCCGTCATTGTCCACACGGCTGAAGACGATGTGGCAATGCGGATAGTCACGGTCGGTATGCCGTGCGATGATGTATTGCGTATTGTTGATACCCATTTTTTCCATATACTCTTTGGCGATTTGGAGCATGAAAGCATCATCGGTTTTTAGCCTCGTACCATCTTCTTTTGAGAAACTTAGCGAAATATGCCCTACTGTATTTTTTACCTTATCATTGAGCAATGTTTGTAACTCGAATTGTTCAGCCATTTGTTCGGGAGTACCATCTACTCCGGATTCTTCCAACAGTCGGGCTTTCTCCTCATTCAGCACGTAACACACGCAACCGCTGAACGATGTCCCCTTCATTATCTTACCTATCATCTTTCAGCCTGTTTATGAGTTGGGTTATTTCTTTAGCCATACTTTGGCATTCCTCACTGATGGTAAGGAATCCGTAGGTGTTCGCTTGTTTTGCCAACTGATTCAGATTGGTGCTCTCTCCAATTAACTGACGGATGATTGTAAGATGTTCCTTTGTGATGCGTTCACGTACCGTACCGTCCATGATAAGTGAACGGATGGTTTCGCTTTTGCTCCGCTTGCCTCGTCTGCACAATGCACCCAGCCAACCGAGTTCATCGTCAGACAAGCGCAATGTAATGATATTGTTTTTCTTCATTGCTGTAATTCTTTTAAGTGATAATTCATTTGAATAACTCGTGACCATCGGGAGCTGCCCCCTCATCCTTTTGAGGGGCAAGTTGGTCGGGGAATGTAATACACCGACATAAACTTGCTAACCTAAAAAAGATGTTCTCCCGACTCATAAACCCAATCCTTTCTTCTTGGGCTTTATTACGATTCTCGGTGTCTGATTGACTGACATCGCCAATGACTTGTTGCACAGAAAATCGTTCAAGTCCTTGTATCCTGCATAATTGATGGAAGCGTCACGGACACGGTAAGCAAATCTGTTTTCCAGCTCTCGATATGCCGCAATTCCTGCCTTGTCATTGTCGAGAAAGCAGTGGATATGGTCATAGCCATTTAGTGCATCAATGGCTTTTGATACATTGGTCGTTGAATTGAGAATGATATAGTCTTGCGCTTTCAAGTCGGGATATTGCGGACTTTTCAGCTTGCGAATAGTGAGGAATGAAAGATAATCCATGAAGCCCTCAAATACGAAACAGGTGTTTTTCGGTTCTCCCTGTTGTCGTATATAGCTGATGTCTTTCGGAGCGATGCACCCCTTGAAGAATTGATTGCGCACTTCATAACCTCCCGTCACATTCGGAAAGCCGATAGCGAAATAAGATTTGCCGTTATGGACAAAGTGCAGTTCTTTACATTCTGATTTAGCCAATTCTATGTTTATCCTGCGTTCCTGCAAATAACGGAGTAGTGCAGGATGTGCAAGCTCCCTTATTTCCAGCCGTTGGAAACTCGGTTCGGACGGTTGCTGATGAAAAGAAAAAGAAACAGGACGGATATGCGGTGTCTGCCCTGCTATCTTGTCAAGCAGATAAGGTATATGGTCGGAACGATAAAGTTCCTGCGCCAATGCGATGATATTGCCGCCTTTGCCCAATCCGAAATCAAACCATCGGTTCAACTCTGTATTTACCTTGAAAGATGCTTCCGTTTCCTGTCGGAACGGTGATTTGTACCACAGGTTATTACCCTGCCTCTTTACAGGTGAATAGCCTAAACTATGCAGATAGTCTGCCAATCTTATTTCTTTTGCTTCTTGAATGTTCATAATATATTTTACGATGGATTTAGTGGTGAATTAAAAACTGATGATTTGATGAATAGAATATGGTTCCCTTTGTGTATCAATAGGATAAGTCCTCATCGTACTTTCATCAAAGTACTTACCAAAAGAGAAATAATTCGCTGCTGTATTTTCTCTTTTCATCAGTAGAATATCTTTGACAAGTCTTTGATGAGTACATACATCACTGTATATCAGTATCATTCTATATTTATTCATCATTTCATCAAATAATCATAGATTAACCAGCATTTCTTTTGTTACGGTGTAGAACCTTCCTGTCCTCCGTATCGGTGCATAGTGGCAATTCTGATTATAGTTGTACTGATAGGTAGTATAGGTGAGCGTGTTGTATGCAGGTGTCAGTTTCCAGCTATCCTGTACAACTCTCCTAACTTGGTGTTTCTCAGCTTTCACCTGCGTGTTCACCAGCAGAGGCAATATATCGTTCAGACAAAAAGAGAAACTGTCAATATCTGCACTTTCCATGATGTCAAGGATAAGTTCGGACATTTCTATTTCCAGTCGGTTGCGGTTGCTGCGGATGATACGTTGCAGGGCTGCGGTTTGAAGTAAAATTGGATTGAACCACATACGGCTTTCTTTTTCAGTGGAAAGTGTCCGCTGCGTAAGGAAGTGCAGGAAAGCCGGTATTTCATCTTTCAGTTTTTGCAGGAAACCTGTATCATCGGTTTCAAGTCGGCTAATCCTTCGTACCCAATAGCGTGTTTCCCCTGCATCTATGATAACAGGCAGATGTTCGTTGTTGGAGCAGAGTACGAATTTGGCAAAGAACGCTATCTCATCACGGTCTTTTCCTTTGGCTTCCACCTTATAAGACAGAGTGGTACTGAGATTTTTTAATCGCTCGCTGTCCTCCCTACGGCTTAACAGCACTTCATCCACCACTATCAGCAGTTTCCCTGCCCAATCTGAATTGAACTGACTGCGGAAGTCCTCGTTAGTGTTGAAAGTCACGTTGTTTTGGAATACGGCTTTCAGAAAATTGAGGAATGTACTCTTTCCCGTATTACGTTCTTCCGACACCAATAACAGGATAGGCAGTTTCTGTACAGGTTGCAGGTAGAGTAATTGCAGATAGTCCATGCCTAACTCGTATTGCTCCCCGAAAATATGCCGTACCAATGAACGGATATGAGGAAAGTCCCCTTGTATGGGCTTATGCTCAATCGGTTCGTACAGGTTCAGGAACTTATCCACCACAGGCTGATAGTTTACATGATTTGGGACAGTGCAGAAGCCGTCATACTTGGGAACAGTCGCTATAAATCCCTTACCATAGTCCTGTCGGAGTGTCTCTGCATTCCACGGGATACGTTTCTTTACATAGCCTCCGTTCAGACGAGGCTGGTTCACTAACTTGTAGAGGGTTGTACCCACCCGGATAAACTCTTCTCTTTCAATGTCGTTTTTTGTCATACGTCATTCGCTTAATCTGTTTATAATTAGACGGATGCAAAATTATGGAGTATTACAAAAATCATTGATACGCAAAATATAGCAGAACAGCGTAAACGAATCAGAAGGAGAGTAAAATGCACTAAAACTTATCAATCTGCTCCATGTTATTAACGGAATATGGAGAAATGAAGAACCCGAAGCAATATATCATATTGTACATACATTACTTCGGGTAAACATATTCCCATACCAACGTTGGTACGTACTAACACATCATCATACATTTGTCAAATCCTACAAAAAGGAATGTTTTCTCTTTTCGCTCGTACATCATCCTTTCCAACAGAAGATTGAGTACTTGTTCTGCACCATAGGAATTGATGCGGAATGCAATAGCGACAATCATTGGAAAACTGAACACATCGGCATAATATCCATTTTCCAACCGGATATATTTCTGAACCTTGTATTCTTTCAGAACTTCGCTTTTATAAACAGCCTTGATTGTAGCCCGAATTGTCGGGGCAATTACCCCGAACAATTTTATTAGTTCTATTTCCGACATCCATATTTCGCCACTCGGTATGGTGACTGCACCATATTCATCTATTGTAATAATTCCTCTTTCCATAGTTATACGATTGATACGTCATTAAAAACCTTGTTGAGTTTGTTGCCGAACATAGTAAGGTCATTATCCAATTTTTGCGTAGTGATTTTGGCATAAATCTGAGTTGTGACAATGTTTGTATGTCCCAAAACACGGCTCACGCTCTCAATGGGCATTCCTTTAGTCAAAGCCAGCGTTCCGAAAGTATGGCGTGCGCAATGATACGAGATTTGTTTCTCTATGCCACATTCCTTGATGACCTTTTTCAACTGCTTGCACATCGTCCAATAGTTGATTTCACCGAATACCAGTCTGTTTGTAGAGAGATGCTTGTATCTTTCGATTATCAACAAGGGTATATCAAGCAGCTTTACTTGGAATGGAACATTTGTTTTGTGGCGTTTGCTGATAATCCATTTCTCGCCATTCACCTCTACAATCTCGTCTGTTGTCAGTTCCTTCATATCCACGAAACTGAGTGCCGTGAAACAGGCGAACACGAATAGGTCTCGAACAAATGCAAGTGATGGATTCTCAAATTCATGTGTCATGATGACCTTTATCTCATCTTCTGTCAGATACTCACGTTCTTTTACGTTCGGACTGATATGGAACTGCGCAAACGGATTTCTGGGTATCAGTCCGTTATAATGCGCACGCATCACCACACCTTTCAGCCACATGCAGTTGAGCCATATCGTGGCATTCTTCAAGTTGCGTTCAGAAGTGAGATAGGCGGCAAACTCCTTGATGAAATCGGGAGTAAGTTCCAGCATGGACATATCGTTTCGTTTATAGAACGACTTGATAAAGGCGGCTACATAGTTTCGTGCCCTCATCATCACCTTGTATGTCCCGATGGTACGGTCTTTACCTACACGTTTCAGGAAGTTGGCGCAATCCTTGTCGAATGCCTTGATAAGTGTTTCATATTCGCTGCCGATACCCTGATAGGCATTACGCACCATTTCAGCCGTTACATATGCCTCACGGTCGGATATGCGCTGGTAGTGCTTGATGATTTGCGCCTTGATGTTGTCCAAGGCAAGGTTGATGTCCCTTGCTTCCTGTCCCTTGCCTTTCGCCTTGTTCCCTTTCACGTCCCAAAGCGTCTTTGGAATGCTCTGCTTGCAACTGAACTGCGATACAGTCCCGTTGATTGTCACTCGTCCCATTATGGGAACGATTCCGTCTTTCTCCTTGCTGCCGTTCACGTAGAACAGCACCTTGAATGTGCTTCTGCTCATGTCTAACTTTTTTGGTTGCAAAACTAATAATCAACGAGTTAAACCTTGATAAGCAAACCTAAGCAGAGCAACGCAATCGGCACGGGCTATGTTAAATATTACATTCTGACGGGTAACGATTTGAAAACTTTCCTGCTTCAATATTCCGCTTTTCCTTGCGTTTCCCAACTTTTACCGTTGGCTTCGTCTGTCACCGCAAACGCTTTATTCATAAGCCATTCAGTGCCATTTCTCCCTTTTTATTCGTTTATTCCAGAGATTTATCGTAATTTTGCATTATTCGTGAAGATGGTAGTTGTTATGAGCATCCTCATTGGTTTGAATTAGCAAAGGATAAATGGGCGCAGGTTTATAAAACTACGGGAACTCCATGTAGTTGTTGGATGTGTAGAGGGGAGGAGTACGACCGCAAAGGATATAAGCAAGAGACTTTGCGTATTATCAAAGAATCAGAATATTAGATGTTTAATGAAAAGAAAGAAAAGATGTTGAAAGGTAAAACAATTCTTGATGGTTTGTAAGTGTTTAATAGAGCCGTACACTGTTATAGGCTCAAAAATCTTACAAACAATGAGTAGAAGTAGAAAAGTAACCTTATGAGAAAAGTTAGAAAGAATACAGCAACTAGACAGGTCATTCATATTGTCGGTGAAGGATTGACTGAATTATTCTATTTCAACCATTTGAAAAAGTTGCTTGGTTATAGGTACTCTATTTCTCCACGTCTGTTTGACAATAATAGTGTTATAAAGCTATCAAAAAGTTAGCGAATAGTTGATTGGTTCTCAAGAAAATTCAGTATTTTTGCACTCACAATTGAATAAAAACATTAAAAAAATTACAATGCTGCAGAATAGAGTGAACATATTAGTAAACACATTATGTCGTATGTTCATACTTTAGGCATTGAGTCATTCGGTAAATTCAAAAACACTTTCCAGCGAACGTTTTATAGACAGGTAGGAGTACATTAGATGCAGGTATTCCTATTAAAAAGATAAATTGAAGCCGTTGAAAAGTCCTTACTAAATTTTTCAACGGCTTTGTTTTTGCCCATTGGTGACGTTCGCATTATGCGCTCTACTCCGTCATTTCCGTCCATGGGCATTGAAAACTTCAGTTTTATTAACCAGCGCAGTGATGTGCATAAAAAAAGAAGATTATGGATTACAAATTCAACGGAAGCGGGGTGTTCTTTACATCCGATACCCACTTCAATCATACCAATATCATCCGGTTCTGTAGCAGACCATTCAAGGATGTGGAACACATGAATGAAACACTTATTGCCAACTGGAACCGTGTGGTCGGTCCGGATAATATCGTATTTCATCTTGGCGACTTCTGTCTTGGTGGCTCTGCTGAATGGACAAAGATACTCAAAAGGTTGAATGGGAAAATCTATCTCATAGCCGGTAATCATGACATGAAGAACTTGAGGCAGAATTATACAAAATATTTCGAACTGATCACGATGCAGATGTACATCGAGGTGGATAAACAGAAGATTTATCTGAATCATTGCCCGTTCCTTTGCTATAGCGGCTCATACGATGATACCTGGCAGCTTTTCGGCCATGTGCATACAAGCAGGAATAACACCGGAAAAGATAAGCCTCGCCTTCAAATGCTTTTCTCTACACAATATGATGTGGGAGTTGACAATAACGACTTCACTCCGGTTTCATTCGCACAGGTAAAGGCAATCATAGAGAAACAGGTTGAACTATCAAAGAAATGAGAATACAATACATGAGTGATCTGCACCTATGCCCACTTTTTAGGTAGTTGCACCTTGCCACAAAGATTCGGTGCTGAACAGTGCCTTTGCGAGTGACGATGGAGACTTGGTAAGCAACAACCGGATTGATGTCTGGATATACGGTCATTCACATACGAATATTGATGCAGAGATTGGTGGAACCAAAGTATTATCCAATCAGATGGGATATGTTTTCCAGAACGAGTATCTTATGAATGGGTTTGATTCGGGAAAGTATGAAAATAAAGAAGATTTTTTTCGGGATTGGCATTCATTCAACCCGATGGAAACACGCTGGTTTCATGTCGCTTCTTCCATATACATGGAGCGAAGGGCAAGCCGGTTTACAGACCGTAAATATACCCGTTTCGTTGTTTCAAATTATTCTTCGTATGTTTCGGATAATAATGAATACTATAACGATGAATGGTGCAGGGAAACTATTACCCGTATTTTTGCCTATCTGCGCAGACTGGTGGATGCCATTATTAGTGTATGAGTCGTTCTACAGAAATTTGCCTGTCAGTAAATACAACCAGACTGAACAGACTTATGGCCCTAATGAATTGCATGACGTAGCTTATTATAATCGGATGAAGTTTGCAAAAATTGATGAGCAGTACGATATTGATAGTCCGGATGATTTCATCTGGTTTGCCAAGGATCATTATGGAGAACTGGGGCTTTCCTGCCTGAATATCTTTGCATCAGATACAGAACGGTTAGGATGGGTGATTGTCGTTTCCAACAGTTATTCTGCGAATGCCGGTCTCGCCATTGAAGTTGCCACAGCTCTGTATAAGTCCGGTGTTCCATTAATAATCTACGATGCCGACAAGCTTCTGAAGATTCTTGAGGAAGAAGATTATGTCAGGTTGGTTCCTTATTCATACCATAACTATATGGGCTATCAGGAGGAAGGCTCCGTTTATGAGCTACCGTGGGAATACGAATGTAGTGAAGATAGCGGATCATCTCTGACTGCTGAGCAATACAAAGAGATTGTCTCGTTTGCTGAATGGCAGGAAGAGGAGAGGGTGAAGGTAAACTAATGTCATATTTCATATGTTAACGCACATCTGGCAATCCGTTTGGTTAGTCAGTAACATGCAAATTATCGGCACTGATTCGAAATAGTACCGATAATTTGCATAATTCTGATATTTCAAATATGACTTAATCAAATTCTAACTAACAGGCATTGTTCGATGCAATAGAATTCCCTACGATAGATGAAAGAATAAGAAATCTTTCTAATATGATGGATTGGATGAGATATCTTCCATCAGTTTCATTAGGTGGAGATCAAGAATCGTATTCAATAACGAAATAATAAGTTGTAGAGTAATGGTGTAAGATTCTATTAGCATATCGAGGATAATTTCAATAAACTTGGAGTTCGTTGATAACAACTTCTAGAGTTGCTGAAATAATTAACGAGGATATTTTTCTAACATTCTAAACGGAATATCATTTGTAGTAACTTTATCTATAGATATTTTGTTTATATTTAGCTGTATATCATTATTATAACATTTGTATGTATTCACAAATAAGAGATCCAAACAGCTTTATGAAATGATAATTGTCGATGCTGCATATTATGCTAATTGACTATCAGTGGTTTACGATTTAAAAGATAGAATGCTCGAAAAATTACTTGTTTTTTCGCTAAAAATTGAAGATTTAACGTTTTTAACCTTAATTTGCCTTTCAACGGAGGGAAAAGTGAAAAATAGCTCTCATTTGTTCCGAAAACTCCGGTTTGCGAAGATAAGGCATATCGGTGATTATTTCGCTGATTATGGATGCAAAATCGTAGATGAGTTTACGGATTTTTTAGTTTATAATTGGATGACCTTCGATTTTGGTAGAGCTATTTCTTTTCTTCCTTTTTTAGTTTTACTTTAATACGCATATAATGAATACAGGGATAAAGTAAAGTTACTTTTCGTTTGAATGGTCAAACTAATATTAAACAGACACTGTAAGGAGAGTTAGTTTACATCTATTGATAAATAGTATTTTATTTGTCAATAGATGTATACGTTGCTTACGAATAATATGATGGCATTTAATTTTAAGATTCTGTTCCAAATGGCTATGTCTATGACCGATTATTTGGCTTTGATGCGATTTTTTATATACAATATATCATTAAATAAATAAAAAGTAATATTTTTACATATTATATGATGTGTTGATATGGCAAAGAATACAATGGGGACTAAATTACCTCGAAAATTAGAGCAAAAGATGTCAGTAGTGGGAGAGCAGATAAAATTGGCTCGCTTGCGTAGGAACCTAAGCGTGGCTCAGGTGGCAGAACGTGCTACCTGTTCTCCGTTGACTGTATCACGAATAGAGAAAGGTGCGCCGACAGTGGCAATCGGAATATATTTGCGTGTGTTGTATGCTTTACAGCTTGACGATGATATTCTGTGGTTGGCCAAAGAAGACAAACTAGGGAAAACATTACAGGATTTGATTTTGAAGACAAGGAAAAGAGCCTCGAAAAAGGGATAAAACTCGCTTTTTCCTGCATATAAGTCGATAATGACTCTATCAGGATAAAAAATACAGCTTAAAATTTTGTATTATGCTATAGAAACATTATGTTTGTAATGCATAATAAATAAGGTATATGAAATTCGTTGATAGAATAGATGAAGCAGCACGACTGAAGGATGCTCTTGTGAGGGAGAAGTCCTCGTTAGTCGTGATGTACGGTCGTAGACGACTGGGTAAATCAACGCTTATTAAAAGGGTGTTGTCGGACAATGATGTTTATTTTCTCGCTGATCGTTCTGAAGGGCAACATCAGAGAGCATTGCTTGCAAAAGTAATAGCACAAGTGTTTCCAGATTTCGACAAACTGACATATCCAGATTGGGAATCTATGTTTCGTGCAGTCAATTATCGAACAGACAAGCGTTTTACTTTATGCTTGGATGAGTTTCCGTATCTTGTAGAGCAATCTTCTGAACTGCCATCTGTGCTGCAAAAGCTGGTTGATGAAAAGCAGTTGAAGTATAATCTTGTGCTTTGTGGTTCATCGCAGAATATGATGTATGGGTTGTTTCTTGATTCTACTGCACCTCTCTATGGCCGTGCTGATGAGATCATGAAACTTGCACCGATACGTTTGCCATATATTCAAGAGGCTTTGAGCTTTGATGCGATGAATGCCATTGAAGAATATGCTGTTTGGGGAGGTGTGCCGCGTTATTGGGAACTAAGGGAAAACCAAAATTCACTTAATGATGC
>PPYE01356851.1_pt1 | contig 110963 bp, 95 predicted proteins | sample 1559881 | NCBI WGS metagenome assembly PPYE01 (sample SAMN08240022, study PRJNA423297) | Human gut metagenome, whole genome shotgun sequencing project.
GCGATACACATGTCTCGATGTAAGGTCTCCGGATGTGAATTTTCTACGAAAAGTGATGAGTAGTTCTCGTCATGACGGGACCGCCTACAGTCGACATCCATGTCGCGGATCGGCTGACGCGGACATCGTGTCCGCTTTCCCCCTGTCTATCAGCACTTTTCAAGAAAATATCAACACCCTCCGACAGACATCGCGGCATGACATTCCGTCCACCGTGGGCATTCTGTGTTTTTGGGTCTATGCAAAAAAACTGAGTTGTGAGATACTAAATTTGCTGCAAATAACACATAAAAAGCTGAATATGGGTCTATAGGGAAAAAACTGGCTCTGAGATACTCATTTTGAAGAAATTGAGTATCTGGAAAGCAAATTTTTCTCTATAGACCCATGAAATTTTTCAAGAAATCAGTAGCCCCGGCTGGGTATAAGAATAAGCAGGCCGTAAGCAGACGTCGGTACTTAGCGAGGGTACTTTCCTCGCTTATGTACCGCTACGCTCTGCGACAGAGCGCGAGCGTGCCGCGTTTCTTATACCCTGCCAAGGGCTACGGGATTATGAATCCCCCGGCCATTCGTAAAGAACCAGCCGTCTCTCGTGGTGTCGTGGCATTGGAATGCCAGGTACCCCTCGCCCAACTCTTCATAAAAGGTATTCTGCACCAGAATATTCTTGAAAGTCAGCTGCTTGCCGGTCAATGCATCGATATGCGGTCCGTCCGTACTGCCGGACAGATGCTGGGAACGATAATAGAGACCGTCATCTTCATTGAATTCAAAATAACATCTGGTCAGAGGGTAACACCCTGACATATCGATATAAGTGGCATCCTTGGCCTTGGAACCGTACTGCCCGAGCGTATTGGGTTCAGCCTTCGTGGCAAAACGGAAATGCTCTTCGTCGGACAGCCCACGATATTCCAGACTGTAGCCTTTTTGGTCGATCACCCGCAGCAGACCGGCCCCGGAAGCATAAGCATTGTGAGGTTTGTTGCGATCCGTGGTGCGGAAAAAGGCTCCTTCATCCGTGCCGGAGGTACCGTCGATATCCTGCGTGTCCGGCTGTGCCAACAATTCATTGATGAAAAAAGGCCCTCCGAAATGCACTAGGAACGCATCCCATTCAAATGCCCAGTAGGCATAATAATCACGCAGACTCCGGATGTTGCCGATCTTGTCCAGATCCTCCCAGCCTTCATAGACTGCCATCATACGCGTCATGCGGTTCTCAACATTTGCTTCATAGAGAATGGAAGCCTCGGACAGACTATATTGAGGGATCGCGGCAGCCTCATTGGGGATCATGACAGCAATAGGGCGCGTGGCAGCAACATCGGCATCCACCCATTCATTGGTGAGACGACTGCGCACCATTCCCTCGGCGGGTGCCACCGAATCATCTTCCACCACGATCGTCACAGGATCCGGAAGCTTGTCATCGGGATCCGTCGAAGAAGCAGGACTGTTGTCCGGCAGGATCGGACTGAAAATATTATCGTTATTGTTCTGTGCGCCGCAGGCGGTCAGCAGCAGAGAAGCGGACAGCAGAAGCGCGGCGGCTCTGTGCCAGGTCCGTTTTTTATTATTATGAGAAATCATGTAAAAGTCACCTCGACCATAATACGGTATTTATCAAAAGCGTTACCGATCAAAAAATCCATCAAACCTTATCCCTGATCAGATCACAAAAGTATAAATGATCACGCCGCAGAAAATACCTAACAGCGCACCCATGAGCACCTGCAGAGGTGTATGTCCCACGAACTCCTTCAGCTTGTCATGAGGGGAAATCTCGCTGCGGCCCATATCCTCGAAGATCTTCATCATATCATTCAGCACCTGCGCCTGAATACCGGTCTCGCGGCGGACTCCCATGGCATCGTACATCACGATGATCGCCAGGATCAGAGAGATGGCGAACTCGAAACTGCCGGCACCGTATTCGTAGCATGTCGCAGTGACCAGTGCACATACGGTAGCAGAATGCGAACTGGGCATTCCGCCGCTGCCCACCAGACGCTCCGCCACGAATTTTTTGGAAATGATCAGATGGATCAGAGTCTTCAGGATCTGTGCCACGAACCAGCCGCAGGCTGCAGTCAGAAAAATATGATTACTGAAAAATTCTTCAAAAAAAGTCATAAATAACCTCGTTTCTGCCACGCCCCGTTTGGAAGGACAGGCATATATAAATTCAGTATAATCCAAAAGAAGAAAAAAGTACAGTGCCTGGCTTGAAATGATGTGGGAAGAAACGTATAATAGTGTCATGTGGAATCTTATAACCAAAGCCTAAGGAGACCAGTAATGAGCCTGTTGAGTGTGATAGTGCCCTGTTATAATGAAGAGGAAAGTGTAGCCCTGTTTTACCGGGAACTGACGAAGAATGATCCTTTTTTCAAGGAAAAAGAAATAGAACTGGAGCTGTTGTATATCGATGACGGTTCCAAAGACGGTACTGTGCGGGAAGTGAAAAAGCTGATCGAGCAGGATCCGCGCGTGCATATTATTTCCTTCTCCAGGAATTTCGGAAAAGAAGCCGCCATGTTCGCCGGACTGGAAAAGTCGCGGGGAGACTATGTGGTCATGATGGATGTGGATCTGCAGGATCCGCCTTCCCTGTTGCCGGAAATGTTCGAATATATCTGGCAGGGATATGATTCCGTGGCTACCCGCCGCGTTACGAGAAAAGGGGAGCCGCCGATCCGCAGCTTTTTCGCCAGAAGATTTTATCATCTGATGAAGAAGATATCCCAGACCGAGATGATGGACGGTGCCAGAGATTACCGCCTGATGACCAGACAGATGGTGGATGCTATCCTTTCCATGCGGGAGTATAACCGCTTTACCAAGGGAATCTTCGGCTGGGTCGGTTTCCGTACCAAATGGCTGGAATATGAAAACGTGGAACGTGCCAAGGGAGAGACCAAGTGGAACTTCTGGAAACTGCTGGTATATTCCATAGACGGGATCACTGCTTTTTCCACAGCACCGCTGCTGATCGCCTCTTTTGTCGGGATCCTGTTCTGCGTGATCGCTTTTCTGATGATCGTATTTATCATTGTGAGGAAGCTGATCTTCGGTGATCCGGTCTCCGGCTGGCCTTCCCTGGTGTGCATTATCCTGATGACCAGCGGCATCCAGTTCTTCTGTACCGGTATTCTCGGACAGTATCTGGCGAAAGCCTATATGGAAGTAAAACGCAGACCGATCTATCTGGTAAAGGAAGAAATCTAGGCATTTTGCTGTTACAAAACAGGGGGTAAATGTAACATTTTTGCTTTCTTAACTATATTTTAACGAGAAAAAGTCTTTTCAAAAAACGACAGTTATGATATTATTTCTCTGTCAGTCACGGTAGGAGAGCAATACTCGACAAGTATAAAGGGGGACTTGTTTTGGATATTGTAGCAGTAAAAGATTCTGAACTGGAGAGATATGTAACTAAAATCATGCTGGAGATAGGGGTGCCGGCGCATCTGAAGGGTTATCACTATTTACGTGATGCAATTATTTTGTCAGGAAAAGATATGGAAGTGGTAAGCAGCGTTACCAAACTTCTGTATCCTACGATCGCAAAACATTTCAAGACCACAGACCAGAAAGTGGAACGCGCCATCCGGAATGCCATTGAGGTATCCTGGACTCGGGGAAATGTGGAGACATTTGAGAAAATATTCGGATATTCAGCAGCCAGCGGAAGGAACAGACCGACGAACAGCGAGTATATCGCACGTATCGCGGACAACATCCGACTGGATTATAAGGCTATGTAACATATTGAATTTATTCTTTTTAAATTTTTTAAATTAGGAAAGTTAACGTTTCGATGCAGTATTCTTTCTTACACGCTGACAGGGCCGCATGCCGGAAGAGATTTACGGTATGCGGCTTTTTTATGCTTTTTCATGCGTGCCACGTAATATTTGTCAAGTCCCGATAAATATGGTAAGATGATAACGATTCAGAGCAATAGAGAGCCTGCCCGGATCCACGGAGCGGGCACCGGGAGAAAACATGACTTTTCGGATATCGGATTTACTGATCAGAGGCTGTCTGATCATCATCGGGCTGACGGAAGTCGCCCATTTGGCGGGCTGCCTGCTGGGGTGGTCTTTTTTGGCTGTAACGGAGCTGCTGCTGGCGGAGATCGCCGTAGCGGTGCTTGTATTGATCTTGTCCGGCCTGATCGCACATAAAAACAGCATCATCGGAAAACCGGCACCGGAGAACAGCAAAACGAGCGGAAGACAACAGATTTTGACAGTAGTACTTGTATTTTTCATTCTGCTGCAGGTGCTATGGATCCTTACGGGAGAACGTGTGTGGATGGACGGCGATATGACGCTGGAGACCGTCAATACCTTCCTGAAGGAGAACAGTATCTATACGGTGGATCCCCTCACGGGGGAACCGTATACACAGGGCATGTCTTTCCGTCTGAAGCTGCTGTGCCTGCCTACTCTGTACGGAGCCATCAGCCGCTGGAGCGGTATGGCCCCTGAAACGGTAGTATACCGGCTGATCCCCTGCCTGACTTTATGTATGGGATATCTGGCTTACGGCAGGCTGGGTGCCGTGCTTTTTGATCATAATAGAGAAAAATGCAATATCTTCCTGATCATAGTGGGAATACTGTTCTGTGCAGGGACTTACATGCCCGGCGTGGACGGATTTGATATTTTCTACGGAGGTTTCCGGGGAGTGACGATCCGTGCGGCGGTGCTGCTTCCCTATCTGTTTTCATGCCTGTTCGAGAGAAAATATCTCGGTGCGGTGCTCTGTATCCTGGCGGAAGCCTGTATGGTCTGGACACTGTACGGCGCGGGAGTGTGCCTGCTCGTGACGGTGGCATGGGTGGCATTACGGTGGCTGTGGACAATGTGCAGCCACAGCGATCATAAGAAAACACAGGCTGTGAAGACAGCACCGGGAGAGGAGGACGCAGAATGATGACACTTCTGAAGTCCGCCACGAATGGATGGCTCGATTATACGCAGCATGGGAAATATGCAGCATTGCTGCTGGCAGCTATCCTCTATCTGGGGTATTGCCTGTGGAAAAGCAAAGCAGCAAGGAACGGTGGGAAGCAGCCGCTGTTCTATTTATATGCAGTGCTGATCACGCTGGCCTGCATCTGCCCGGTGACAGCGGCGATCCTGATGAAATACCAGACCGCGTTTTATTCCTATGTATGGATCTGGACCGCAGTGCCCCAGACAGCACTGATCGCCTGGGCATGTACGGAGTTCCTGTATACCCTGTGGAGAGAAAAAAGTATCCGGAATGTGGCAGCTACATTGCTCCTGGCGGGAATTGTGATCCTGAGCGGGAATCCGGTATCGGACCGGACCGGTTCACAGCTGACACAGGTGGAACAGCCCCGAGAGGTGTTGAGGCAGCTGTCGGAATATCACCTGGAAGAGAGCGGAGAGACGGAATATAGCCTATGGGCTCCAAAGGAGATCCTGGCGGCGGCCAGGGCATACAGTGCCGATATCCATCCCGTGTATGGGAGAAGCATCTGGGATGCCGCGCTGGGAAGCTATTCGTACGACACCTACGAGACATGGCAGGAGGACCTGTATCTGTGGATGAACCATCTGGAGGAGACCGGTGAGCCGGAGTATGTCCGCACGGAGGAAAATACCGGTGAGCGGACCATTGATTTCAGAACCTGCCTTGACAGTGCGGTGGCCGCAGGAGTAGACTACATTTTACTGCCGGGGGATCTGCCGGAGGATACCGTGGAAAAATTGCAGGAGACCCTGGGGACAGACACAGAGCGGAAGACCACAGCAGGATATTACCTGATAGAAATCAGATAGAAACCGGATAGAAACCGGATAAAAACCGGCTCAGAATTCGGATAAACAGAAGGATTACAATATGGAACAGGATTTGATCAGTATAGTGGTACCGGTATACCGGGCGGAAAACTATATCGAAGAGACACTTGACTGTGTGCGGACCCAGACCTATACGAACTGGGAGCTGCTGTTAATAGAAGACTGCGGGCCGGACCGCAGCAGACAGCTCATCGAAGAATATATCCGGCGGACCGGAGACCGGCGGATCCGGCTGCTGACCCATCCCACGAATCTGGGAGCCGCCAGGGCGCGGAACCTGGGAGTGAATGAGGCAAAGGGGCGTTACCTGGCTTATCTGGATGCGGACGATCTGTGGGTACCGGAGAAGCTGGAGCGGGAGCTTGCTTTTATGAAGGAGCAGAAGGCTGCTTTTGTGTTCACAGGATATGAATTCGCCGACGAGAACGGCATAGGAACGGGGAAAATAGTCCATGTACCGATGACCATAAATTATAAGGAAGCCTTGAAAAATACCACGATCTTCACCAGCACAGTAATGTTCGACATGGAACAGCTGTCAAAAGAAGAGCTGCAGATGCCGCAGATCAAGAGTGAGGATACCGCGTTATGGTGGAGAATACTGCGCGGGGGTACTGTAGCTTGTGGTTTGGATGAAAATTTGGTAAAATATCGGAGAGCGGGGAAATCCCTGTCTTCCAACAAGATAGAAGCTCTGCGCAGGATCTGGAATCTGTATCGTAAGGCAGAGGGAATGTCTGTGCCAAGTAGCGCCTGGCATTTCTGCTTCTGGGCAGTACGTGCGGTGAAGCGCAGGATATAGGAGGAGTTTGTGTTGAATACAAACGGTAATTATTATGTGAACAGATTGCGCAGGAGGGAATCCTTCAAGCGCTTGATCAATATAGGACTGTCGGCGATCTGCCTGTTCCTGGAAATTGCCCTGTTTGCCTACATGTGGCAGTTCCACTTCCAGTTCCAGCTGGTAGATCCGCTGCAGAAGATCTGGTACCGCGGCTTCCTGCTGGAGAACGGCATCTACAGCGTGATCCTGATCTTTTTCTCCGTGACCTACGGTGGAATGCGTCTGGGTTATATGAAAAATACGGAGATCATATTTTCCCAGGTGTTTGCAACACTGATGGCGGATGTACTGATCTATGCCGAGCTGTGTATGATGGCGCGTAGTGTGTTCCCGCCGGATATGTTCCTGCTCATGGTAGTGCTGCAGATCGTGGCAGTGATCATCTATGCCAATATTGCGAATAAAATCTATCGTACGGCGTTCCCGCCCAGAGAACTCCTGCTGATCCATGGGGATCGTCCCATCGCGGATATCTGTAAAAAGTTCGAAAGCCGTAAGGATAAATACAAGATCACGAAATGTGAGCATATCAAAAAAGGCGCGGCAGAACTCTGCAAAGAGATCCTGAGTGAGTATCAGAACGGTGAGATCAACGCCGTCGTGATCTGGGATATTAATGAGAAGGACCGCAACACTATATTGAAATTCTGCTATTCGCAGTCCATCCGTGTGTATGTAATGCCTAAAATATCAGATGTTATTTTAGTGGGATCCGAGGAATTACATGTATTTGATACGCCGATCCTGCTGACCAGAGAGTATTCCCTCAGCATGGAGCAGCGGTTCATCAAGCGCTCCATCGACGTGGTCTGCTCCCTGATCCTGTTGGTGATCACCTCTCCGCTGATGCTCCTGACGGCACTGGCGATCAAGCTGTATGACGGCGGCCCGGTATTGTACAAGCAGGTGCGCTGTACCATCGGCCAGAGAGAGTTCTATATCATGAAGTTCCGCAGCATGCGCACCGATGCGGAGAAGGACGGCGTAGCCCGCCTGGCACAGAAAAATGACGACCGCATCACTCCGATCGGAAAAGTGATCCGCAAATGCCGTCTGGACGAGCTGCCCCAGCTGATCAACATCCTGCGGGGAGATATGTCCTTCATTGGTCCCAGACCGGAACGTCCGGAGATCATTGCCCAGTATACCGAAGTCATGCCGGAGTTCGCCTTCCGTATGAAGGTGAAGGCGGGACTGGCTGGATTCGCCCAGGTATACGGAAAATACAACACCTCTCCGTATGATAAGTTAAAGCTGGATTTAACATATATCGAAAATTATTCTGTATGGCTCGATCTGAAGCTGATGCTTCTGACACTGAAAGTACTGTTCTGGCCGGACAGCACGGAGGGTGTCGAGAGCGAACAGGTGACGGCCTTCAAGGCAGAGTACGACGGCCGTGCGGAAAAAGACGATAACTGATCTGAACGTATGGGAATATGACAATATGGGAGGAAGCCTCATGGAAGCAAGCTATGGTAAGGAACCCTTCGATCTGCGGCTGCTGCTCTTGCGGCTGGGCCGTAATCTATGGGAAATACTGGCGCTGACGATACTGGGTACAGTACTGTTCGGCGGCGGTTATTATGTCAAAAATGTGTTGCTGCAGCCCGATCCCGGGTATGCGGCTTCTTCCACTTATAAGGTAGAATATGTCGAGAACCCCAATGCGGCCGGTGCTTACTATATCAACGAAGCCACCTGGAACAGCCTGCTCCACACGGGAGAATTTCTGGATGGTGTGGAGACTCATCTGCAGGAAGCGGCAGAGCGCGGAGAGACCGGTGCTGCGGCAGTGCTGGAACAGGGCAGAGACCGCTGGATCAAAGCTTTGTCGGCTGCCTTGCCTTCCGATTTCAGTATTCCGGTGACGAAGGCTACGACACAGGATCCCGGGGAGAGCATTGCGCTGGCCCATGCCGCGGAAGAGACCATGTGCGGGGAGTTCGCAGAGAGTATGCCGGAGATCACGCGGATCAAAGTGCTGGATCATGGAGACCTCGCAGAGGCAGTGGTGCCGGATGTGCGTCCGGTACGGGCCGTGATCCTGGCGGCGGTGCTGTCCTTGTTTTTCGTAGTGGTGATCTTCCTGTTATGGGAGCTGTCCCGGGACAGCATCTGGCTCCCGGCCACTCTCCGCAGACGGTATGGATTACACAGTCTGGGTACAGTGGAAAGTACGGGATTTGCGGAAAATGTGAAATATCTGCTGGAGAAAGCGGATGCCCATAAGATCGCCGTCTGCGGTGCCCTGCCGGAGGCAGATCCACAGGAGGCCGTGGACAGACTGCGCAAGCTGCAGCCCGCCGGTAGAGAGCAGACCAGCGGCAGAGTGCAGCCCATCGACAGAGAATGGATCGCAGTTCCCAGTCCGCTGCTATGCCCTGAGAGCGCAGAGACTCTGCGGGAGGCGGATGTGGTCCTGCTGGCAGTGCCGGCCGGAGCAACGGTGGGTAAACGGCTGGAGGCTGTGCTGGAGTATCTGACCGCACAGGACTGTAAGGTGGACGGAGCCTTTTTATGGAATGCGGATGAGACCCTGATCCGAAGCTATTATTTTCTCCCTATGATTGGTTCCGATACAGCAGATAACGATATGAATACGAGAAATACAGAAATGGAACATACAAAGACTACCCAGGCAGAAGGAGAGCAGGCATGAAGGTAGAAGTACTGGCATCGGTAATGAACGCTTCTCTTCGTGAAACCGTACAACATATGAACCTGCAGTCCGATGCGGTGATCATCAACCAATGCGATAGATTCGGGCAGGAAGAAATGCAGATATCCCAGGAAAACGGAGAGGCACGAATCATCCGCTTCTACAGTTTCCCGGACCGGGGCATCGGAAGGAGCCGGAATGAGGCTATTTTGCGGGCAGAAGGAGATATCTGCCTTTTTTCGGATGCAGATATTGTGTATGAGGACGGATATGAAACGGCGATCCTGGCAGAATTTGAGAAAAATCCGCAGGCAGACATGATCATTTTCAATATCGAAGTTGAGGAATCCCGGCGCACCTACCACATCACGGAGCGGAAACGAGTGCACTGGTACAATTGCGGCCGGTACGGAGCGGTGAGCTTTGCGGTACGCAGGGACAGCCTGCTGGCATCCGGGAGCACCTTCTCCCTACTGTTCGGCGGCGGAGCGAAATACAGTAATGGAGAGGACAGCCTGTTCCTGACAGAATTCATCCAAAAAGGCTATAAGGTCTATACCGCGCCCGTGACCATCGGCAGAGAGGAAGCGGGAGACTCCACCTGGTTCCATGGCTACAATGAGAAATTTTTCCATGACCGTGGTGTACTGTATCATTATCTGTACGGATGGTTGGCAGGACCGCTGGCACTGCGGTTTTTGTATGCCCATAAGGGGACATTGTGCAGTGAAGTGACAATAAAACAGGCGAAGCATTGGATGCGGGACGGCATCCGGGAAGCAGGAAAGCGCAGCTGAGCCTGAACCGCTGCAGACATCGCAGGAGAATACGCGCGAACCGCGACGGACATCGCGAGAAAACACGCCGGAAATTAAGACAGACATCGTAGGCAGGAAGGGGGTCCCACATGGAAAAAAGTGCACTGGTATATATTGTATTAACACTCGTAACGGTGGGATTCGGCTTCTGCGTGCGCAACAGCGCCTATACGGCAGGATACCTGTCGGGCAGGCGGATGTCTGGAGCGCCGGTGGGGTACGATCGTCAGCAGGCGAGGAACCTGGTGGCGGAGACCGCCGTATTCTGCCTCCTGGCGGGAGTCTCGGCCTGCCGTATTGCGGTGGGTGGTGACTACTGGGTCTATTGGCTGAAATTCCAGCTGATCGATCAGGGACGCCATGTGTCCTATGAAAAAGGCTTTGTCGGGCTGGTGAAGCTGTTCCACTGGATCTTCGGCGAGGGCTCCTATCTGCCGATCTTCGGATTTTTTTCGCTGGTCACGGTGTTTTTCTTCCTGAAAGCACTGCATGATCAGGCAGACTGGTACGTAGTGTCCCTGTTTTTACTGCTGACCCAGGGCTTCTATTTTAACAGCATGAATTCCGTGCGGTATTATTTTGCACTGGCATTGGCCATGTATGCGCAGAAATATGTACTGCGGGGCGAGTACGGCAAGTTCATTCTATGGGTGCTGCTGGGATGTACGATCCATAAATCGGTGCTGCTGATCATTCCGGCCTATATCGCAGCAGATCTGCTGTCGCGGGTACGACTGAAAAAATGGCACTACGCGGTCGGGATCCTGCTGATCTTATCCCTGATCTTCGGACAGGGCTTTTATCGGAATCTTATTTTTAAGTTTTATCCCTATTATAAGGATTCCATGTTCGACAACGGCCAGTTGTCCTACGTGAATATCGGAAAATGCCTGGCGGTGCTAATCCTGTGCCTGATCTACTGGAAGGACAGTATCCGGGATGATCGCAGGAACCGTTACTATTTCTATCTGAACCTGGCGGGACTGGTGCTCTATACCTGCGGCTCCTTCATCCCGGAGGTATCCCGTGTGGCCTATTACCTGATCCAGTCCCAGATCTTCCTGATCCCGGGCGTGCTATGGAGTGCGAAAAAGGGGTGGTTCCGCAACCTGTGCATTGTCGGAGTCATCGCGGCATATCTGTTGTATTTCGTAATGCTGCTACGTGGCATGTACAATGTGGAGATCAGATTGCTACCTTACCTGAATTGGATATTTAATTAAAAGAGGATATGATTTATGAGAGTACTGTGGGTCTGCAATATCATGCTCCCGGTGATCGCCGAGGCATTGCATAGAGAAGCTTCCAATAAGGAAGGCTGGCTGTCCGGACTGCTGTCGCAGATCGTGGACCGGGAAGACATCGGCATGACGCTGGCAGTGGCGTTCCCGGTTCCCGCGGGGGAAGAGATCCCACAGAGTTTTGTAGTCCGGGTGCAGGGGGAACACCCTGCCTGTGTCGCGGAAGCCACTTCTGCTACGGAAGCTGCATCTGCTCCGGAGGGGGGCGGTGGATATCTCGTCAGATGCTACGGCTTCCATGAGGATACCGTGCATCCGGACCGTTACCAGCCGGAGCTGGAAGAAGAACTGCGTAAGATCATGGAAGATTATGATCCGGATGTGATCCACTGCTTTGGTACGGAATATCCCCATACGCTGGCGGTCTGCCGTGTCTATCCGCATCCGGAGAGGATCCTTTTGGGGATCCAGGGCATCTGCAGCCTCTGTGCGGAAGCCTATTTCGCCGATCTCCCGGAGCGTGTGACGCGCAAAGTGACCTTCCGGGATCTGGTGAAACGGGACAGCCTGCGCAGCCAGCAGGAGAAATTCGTCCGCAGAGGTGTGATGGAGAGAGAAGCCATCGGTCTGGCGGGAAATATCACCGGCAGGACGGCATGGGACCGGGAGGTGACCACCGGGTGGAATCCCGGAGCACAGTATTATCCTATGAATGAGACCCTGCGCGCTTCCTTCTATGAAGGCAGCTGGGATCCGGAGCACTGTGAACCCCACAGCATCTTCGTCAGTCAGGGAGATTATCCGCTGAAGGGCCTGCATTATCTCCTAAAAGCATTGCCCGGGATCCGCAGGAAATTCCCCGATGTGCAGGTGTATGTGGCGGGAAATGATCTGACGGCATACCACACGCTGAAGCAGAAGCTGAAGATCTCCGCCTACGGACAGTATCTCCGGGATCTGATCCGGGAGGGGCAGCTGGAAGACTGCGTGCATTTCACAGGGAAACTGACAGAACAACAGATGCGGGAACGATTCCTCCGAAGTCATCTGTTCCTGTGCTGTTCTTCCCTGGAAAATTCGCCGAACTCCCTGGGCGAAGCCATGCTGTTGGGAGTGCCCTGTGTCAGCACCGAGGTGGGCGGGATCCCCAGTCTCTTCGACGGCGGAAGGGACGGCCTGTGGTGTGAAGGACACCGGCTGGCAGAAACGGCTGAAAGCAAAAATAACACGTGCAATTCAAAAGAATCAAAAACAACAGAATTGGAAAATATTGTAAAATCCATGGAAAAATCCATTATCGAAATGTGGAGTTCCCCGGAGAAAATGCTGGAATACTCTAAAAATGCAAGAGAACATGCAAGAAAAACCCACGATAAAGAGAAAAATTTTGCAAAATTGCAGGAAATCTATGCAAAGATAGCGGAAAGGCAGGGCTGAGAATGCAGGTGGTATTCGTTTCTAATTATTTTAATCACCATCAGCTGTCCTTCTGCGATGCATTGTATGAACTCCTGGAGGGAAGCTTCTGCTTTCTGCAGACCCAGCCCATGGAAGAGGAACGCGTGAAGATGGGGTGGCAGGCCGAGGAGAGACCGTACGTGCGCTATGTTCAGCCGGACGGTACGACTACGGGCGGCCTGGAATGGCAGAACCTGCTGCTGACAGCTGACGTGGTGATCTTCGGTGGATGCGATGACGAGAGCTACATCCGGGAACGCCTGGCGGCGGGAAAACCTATCTTCCGCTACAACGAGCGGCTGTATAAAGAAGGACAATGGAAAGCTATCTCGCCCAGAGGACTGCTGCAAAAGTATAAAGACCACACCAGATACCGCAAGGCACCGGTGTACTTCCTGTGTGCCGGAGCCTATGTGCCCTGCGACCTGGGGATCATTCATGCCTATCAGGAGAAAATGCTACGGTTCGGGTATTTCCCCGAGACCAGAGAGTATGCGCCGGGGGAACCGTTTTCACGCAAGAAAAAAGGAAGCATCCTGTGGGCGGCGCGGATGATCGACTGGAAACATCCGGAGCTGGTAGTGAAGACAGCCGCTTATCTGAAAGAACATCTGAAAGAGCTTCCTTTTCACATTACGATGATCGGCGGAGGAGAACTGGAGGAAGAAGTACACAGCCTGGCAGAAGAGCTTGGCGTGACGGATAAGATCACCTTCGCAGGCTTCCGGAGCCCGGAGGAGGTCCGGGCAGCCATGGAGGAATCGGAGATCTACCTCGTCACCAGTGACCGGAAGGAAGGCTGGGGAGCCGTAGTAAACGAAGCCATGAACAGCGGCTGCGCCGTCGTGGCGGATCATATGATCGGAGCGGCTCCCTGGATGATCCGACAGAGGGAAAACGGGATCCTCTATCACGACGGCTGTGAACAGCAGCTGCAGGAATATGTTGCAGAGCTGCTGCAGGATCCGGCAGAGTGCCGCAGACTGGGAGAAGCGGCGCAGCAGACCGTCCGGACGGAATGGAATGCACGGACCGCCGCGGAGAGACTGGTCAGACTGTGTCGTGAGATGGGATTCCTAGGCGGTGATCCTGGCACAGGACCAGCAGAGCCAGCCCTGTGCGCAGGCGATCAATGCCTTCCGGCTCCGCCCGTCCCGGCACTGTGGACAGACGGTCCCTGCTCCCCTGCCCCGGTGATCCCGGAGCGAAGGATGTATCGATATTTAACGGAAAGAAATAAAGAGGACAGAACGTGAACAGTAATGAGACCAACCAGCCGCTGATCAGTGTGATCGTGCCGGTGTACAATATCATACCTTATCTGCCCCGCTGCGTGGAGAGCCTGCAGAAGCAGACCTATCCGGAGCTGGAGATCCTGTTGATCGACGACGGCTCCACCGATGACACCCCGGCGCTGTGCGACCGGCTGGCGGAAAATGACCCGCGTATCCGCGTTTTTCACAAGGAGAACGGAGGCCCCTCTTCCGCGAGGAACTTCGGACTGACGCAGGCCGCCGGAGCATACGTGGGATTCGTGGACAGTGATGACTATGTGGATGCCGATATGTACGAGCGCCTGTACCGGGCGATCGCGACTACACATATGCCCATTGCCCAGGCAGGCAGGGATGAGATCGATCAGGACGGCAACATCCTGCCGAACATCTGTGAGCCGGTATCCGAAGAACAGGTGATCCCGGCAGAGGATTTCTTAAAAGAGCTGCTGATGCACCGGGGAGACTGCTCCTTCTGTACCAAGCTGTTGCAAAAGGATCTGTTTACAAAGGGAAAATTCCCGGTGGGAGCGCTGAACGAGGATTTCCACCTGCTGGTGAAGCTGCTGACGGATGAGGAGAACATCGTTCCCGGGATCGCGTGCATTCCGGGTCAGACTTATCACGTATTTTACCGTCCGGACAGCAACACCAGAGATAAAAACCGCTTCTCCAGAGTGTTCACGGACAACATCGATAACGCGGATATGGTACTGCGGCTGGTGGAGGCGAGATACCCGGAGCTGACGGAGATCGCCTTCCGTTTCGGTGTCTTCCAGAGACTGGACTACATGCTGCATATTCCCATAGCCCAGATGACCGGGGACAATGCGTTCTACCGCAGCGTCGTGAAGAGCCTGCGGAAGGGATGGTGGCGCGCCATGAGAAACCCTTACCTTACGAAAAAGAATAAGTGTTATCATACACTGTTCGCCATAGCGCCGAAGGGAATCCGGGTGCTGCACAGAAAAGTGAAACATTTGCAATGAGGAGGATTTATTCATTGAAATATTCATTGAAATATCCATGGAAACAGAAGATATTAGAATCGAAAAAAATAGAGCTGCTGCTGGTGGCATTGCTCCTATTGGCGGCTATCGTCATCCGGGCATACCATTTCGGAGCGCCGCCCATCGGCGTACATCAGGACGAAGCCATGGCTGCCGTGGATGCCAAAGCACTGGCGGACTACGGTACGGACCGTTACGGAATGCGGTATCCGGTGCATTTTACGGCGTGGCGTACCAGCCAGATGAGCGTATTACTGTCCTACTGTATGATCCCGTTTATTAAGCTCCTGGGATTCTCCACGGTATCCACGAGACTGCCAATGCTGGTGATCAGCTGCCTGGGACTGTTGGCACTGTACCTCTTCGGCAGACAGCTGGCCGACAAATGGACCGGCATGATCGTGCTGATCCTGGGGATCATCAGTCCCTGGCATTATATGCAGAGCCGGTGGTCCTTTGACTGTAACCTGTTCCCTCATGTGTTCCTGATCGCGGTAGTACTGCTGATCGCCGGACTAAAAAAGAAACCGCTATTGTACCTTTCCATGGTGATGTTCGGACTGTGCTCCTATGCCTACGGAATTGCGGACTATTCGGTACCGTTGTTTTTACTGGTGGTTGCTATTTATCTCCTGCGGCAGCAGGCAGTAAATTGGAAGGAGCTGGCAGCCTGCTTTGTGCTGTACCTAGTGATCGTGCTGCCGGAATTTTTATCCATGCTGCTTACTCTGCTGGGAAAGCCCGGAATCGAGACACCGCTTTTTACGATCCCGTCGTTCCTCTCCAGTAACCGCGGTGATGATATTCTGTTCGCTAACTTCTCCTGGAAACAGCTGTGGGAGAATATCGTCTGGACCGTTACCACCACCTGGGGCTCCGGGGACAAGAGCGTGACCAACACCATGGTGAGATTCGGCCCTGTGTACTATATCACGGATCTGTTCTTTGTCATCGGACTGGTCAGCATCCTCCGCAGACTCCGGGGAATGGAAAAAAAGGAACGTTACCCCTATGTCGCACTGTTAGCATGGCTGGGCATGGGACTGTGGGTAGGCATCCTTACCAAAAATGTGACAGTGAACCGTATCAATATCATATTCTATCCGGTCCTGATCATCGGGGGCATCGGTATCGCACGCTGCATCCGGAAGGTGCACCTCCTGTCCGTGCCTATTGCAGCGGCCTACGGTGTGATGGCACTGATGATGGCACAGATGTATTTTGGCAGCTGGGGAGAACTCAGCCGGATCTATTACTACGATCCCTACATACAGGCGCTGAACTATGCACATACCATCGATTGCGATGCCTATTACATCTATCCGGATCCCCAGGGAATCGATGCCGGCGCCACTTTAGGCGAGATCCTGACTATGTACACCCACCGGATCGATGCGCATTACTATCAGGGCATCAGTAACGTACAGGACGGCGTGGAACTCCTCCCGTATAAAGAACGCTACCATTATGAAAACGTCACGGCAGAGACCGTAGCAGCCAATGAGGCGTCCGGAGAGCGGGTAGTGTATATCGTGGATTCCGGACAGAGAGAGCTGTTCGATCCGGAGAAGTATGAGATCACTTCTATCTATGACCGGTTTTATGTGGTAAAAGACCGATCGAAATCTTAATTTTTTGTGGATTCTGTAAATGTCAATAAGTTTTTGTGATTTTCTCCGAAAAACCGTAAATTCATCACATTGCATAGTTTTATATATGATTACGAATGGAGAAATTGTGAAAGATGCACAAAAACAGACAGCAAAACAAGACGGTTGCCAACGGTAGCCGTCTTTTGTATTGCCGTTCGAACGTTCGAACTTTTACATAGCTTTCATATCATTTGAGGACTTACCGCCGAACATACGCCGGGGGTAATTGTTCAACCACTCTTGCACCTCTGCGACTTGCTCCGGGGTAACCTCTGCAAAGTCACAGCCTTTAGGAAACCAACGGCGAATCATGCGGTTCTGATTCTCATTGCTTCCACGTTCTCCGGGGTTATGAGGGTGGCAGTAGTATATTTTCGTTCTGGGTTTACCGCCGTTTATAGACTTTTCAAGTGCGTTCTGATCGAGAAACTCCGTGCCGTTGTCGCAAGTGATCGAGCGGAATATCTCCCGGAACTTTTCAGAGCCATAAGCACGCTCCAGATCATCGAGGGCACAAGAAACAGCGTTCCCAGTCTTGTCTGGTATAGGCATAATAATTTCGTCGCGATGTTTTCGCTCTGTGAGAACAAGCAGACAATTACTACTTTTTCCTTGTCCACCAACAACGGTGTCGAGTTCCCAGTGCCCGGCGGTCTTACGTTTCTTAATCTCACGTGGACGTTCTTCTATGGATCTTCCCTTTAGATTCTTGTAAGACGGACGAACTTCGTTATATTCTTGTTTCGGCGTATCTCTGCGCCATGGTAAATCTTTGTTGGTCACGTTCATAAACAAGCCACAATCTATGTAATTGTATAAGGTAGTCACGCAAACTTCTGTGCGGCACTTACCTTTAGCAGACTGTAAAGCGGCGTATGGACTGTATTTCAGATCAATGATACAATGCTCAACGTATTTCACAAAATCGTAATCATTGCCGATTTTCAAGTCACGTCCTTTGCTTTCTGCATGATAGTCGTGTTTCTGCTGTCCGATCTCTGCACTGTAATAGTCGTATTCAAGCCACGTCTGACCGTCACGGAGTTTCGTGCGCCCTCTCTTTATTTCATAGTTAATTGTGTTGTAATGCCGATTCATCAGCCGGGCAATTTCTCTCTGGGTTTTGCCGTCATTCAGATACATTTCTATCTTAAGACGGTCAGTATAAGTCATGTTTTTCGACATGGTTTCCTCCCTCTCTGGCGGTAGTCTGCCTATATTCAACCGTACCAGAGCAAGCCCCGGAGCGTCAAGGAGGGCGGTATCTATGGGGCTGTGCCTTGACCCTCTGTGGCTTCTCTGGTGGGGCTTCTGGCGGCGGTAGTGAGGGATAGCTTGTAATATAGCTGTCCGGGGCTTATGGCTCTGCATGGGGCTTGTGGGGGAGGTGGCTTCCAGAGAACAGACAGTTCTCTGGACTCTCCGTGTTTAATTTTTATGGGGAGTGGACGGAAAAATTAACAGAGGTGGGATGAAATCACCCCCAACCCCTCAAGGGGCGTAAAGCTTCCTTGTGGGTGTCCGGGGATGATCTGTTTAATACTTTAGTTCGTAATAAGTTATCTGTTGATTTGCTTGTGGTATGTCTACGGTTTTGACATACACAATACGGTCTGCATAGATTTTGCGAAAGTCATCTTCATCAAGAAGAAAGTGTTCTTCTTCTGCAATGTGACAGTTACGGCTATAATAATAGCGGCGTTTCTCTTTCAAGTGTTCGTCAACGCTTTTCGTGATGTATTTCGTGATATAACTACTCACACGCCCGGTATCTAATACTTTAGTTGCGGTCGTAAAGCCGTATGACCAGTCAGTAATATTATAGATGATCTGATTTTTCTTGCGGTCAATTTTCCACGCCTTGAATGTGAGATTGTCCACGTTTGCAAGTAGTCCGTGAAAATGATAATGTTCCTTATCTGCGTGCAATTCTGGAACAATGATGTATTTCATATCCGGGCACTTGCGTTCTTTGATATGCCACAGAAAATCATTGAGCCGTTGAACAACTAAGTCATAGTCGGAAGCATCTACTTTTTTGCGGTCAAATGTAAGGGTAATAAACCAATCCCAACTATTAGACCTTGCAATTCTGTAAACGTTGTTTTTGGCTCTGGATGCAGAAACCGCCATAGCGTGTTTTTCGGCTTCCGGGGTGCGATCACTTGTATCATGGGTCTTGTTTAGTAGACTGTCCTCTGGTTTTTCTTTTCCAGTGTTTATTGCATGGTGGTAAAATGTGATGTGTTCCCCGGTCTCATACTGGTAACGCCGACAATTATAAACTGTTTCCATGTTTCAACACTCCTAGAAAATTTTTTACAAGGTGGCGTTAAAGTGTTGCTATTGTCAAGTAGGTGACCCGGAGAACGGGTCACAGTCTGCCTTTGTCCATGTGCTTTCTTCTTTTTGTAATAGGAATAATCTATCCATTTCTTTCTGAATGGGTTTGAATGATTCTCTGGAAAAACCCAGATTTTGAAGTTGTTGAAATAATTCGTCTGGAAATAGTTTATATATTTTATAGAATCTGATCTCTGTTTCGTTAAACAGATAATGCATATATTGAAACATTGTTTTTTCTCCTTGTGTGTGGTGTGTGAAAGTTCGAACGTTCGAACGGTGCGCCGTGCGCAACGCTTACCACGGCGCACCGTTTCCCCCTTACTTCTGCGCTTTCTTCTGCGCTCTGGTGTACTTCTTCGACGGTGTAGTAACGGCTTCCATATCAGAGGGCGTATTATTTTGTAACATAATAATTTCTGATTCCGGGATCATGTTCCCAGCCTTACAATCTTTTGCAAGGTTGTCCACGCAAGCCAGAGTATCATAGGCATGATAATCTTTATCTCTTACAAACCAACCGAACCGGCGCAAGGGTCTTACCAACGTGGGGTCAGTAGCGTATTCCAACTGGTAGGCGTCATACTCTCTATGTACCAGAAACCGCCATTGCTTGTCACAAGATATTACCCGGCTTGTTACTTGTCGCAATAATGCGTCTACGTGGTTAAACCGTTGAGAAGTGTAATACAAGCTAATGTGATGGTGACGGCACGTCAGCAAAGTATTGAGAAACAAGGGGTCAATGTTTGTCTTGAAAGTACGGCTATTAAGCTGTACCGAAAATTCATCACCCAAGACAAGAGTGCAAGTCAGTGTGTCGTGTTGTTCATCATATGCCCGGACAGTTTCGGCAACGTCTACGATCTGCCGCAAAGAGACAAAAGGCGTGTAGGGCGTTCCGATCAAATCAACATTTGAAATGATGTTGATTCTTTGCGTTACCCATTTCCCCCGGAGATCATCATATACAACTTTATTGTTATACTTTTTATACAGACTTGTAACCTTATGCACAGCGGAAAGGGTTTTTCCTTTACCGAACAATGCTACATAACAAATCAGTTTACCGGTTTTCAGATTGCGCCATTTCTTATAAATAATGTATTCCGGGAGATCTTTTATTAAATTAAAGAGCGTCGCAAACGGATGTAATACGGCAATACGGAAGCATACACTAAAATACATCATTGCTATAAATGCTAACAGTACCAGAAATACCAAGCTGATCACCTCCCATTTTTAAGAATATTATAGGCAAGAGAACCGATACATTCCAGAACCATACAAAAGACGATCAACCCGACTATACAAGCCGGGGTAAACGTTGTTGCATCACCTATGATAAATTGAATAAGGCTATCCATGTTTGTTTCCTCCTATTTAAGACCTACGCCATTAAAAGACCGAACGGCGTTCTTGATACGTTCATAGCACCATGCGAACACGATAAAAAACAACAATGCCGAAATGTTGTAATTCAGATCATTAATTTTTTCTTCAATGCTTCCCAGAGAAGCGGAGTAATCAATCTGATTTTCCACAGTGTCCGCTTGATAGGTTTCCAGATCTGCCAAACTGATATAAACGTGTTCAGTACCAACCACATCACCAGAAGAGACCGAAAGGGGGCTATCGCTTGTTGTAGTGTCAGATAGTTCTGTATCATCACCGGGTTGCAACGTGTCAACGTCTGCGTCAGTTCCTCCGGGGAGAAGATCGCCAGACATGACAACAGTAGCATCATCATCAACGGTATAAATTCCGTTATCAGCAGAGCCAGAGTTGATAGAATCGACTTGTAAATCTTCTTGCATATTGTTTTGAATTGTAACGTTTTCATTCATGTTTTGTCCTTTCTTGTGGAATATGTCAAACTGTGGTATCATCATAGAAAAAAGGGGGTTGCATTATGAATACCACAGAAAACAATAATTACGATCAATGTGTTACAAATGATACTTATATCGAGTATCAAAACGCCGCTGAATGGAATCAAGACCAGAGATTAACAAGTCTGAAAAATTCATTCAGTTTTACAAATCTATGGTTAGGAATCATAGCGGCTTATTGCGCTTTCGAACTTCTGAAAGAAATAGTACTTGTAATAATTCTTTACAATGCCGGAACTTCTGTTATTGAGGTTTTGCAATTACTGGGAAATCTTCCATAAAAAGTAAAAGATTATACCGCCAAAAATATTGAAAGCCGCAATGTTAAAAAGGGAGATAGAATAACCGAGAATATCTAACTTTATCGACATAAATTGTGTCAGAAAATAAATAACTGTTTGAAGTGTTCTCATGTTCTACCTCCCTAAAATTCTTAATATCAGAATCACAACAAATAAAATCCCGATTGCATTTCTATACATATCTGGTAAAAAAGAAAATACAGTGCCAAGCAACTGTGGAATCTGCCCCATGGCAGAAATTAAGCCTTTAAGGAACGATACAAAAGTATTCGTATATCCGGCTAAATCATCCGCAGTAATTTCAACTTTACCGTCTACGTCACCGGGTACAACATTGTTAGTTACATCATCAATTTTTATGCTACCGTCTGGTGTGGTAGTTTCGTTTTTTACAGATTTATCAGTCATATGGCAGACTGTTTGTTCACCCATATATAAAATACCGTTACTTGTATAAGCCGGGGTTAATCGGATCTGCATATCCCAAGCTTCACCGCTTTTCTGTGCTTCCTCAACTAACTTTGCAACGTTCACGTTAATTTTCCCGGCGTTTATCGTTGTAGTGGTATAAGTAACCGGGGTATACTTATAATCATCACCGTTTTTTGTAGTCAGAATATAAGATGCTATTACAAGGGTGTCACTTTCTGGAATGAATAAGAGATCATTGTCTTTTGTTGTTCCAGTCCATGTGATAGTACTGTATCCGAGTAAGCTATCTTTTACAGATACACCGGATAAAAGGAAATCTGTAAGATTTACAGTACCACGCCGGATACCACCGCCGCCGGAGGGTAAATCCGTACTTTCGGAATAATCCCATGAGGGCGTACCATCACTATTAAAATACTTATATGACATAGACCCCTTATAAAGTCTATGTGTAGGATTATCACCGTTATAATGGTAAGGAGTAGCCTTTACATAAAGTACATAACTGTTAGAATCGAACGTTGTGTATTCACTGGGAATCTGGAAAGAACCTTTAGAAATGGAGCAACGTTCCTTTACAACCTTTTTAGTGAGAACGTTTCCAGGTGAATTATTAGAAGCAAAAGCAACTTCAAATTCTATAAAACTATATTTTGATGTTTGCGATCCAATACCATCCAGTCCAGACCATGAAGCCTTAAAATTCTTGTCAACATTAAAATCAATAAGTTTAATACTGTTATTTCCTTGTATGGTTGTATTAGATTCATCTGGATAAAGATAATTTGACGGATCAGTAACACCGCCAGAAAAGTCGTTATCAGTTCCGGGTTTTACAACTGTTGTAGGATCAGACCAATCATTATTGAAATAAAATGGAACAGAGCCGTCACGCGTGGCATATGACGCAGAACTATCAAAAGTGACATATTGAGGTGCGCCGCAATACAATCTGTGATTCTCTGCCAAATAATAGGGTACAATCTGAATACCATATAAATCTGGATAAAGTTCATACAATGTTTTCAAGTTCAGATTGACAGCACCAGACGAGGGAAACGCAGTCCGATATGCAAATGCAGAACTGTAGGTGCTTTTCATTCTGATAATAAAAGAAACGCCGCTAAATTCGCAATTTTTTGGCGTGGAACTTGATTTCCATGTAAGCAAACCATCGTCAGACAAAGTTGTTGTAACAGTGAGATTCTTCGCATTTGCAGAAAATGACCACCCGTAATTGTAATACATATCATGGTAGGGTAAAAGTTTTGTGCTTGTTAGGGCAAAAAAGCTTTCACCATCTTGCAAAGATTCCGTTGTACCATCGTAAGAATATTCAAGTAAAACGTCGTTGGGTTTGTCGCAACTTAAAAAAAGTATTTTTAACCCAGAACTATTAAGATCGAGATAACCACCTTTATAGGAATTAAGGGCGAAAATGCCTGTATATTCTGAACTTCTTTCTTCATAAGAAGTATCCAGTACATAATCACCACTGTCGTAATCGTACTTGTATCGTTTTACAATCACAGGGTTCACTTTTACAATTTGTGTACCGTCAGCATTGCGGGAATACAGTGCAGTAGTTTGCCGTGCATCTATGTAAAAATTGTTTGCCGCATAATAAGTAAAAAAGGCATCACGATCACCGCTATAATTAAGTTCGTACTTATAAGATTGTGTTGTATAAAAGAAAGTGTAATCATATTCCTTTTCACTCTCTGCCGCATGAACCGGGGGCATACTAAACAGCACAGCCGAGACCAGAACACCAAGCGTTAAGGCAATAATGCAGAGAAGCGTCTGCAATTTGTTTTGATTGATTGTTTTTTGTTCCAATTTTTTTCCCTCCTTATGGAAAGTATTTTTGAATGATTTCAACCACAAAAATGACGGCGGCAATGTCCCCTAAATAACACCCAATTTTTACGGCTTTCTGGCGGCTTGTGTCTTGTGGATAGAACAAGACGCAAGTTGATGCCATAAAACCGATAATTATAACTAATTTGGTAAGAAATTCTTTTAACATAATTCCTCCTTATTGAAACAATGGCAAAACAGTGTCAAAGATTTCTGAAAACATGAGCGAAAGTAATTTCGCGTAAGGAATTACAATCATAAAAAAACCGACTATACAACCTACATCAAAAATGAGTAGTGAACTATCTGCACAGACACAGATAAAAAAGATAAACAAGCCAGTTAATAAAATTACAGTGTAAAGTGAAATATCCATTTTTTGTTCTCCTTTCGTGAAAAAAAGAGGGGTGCAGATCGTTCTGCATCCCTCTTATGCTACCGTGATCCGGGTTATACGGAACGCTTTGCAACTCCGAACAGACCGAAGCAAGCACAAGCTACGGAAACAGCTAACAGAATGTTCAGCGGATACTCTCCGAACAGACCCATGATAGACTTACATACAGAGATCAGAGTAGTAACGATAGCAGTATCGAAAGTAGGAGCGGCTTCTGCCGCCGCAATAATTGCTAAACCGCGCATATGTTTCTCCTTTCTTATAGATAATACCAAATACATACGTCTATGCTCTGGGTTTAGTTATCTATAAATGTTTTTGTTTATAAAATCAGCTTGCTGAAATTACCGGGGTAAAAGTTCGAACGTTCGAACTTTAGGGGGAAGTGTGGGGATCGAACCCACTCCGGCTGTCATTGTTGTTTTCTGTGCGCACGCCACTCACACCATGAGATACTTCCCCATATTATTTTTGGGTTGTTGGGTTATGTGTTGCTGTTGCATGGGTGAGGGGTGATACTTTGCGTACCATTCCGAACCCCTCCCATGAAAAACTACGAAAGCAAAATACGCTTTTCTTGTTTTTCTATTGCGTCCCCTTGCCCCCTCCCAAGGGGACGAAAGACCAAGGGCAAAAGCTTGCTCCGGGGACTGGTAAAGATATAATTGCTCATAGTCGGGCTGAACCCTCCGGGCTTCACCCTTGCAACAGATAACGAAGTGATGCAGTTTTTAAGGGCAAGGGCATCACCAACAAAGAAAGGCGGGTGGTGACAGACGGTAGTTGTTTGGCTATGGTCTGCGTTGTGGCTGTCCGGGGGCTTCGTAAGGGCTATTAACATCTTTTTTGCGCCGGAAGGTGGGATAGTGCGCCCACATCCCGGCAAGATGCGCAGATTTGTTAGTGGTTAGTCGTTCCACACGTCACTGAATGTCACAAGAGACAAAAAAGAGGCAAGAAACGCAAGTATTACCATCCACCAATCAATAGGATCGCCAAGTAAAAAATCAACCACTACAACCGCCACGCCGATCAAAAAAAAATAAGTCCCATAGTGTTCACCTTCCTATATAGAAAAAGCCGGGAATGTATCCACGTTCGTTTCTTCTGGGTACTAGCGCACATACAAGGTAAAGGGGTAAGTTCGAACGTTCGAACACTCCCGGCGTTTTTCACTTCACACTTGCCCGGCAGTCCGTAGGAAAACTAACCGGGCATCACACCGGAGAACGTACCGGGGAGAAGATTTCAAGGCATAGATCACAGTGGCGGCACACGGGCACGCACAAGGGATACCGTTCTTGCTTCTCTTTACTCCCTAGACCCGGAACGTTCCAGACGGCTTATTTTTTATCCTTGCCAGAATCAGCGGCGGCAGTACCGGGGGCGGTAGCAGTTCCGGGGAGATCATAGATACCAGTCACACGCAGAGTCTTTTTACCCTCATACTCACTGATCTGCATACCGAACACGTAGTCCTTGAAAAGTTCCTTGTTCTGCTTATAGACTTCCTCTGTACAGGACAAGCTTGTTGCTTCCGATCCCTGCAAAACAGCTAACTGGTAATACTTGCCATTGCTTCCGGTCATGCTCTTTTCTTCGATTGCTACCAAAGTACCTCTAAACTGTGTTGCTAATTTCATAATTGTTTACCTCTTCTTTCTTTACACATGGAGCGGTCTGCCCCATGGATGCAATGTTATTTGTTTATATCAACCGTCAATCTTCTTGAATATGATAAAAACGGTTAATTGCGTATGTACCTACGGACAAAAAAGTTTGGTTAATCAACGAAAATTCATCGCATGAAATAATGCCATCATTCCGTAACTGTTGTAGCTTGTCCGTCTGGGAAAGTAAATGTTCAAGAATTGCCTTTACTTCCGGATAGGTGGCGGCGTGGAATATGTCTGGAATCAAAGCCATAGCATCATCCCACAGCGCACCACCAACAACGGAAAGCTGACTCAACCTTACCATTTTACAACGATCTCAATACGCTTATGGTCAGCTTCAAAGTTCTTGCTTTTCAGAGCCTTTTCGATCAGATCGTTGAGACCGTCAAGATACTTGTTGTATTCGTCAATGTTGTGGAACGTTACAAGCGTCTGGCTGTTTACCTCCGTAAAGTTGCCGTCTATGATTTCTTTACCGTTGTAAGTATCATCACCGCCGGAAGCGTCACAATCGGAAGCGTCAGATTTTCCGGCTTCACCGTGAATATCTTTTACTTTTTTCTTGATATCACGGACAGACATATCAACAGAAAACTCCGTCAACTGTGCGTCTGTCACACCTAACAATGCGATCAACTTACTACTCTGGTAGTCTTTCAGTTCCGGGCGAATCTCTTCCAGAATGTTTCCGTGTTCGTCACGGCTTGCAAAACGCTCTACGATATGAATAAAATCGCTACACGTTCCACGTGCAATACCGTGTTCTTTTGCGGCGTAGTCGTAAATGTTCTTGTAGCCTAACAGACCGAAAGCAGAAGCCGAATACATCCAGTAGAGATCAAAAGCAATCCGGGTAAAAGAACTCTGAACATTGTTCAAAGACTTGCTAATAGATGCATTGCGCTTTCTGGCTTCTTTCAAGGTCTCAATGTCTTTCAGTTCCTGCGCCTTTTTGGCTTCTACCTCTGTTTTGTTAGTGTCCTCCACCGCCGGAGCGATGGGGGGATTCATGGGAGCGGCAACAGCTTTCTTTCTGGTGGTCTTTGCTTTTGCCGGGGTCTGGGTTGCGGTTTTCTTCTCTATGGTTGTTGTACTCATTTATTTGTCCTCCTCATAATCAATAGGTTCATCATCCTTCAAAATATCATCCCAAGCTTTCATAACAGCATTGAAACATAAAGACATAGATGCTAACGGAAATCTACCGGCTAAATAGGAATATATAGATCCGTCCTTAATCTCTGTATATTTAATCTTTCCACGCTTATAAGCGTTAAGGATATAACTAACCAGATCATCCATTTCAACATTTGCCGCTGTTTCGTTCGGTTCTGTATCAAATGCCAGAGAGGGAGGAAACGCAATAAAAGCAATATCGTCAATGTGAAAATGTTTTTCTGTGCCGTTTGCCATCATTACATCAACACTAGGAATAGGGTTATCAGAAAAAGGGGCATCCTTTACGAACACCAGACCGGAAACGTTGTCGAGTTCAATTTCTTCAATGTGGTTAATCTGGACACCGGGAAAGGTTACTCTGTCTGTAATGTGTGCTACTGTGATTTTTTTCATGTTTTTGTCCTCCTTGTGTGTGGGGTTCGAACGTTCGAACCAATATAAAAAATAGTATTGTGATCGGAATTTCGTGTCATTTCCTTATCACAATACTATTTTAATATTTTCAATTTTTTGTGGATTCTTATGTGAAAATTGCTTTTTACTTCCCTGCGTGGTACAATAAAATGACTTATGATTATTATTATGTGTGCCGAGAGGGAAGTAAGAAGATGAAACAGAACTTTTTGAAAATACCCATCAACAGAATTATCGCGTTGATCTTATTAGATATCATGTCTATCGTTGTGGCATCCTTTGCCGCATTATACATCCGTTTTGATTTCAGTTTTGAGGGAATCCCTCAGGAATACCTGATCAAATTTGAAAATATTATTGTCTACAATATCATACTGACATTGGTCTTCTTCGCATTGTGGAAGCTGTACAAAAGTGTATGGCGCTATGCCAGTGCCACAGAACTGCTGAACATCGTATTCGCTACCACCTGTGCAAGTATTGCACAAGCGATTTTATGCCATATTCTGGATCAGAAGATGCCGCGCAGTTATTATGTGCTCTACTGGTTCTTACTGTTCGGAATGACATGTGCTATTCGCTTCAGCTACCGGATCCTGCGTCTGATCAATTCCAAGCGGACGGAACTCAGGACGAAGAAGGACGGCAGCAATGTCATGCTCATCGGCGCCGGAGCAGCAGCGAATGCTATCTTAAAAGAAATCGAGACCAGCAGCTATCTGAATCTCAATCCCAAATGCATTATCGATGATAACCCCGGCTGCCATGGCAAATTCTTACGCGGCGTACCGATCGTAGGCGGCAGGGACAAGATCATTGATGCCGTAGGCCAGTATAACGTGGATGAGATCATCTTCGCCATTCCCTCTGCCAATACCCAGGTGAAAAAAGAGATCCTGGATATTTGTAAGGAGACCGGATGCAAGATGCGTACGCTCCCGGGTATGTATCAGCTGATCAACGGAGATGTCTCGGTAGCCAAATTAAAAGAAGTCGAGATCGAAGACCTCCTGGGCAGAGATCCTATCGAGATCAATACCGAAGAAGTATTGAATTATGTGAAAGATAAAGTCGTACTGGTCACCGGTGGCGGCGGGTCCATCGGCAGCGAGCTGTGCCGGCAGATCGCCAGACATCAGCCGAAACAGCTGGTCATCGTAGACATCTATGAGAACAATGCCTATGAGATCCAGCAGGAGCTGCTTCGGAAGTATCCGAAGCTGAACCTGGTCGTGCTGATCGCTTCTGTACGTAATACAGAGCGTATCGAGGATATCTTCCGCAGATACCGCCCAAATATCGTCTACCATGCGGCAGCACATAAGCACGTGCCCCTCATGGAGGTCAGTCCCAATGAGGCAATCAAGAATAATGTCTTCGGTACCTTGCGTACCGCACAGGCAGCGGACAAGTACAGTGTGGAGAAATTCGTACTGATCTCTACGGATAAGGCAGTGAACCCTACGAATGTCATGGGTGCCTCCAAGAGAATGTGTGAGATGGTGATCCAGATGATGAACCGTAAGTCGCAGACGAATTTCGTGGCAGTGCGTTTCGGTAACGTACTGGGCAGTAACGGCAGTGTCATTCCACTGTTCAAGAAACAGATCGCAGAAGGCGGCCCTGTTACGGTAACGGATCCCAATATTATCCGTTACTTCATGACGATACCGGAGGCAGTATCTCTGGTACTGCAGGCGGGTGCCTACGCCAGAGGCGGAGAGATATTCGTATTGGATATGGGAGAGCCGGTGAAGATCGTAGACTTGGCGACGAACCTGATCAAGCTGTCCGGATACAAGCCGGGAGAGGATATCGAGATCAAATTCACCGGATTGCGTCCCGGAGAGAAGATGTACGAGGAACTCCTCATGAACGAAGAGGGATTGAAGAAGACTGCCAATAAGATGATCTATATCGGAAAACCCATCGAATTCGATGATGAAGTATTTCAAAAGCAGTTGGACAAGATTTATAAAGATGCTTATGACGAGACGGATAGGATCCGTGAGGATATTAAAGAGATCGTACCGACATATCAGATGAAAGGATAAAACTAAAATGAAAATACCATTTTCACCACCGGATATTACAGATGCAGAAATTGCACAGGTAACAGAAGCGTTGAAGTCCGGCTGGATCACGACAGGACCTAAGACAAAAGAATTGGAAAGAGAAGTAGCAACCTTTTGCGGAACAAGTAGGGCAGTATGCCTGAATTCCCAGACAGCGTGCGCAGAGATGACTTTGCGTTTGTTAGGCGTAGGAGAGGGTGATGAAGTCATCACCAGCGCATACACTTATACGGCCAGCGCATCGGTAGTATGCCACGTGGGAGCAAAACTTGTATTGGTTGATACACAGGCAGATTCTCTGGAAATGGACTATGACAAACTGGCTGAAGCAATTACAGAGAAGACAAAGGTGATCATCCCGGTAGATTTGGGAGGAGTACCTTGCGATTATGACAGAATCTTCTCTATCGTAAAGGATAAAGAGAAGATGTTTCGTCCGGCAAATGAGATCCAGAGGGCAATCGGCAGAATTATCGTAATGGCAGATGCGGCACATGCTTTTGGGGCAGCTTGGCATGATAAGCCGGTAGGGAGTATTGCAGACTTTTCTAATTTCAGTTTCCATGCAGTGAAGAATTTCACAACTGCGGAAGGCGGTGCTGTCACCTGGCGTGATATCCCCGGGGTGGACAATGAAACAATCTATCATCAGTATCAGTTATTGTCTTTACACGGACAATCAAAAGATGCTCTTGCTAAGACACAATTAGGTGCATGGGAATATGATATTGTAGGTCCATGGTATAAATGCAACATGACGGATGTTGTGGCCGGAATCGGACTTGCACAGATGAAGAGGTATTCAGGATTACTATCCAGAAGAAAAGAAATTATTACAACATATGATGCGGCATTCCGGCCTTTGGGAATCGAGACGCTGAATCATTATACTTCGGAACATCAATCTTCCGGACATCTGTATATTACCAGAGTACCAGGGATTACCTTGGAACAGAGAAATGAAATTATCATCAAAATGGCAGAAGAAGAGATTGCCTGCAATGTGCATTTCAAGCCGTTGCCGATGATGACTGCATATAAGAATCTAGGGTTTACTATTGTGGATTACCCCAATGCATATCAGAGGTTCGCAAACGAGATCACACTTCCTCTTCATACGAAATTGACGGATGAAGAAGTGAATTATATCATTAAGAAGTATACTGAAATCGTAAAACAATATCTCTAAGGAATAGGATAATAGTTATGCTGCGGAAATGGGAAGATCTTCCGAAAATGATGCAAACGGAAGCTGTACGTCCATACTATGAGTATTTGAATAAAAGAAGAGGAAGTTTGCTGCTGAAGCGGATGTTCGATATCGTTGTCTCAACTGTGTTACTGATCCTGGTATCGCCGATTTTGGTGATTTTATCTGTTATGATCGTAGCAGATTCAAAGGGTGGTGTGTTTTACAGACAGGAGAGAGTGACGCAATATGGACGGGTGTTCCGTATTTTCAAGTTCCGCACAATGGTGGCTAATGCAGATAAAATCGGCACTCAGGTAACGGTACAGAATGACAACAGAATTACAAAAGTCGGTGAAAAATTACGAAAATATCGATTGGATGAGCTTCCACAATTGTTTAATATCCTTATGGGAGATATGACATTAGTAGGTACGAGACCGGAGAGCACTCATTATGTAGAACATTATACACCGGAGATGTATGCGACATTATTACTTCCGGCGGGGGTGACTTCCGAAGCCAGTATCAGATATAAGGATGAGGCGGAATTGTTGAAAAATGCAGAGGATGCAGATCGGGTGTATATAGAAAAAGTACTTCCAAATAAGATGCAATATAATCTGGAGAGTATTCAAAAATTTAGTTGCCTGAAAGATATTGGAATAATGTTTAAGACTGTATTGGCAGTAGTTAGGTAGGGAAGATGAATATATTACTAATCAACCATTATGCGGGATCTACAGAGATGGGAATGGAATTTCGACCGTACTATATGGCACGTGAGTGGACAAAACTTGGACACAAGGTAGACATTATTGCAGGAGATTATTCACATTTAAGAAAGATGAATCCAACCGTAAAATATGATTTCCAAACGGAAGATATTGATGGCATCACATATCATTGGATAAAAACGGGAACTTATCAGGGAAACGGTGCTAAACGTGCAATTACAATGTTTCGGTTTGTCGGGAAATTATGGTGGAATGCATCGAAAATAGTGAAGGAAATACAGCCTGATGTTGTCATTGCTTCGTCAACGTATCCTATTGACACTTTTGCGGCACAAAGAATTGCTAAAAAGGCTAAAGCAAAATTAATTCATGAAGTTCATGATATGTGGCCGGCAACTTTAATAGAATTAGGAGGCATGTCTCCTAAAAATCCATTTGTGATTGCTATGCAGTGGGGAGAAAACTCGGCATATAAGCATTCGGATATTGTTGTTTCATTATTACCCAATGCAAAACAGTATATGGTAAATCATGGTATGAGCGAGGAAAAATTTGTATGCATTCCTAACGGCATTGTGTTGGAGGATTGGAAGAAAAAATCTGAATTATCTGAAGATTACAAGGAAATACTATTGGAACGCAGAAAGACAAATAAATTTATTATTGGATATTTTGGTGGACATGCTATGAGTAATGCACTGGACACATTAATAGAGACAGCAAAAGAACTAGAGGGTAATAACAGTGTTCTATTTGTGCTTGTAGGTGATGGGGTGGAAAAGAACCGCTTACAGAAAAAAGCCGAAGGCTTAGATAATGTCTTGTTTTTACCACCGGTACCAAAAAAAAGTATTCCTGCATTATTAAAACAATTTGATTGTGTATATATTGGTGCTAAAAATTCTACATTATATCGATTTGGAACATCAATGAATAAAGTATATGATGCAATGATGGGCGGAAAACCAATATTATATGCAGTAAATGCGCCCAATAATTACATAGTACAATATCAATGTGGAATTAGTGTAGAGCCTGAAAGTGAAGATGCACTTAAAGCAGGAATAGAAAAAATGATTCATATGAACCCAGAAGAAAGAGAAAAAATGGGAATAAATGGTCGTAAAGCGGTAATGCATTATTTTGAATATGGTGTATTGGCGCAAAAATTCCTAGAAGTTATGCAATAAATCGGAGAAAAAATATGGAAGATTATATGGTTCATGAAAGTAGTTACATAGATGATAATGTGATAATTGGAGAAAAAACAAAAATATGGCATTTTTGTCATGTACAGAGTGGTGCCAGAATAGGAAAAAGATGTTCATTAGGACAGAATGTTAATATTTCCAATAATGTAATTATTGGAAATGACGTAAAGATACAAAACAATGTATCTGTATATGAGGGTGTAGAAATTGAAGATGGGGTTTTTTGTGGACCTTCTTGTGTGTTCACAAACGATTTGACTCCAAGAGCGCGATTTCCCAAAGGGCATGAAAATTATAAAAAAACTTTGGTAAAAGAGGGGGCGTCTATCGGTGCAAATGCGACTATTGTTTGCGGAAATACAATAGGTAAGTTTGCACTGGTTGCTTCTGGCGCTGTTGTTACAAGAGATATACCGGATTATGCAGTAGCTGCCGGAGTGCCGGCTCGAATTGTTGGACGGATTGATGAAAAGGGAAATATATTAGAAAGATATAGATAAAAAGTAAGAAAAGAGGTAAGAGTATGAAATATGCGTTAATTGGATGTGGAAGAATATCGACAAATCATATAAAAGCAGCGTTAAATAATAAACTTGAAATTGTTGCAGTATGTGATATTGTTCCAGACCATATGGAGAATGTATTGGCAAAACATGGGCTGGAGACAGATGCGTCTATAAAACGATATACCGATTACAAACAAATGATTACTGAAAATGTTATCGAATTGGTTAGCATTGCTACAGAGAGTGGATTACATGCAGAAATAGCATGTCATTGTATAGAACAGCGAATAAATGTAATTATTGAAAAACCGATTGCGATGTCTTTGAAAGATGCAGATAGGATTATAGCTTTGTCAGAAAAGGAACATGTAAAGGTTGCGGCATGTCATCAAAATAGGTTTAATATTGCTGTACAAAGGATGCGGACGGCGTTGGAAGCAGGAAGATTTGGTAAACTTTCACATGGTTCTATTCATGTTAGATGGAATCGAAATCAAGAATATTATGCGCAGGCCCCTTGGCGAGGAACATGGGCACAAGATGGTGGCGCGTTGATGAATCAATGCATTCATGGTATTGATCTATTGCGATGGACATTTGGAGATGAAGTAGAGGAGGTATACGGACAGACAAGACAGCAGTTTCATCACTATTTAGAGGCAGAAGATGTGGGTATGGCGGTAGTAAAATTTAAAAATGGGGCTATTGCAACGATTGAAGGAACCACTAATGTATATCCACAGAATTTAGAAGAAACATTATATGTATTTGGAGAGAAGGGAACCGTGAAAATAGGTGGTAAATCAACAAATAATATTGATGTATGGGATTTTGAGGATGAAACAGAGACAGACAAGAGAAATAAGGGGCTACAAGAAGCAACCAGCAATGTGTATGGAAATGGGCATACGAGTCTTTTTGCAGATATGATTGATGCAATAAAAAACGATAGAAAGCCGTATGTGGATGCGTATGCAGGGAGGAATGCCTTAGAAATGATACTTGCAATTTATAAGAGCCAGAAGACTGGGATGCCAGTTAAGTTGCCATTAAATGACTTTGCAAGCACAGACATGATAGGAACCTTTAAGTGAAATTTGCAAATTATTTATAAGGATACGAGTGGGTATGAAGAAATTAATTATGGTTCCCGGAAATGTAAGCAGCCCTTTTTTTCTAAATGAATTAGAAATAGCACTAAAATATTATGATAAAGTTAGCATAATAGATTTTGGTGGAAAAAAAGAAATTGGGAAGAAAATTACAGAGCAATACGGAATTAAATATATCCAATGTGCTCCTTCTGTAGGAAGTATTTCTTTTTGGCAGAAATTTGCAAGGTGGCTGCACCAAGAGCATGTAAAGGAAGAGATAAAAGATAATTTTGAAATCTCTTATAAGGGAATTAAAAAGATAGCCTATATTTTATTTTATGGAATGTATTGTGTGCAAGGAGAAAGTATAATTGATGCAGAAATAGCAGTTGATTGTCAGGAAGATATTGATTTATATGCATATTGGCTTAGTAGACCTGCATATTTAGTGGCTCAATATAAACAGAAAAATGATAGAATAAATAGTATTATATCAAGAGCACATAGGTATGATCTGTATTTTGATAGAAATTCAGTACATTATCTACCGTTCCGAAAGTTTATAGATAGTAGTATAGATGTAATTTATTTCATTTCCGAAAATGGAAGGAAATATTATGAGTCAGAATATCCTAAAAAAGGAGTACAGCTAAAGTGTATAAGAAAAGTTGCAAGATTAGGGACTTATAACGGAGAATATCAAAAGACAGGGGAATTGAATAGAAGAATTGTTTTGGTATCGTGTTCTAACATAATATCGGTTAAGCGATTGGATTTGATTGTTGATGTTTTGGAAAAATTGAAGCATTATGAAATAATGTGGTATCATTTTGGCACGGGCAAACTAGAAAAAGAGATAGAACGGTATTGTAAAGAAAAATTAACTAAGGACTCATATAAATTATGCGGATATGTTGATAATAAGGAGATATTAAAAAAGTATAAGGAATATAATGCAAATTTTTTCATAAATATGAGTGATTCTGAGGGAATACCGGTTTCTATTATGGAGGCAATGTCATTTGGAATTCCTGTGATAGCAAGAAATGTTGGCGGAATGAGTGAGATTGTGAATGAGGAAAACGGATTACTGTTAGAAAATGATGATGCAGAAGATGCTGCAAGTAAAATATCCTCCTTATTAACCGACTGCAGAGAAAAAACAGGTAAGTATGAAACGATGTGTAAAAAGGCATATGACACGTGGAATGAGCGATATAATGCAGAAAAAAACTATAATATCTTTTATTCGCAAATGATGAAAGGGGAAAAACGTGGCGATTAACAATTTTATTATTGTATTTGTTGTACTCATTATTGCTTATTTTAATATTAAAAAAGAATATGAGAAAAGTGTATGTATATTAGGTGTTTCATATGTGTGTTTACCAGCTATAAAAACTGGAAATGGAATAGCACTTAATTCATCATATTTGCTTACTCTTGTATGCGTAATGATGATTCTGCATATAATTGTGAACAAGAAAATCTACATAGATAAAACTGCAATACAGTATTTCGTTGCGATGAATATGGGACTAGCTGTTATAGGAATAGCGCTGTTGGTAAATGGAAACCCTAAATGGGGAGATATAATACATTTTGCAGGAATGGAGCAGTATATTGTTGGGGTATATAGCTTGGTAACACTCATAAAAACGCATCGATTAAACAAAAGGGTGGTTTTTCGAAAAATAATAACTAGTGTTATCATTCTAAATTATATTATAGGGATGATACAGTTGTTTAATTGGAACCTTGGGGAGAAGATAACGCGTCAACTATACGTATATGGAGGAAAAGATGCACCTATTAATACTATGAAAAATGAAGTTGGCCGATTTACAAGGATATTCGGAACATTTTACTCTCCCACCGTGTTGGGAGTAATGAGTTTGATAATGCTTACTTTTATGGCGTATGAGTTGATAAGTGACGAAGAAAAATTTGCTCAAAATGCTATTCTTTATATAGCAAGCTTGGGCTTAGGTCTGCTTGCGTTCAGTAAGCTTACAATTATTGGCGTATTTTTGACTTGGATATTAGAATTTGTTCTATTATTAATGAAAAGAAAAATTCAATTTATTCGAAAACATGTTAGAACTCTTGGAATAACAATCCTTACATTTTTGGTGATTGGAACATTACAATGCATGATAGGATTGGGGCCGTATGTTGGGTACTATTATTTTAAAGCTACAAACATCAAGGTGGCTTTAGGATCAAGATATGAAAATCTTATAGAGGGCAATTATACGGAAAACACCTGGGAAACAGAAAAGGGAGACAACGGACAAAAAGAAATAGATCAAGGAGAGGAAAAAGAAATAGATCAAGGAGAGGAAAAAGAAATAGATCAAGGAGAGGAAAAAGAACGACATACTGGAAATCTAAGTGATACCTTTGAGATATTTAAGGAACATCTTTTTATCGGAGTCGGGCCAGGACAAGTAAGAAATGAATTCGTGGGTGACTCAGAGTATATTACTTTATTGCATAATGGGGGAGTAATGTGCTTTGTTATATATGCAGTCTTCTATGGAGGACTAATTATGGGCTACTATTTGCAAGAAAAATATCAAGAATTATTTATTCTTGTGACAATAGGGATAGGTGGAATATCAATGATGATATTTAGTTATAGTTGTATAATTCCATTTCTTTCTTTTTGCATTTGTGTAGACAAGGAAGAGAAAATATTGAATGAAAGGAATAATTGCTAAATGCATAAAATTCTAAACAAAAGAGGGAATGATGTCATATTTACAGGAATAAATTATGCATTTAGATTAATATTAAAGCCTGTACTACTTTTAGCAATTCCACTTCTATTAACAGAAATACAACAAGGATACTGGTATACATTTACTAGCTTAGCAGCATTAACAACGTTTGCGGATTTGGGCTTGACTACTATAATTTCACAATTTGCGGCGCATGAGACTGCTTTATTGACATATGATGCTGAGAAAAAAATTTATTTGGGGGATAATGCAGCATTAAGTTCTCTTTACCAGACAATGAAGAGGTGGTTTACTAAGGCAATGCTAGTAATTACACCTATAATATTTATAATAGGCTGTGTTACAATGGGGAAAGACTCACAGTTTGTTAGGTATATTATACCTTGGCTGATATATGTAGTTTTTAATTCTGTTAATTTTTATATTCAGGCAAATTTGGCTTTCTTTGAAGGATGCAACCAAATAGGAAGGGTTCAACGAATTAAGTGCATTGATGCTATTGTAGTAAATATTTTTGCAATAGTATTATTAATGATGGGAGTTGGGGTATATGCTCTAGGGTGTTCTATGGCATTAGCATGCCTTATTGATTTTATGTTGTACAAAAGAGTCTTCAAAAAATTGCTCAATCAACTTGAGAAAGTAAGTGCTGCTAATATTAAATGGATTGAAGAAATTATGCCGTTATTGAAGAGGTATGCGATAGGGTGGATAAGTAATTATATAACTTTCCAACTATATAACCCATTGACTTTTAGAATGTTTGGTGCGGAAACAGCAGGACAGGTTGGTTATACAATTACTATTATATCCAGTATATACAGTATGGCTAATGTATGGATGTATGTGGTTACACCGGCACTAAATGTACAGGCAGAGCAGAAAGACTGGAGGGGAATGGATAAAACACTTAAGTCTAATTTACCTTTGGCGGCTGGGACTTTTGCATTTGGAATGATAATGTTTTGCATTATGCTTAATATTCCTATAGTGAATAGTCTGATAGGAAAAAGAATATTACCAATTAGACAAGTGGTAGTGTTAGGTAGTGCTTATTTTTTTCAAGTATTTGTAAATGCAATAGCATTGTATTTAAGAGCACACAAGGAAGAACCTTTAATGTATGTTGGAATCATTAGTGCAATATGGAGCATAAGCGCGACCATCATGATTTTGCTTGTAATGGGAAAAGAGTATATTTTTGTAGGATATTTGTCGAGCTTTTTATATATCATGCCTAGAGTAGGGGTTATATTTTACCAAAAACGCAAAGAATGGCATCAAAAGGAGTAGCTATATGAACGATAGAGTGTTGAGCATTTGCATGCCTACGTATAAAAGAAGAAAAAAATTACAAAAAGCATATTCAACTATTGTGAAACAGATAAAAGAATGTTGCGCAGAAGAAATAGTGGAGTACATAATCAGTGTTAATCCTGCGGGTGATGGTACAGAAAAATGGTTAAGTGAACAAGATAAAGAGAAATTTGTTAGCGTCAATATAAATAGGGAAAATATAGGTGCGGATAATAATATTGCATTGGTTCTGACAAAAGCAACGGGAAAATATGTTTGGCTAGTAGGAGATGACGATATATTATTAGACGGTAGTGTTCAAAAAGTTCTTAGGTTAATACAACAGTATCCAAATTTGGCTTGGATATATATGAATTATGGTTATGAAGATAGACAAGCTAAAAATATCGAGCCGATGTATTTGATAAAAAAAATAGAAGGGTATTATGAGAATGGACGCCAAGCAATGTTATCCAATTTTAAATATTTAGATGGAGGAATACTGTTTACCACAGCCAATATTTATTTACGAGAAGGGATGGATGAGCTGATTGCAAAAGGAGTTCAAGGACCTCAGTGTACAATGATATATACTATGTACGCGGCCACTAAAGGAGGGGCGTATATAATTAGTGAGCCAATGATAGATCAAGGACAGGATATATTGTGGAAGGATGAGGCATATGACATTGTTATATTAAATTTTAATAATGTTTTACTAAAATTGGTAAACAATGGATATGAAGAAAAAGAAATAATTGGCTTGATACGTACAAGAATGCATAGAGAAGCAGTGAGCATATGGTTTTTGCTATTGAAGGAATTCATAAAGGACTTTGACAAAGCCGTAAAACATTACATGTGGTACCTTAAGTTGATACCGTGGACGACATTAGGAATGACTGTTACATTGCCGTTTTGGGCAATATATCTTATTATAAGACATAAATATAGAACCTTTAAGCGTAGTAAACAAAAGCGCGCATTACGCATTGCGCAATAATAGAAAGGATAAGATGTATGAAAGTTGTAATTTTAGCAGGAGGTTTTGGAACAAGGATTAGTGAGGAAAGCCACCTAAAACCGAAACCAATGATAGAAATAGGAGAAAAACCAATTCTATGGCATATCATGAAAGAATATTCTTACTATGGCTACAATGATTTTGTTATATGTTGTGGCTATAAGCAACATATAATTAAAGAATGGTTTGCAAATTATTATTTATATAACAGCGATGTGACGTTTGATTTTACAGAGCATAATAAAATGGAGATTCATACAAATGTATCAGAACCGTGGAAGGTTACGCTGGTTGATACGGGATTAAATACAATGACAGGCGGAAGAATCAAACGTATTCAAAAATATATTGGTAATGAAACGTTCATGCTGACATATGGTGATGGTGTTTCAGATGTAAATATTGCTGAATTAGTTAATTTTCATAAAAAACAGAACAAGATAGCAACAATGACTGCAGTGAATATAGGACAGCGTTTTGGGGTGCTGGATATTGAAGAAAATGGTCAAGTGAGTAATTTTAGAGAAAAGCAGGAGTCAGACGGCGGAGTAATAAATGGAGGCTATATGGTTCTTGAACCTCAGGTATTTGATTATATCGAAGGAGATGAAACAGTTTTCGAAAAACAGCCGTTGGAAAAGCTTGCTGAGGATGGACAGCTGGTGGCTTATCGACATGACGGATTTTGGAAATGTATGGATACACAGAGAGATAAAATTCAACTAGAAAATTTGATTGCAATTAATAATGCACCATGGATGAATTGGAAAAGGTAGGTATAATTAATGTTTGATATGACATTTTATAAAGGAAAAAGAGTATTAATAACAGGACATACCGGATTTAAAGGAAGTTGGTTATGCGAAGTATTAGTTAAGTATGGAGCTTATGTTATAGGATATTCTTTGCAGCCGCCTACAGAACCTTCTTTATATAGACTTGCTGGTATTGAGAAAGAAATAGTATCTGTTATTGGTGATATAAGGGATTTTAAAAAGCTATATAGTGTGTTTGAAAAATATAATCCAGAAATTGTATTTCATCTTGCGGCACAGCCCATTGTACGAGAAAGTTATCAAAATCCTGTATACACATATGAGACAAATGTAATGGGAACAGTAAATATTTTAGAATGCATCAGGAAATCAAAGGGTGTAAAATCCTTTTTGAACATTACGACAGATAAAGTATATTTTAATAATGAATGGGAGTGGGGATACAGAGAGTGTGATCCATTAGATGGATATGATCCCTATTCTAATTCTAAGTCATGTTCTGAACTCGTAACGCATGCATACAAGAATTCCTTTTTTTCTGGTTCATCAGCAAATGTTGCAATTTCAACGGCTCGTGCTGGAAATGTTATTGGCGGTGGCGATTTTGCTAAGGATAGAATTATTCCTGATTGTGTTAGAGCAGCATTAGCAAAAGAACCTATTGTTGTGAGAAATCCATATTCAACTAGACCATATCAACATGTTTTAGAACCATTGTTTGCGTATCTCATTATTGCAGGGGCACAGTATGAGAATCCAGAATTAGCGGGATACTATAATGTTGGACCAGATGATTCAAATTGTTTGCAGACAGCTGATTTGGTAGATATATTTGTAAAACTTTGGGGAGAAAACCTGCAATGGATAAATCAATCCGATGGAGGACCACATGAAGCTACCTTTTTAAAATTAGATTGTTCTAAATTAAAAATGATTTTTGGATGGAGTCCAACATGGGATTTGAAAATTGCAATTCAAAAAGTTGTTGAATGGAGCAAAGCCTGGAATTGTGGAGATAATGTAAAGGCATGCATGGATAGTCAAATTGAGGAGTTCATAAGAATTTCTTCGATTATACAATAAATGAGGATTACATTATAATGCAAGGAAATATAAAATTATTAGATTGCACTCTTAGAGATGGTGGACAGGGGTTGGAAGATCTCAATAAGAATGGCATAAAAACCGAAATATTTACTTTGGAAGATAGGGAGCATATTGTAGGTGATCTTGTAGATTCCCAAATAGATATTATTGAACTTGGATGTATGGCAGAAAGCGTGGAAAATAAGACGGGGTTTGCAATATATCAAAATATAGAAGAATTATCTGCAAATATTCCTGTAAAACGTAACAAGGAACAAATGTATGTTGGATTGTATATTGGACCAGATACAAAAATGGAGAAAATCCCAGAACATTCTGATGAATTGTGCGATGGTATAAGAGTAATTTTAAGATATTCAGAGTTAGAAAAATCATTAAAATACTGTGCTGCATTAGCTGAAAAAGGTTATAAGGTATTTGTTCAGCCTATGCTTACAATGCGATATACGAACGATGAATTAAAAAGGCTTATTTACGAGTCTAATAAAATGGGAGCATATGCAGTATATTTTGTTGATAGTTATGGTTATATGACGGAACATGATATTGATAGGATATATGAGTTGTATGACAAATACTTAGACCCTGAAATTCATATAGGGTTTCATGCACATAATAATTTAGATATGGCATTTAGCAATGCAAGATACTTTATGGGAATGTTGCAAAAGAGAAATTTAATTGTAGATTCGTGTGCAACAGGTATGGGACAGGGAGCTGGTAATTTACAAACAGAATTGATTGCTCATTATATGAATAAAAATTTTAATAAGAAATATTCACTAGAATCAATTTTAAATATATGTGATACATTAGAAAAATTTAGAAAAGATGAAATTAAAATGTGGGGATATTCACCAATTAGATTTGTTTCAGCAATTAATGAAGCAGCCTATAAGTATGCAGTTGCAATGAAGATACAATATAATATGCCATTAGCAGAAATTGCAGATATTTTATCAGGGATTCCATATGAATTAAAACAGCGATATACGGAAGAAAACTTAAAAAAGGTGTTAGATGGTCACATATAGACAATAATAAAATGGAATAGGTAGATATGACAGTAGCTGAATTTATTGTAAATAAAATAGTTGAATATGGTGTTACAGATGTATTTGGGATTCCAGGAGGTGTTGTATTAGATTTTCTCTATACGATAGACGGAAGAGATGGTATAAATGCACATCTTAGTTATAACGAGCAGGCAGCTGCATATGAGGCGTGTGGATATGCGCAATGTAATCATAGCTTGGGAGTTGCATATGCTACAAGGGGACCAGGGGTTACTAATTTAATTACAGGAATTGCGGATGCATATAGTGATTCTATTCCGGTAGTTTTTATTACAGCTCATGCTGATAAAGTAGTGGAGAATTTAACTCGCTTTGATAAAGATCAGGAATTGAATATTGTCGATATGGTAAAAAATATCACAAAATATGCCGTAGCAATTGATGATATAGAAACTGTGCAATTTGAGATTGACCAGGCGTTAAAGTTGGCAATGGAAGGTAGAAAAGGTCCGGTTTTATTAGATATTTCTTCAAAATTATGGAATAAGGAATTAGTGGATCACAATTTTAGCGAGAGCAATAAAAAGATAATAGAATTGGAAAACAATGATAAAATTATTTTGGAAATAGCTAATGAAATTAAAGCTGCAAATAGACCTTTGATGTTAATAGGTGATGGTATTCAGCAGACGGGGACGCAGAGATACATTAAGGAGTTTAGCGAAAAAACAAATATGCCAATAGTATCAAGTCGTGGCGCACAGGATGTAGCTGCAGATTGTGAAAATTATTTTGGTTATATAGGAAGTCATGGTATTCGTTATGCTAATTTTATATTTGAAAAATCAGATATGATTTTAGCTTTGGGGAATAGAATGTCATTTCCCATAGAATCTGAAAGCTATAGAAAAACAATGAATGGGAAAAAAGTCATACGAGTGGATATTGACGAAAAAGAATTGCAGCGAACAGTTGGAAATGAAAGTAAAAAAAAGATTGATTTAAAAATAGTATTACCGGATTTGACAAAAAACAGTATTGGAATTCAATGTGAAAGACAGTGGTTAGAAATATGCAGATGTTTAAAACAAGAACTTGCGGAAGAAGATAATAATATAGTAGTTTCTAATTTAGTCAATATTTTTAGGAAATTAAAAGGAGATGAAATTCTGGTAAGTGATGTTGGAAATCACGAATTTTGGGTTTCAAGAGGATATGAGTTAGCACAAATTAGTAATAGAATTTTGTATTCAAAAACATTTGGAACACTAGGAAATGCTGTTGGAAAGGCAATAGGTGCTTATTATAGAGAAAAGAAAAGGGTTGTATGTTTCATTGGGGATCAAGGAATTCAGTTAAATATTCAGGAATTGCAATTGATAGCACAAGAGAGAATTCCAATTGCAATTGTTATTATTAATAACAATAGTTCAGGAATGATTATGGACAGAGAGAGACAGAAGTATGGAGAACATTTGGTTCATACGACTCAAGAATCAGGCTATGGGGCACCCGATTTCAAAATGATTGCAGATGCCTATAGAATAGAGTATTTAAAGGCTACGCAAATAACAAAAAAGGAAACAGACATAATAGTTAATCAGAAACAGCCTATACTTCTCGAATTGATGATCGATAAAGACATGAAATTAGAACCGAATTTACCTAAAGGTGAAACTATGCAGAAAATGATTCCTAACCTAGAACATGATAGATTTGAAATGCTGAATAAATTGTAAATGATAGGAGAACAGTAAACAAATGTACGAGAACAAAACGGTATTGATAACGGGAGCAACAGGGCTTATAGGAAGCCATATTGTCGATAGACTTATGGAATTGGATAATGTAAGGGTTATAGCGCTAAGTAGGAACGAGGAAAAATTAGAAATAGGATTTTCCAAGTATTTAAATGATCCTCGATTTAGAATAATAGTGGGTAATATTCAAGAAAATTTAGAAATAGATGAAAAGGTGGACTATATATTTCATGCAGCTAGTCCGATGGAAAGTAAAGTTATTAAAAACAAGCCATTAGATGTAATAAATCCTAATATTCTAGGAACTATTAATTGTTTGGAATTGTTGAGAAAGCAGAAAGAAGAAAAAGGAATAAGCGGTAGAATGATTCTTTTTTCTTCGGTTACAGTATATGGAAATGTTACGAACAATGATATTGTTGTAAGCGAGGAGAATACGAACGTAACAGAAAAATTAGAAAATTTAAGTGCACCTTATTCTCAGTCGAAGAGAATGGCAGAGGTAATTGCATTAGCATATTACCGACAACTTGAAATAGATGTTGTTATTTGTAGGTTCAGTACAGTATATGGATATACCAGATTTATTCCCGATACAGCTTTTTTTGAATTTATTAAAAAAGGACTAGCTCATGAAGATATAATTTTAAACAGTGCAGGCTTACCGAGGAGAGACAATATATACATAGACGATGCAGTGACAGCAGCCTTACTCATTGGAGCAACAGGGGATAGTGGAGAATGCTACAATATATCGTCAAATGGTGAATTGGGAAATTATGCAGCAGTTGATGAAATAGCAAATATGATAGCAGACATTGTAAATCAGAATAGTGATGAAGATGATATTCGAGTAATATTCCAGAATGTAAATGATAGTAAACGAAGAAGCGGAATAAGACTGAATAATAATAAACTCAAGAAATTAGGTTGGAGCCCGAAAATTAGTATTGAGGAAGGTATCCGAAGAACTCTAAATGATTTGGAAAAAAGCAATTACTGTGGGAGGAAAGAAAATGCAATTTAGAGATTTACAGAAACAATACAACGTGTTAAAAGAAGAAATTGACAGAGAAATCGAAGAGGTATGTGCAAGTGCACAATATATTTCTGGTTCAAAAGTGACAGAATTAGAAGAAAAATTAGCAGAATATGTTGGGGTTAAGCATTGCATTACTTGCGCAAACGGTACAGATGCTCTCACATTGGCACTGAAGGCCTGGGGAATAGGGGAAAATGATGCGATATTTGTGCCGGATTTTACTTTTTTCTCAAGTGGGGAATGTCCTGCTGGTGAGGGCGCAACTTGTATATTTGTTGATGTAGACAGATATACATATAATATAGATCCAATAAAGTTGGAAGAGGCTATTCAAAAAGTTAATAGAGAGGGAAAGTATTGTGCGAAAGTAGTTGTAGCTGTGGATTTATTTGGACAAACAGCAGATTATGATAAAATTCGACCCATTTGCGATAAGTATAATTTGTTCCTTTTGGAGGATGGAGCTCAAGGATTTGGAGGAGAACTTCATGGTAAAAAAGCAGGTTCTTTTGGAGATATCTCAACCACAAGCTTTTTCCCGGCAAAGCCACTTGGTTGCTACGGTGATGGAGGAGCCGTTTTTACGAATAACGATAGTTGGGCAGAACTTATCAGGAGTTTTGCAGTACATGGTAAGTCTGGAAACGATAAATACAATAATGTAAGGATAGGACTTAATAGCAGACTTGATACAATTCAGGCGGCTATTCTCCAAGTAAAATTTCAGGCATTTAAAGACTATGAAATTAAAGACGTTAATACTGTGGCAAAGATGTACACAGATACATTTTTACATATGGATATGGACAAAAAAATTATTTTGCCAATGATTAAAGAAGGGTACATAAGCAGTTGGGCACAATATACGATTCAATTACCCAATGACGTAGAAAGATCACTTGTTCAAAAAAAATTGAAGGAACAAGGAATTCCTACAATGGTATATTACATGAAACCTATGCACCAGCAGGGAGCCTTCGAAGAAACAGATAGTTCTATAGCAGAATGTCCTGTTACAGAGGAAATATGTAATAGAGTGTTAAGCATTCCGATACATCCTTACATGACAGAAGAACAAGTGAAAACAGTCGTAAATGCATTAAAAATGACTTTAGAACAAGTATAGATTTGTGAAAGATAGGAGAAATTGCTATGGAATTTAATAATATTTATTCAGGACTTATTTCAGGCAAAGAAAAGCTTGCATTAGTTGGATTAGGATATGTGGGTATGCCTATTGCTGTGGAATTTGCAAAGCATGTAAGAGTAATAGGGTTTGATATTAATGAAAAGAGAGTCAATGAGTATAGAAGTGGAATTGATGCTACAAATGAGGTGGGAGAAGCTATTAAGAAGACTACTGTAGATTTTACGGCGGATCCTTCAAGGTTAAAGGAAGCAAAATTTATTATTGTTGCAGTGCCAACACCAGTTAATAGTGATAATACACCTGATCTGAGACCGGTAGAAGGTGCATCAAGAACAGTCGGACAAAACCTGACTCCGGGAACGATTGTAGTGTTTGAGTCTACTGTATATCCGGGTGTAACAGAAGATATTTGTGTGCCTATCATTGAAAAAGAATCTGGTTTAAAATGTGGTGTGGATTGGAAAATTGGTTATTCTCCGGAAAGAATTAACCCGGGGGACAGAGTACACACATTAACATCTATTCGTAAAATAGTATCTGGCATGGATGAGGAATCTGCTCGCGAAATAAAAAAAGTATATGACATTGTAATCAAAGCAGGTACTTTTCCAGTATCGACGATTAAAACCGCAGAGGCCGTAAAAGTTGTTGAGAATAGTCAGCGAGATATTAACATTGCATTTGTGAACGAAGTTGCCATGATTTGTGATAAGATGGGAATTGATACAGATGAGGTAATTGCCGGTATGAATACAAAGTGGAATGCACTTGGATTTAAGCCGGGGTTAGTAGGGGGACATTGCATCGGTGTAGATCCGTACTATTTGACTAATGCAGCAGAAAAGTTGGGCTATCATAGTCAAATTATTTTAAATGGTCGTAAGGTAAATGACAGTATGGGTGCTTTTGTAGCTGATGCGGCAATTAAGCAGATGATTGAGGCAGGGATGGCTCCTAAAAAAGCAACGGTTCTTATATTAGGCATTACATTTAAGGAAAATTGTCCTGATACCAGAAACAGTAAAGTAGTCGATATTATTAACAGATTGAAAGAGTTTGAAATCGAACCAATAGTAACGGATTCGTGGGCCGACGCAGCAGTGGCAAAAAAGGAATATGGAGTAGAACTGGTACCGTTTACTAAAATACCTAAGGCAGATTGTGTTATTGTTGCGGTCGGACACACCGAATTTAGATCAATGTCAATGATGCAAATTAAAGAGTTATTTAAAGATGAATTAACTGATGAAGAGAAGGTGCTCATTGACGTAAAGAGTTTATATCGCAGAGATGAATTAGATGCATCGGGAATGAGATATTGGAGATTGTAAAGTGTGATATGTGATAGAGGTACCAATACAAACAAGTACCTCTATTGCATATTAAAAGATTATTTTATGATTTTTTTGCAAGTGCCAATTATCGCATGTTAAACGTAAGTACCCAAACGACTCTTTCCAAACTTAGTTGATTGTAAAGAGAATGTTCAATAAGTGGTAATCAAGCAAAATTAAAGTGGTTCTGTGCCATTGGAACACGGGCTCTTAATTAACCGGACTAGTGGCTTTGCCACACCGTAATATTCAGTACTCATAATAGACCGTGTATCGGTAGACTCTTTTGACTATTCAGTACAAGATACAATGATTGTCATTTATTTTTTCGTTATGTTTTATGAGTTAAAGATTCAAAGAAAAGTCTGAAAATTAATGATTTAAGGCTTGATATTAATTATGGAAGGAAATATTAATAATATGAATTATTTAGTCTGTGATAAAACAAGATATACCGGGAAGATGCCTAGATTTCAATATTACTACAGAAAATGTCAGCAAAGTACGGGAATGCTATTGCTAGTATATAGAGCATTGTTTTCTATATGTAAAAGGAAAAAACATATTGATTTATATTATAAAACTAATATCGGGGGGGGATTGTATATAGGACATCCATATTGCATTACAATTAATGAAAATGCTGTAATAGGAAAAAATGTGAATATTCACAAAGGAGTAACCATCGGACAAGAAAATCGTGGCGAAAGAAAAGGAACTCCAGTGATCGGAGATGAAGTATGGATTGGTATCAACTCTACGATTGTTGGTGCTATACATATTGGTAATGATGTATTGATTGCGCCAAACGCATTTGTTAACTGTGACATACCAGATCATTCAATTGTATTTGGCAATCCGTGTATTATCAAACCCAAGAATAATGCAACTGAAGGGTATATCAATAATAAGGTATAATTCACTAGGAAAGTATCAGATTCAGAGCAGTTAAGAAGAGCAGATTTCTTCACTGAGTAAATCTGCGCTGAATGTGATTCGTAAGTATTCAAACGGTTCTTTGGGGGATTTTAGTAGAAAAAGCAGGATCAACTCTGTACAATGAGATTGCGTAAGTACTCAAACATGGGTACCATAAAATAAAAGAAACCGCCATTTTACTGGCGATTCCTATAGATTTGCTCTTTGACAGTTAAATTAAATTTTTTTGGAACCCTTTTTCAGACTGCTGCATTTTTTCTGGGCTGCATTGGACCAGGGGAGAAGGTCAGCAAGGAAATCGCGGCTGGTATCATCCTGGTGTGCTGCCAGTTCGGTCAGCACATACTCCAGATATTCGTAGACCCGGAGACCATTTGCTTTTGCAGTCTCTACTAGGCTGTACATGATGGCACTGGCTTCTGCTCCGCGGATGGAATCCACGTTGACCTAGTTCTTACGCCCAAGGGTGAAGGGACGGATGGCACGTTCTGCGGTGTTGTTGTCCATGGGGATTTTCCCGTCAGTCAGGAAGAACTGGAGATATTCCTCCTGGTTCAGACTGTACTGGAGTGCCTTGCAGGTGCTGCCTCTGGCGGGAATTTTTCGAAGAGATTCTTTTACCCATGCGAAATAAGCGTCAACTTTTGGTGCGACCTCACGCTGACGGTAATCTTTCCGGTCTTTATCTTTGGTTTTATCGTAAAGCCCGTACAGGTGGAACAACTCGGAGATCAGCTTCACGCCCTGTGCGGCAACTGCCCCTTCGAGTTTTATAATATGCATCAAGGTATAAAAACAAAAAGATGTACTTTTTAGAGGCTTGTTTTTATCGCTAGGTGGGAGATACGAGAATTGTTAAAGAACGACGAAAAATCAATATATACTTGTATTTTCTGTGGACGAGTATACTTTAAAATGAGTGTTTATGGATTAAATCCAAAAACAATAAAGTACATTTTTTTAACAATAGGGGATATTGAAGAATGCAATTTAATTCTACAGACTTTATGTTCTTTTTTCCGATAGTAATAGCGGTTTATTTTGTTATACCAAAAAAATTAAGAGGCTGGTGGCTGCTTGTTGCAAGTTATTATTTTTATATGAGCTGGAATGCAAGCTATGCATTACTGATAGGAGCCTCAACTATAATAACTTATGCCAGTGGAATTATAATACATCATTTTTCCGAAGAAGATGTAAATAATAATCATAACAAAAAACGCATTGTTGTGATTGTTTGTATACTTATTAATTTAGCAATACTGGCTATATATAAGTATGGAAATTTTGTAATTGAGTCGGTTAATTCCATATTGAATTTACTGCATATTCGGGTAATTCAAAAAAAAATTTGATCTGCTGCTTCCTGTTGGTATATCTTTCTACACTTTCCAAGCATTGGGTTACATTATAGATGTGTATAGAGGGGATGTTGAGGTGGAGACAAACTTTCCGAGATATGCGTTGTTTGTTTCTTTTTTTCCGCAACTGGTAGCTGGCCCAATAGAAAGATCTAAAAATCTATTATCACAAATGAAAAGTATTGAAAAGATCAAGCTATGGAATGCTAGAAGGATTGCTTCTGGAGCAATCCTCATGGTATGGGGATTCTTCATGAAGATGGTTATTGCAGACCGAGTGGCATTATTAATTGATACAGTGTTCGATAACTATAGAATGTACGGAAGTACAGAACTGATTATAGCTGCAATAGGATTTACAATTCAGATTTATTGTGATTTTGGAAGTTATTCAAGTATTGCTATTGGTACTGCTAAAATAATGGGGTTTGAATTGATGGAAAACTTTAATACTCCTTATTTTGCAAGAAATATAAGAGATTTTTGGAGTAGATGGCATATATCACTTAGCAGTTGGTTTAAAGATTATCTATATATTCCTTTAGGAGGAAATAGACGCGGACAGCTTAGAAAAGCAGTAAATATTATGATTGTATTTCTTGTTAGTGGCTTGTGGCATGGCGCTAATTGGAGTTTTGTTGTTTGGGGCGGAATACATGGATTATATCAAGTTATAGCTGATTTATTAAAAACATCCAAGACAAAAATCCGTGAGAAGATGAATATAAAAACGGACTGTATAAGCTGGAAATTGTTGCAGACGGTTGTAACATTTGGACTTGTGGTTTTTGCATGGATATTCTTTAGAGCTGACACGATAACAGATGCATTAAGGTTTATAAAGAGAATAATAGTAAAACCTACTCCATGGCTCCTTTTTAATGGAGGAATTTATAAGCTGGGGTTAGATAGAGCGGAAATGAATATATTAGTATTTGCTTTGATAATTCTGCTACTTGTGGATTTGATCAAATATAATAAAAAGCAAACTATAGACGCATTTCTATTTGAGCAAAATACATGGTTTGAATGGCTAGTGATTATTGCCTTAATAGTAATGATTTTTATCTTTGGAGAATACGGCCCATCTTATGATCCACAACAGTTTATATATTTTCAATTTTGATTGGAGACTTATGCTTTGAAAAAATCAGTATTTAGAATAGTGGGTTTTATCGTATTACTCTCGGTAGTACTATGTAGAGTAAATAATATTTTTAGCTTCAAGTATTCAGATGGAATATCAACATTATCGCATTTTTATGATTTAGAAAAAAATAGCGTAGATGTTCTTGTTTTGGGATCAAGTCATTCATTTGTAAATTTTAATAATGGTACACTTTATGAAGAATATGGGATTGCATCATATGATTTGGGGGGGTCATTGCAACCAATGTGGAACTCATATTATGATTTGAAGGAAGCTTTAAAAACACAAACGCCAGAGTTAATTGTGTTAGAAGGATATGGCACAACATATGATTTTGAATATTCTGATGACAGCAGAGTAATTAAAAACACTTATGGCATGAAGTGGTCGCTAAACAAATTAGAAGATATAATGGTAAGCTCTGAGCCTGATAGAAAGTTGGAGTTTATTTTGGATTATTCACAATACCATAATAGATACTCGTCTCTAGAAAAGGGTGATTTTATGGATGATTATGGTAGTCAAAATATGAATTATAATTGGTATGGGGATGCATGGAAGGGACAAGTTTTGCTTAATTCTGCTAATTCGCAAGAGTTTATGGATGTGAGCAGTGTAGATTATGAAACAGAATTGTTGCCAAAAACAGAAAAATATTATAGGAAGACTATTGAGCTTGCACAAGAGAATAATATTCCTATTATAGTGGTGGTTGCACCATATGGGCTGAGTGAATATGAACAAAGCAAATATAATAAGGCCGAAGAAATTGCAGATGAGTATGGCGTAGACTTTTTAAATTGTAATCTATGCTTAGATGACATAGGTTTAAATTTAAATACAGACTATATGGATAACAGCCATATGACTGCAATAGGGACAAAAGTATTTTCAGAATATATCGGAGCTTATCTCAAAGAGAATTTTGAAATATCTGATAGAAGAGGTGATGAAAAATATAGTTCATGGCAGGATTACGCAGATTATGTAAACCGTTATATAGCTGATTCGGAAATTTTATCAACATACTCAGTTGATCAGTTACTATCTTTTCTAAATAGCTCAAACTATTGGGTGATGATCTCTGTAGATGGAAATTGTAATGCCAGTGATCCGTGTATTCAAGCATTTTTAAATAATATTGGAATTTATACGGATGTTAATGGAATATGGCTAAAACAAAATGGAAGTGTAATATGGGGAGAAGGAGTAGAAAGTAGGTCTCAATATATTAGAACGGAGTATAAAGATTTTTGCGTTAGACATAATTCTGAAACGGGTTCAAATGAGATAATTATTGATAATTCTCAAATAAAAAAAGTTGAGAATGGAATTAATATCGTTGTGTATGATCCGGATTTAAATATAATTATCGATGTTATCGGGATAAATATAGATGATGAGTACAGCTTTGTTAGATAGAAAGTATTTAAACGGTTCTTTTGAGAGTGTGAAACTTTGCTGATTTGAAATTTGCGCACCAGTAATTTGGGGTGCGGACAGAATCTTGAATCAAATCATTTTTTAATAGGTGAATATTACGGTGCTACAGAGCCGCTAGTTCGGTGTAGCGAGAACGTAAGAACCTATGGATCGTTTACGGCAGGAGAATTCCTTGTTTCAGCAACACTGTAGATGTAAGAGGCGGCGAAGTAACTGTTGTCCTTTTGTGAATAGTTTTCTACTCATGAAAATTCACCATTTCTAAGATTAGAATATTACATCTGGAAGGAGTGGACAAGAAAAAGGGTGCACATTGGAACGCTGATTAAGAACAGAGGATACATTTCGTGTAGGTGTCCATAAAACTGGTGCTACACAAATTCATGTGTCCACTGTTATGGGACAATATATTCAAAAATAGTCATGGAGTGCAAGGAGAGATGAAAAAAAGAGTATTAAATGCCAGGCTTAAATTATGGTATATGATTTGCTTTATGTTTTTTGGTTTGATAGATCAGAGAAGAGGGAGCGCGGTAGGAGAAATACAGATGATCTTTTCTAATCTGACGGGAATAGTGGTGGCGTTGTTATTATTGCCTTCGTTAGAACTGACTAAATTCAGAGAGAAAATATACATAATATGGCTGCCTATCTGCATAGTGCTTACGACGATTGCATGCTTGTTACAACCGTATTTTTGGGAATATAAGGGACAATGGAATACAGCAGTATTCAATATTGCTGTATGGAGCTTTTTGATTATTTACATGGTAAAGGAAAGAAAAAGCTTCGGTTTTGTTGCTAAAATTCGTAATCCATTTTTTGCAAGTCTCTTTTTGCTATTATTTTTAATGGTATTGTCTGTGCATGAAAAGCAGCATACTTTATGGTACTTTTTATTGTTTGGAAGTTTTTACCTGATAGGTATACCAGAAGACAGAAGGGATGACTTCAGAGAAGGATTGTTGAATGGAATCATTGCCTGGTTTTTTATTCAGCAAGTCATTGCATTTGGTTTTCGACCGTATGACTATGTAAGGTATCGAGGGTTATACTCTGGTGAGACACAAAATGGATTATTCTATATGATTGTTTTCTGCGCATTTATATTGAAATGGATTTATGCATTGCAGCAAAATAAAAAATGGTGGGTGCGTTTTTTCTATTTTCTTATGGCAGCGGGAAGCGTTAGCTTTTTGGTATATACAGGAAGCCGTTCAGGTTTAATGGCAGTACTTGTAGTGGCAATTGTATTGGTTACAAAATATGACATTGTATTAAAAAAAACATTTTATAAGTGGTTATTACATGGTGCAGCACTTGCATTATGCGTATGTATCATGTTACCGGTTGTATATGGCTGTATTCGTTATTTACCGACAATAATGCATCATCCGATCTGGTTTGAAGGAGAATATGTAGAGGGGAAGAGTGTATGTTCCTTTGATCCGTGGGATAGTCCCAAATATATCAGTTTTGATGAAGCATTAGATGACAGCATAGGACGCATCATAAAAGCATTTGGTATTAAGTACACTTCCTTTGCCCGGACATTTAACGATATTGGAGCTATAAAAGTGCAGGCAGCGGAATTGGGAGAACCGGGAAGCTCCCCGGATAATATTTTTATGTTGGATAATGTGGATCCGGAGTCGGGGGATCAGATGTGGGCCAGAAAAGTGATTTACGCTTATTATTGGCAGCACTTGAATCTGCAGGGGCATACGACAGAAAACCAGGGATTTTATACTATATATGGTAGATTTTATGGTCATGCACATAATATTTTTTTACAGATGGCTTGTGACTATGGAATTCCGGCAGGCATATTGTTTATAGGAATATATCTGTACAGTATTATTTGTGCACTCCGGACAAAGAATCAAGATGGATATATGAGTGCGGCCTTTTTGATTGCGATTTTGTGCTTTGGACTATTGGAAATGGTATTGACACCGGGACAAATTACGGTAGTGCTGATGTGGATAATGTTTTATTTTGTAGGAGATAGAAAAAGTCAGATATAGAAAGTGGAGCATTCCTATTAAGTAACAAATATAAGAAAGGAATTGATGGGCTGTCCATGATCATCGGGGACCGACGCCCTCTGAATCTTTTTGAAAGGGAACTTTTTCTATTTTGGAGCAGGCGGTCAAGCTGCATCAAGAGACTTCTATGGTTGGAAGATAGTTTTCTTTAGCTCTACAGTCGGCTGAAGGCAGGCATGTCCTCACGGAGTTGTCGAAGCATTTTGACGAAAAAGGAAATATAGCTCCGACAAAGCTGGGGCAGCTGATGCCCTAGGCAGAGGAGTCTCCCGCGGAATGCAGGAAAATCTGTTGCTCATAAAAGCAGCGTTAAATTTAACGGCCGGCGCAGAAGTTGACGTTTATATTAGATCGAAGAAATTAGTGAAAGGAGTTGATATAGTAATGAATGTTGTAGAAGCAATAAGCCTTTTAAAAAAGTATAACTTATATGAAGATGCTGAAGCGGAATGTAATCGATTAAAGATTACTAAGGCTCCGTATGATATGCAAGGATTTCATAATGTTTATTGTGATTTCTTATCTAAACAATCAGTAAAAATAAATAACCAGATCAGAGCATTACGTAATATAAAATGTCTTGAATGGGAAAACGTTGAGGATGACTCAAGGCCAGTGCATGCTGATTGCTCTTTTGCATATATCTCCTTAGAAAAAAATTATTGCAAGACGAAGTGTGTATATTATCGTGAGCAGATAGCACCTTTAGAACAGGAACTTGAGGAACTGGTACAAGCAGAAAAAGTGTTGAAAGAGGCGGCACAAAGAGATTTTTGTATGCGATAGGTATAAATTATTCATGGACTTTAAAAGGAATGGGAAGATTTAAAGTTCTTTTTGCGGGTGTGCAAGGAACTAGATATAAAGCCTTATGTGGTTATTATGTCTACAAATGGGTTGTATTATGACTATGTCGGGTACGATATCAAAAAAAGAACAGAATACTATGATACTATTGAACAGATTGTAAATGAAGCTGGTTACGATACTTTGAATCTTAAAGAGTGGGAATATGAGCCGTATTTCTACTGCGATGTAATGCACTTAGGCTGGAAGGGATGGACTTATGTTTCAGAAAATATCGTTGATCATTTCACAGAATGATTGGCTAAGATTTCTTTTGCAACTTTTTGGAGATATAGTAATTCTATTACTTATAATTTATGCGGCTTTGCTGGCTACGGGAGAGGAAATTAACTTTGTCTACGCAAACTTCTGAACTAAAATATTTTCACACCGTGCAATACTATGAGACGGATGCAATGGGTATCGCCCACCATTCCAACTATATTCGATGGGCAGAGGAAGCAAGATATTACTTTCTATATGCTATTGGGTATAATTGGAGTAAAATTGAACAAGAGAGCGGCATTATGATACCAGTGCTTTCCCAATCGGTCGAACATAAAAAAGCATTCTGCTTTGGTGATGTAGTCAAAATTTATACAAGAATCTTATACTTTAATGGCGTGAAGATCCATTTTGAATACAAATTCTATTCTGATTCAAAAGACGGAATATATGCACTGGCAGAAACAAGGCATGGATTTGTAGACAAGGAGCTTCATCCGATTATGTTGCAAAGTGTACTTAGAAGCGAGTATGATAATATTATAGGTTATATGAATGCCATAGAGTAAGAAGGTTCTATTCTGTGCAACAATTGCACTAACTCCGGCAGAATAAAATAATTCCGCCGGAGCTAGTTAATCTAAAACGGAACTCAAATTATTTGAGTTCCGTTTTAGATTACTATTTTTCTAAATCGATTGTCTTGAGTAATTCTTTGATCTGTTCTACGCTTAACCACTCGGTATTGTTACCTGAGCTATAGGAAAAACCCTCGGGAACCCTCTTGCCGGTGGGAACTGCACGTCTGGATTCACTCCATACCATCTGTGGATATACGATGAAATGCTTGTCATACTCGTAAGTATTCAGGGAATCTTCCACGGTTACCATAATCTCATGCAGTTTTTCTCCCTCGCGGATGCCTACTTCGGGCATTTCACATCCGGGCAGCATTGCCTGTGCCAGATCTGTGATCTTGAAAGAAGGAATCTTGGAGATAAAGGTTTCACCGCCCTTGGATTCTTCCAATGCCTTAATGACCAATTCTACGCCCTGCTGCAGGCTGATCCAGAAACGTGTCATGCGGTAATCGGTAATAGGAAGTTCAGTGCCCCCCTTTTTGATGATGTTGTGAAAGAACGGAATAACGGAACCGCGGCTTCCTGCTACATTACCGTAACGAACGATGGAGAAGCAGATATCTTTGCTTCCGGCATAGGCATTGGCAGCAATAAACAGCTTATCGGATACCAGCTTGGTACCGCCGTACAGATTAACAGGATTAACAGCCTTGTCTGTGGATAGAGCAACTACTTTTTTAACACCGGTATCCAAAGCAGCATCAATAACATTCTGAGCACCATGGATATTGGTCTTGATTGCTTCCGCAGGATTGTATTCGCAGGCAGGTACCTGCTTCAGAGCTGCAGCATGGATGACATAATCTACGCCTTCAAATGCTCTGGTCAGGCGCTCTTTGTCTCTGACATCACCGATGAAGAAACGAAGCTTGCCGGCATACTGCTTGAATTCATTCTGCATGATGAATTGCTTGAATTCATCACGGGAATAGATAATGATCTTCTTAGGATTGTAATTGTCCAGCACATATTTGGTAAAAGCCTTGCCAAAACTGCCGGTACCACCTGTAATCAAAATGGATTTATCATCTAATAACATAACGTCCTCACTTTCAAAACTAAAAATTCTTATACATCATAACATATTATGTGGAAAAACGCAATTATTACAAGCAAACGCCCATAGCAATTGTTTGATGGATGTGATATTATAGTGAAGAATTAATATAGTCCGAGATATAGAAGCATCAATTGTCAGATTGATAAATACAGGACTTGTGCGACCGCGCCGGAGAGTCAGATGCGAATCTTGTGCCGATCCTGTGCATGATAAGCGCAAATTTATAATTAAATTAGGATAAAATCGGTGGAGAAATGAGAAAAGTACAGGATATAATTTTAAAGTTAATTTCGGTAATGGGAATTTGTTTTTTTACAGCGTTAACGATTGGAGCAATAGGTACCGGCAGAAAGTTAGCTCCTTTCTCGGAAACGGTTTCGACAGTTAGTGACAACTGGATAAAAGCAGTTGGAATTGTGTTGGGATGCATAGTCATTATAGGAATCATCTGGAAATATAGTTCCCGGGTATACATTCGACATTTACGAATTGCAGCAGCGGTAATTGCAATTTTTTCTGCGGCTGGGATAATAACTATGGCATTAAATGCCGAGTATGTCCCTGTGGCAGATCAGGAATATGTATATGTTGTCTTGAAGAATCTTTTTACAGGAAATTACACAGAATTACAGGAGTATTGGTATTACAATGTATATCCGTATCAGCTTGGAGTAGGTGCTGTTTATTTGTTACCAGCACGAATTTTAGGAAATTATAGTGTTTGTACTTTACAATGTATTCAGGCGATTTGTGGTGGAGTAATAATTTTTATAGGGAATGAGATTGCATGGAGGCTGTTTCACAAAGAAAGGCTATGTATTTTTTATTTATTGTTTGCCATATGTTATGTCCCTCTGCACTTATATGAACTTTATATATATGGTGAAACGATTGGCGTGTGTTTTTTGCAGCTTGCTATTTTGTCCCTACTGGTACTGCAGGAGCATGAACAATGGATACTATGGAAAAAGGTTTTAGTATATATTGCAATGATCAGCAGTATGATTGTGTCCTATACAGCGAGAGAAGCATTAATTATTGTATGGATTGCTGTCCTGGGTATTCAATTTTTACGAGCTCTAAAAGGGAATCGTAAAAGTTTTATTATTAGCTTTTTCTGTGCGCTTTTGATGATACTTGGACAAAAAACAGTTATTCAATGTGTAGAACATCAGGCAGAAATTCAATTATCTGAAGGAGTTCCGGCAATATCTGTGGTTGCAATGGGATTTTAGGACGAGGATCCAAACCATACAGGGAGAGGAACATATAATGCATATGAAATACATCTCTTTTGGGAAAATAATTTTGATGTAGATAAGTGTAAGGAACTTTCTATTTTAAATATAAAGCAGTCCATTGTCAGATGGATGCGAGATCCTATAGGAGCATTAGAATTTTTTTGCGATAAAACAGCAGTTCAATGGTTGGAACCTACCTATGGATCTTTTTTATTTACATCGAATATGACGACTTCGTCGAAATAGATGAAGGCTTTTTACTCAGATAGAGGATATCAGATATTTTATGAAATTATGAATCAACTGCAAAATGTTATTTATATTGGAGTATTATTTTATTATATTTATCTGGCAAAGCATAAAAGACAGGAATGGGAATATTTTTTGGGATTGGTTCTGATAGGAGAGGTTTTATTCAGTCTGTTGTGGGAAGCTAAGAGCAGATACGTGTTTCCCTATATAGTGATTGCGCTGCCGGCTGCGGCCATGGGGTATTGGTATTTATGTAATTGTATAGGTAAATATCTCAAACCTCGCACTTGAATAAGTGCCTATGCACCGTAAAAATTCAATAATAACTGGCATAAATATAGCATGAAACTAGAAATTACCCGGGAGCAATATGTTAGGATCATAGAAAAGATAATACAGGATTTCCTGAAGGAACTCAAAAAAAGTCTAATAAATTTGAGTTCTTTAAAGGAACTCAAATAGGAACTCAAAAGGAACTCAAATTTTTGAGTTCTTTTTTGAGTTGTTATTTTCATAAAACATTTGGATACCTTGAAATCAGTTATCTGAAATGTTATATTGAATCATAACAAACGCTTAAAAAATAAAGAGAAAAGTTATTATTATCCGGTAGGATGGGAGACATGCAGACCATGACAGAACAGAAAAAAAGGTATACGATCCTGGGCATATTTGTGGCAATGTTCCTTTTTGGAGCTTTTTTCCTGCGGGAGACAGGTGTTTATTTTGATGAAAATCAGGAAGAAAGAATTCTGTATATGAATATCTTGCAGTATGGTGAGACCTTACGGATCCCGAAGCTCACGAACTGGTTTCAATGGAAGGAAGAATATCATCCGATCTGCGTAGAAGCGGACAAGGATCATGGCAGTGCTCCGTATTATCTGTGTGGATTGCTGTTAATGAAGCTGGATCAGCATCCGGAAGCGGCCAGGCTGCAGAGTGATGTATGGCATGCGTATACGTATGCACTGTTTTTCCTGGGTGTGATTTATATGTATCGGTTGTTGTGGGAGCTGTTCCGGGACAGAAGGACAGCACTGTTGGGAACACTTATGCTGTTTCTGACACCGAGGATATTTGCGGATGGATTATACAACAATAAAGATTCCGTATTGATGTCCCTGATCATTGTGATGTTATTTTACGGAATCCGCTTTTTGGAGCGTAAGGATTTCAAAAATGCATGTCTGCTGGGAATCTGCGCCGGATTCTGTGGGAATCTGAAGATCAGCGGGATCTATGTTTTTGCAATGATTGGCGGGTTTTATCTGCTGATCCTGACGAAAGAGAAAAAGTGGAGCGGGAAAACTTTTTTCGTGGGACTTACGGCAACAGTTGTCGGTTTCGTGAGTTATTTGGCATTGACTCCGGCTATCTGGGGGCAGGGATTTCATTTGTGGGAATTCCTGCTGTGGAACCTTTCAAACAGTACGAACTTTTCCAGAATGGACGGTAAGGTATTGTTTGACGGAACATGGTATGTGCATTCCACGAATCCTCTGCCATGGTATTATCTGCCGAAACTGATCGCCCTGACGATTCCGGTCTATCTTAGTGTTCTGCTGTGGAGCAGTATCGGCATCTGGATCTATAAAGGAAGAAAGCATCAATGGGATTTCGCGGATCGTAGCTATCCGCTGTTCGCACTGACCTCCGGGATTCCGGTGCTGGCCGCAATGCTGTGCGATCCGAATCTGTACAACGGGTGGCGGCATATGTATTTTATCTATGGACCGATGATCGTGATGATGGCTTATGCAGTGAGATATCTGTTGCAGCAACCGGCAATCCGTGCGAGAAGGATTGCAACTGCTATGCTGGTGGTGCTCATAGGATGTAACGGAGTGGGAATTGCACTGACGGGGCAGAGCTCCAGCGCTTATACGAATATTTTGGCAGGTGGTGATGCCTGTGGACGGTACGAGATGGATTATTATGGTGTGACGGCGAAGAAGATTCTCAAAAGCCTTGTGGACCGGTATGGTGAGATTTGGATCAGATCGGACGGCTGTGGGGCCACGATCGTGAATTATTATGTGTTGCCGGCAGAATACCGGGAGAAGATCCGGCTGGTATCTTCACAGGAGGAGATACAGGCTGCCATGGACCAGGGGAAACTGGTACTCGGATGTGTGAATCCGAGTTATGATATCCTGCCGGAGGGAGAGGATGTCGTGTGGCTGGAAGATTGGAAGGCCTGGGGCAATACCTATATGAAGATTCGCAAATATTAAATAATGTGGTATGATGAGATAGTAAAGAGCAGAGAGGACAAGCTATGAATATTATACTTTTGTCAGGTGGCTCCGGGCAGCGTCTGTGGCCTTTGTCCAATGAGATAAGATCCAAACAGTTTATTAAGATATTTCATACAGCAGACGGCGGTCTGGAATCCATGGTGCAGCGGGTATGCCGTCAGATACGGGAAGTAGACCCGGAGGCACAGGTGACGATCGCCACTTCCAAGTCCCAGGTGTCAGCTATTTACAGTCAGCTGGGGCAGGATGTAGGGGTCAGCGTGGAACCCTGCAGACGGGACACCTTCCCGGCGATCGTACTGTCCGTAGCTTATTTGAAGGATGTGCTGGGGGTAGCGGAAGACGAACCGATCGTGATCTGCCCGGTGGATCCTTATGTGGAGACGGCTTATTTTCAGGCGCTGCAGGCATTGTGCGATCGCGCGGGAGAGTCTGAGGCGAATCTTGTGCTTATGGGGATCGAACCCACGTATCCCAGTGAAAAATACGGTTATATCATACCGGAGACGGCGGACGATCTGAGCCGTGTAACGATGTTTCGGGAGAAACCGACGAAAGAAGCCGCAGAGGAATATATTGCAAAGGGTGCTCTGTGGAACGGCGGTGTGTTTGCTTTCCGGTTAGGCTATGTGCTGAAACGCGCTCATGAACTCATAGATTTTACGGATTATGAAGACTTATTTCAGAAGTATGATACGTTGCAGAAGATCAGCTTTGACTATGCCGTGGTGGAAAAAGAGCCTGCCATAGAAGTGATGCGTTTCGCAGGGACCTGGAAGGACCTGGGTACCTGGAATACGCTGACGGAGGCCATGGACAGTCAGTGTGTTGGACAGGGGGTTCTGAACGATACCTGTGAAAATGTGCATGTGGTGAATGAACTGAATGTACCGATTCTGTGCATGGGATTGAAAAATATGGTCGTGGCGGCCAGTCCGGAGGGAATCCTGGTATCGGATAAGGAGCAGTCGAGCTATATCAAACCCTACGTGAATCAATTTGTTCAGCGGGTAATGTTCGCCGAAAAATCATGGGGGAGCTTCCGCGTTCTGGATGTGAAGGATCACAGCATGACGATCAAGGTGACATTGAATCCGGGACATGGGATGAATTATCACAGTCATGATTTCCGCGATGAAGTATGGACGGTCATTGCCGGAGAAGGCCGGGCAATTTTGGACGGTGTGGAGCGGCCAGTGAAGCCGGGCGATGTCCTGACTATGCAAGCAGGCTGTAAGCATACGATCCTTGCGGATACGGAACTGCAGGTGATCGAAGTGCAGATCGGTGCAGAGATCAGCGTGGATGATAAGCACAAGTATGAATACCGGAAGGATTAAATATTACGATGACTATGACTGCGAAGAAGAAAAAAATACTGTTCTGGTCCGTGTTGATGCTGGCGATCATTCTGCGGTGTATCCGGTTTGGCTCAGTGCCGGATGGGATCAACCAGGATGAAGCTATGGGAGCCATGGATGCATGGGCACTATCAAAATACGGTACCGACCGCTACGGCACGTTTCTGCCGGTTCATTTTGAGGCCTGGAAATACAGTCAGATGAGTGTTCTGCTATCCTATTGTATGGTCCCGTTTATCAAGGTGTTTGGTTTTAGCACAGTGACGGTGAGGCTGCCGATGCTGTTGGTATCCTGTGGGGCGGTTGCACTGGTATATTTAGTGTCGGAAAAGCTGTTTGATGAGAGGATTGCGCTAGTAGCGATGGCGCTGACGGCGGTGAATCCCTGGCAGTTCATGCAGAGCCGCTGGTCGTTGGACTGCAACCTGTTCCCACATGTATTCTTATTGGCATTTTATCTGCTGTTGCTGGGACTGGAGAAAAGACGGTATTTGTATTTATCCATGATCTTTTTCGGCCTGACATTTTATTGTTATGGAATAGCGGCGTATTCTGTCACGGCATTTTTGTTTGTATTTTTTCTATGGTGCCTGTGGAAAAAACAGCTGAAATTCCGGGAGGGACTGCTGTGTGCGGTAATATTTACGCTGGTGGCTTTGCCGGAGGTGATCGTGCTGGCGATCAATGCGTTGCATTATGGTAAAAGCATTGAAATGCCTTTTTTCACCATGCAATTTTTCCCGGATAGTATCAGAAGTGCAGACATACTGTTTTTGAATTATTCCTTTGCACAGCTGGGCAGGAATGCCTGGGCATTATTCAGCAGGGTGTTCCTGCAGCTGCCGGACATTTTCTTTAATTCGATCGGGGCATTCGGACCTATGTATCATGTATCGATTCCCTTCGTATTGGCAGGGATCCTAATATTCACGAAGCGCCTGTTTTGGGAAAAGGATACGAAGGAACAGACGAAGATGCTGGCATTATGGGGGTTCCTGATCACCGGTATCTGGGTGGGACTGATCACTTATGAGGTGAACATCAACCGGGTCAACATCATCTTCTATCCTTTACTCCTGCTATGCGCCTATGGCATCGATCTGGCAGCGGCAAGATGGAAAAAGCTCCTGCCGGTGATCGTGGCGGCCTATGGCGTCAGCAGTGTCTTATTCTTCACGGTATATTTTACAAGCTATGCCGAAGAGAGCGGATACTATTATAATAAGGACTTCCTGAATGCGGTGACGGAAGCGGACGGCATGGAGGAGTACGACAGACTGTATATTACGGGGAATCTCGGATGGCAGTTCAATCAGTCTGCGGCAGAGATCCTGACCCAGTATGCCTGCAGGACAGATGCACTGTATTATCAGGGGAAGATCGACAGTCCGGATGGGCGTAAGTCTCTTCCGTATGCGGAACGCTATCATTATGTCTATCCGGAGAAGTTGGGCAATGAGCTGGCTGAGATCGCAGGAGATGGGTTGTTGATGCTCCACAGACAGGATCTGGAGTATCTTGATCTTCCTTATCATGTGGTCGACACGGTGGGAGAGTATCTCCTGCTCACGATAGACAAGGCAGTCCTCTGAATGGGACGGGAGTATTCAGTTAACGAGAATGATCCAGTGCTGTAATCAGGGCGGTTCCGAAGAGGAATCGTCCTTCTTCGTTAAGGTGTACGGCATCTGCCAGATAGTCGGCAGCGTTATCCGATGTGACGCCTAACCGGTGGTAGGTATCGTAGAAGGGAACGCCCATTTGGTCTGCCACATCAGCGGCGCCCTGCACATAAGCTGTCAGCGTACTGCCTGCCTCGCCGTGAAGCTCTGTACCGTTTTCAAAAAGGGTAATATAATTCGGAGCTGCTAACAGGATAAGCGCATCGGGATAGGCTTCCTGTAAGCTGCGGATTCCTGTTCGGAGTGCGCCGCAGTAGGTCACTGTGTCGTAAGGATCTTCCGGATCATCCACGGCATAGCCGGAAAAGTAATCATTCAGCCCATAATTGATCACAAAGCATAATCTGCGCCCCCGGTGATCGTCATTCAGATAAGCTTCCAGGGAGGTACGATAGACAGTGTCTTCCCTCAGAACAGTGGGATCCTGTTTCAGAAAGGTATCGACAGCGATGACAAAGCTCATGGCAGCTGCAGGATCGTCGGTAGCAGGATCCTTGGAGGCAGTAGCTCCGCCCTGGGCACAGTTGTACACATGTGCGCCCGAAAAACCATTGACGACACCGGGGATGGAAAAACTTCCGGTGTAGTTGCCGATGACGCTGTCACCGAAAAAGACAACAGACAGATCGGACAGATCGGGATATACCGTAGGAGCTTCTTTTTCTTCCGCTACCATATCATTTAGCATGGATTCCAGGGTATCCGCATTTCCCGGTGTAATGACCATGGCTCCGTCACAGAAAGTGAACATGATCAGTTTCTGTGCTACCGTATCATTATAATGCAAGTCATCCAGATAGTTCCCCGGATTGTTGATCAGCCAATGGGTTGCTCCCGGAAAGTACATGGTAACATTGGAATACCCGTTGAGAGTGGAGACGAGGGACTTACAGGTCGTCATCCACAGCGTTCTGGTCTCATCGGTCTGAGCAAGCCAGTATTGCATGGAAGGTGCGGGATACAGAATCTCGAAGCTGACCTCGGGATGTGCTTCCACATAGGGCAGCAGGTATTGGTTCAAATCCCTGTTCCAGTGGCGCAGCTGCTTATTGCTGTGCTCCCAGAGGACCAGCGGATCCAGACCCAGATAGATATTGGTGATCCCGTTGCTGGCCGAAAATGCTGTGTCTAAATAGTCTGCAACATCATGCAGACTCTTGGCAGTATTTTCGCATTTGATGATCGTAAGGCCACGGAATGTGGAGAAATCTTCTTCGTGAAATACTTCAGGACTGTACATGGACAGAAAAATACCCTCATAAGATTCTGATCGCATCCGTTGCAGATCAGAGTAATAGCTGTCTGAATGATGGGAAGAAACAGAACGGATAATGATAAATATGATCAGGCAGATGATGAGCAGTAAGGTAACGGCGATCATCCGGAATGCCGACTTTTTATTATGCATGGCAGACTCCTTTGGGGCAATAGGTATGAAAGACAACGCTCATTATATCATTTTCCCCGGGAACAGACAACAGATAGTGCAAAGTTTTCCGGTGTTATGCCGCAACACGGAATGTTGTCTTTCCGTAGGAGTTATGATAGAATGTAACTATTCAGTGCCAAGGTGATTCTGCCAATGAGGTCCTGAATGGTTACAGCAATACAAACTGTTTGGAAATGAGGAAAATAATAATGGAAAATAAAGAAGAACTGGCTATTTTTGGAGGAAAACCTGTACGAGAGAATAAAATTTTCTACGGACGGCAATATATTGACCAGGCAGATGTGGATGCGGTGGCAGCAGTCATGACCAGCGACTACATTACCTGCGGACCTAAGGTGAAGGAGCTGGAGCAGCATCTGTGTGAACTGACCCATGCAAAATACGCCGTTGTGGTATGTAACGGTACCGCTGCACTGCATCTGGCGGCGCTGGCAGCAGGCTTTGGTGAGGGAGATGAGGTTATCGTAAGCTCGATCACTTTTGCTGCATCCTCCAACTGTGTATTATATGCGGGTGCGAAGCCTGTTTTCGCAGATATTGATCCGGAGACCTACAATATCGATCCGGCGTCCATCCGCAAGCTGATCACACCCAGGACGAAAGCGATCGTTGCGGTAGATTTCACCGGTCAGGCAGTGGAGCTGGATGAGATCCGGGAGATCTGTAAGGAGCACGATCTGCTCCTGATCGAGGATGCCGCGCATGCCATCGGCACGAAATATAAGGGCCAGCCTGTGGGAAGCCTGGCAGATATGACCTGCTTCAGCTTCCATCCGGTCAAGACGGTGACCGGCGGAGAAGGCGGCGCCATAACGACTAATGATGAGAAGCTGTATCGTCATCTGATGCGGCTGCGTACCCACGGCATTACGAGGGACCCGGAAGAAATGGTACATCCCACCGATGCGCTGTGGTACAACGAGCAGGTAGAGCTGGGCTTCAATTATCGTATGACGGATTTCCAGGCGGCACTGCTATTGAGCCAGCTGAAGAAGCTCCCTGCATTTGAACAGCGTAGAAAAGAAATCCATAAGCGTTATAATGAAGCGTTCGGCAAAATGCCGGAACTGATCCTGCAGAAGGAGATCCCTGAGTCTGACACGACCTGGCATTTGTATGTGCTGCATCTGAATCTGGAGAACCTGAACTGCGACAGAAGGCAGTTTTTCGATGCTCTGTATGCGGAGAATACCTGCCCTCAGGTGCATTACCTGCCGGTCTACTGGCATTCCTATTATGAGAAGCTTGGATATCAGAAGGGACTGTGCCCCAATGCGGAGAAGTATTACAACGAGGTGATGAGTATTCCTCTGTATTACGGATTGACGGATGACGATGTGGAAGATGTGATCCATGCAGTGAAAAAGGTGGTAGCTTATTACACGAAGCTGAAATAAGATCCGGCAATGGGTGGAGCCGTGCCGGATTATGGGAAATGCCCGTAGCTGTGCCGGATCATGGGAAATAGCGGAATGAATCAGAAAGTGGCAGGGAACGGTATTTTGAAAGAAAATAAGAAAAATTGGATAGAAATTTCGGTGTTTGCTGCACTGGTAGCCATCGCATCGGCAGTTACGTTCTGGCTGTTTTACCGGCAGTGTGTGGAAAGCATGCTGGGAACGGGACTGTATCATTCTGATATGAAGGCATATATTCTGGAGATGCAGGGACTGGACAGCGGTTACAGCTTCCCTTACCCGGTTTTGTTCAAGCTGGCGGCGACGATCCATCTGGTGACCGCCTCCTTTACCGGCGGAGCGGAGTTGGCCATGGCACTGGCCACGATGCTGTTAAACAGCGGAGCAATGATCGCTCTGAAGGTGATGCTGGACAAGCATGTGGGAGCAAATCTGCAGGAAGCTATGCCCGGAAAACCTTGGCTTCCGGGGATCCTCACTGGAACGGCAGCGGTATCTCTGTTTTTTGTGTCGATGGTATATCCGCCGACAGGGATTTATCTCCCCGGTATCAAATACAAATATCTCGGGGTATTTACACCGAATCCATTCCACAATGCCACCTATATGGCGGCACGGCCGTTCGCAATTCTTGCATTTTTTAAGTATGGTGAATTGCTGCCGGTGTATGAGCAGCCAAATGCGGTCAGAGAGCATAAGAGAGATTATATTCTGTTTGCAATATATCTGCTGCTGGCGACCATGACGAAACCCAGTTTTACCATAGTGCTGGTCGGAGCTGCGGGGATTTTGATGCTGTGGAGAATGTTCCGTGGCAGATTCCGAAATTTTGTCCCCACGGTGTGGCTGGGAGTATGTTTTATTCCGACTTTTATGGATCTGCTCTACCAGTTCCGGGGAGTGTTCGTACCGCAGGAGGGACAGGAAGGCGGCATCGGATTTACTTTTGGCCATGTATGGGCGCAGTATTGTGGCAATCTGCCCCTGGCTATCGGACTGGCCATCGGATTCCCGATCCTGGTACTTCTGCTGAACTACAAGGAACTGCACAAGGACAGCATCTACCGTTTCTCCTGGCAGGTGTATGTGATGAGCTTCCTCATGGCATTCTTCCTGTATGAAAAAGGATTCCGGGAGGTGGATTTCAATTTCTCCTGGAGCTACATGTACGGAATCTTCTTCGCATTTGTGGGAGCATTGCTGGTACTGCTCCGCGCGACAGCGAATGTCGACACCCGGAAGAGAAGGATTGTTGTGGCAGTACAGTGGATGGCTTACCTGTGGCACCTCGTATGCGGAGTGTATTATTTTTGGGGATTTTTACAGGGAGCGATGTATTATTGATGTGAGTTGAGGGTTAGTTGAATACCGCCCGGATGACTTTGTTGTCTTCCCGGGTGGTATTTTTGTTTTGTTCTCGGTATCCTTCTTCCGCCTCAGCGTGGGCACAGGAGACAGGAGCAAGCTTCTCGGTATCCTTAAACCAAGGTGAGGGGTACTACATACAAGATTTTATGATTGCGCCCCGCGTATCGAAGCCGAGCGGGGCTTAATTAATAACAAATGAAGATTACGCCCCGCGTATCGAAGCCGAGCGGGGCTTAATTAACAACAAATGAAGATTGCACCCCGCGTATCGAAGCCGAGCGGGGTCAAAGTTTGTGGGTATGATAAGCTTGTCTTGTTGCAGATCCCCACGCTATGGAATAACAAGGGGACTTGGCCTGCCGTGGGAGTTTTGCGTTTTGGGTCTATACAGAAAAAATGAGTTGAGAGATACTAAATTTGCTACAAATAACGCATAAAAAGATGAATATGGGTCTATAGGAAAAAAACCGGCGCTGAGGTACTCATTTTGAAGAAATTAAGTATCTGGCAGGCGAATTTTTCGCTATAGGCCCATAGTGTTTAGTTTTTGTTTTTTACCAGTCCCCCAAAGTACCTACAGAGAAATTTATCTTCTATAGACCCAAGAAGCTTTTCAAGAAATCAGTAGCCCACAGCTACGGTTCTTAACACCAATGCGGGCTACGGGGATTCAATAGCATTTCTTAACTAACTCTCAAGTTAGTAAGTTAAGTATAATACTGCATGGAAAATGTTAATGAAATCTCGACCGTACCCCATCCCGTATCCGGCAGATCCCGGTATAGACTCCGGCCCCGCAGTAGGGCATCAGCAACAGGCTGTAAGAGAAGATATACCGCGAATTGGCTTCCCAGAAGATGTGGAACAGAAAACCTCCCAGTACGGCAATGAGGCCGACGTAGATGTAGAGTCGGTCCGCGCCATGCCGGTCCGCACCGAGCTGATCCGCACCGAGCTGATCCGCCATGTGGTCCGCAGTGCACCCTGCGGTATGCCCCGCCGTTTGGTCAGCCATGTGCCCGACAACTTTGGATTTCCGACGCTTCTTAAGACTGTCGATACAGAACACCAACACGCCCAGATATAGAACATTCTGCCATGCATTGCACCATTCGATATATCCCCCGCTGAGAGAACCTTCATAGACTTCCTTGAAAAATGCACTCCGCCCTCCATAGGTAGCCAGGGTAGCCTGTCTACTGGCATAGGTGCCGTCCGCCCACTGGGATAAATGTTTGTGAAGATAGAAGTCCGCTGTGTAGCCGGGATGTTCCCGGAAATAGGCCAGGCGCTCGTCGATCGCCAGACGGCTGATCTCGTTGGCGAGTGCAGTATCCATACCGGCGGTATCGTAAGTATCGATATTGAAGCCGTTATACCAGCCGCAGCCGCGGGAAGCTTCCTGCATTCCCATGGCGAGATAGGACATGGCGGTGACTCCGGAGCTTAACGTGTTCCCCGCCTTTTTCTCATAACATTTCTGTACCAGCGGCAGAATCCCCACAGAAGTAACAGCAAGACAGACCGCCATGATGAGCAGTCCCAGACGCATCTTACCGTTCCGCCCTGGACGCAATGCCTCGAACAACAGCACCAGCAACACTGCGATCACAGGGATCAGGGAATTCTTGCGCAGCATCACAGACAGTGTGAGGAACAGGATACTGCCGAAGCCTGTGAAAAGTATCTGACGGAGCATGCGGGGGACGTAATCGTAGGCGGTGACTGAGGGCGCATCATTTCGGGAGACGTTGTCCCGATAGGAGCCGCCCGGAGAGATGCTCCCCAGCAACCGCAACAGCAGATAGCATCCCACCGACAATGCAGCGAAGGAAGGAATCTCGCCGTAGACGAAGGAGCTGTACATGATCATGGGCAGGTTACAGCATACCAAGACGAGATAACAGCAAGAGATCTTCTTGTAATTCTCCGGCCACAGATATTGCAGCGACAGATATTGGAACCAGATCGCCCCACACAACAGACAGACATAGACCAGCTTGATAAAGTGCCAGGCCGGTACGGACAGGCCGGTGAGATTCCAGATCCGGAGCAACAGCTCCAAAAAAGCCATCAGCCCGATCTGCTGTGGATAATAAGACAGATAAGAAACGGTGGGGTGGATAATATCAGTATTTCCCAGGATCCACTCCGCAGCCGCATTGTATACAGACAGAGCATCCGCTGCGGGAACCGTGCGTCCGAAGAGGATCAGCAGGATACCAAGCCCAAATACAAAGGTCAAAGTAAAAACGAGCAGTCCGCGACGGAATTTCTCTCCTATTTTTTCATACAGATACAGACATCCGCAAAACAGTAATCCGAAGCCTGCCAGCTCCAACAGATTCCACAGGGGATTGTCCGGACGCAGCAGAACCTGCTGGGTCTCCATATTGTCGGCATAACAGGTTGTGAGAAAGCTGCCGGCGAACAGCAGCATGGAAAGCAACAGTGTCAGAAGCATGACAATGTTAAGCCCCAGGCGGTAAATGATATTGCAACAAGATCTGTTCTGAGATCCACTCATGGAAACAATTCCTCCGTAACCACAACAATAAATTTCAATTATGCAAGCATATTGGCTCACTTGCGCTCATTGCATTATAAGCTCACGAATTCGTGCTATCGCACTTTACATCCTGCTTCGCAGGATATTCGTTCGCTAATGAGCCCAGAAAAACAAATGTCTGCTTCGCAGCCACTTGTTCTTCCTTGAGGCTCATTATATCATAGCTTTTGTCCGCCCCCAAGAAAAATACGCGGGAAAAAGCAAAAATAGTGGCTGTAATGGAACAAGCGTGGTACAATAAACTTTGTATAAGCACTTTTAACACGCAGAGATAAGAGGAATGGAAAATGGATAAAATTGCAGTATTGATCCCCTGCTACAATGAAGAGAAGACGATCGCCAAGGTGGTATCCGATGTGAAAAAGTTCCTGCCGGAGGCGGTGACTTATGTATATGACAATAATTCCACCGACCGTACCGTGGAACTGGCAACGGAAGCGGGAGCGATCATACGTCATGAATATGCCCAGGGAAAGGGAAACGTGATCCGCAGAATGTTTCGTGAGATCGATGCGGAATGCTATCTTATGATCGACGGAGACGACACGTATCCTTTGGATTGTGCCCGGGAGATGGTGGCAAAGGTTTTGGAGCATCAGGCGGATATGGTGGTGGGAGACCGCCTGTCGTCTACTTATTTTACGGAAAATAAGCGGCCGTTTCATAATTTCGGCAACAGTCTGATGCGTGCGGGGATCAACGGCCTGTTTCATTCCGATATCAAGGACATCATGACCGGTTATCGCGCGTTCAGTTATGAATTCGTGAAGACATTCCCGGTATTCTCCAAAGGATTTGAGATCGAGACGGAGATGACGATCCATGCGGTGAACTATAACATGCAGGTAGAGAATGTGGTGGTGGAATATCGTGACCGTCCCCAGGGCAGCGAGTCCAAGCTGAATACTTACAGCGACGGTTTCCGCGTGATCCGCAAGATGCTGCAGCTGTATAAAAACTATAAACCCATGCATTTCTTCGGCATGCTGGCATTTTTGCTGGCAGCGGTGTCGGTGATATTGTTTGTTCCGGTATTTTTGGAGTATCTGAATACGGGACTGGTGCCGAGATTCCCGACGCTGATCGCCTGCGGATTCATTCTGCTGGCGGGGATCCAGTCGTTTTTCTCCGGTATGATGCTGGAAGTTATGGCGGCCAAGGACCGGAAGGATTTCGAGTATCGTCTGAACCGTGTGCATGGGGAACATCAGGAACGTAAAGGATTATAATATGCAGGAGAAGAGAATACTTCCCAGACGCAGAGGCGGTGTGCTGCTTTGCGTTCTGGGATGTCTGTTTGTATTTTTCGTAAAAACAGAAAAAGATCTGGCGGCTGCGGGCAATATCCTGTGGACGGCCGGATATGTGGGAAGTACTCTGCTGTGGACCGTGCTTTTGGGATGCCTACTGGGTGTGATCGGAACGTTTGTGGTCTATCGTGTGGCAGAGAGGCCGTCACCTGAGGGTGCCGGTAAAGACAATACCGGTAAAGGCGATGCCGTGTTCTGCAGATCTGCCGTGTGGATACAGAACCGCTCCGGGACACAGGTGTTTTTCGGAAGCCTGTTATTGTTATGTCTTGCATGGCTTCCGATATATCTGGCATATTACCCGGGAATCTGTGCGTATGATGCACCGGTACAGACCGGACAGATCGTGGAGCATTATTATTTTGATCATCATCCGATCGTGCACACGTTGCTTTTACAGGGGATGCTGTGGCTGGGAACGCAGCTGTCCGGGAGTATGAATGCCGGAATGGCACTGTACACTGCGCTGCAGATGCTGCTGCTGGCGGGCAGCATGTCCTACGGTGTGCTGGTATTGCACAGACGGCAGGTGGCGGCAGGCTGGCAGATCGTGATGCTGCTGCTTGGAATGTTTTTCCCGTTCCACTGGTATATGAGTGTCAGCATGACAAAAGATACGGTATTCAGTGCTTTTTTACTGCTGCAGCTGATCAGTCTGACGGATCTGTTGCTGGAGGACCGCAGGGAATGGCGTCCCGGAGTCCGGGATCTGCTGTTTTTTATCGGAACAGTGGGAATGATACTGTTTCGCAATAACGGAAAATATGCTATGATTGTACTATTAGCATTTCTTTTTCTGGCAGTATGCTTTGGAAAAAGAGCGAGGAAGCTCTGGGGGAGACTGTTTACGGTAAGTGTGGCAGCTTTCTGTATAGGGCTTTTTGTGCTGTCCGCAGTGTTCTCCGCAACGCACGCGGAACAGGGAGACAGGAGAGAGATGCTGAGTATGCCGATCCAGCAGATGGCCCGCTGCATGATCTACCACGGAGGAGTGGGAGTACTCCCTGAGGATGACGGTACCATGTCGGAGCAGGATCGGGCACTGGTGAATGATTTTATATTGGATGAGGCTTACAGGGATTATGATCCCGGCATCGCGGATCCGGTAAAGCGACATACCAACACGTATGTGGTGCGTTATCGCTCGGGAGATTTCCTGCGGACCTATTTTCATCTGCTGAAAGCTTATCCCGGAGATATGATCAATGCCGCACTGGCAGTGGATGCAGGATTTTTATCTCCCTTTGATGTCACCCATGCGGCGGTGAATGAAGTGCAGGGGAGAGAGGGCCTCGGATATATACAGACACGATGGGAAGAAGATACCCTGAACAACAGAGGGATCTACAAAGACAGCAAATGGCCGGGACTGTATGACCGCCTGGAGACATGGGCGGACGGGAACGGTTATCTGGAGCTTCCGGTACTGAAATATTTGTTCGTGCCGGGCAGTTATCTGTGGCTGTATCTGGCGCTGGCGGCGATACTTGTGATCGTGGACAGAAAGCGATACTGTCTGCCACTGGCGGTGATCGCCGGATATTATGGGACGATGCTGTTAGGCCCCACGGTGCAGATGCGATATGTCTATCCGGTGATGCTGGCACTGCCGTATCTGGTGGCGCTGATGTGCGGAACTGGGCGGAAGACGGAAAATGAGAAAACAGAGACAGAGATAAATCAGAGACAGAGATAGGATAGCAGAATGGACAAACTGATCATAGGAGCAGGGCTGTATGGATTGTATGCGGCGCTGTATTGTGCAAAAAGAGGGCAACAGGTAGAGGTGCTGGAGATGGAAGAGGCTCCTTTTACCAGAGCCACATATATCAATCAGGCCCGGGTACACATGGGATATCACTACCCGAGGTCTCTATCTACGGCCATGAAATCCGCCGGATATTTCAAGCGTTTTACAGAGGACTATTCCTTCTGTCTTCATACCGCGTTTCAACAGATTTATGCCACTTCCGCTCATTTTTCCTGGACGGATGCGGCGGAATTTTTGAAGTTCTGCCGGGATGGCGGGATTCCCTGTAAGGCGCTTCCTGTGGAAGAATATTTCCAGCCGGGGCTGTGCGACGGAGCTTTTCTCACCGAGGAGTATACCTACGATGCCCATATCCTGCGGGATCATCTGATGGAGGAGATCGCGAAATATCCGGGAGTGAAGCTGCACTTCGGGCGGCAGATCACAGAGATCGTAAAACAATCGGACTGCTATGAGATCACCGCATTGCATGAGGGCCATAGAGAGGTATACCGGGCACCGTTTGTGCTGAATGCCACTTACGCTTCCGTGAATCAGGTGCTGGAAAAGGTAAAGGGAGTCACGGCAGAACCCTTCGGACTGAAGTATGAATTATGCGAGATCATCCTGTGCAAGTCGGGGGACAAGCTCAGGGACATTGGATTTACGGTAATGGATGGACCGTTTTTCTCCATTATGCCTTTCGGCAGGACGGGATATCATTCCCTGACTTCGGTGACTTTTACACCACATAAGACAAGCTACGATGCCACGCCGCAGTTTTCCTGTGTGGGAGCGGACGGCAATATCTGCAGAGGCGGCTGGCTGGGGAATTGCAACGATTGTCCCGGCAGACCGGAGAGTGCCTGGGAGTATATGTCTACGCTGGCGAGAAAGTATCTGCGGGAAGAGTATACATTCAGCTATGAGAGATCACTGTTCTCCATGAAGCCGATCCTGAAGGCTTCGGAGATCGATGATTCGAGACCTACCGTGATCCGGGCATTATCCGAAAGTCCCACCTTCATCAGCGTCTTATCCGGCAAGATCAACACGGTATATGACCTGGATCCTTTTTTAGATTAGTATAACCATTCTGAGTGGTCATAAATAATAGATATAGGGGAAACGTTATGGAGAGAACCGCAATCCTGAATAAAGAGAAAAATTTTGTATCCTGTGTGCTGTATCTGCACAACGACGGTGCGCACATCCGTGATTTTCTGAACACGGTCTGTGGCACTATGGAAGAACATTTCGAAAAATATGAGATCGTCTGTGTGAATGACTGCTGCATGGACAATACCATTGAGAAGATCCATCAATTTTTGGAAGAAAGCAGAGGAAATCATGTGGTGAGCATGATCAATTTAAGCTTTTATCAGGGAGTCGAGATGGCCATGAATGCCGGAAGAGACCTGGCAGTGGGAGACTTCCTGTTCGAATTCGACAGATGCCTGCCGGATTTTGAGCCGTCACTGATCATGGATGTTTATTACAGAGCGCTGGAAGGCTATGATGTGGTGGCAGCCGCTCCGAGGAGAGATGTGGCACTGACCTCGCGGCTGTTCTATGCAGTATATAATCTGGGGAGCAGCAATACCCACAAGCTGCGTCAGGAGAGATTCCGTATCATATCCCGCCGCGCAGTGAACCGTGTGAATCAGATGAATGCGTACATTCCTTACCGCAAGGCAATGTACATGAATTGCGGACTAAGGGCGGATACGCTGGTCTATGAGAATCAAAAGAAGGCAGGCGGCGCCAGGAACCGGGAGGAGCGCAGTACCCGCAGCAGCCTGGCACTGGATACGCTGATCATTTTCACCAATGTCCTGGAGAAGTTCTCTATGCTGGTGAGTGCGATCCTGTTCTCTGTGATGATGATCATGTTTGCCTGGATCGTGTATTCGATCTTCAGCACGGTACGTCCCGTGGAAGGATGGATGAGTCTGATGACGCTGATCTCGTTTGGATTTTTCATGATGTCCGTCATGCTGACACTGATCTTCAAATATCTGTCCGTGATCCTGAATATGAGTTTTAAGAGACAGCGCTATGTAATCGAAGGAGTGGAAAAACTGACAAAATGATGTTTACGATTATTTTTCCGGTATTAAATGAACGTCTGCGCTTAGAGAACGGTGTGACCCGCACGGTGGAATATCTGCAAAGCATTGCTTTTGAAGACTATGAGATCATTATCGTGGATAACGGTTCCGAGGATGAGACACCGCAGATCGCAGAAAAGCTGTGTAAAAAATATGATAAAGTAAAATATGAGAGGATCAATGTCCGCGGTGTGGGCGCCGCATTCCGCAGAGGTGTGGAAGTAAGCCACGGCGATGTGGTAGGCTATATGGACATCGACCTTTCCACCAATATCAGGCATCTGGGAGAGGCGATTCACCTCTTCGAGACGCAGCCCGAGATCCAGTATATCAACGGCAGCCGTTTTGCCAGAGAATCCGATACCAGGGGCAGAAAATGGTACCGCAGGATCACATCCCAGGGACTTTTGATTCTGTTAAAGCTGTTCTTACGGATGAAATCCACGGATGCCATCTGCGGATTCACGTTTGTCCGCAGAGAGACGGCACTTTCACTGATCGAGGGCTGCAGCCGGGATAACGGATGGTTCTACATGATCGAATTCCTGCTCCGGGCGGAGAAAAGAGGAGTGACCATACTGGATTATCCGGTGGAGTGGCAGGAAGACTATAATACTACCGTTAAGGTATTCAAGACGATCTGTAATTATCTGGTACAGATCGCAAGGTTATTCAACGAGTTTTATATCAAAAAGCACATATAAGCGAAAGAAGGACGACAGAATGGCACATATTAAGAGAATCGATCTGACGAGAGATGTAGAGGCACATGCGGATGCCTACAGAGAGGCTATTGAGAAGGTATGCAGGGAGACCGCCTTTTCCGGCGGAAAATATGCGGATACGTTCGACAAAGAGTTTGCCGCTTATGTGGGAAGCCGATATGCCAGTGGCGTGAATAACGGTACTTCCGCCTTACATCTGGCCATGCTGGCCCTGGGAGTGGGACCGGGAGATGAAGTCATCGTACCGGCAAATACCTACATTGCCACGGCATGGGGCGTCAGCTATACGGGAGCCACGCCGGTGTTCGCAGATTGTACGCCGGATACCTGGGAGATCGATCCTTCCGTGCTGGAGGCGAAGATCACAGAGAGGACGAAGGGGATCATCGGTGTCCATCTCTACGGTCAGCCTTTCGATTATGCAGGCGTGCGCGAGATCGCAGACCGTCACGGTCTGTTCGTGGTGGAGGATTGCGCACAGGCCCATGGGGCACAGTTTGAGGGGAAAAATGTGGGAACCCTGGGAGACCTGGCATGCTTCAGCTTCTATCCGGGCAAAAATCTCTATGCTTTCGGAGAAGGCGGAAGTGTCACCTGTGAGAAGGAAGAGTACTATAAGCATATTGACCGCCTGAAAAATCAGGGCTGCGATGTGCGTTATTATCATGATGAGATTGGATATAATTATCGACTGGAGGGACTGCAGGGTGCGGTATTGAGCGTCAGCCTGAAATACCTGCCGGAGTGGACGAAGAGACGTCAGGAGATCGGACACCGCTATATCCGGGAGATCACGAATCCTCTGATCACCATGCAGCGTCATCCGGAGAACACCACACCGGTGTTCCACCTGTTCGTCATCACGGTTCCGGATCATGAGGACTTTATCCGCTATATGGCAGATCATGATGTGGAGTGCAACATGCACTATCCGGTTCCCTGTCATTTGCAGAAGGCATATACGGATCTGGGATATCAGCCGGGAGACTGCCCCAATGCGGAATATCTGGCAGCACATTGTGTGACACTGCCTCTGTTCCCCGAGATGCGGGAGAATGAGATCCAGAGAGTCATCGAACTGTGCAATGCTTACAGACAGTAAGGAGATCACAATGCAGACCGTAACAGCAGAAAATAAAACATCGGGAAATAAAACATCGAAAGCAATTTCTGAGAACTACCGGGATACGCAGGCCGGAATCTATCTGCGCCTCATGACCCATGAGGACACGGACCGGATCGTGGCATGGCGTAACAGCGATGCCGTGCGCAAAAATTTTATCTATCAGGAGCTTTTTACCAGACGGTCCCATGAGCACTGGATCCGGACCCATGTGGAGACCGGAGATGTGGTGCAGATGATCATCTGTGATCTGGAAGGAGATAAGCCGTTGGGATCTGTGTATATCCGGGATATTGACAGACATCACAATAAGGCGGAGTACGGAATCTTCATCGGAGAAGAGAGCGCCCGAGGCCGCGGGATCGGCACAGCGGCGGCGAAGCTGATGTTGCGGTACTGTTTTGAGCAGGAAAAGCTGCACAGAGTCTACCTGCGGGCATTGTCGGAGAACCTGCAGGCGATCCGAAGCTATGAAAAAGCAGGCTTCGTCAGAGAAGGACTGTTAAGAGACGATGTGTGTATTGACGGTGTGTACCGGGATATTGTCTGGATGGCAGCCGTGAATCCGGCAGATTAAGAAGGAGCAAGCAACAAAAAATGGACAGAATAAAAAAAGTAAGTTTTGTGATCCCCTGCTACCGTTCGGAGCATACGCTGCCCCATGTAGTTACGGAGATCCGCGAAAAAATGCAGGAACTGACACAGTATACGTATGATATTTTTCTGGTGAATGATGCATCACCGGACAATACCATGGAAACGATCCAGGATCTGTGTGAAAAATACGATAATATCAAGGGCATCGGCTTCGCCAGAAATTTCGGACAGCATGCGGCGCTGATGGCGGGACTTAGACATTCCGACGGAGATTATGTGGTGTGCCTGGATGATGACGGACAGACCCCCGCCGATGAAGTGGATAAGCTGCTAAATAAGCTGGAGGAAGGCTTTGATGCTGTCTATGCCAGTTATGAACACAAGCAGCACTCCGCATTCCGGAATCTGGGCAGCAAGGTCAATGAGCTGATGACGCGGATGATGTTAAACAAGCCCGCGAATCTGTATATTTCCAGCTATTTTGCGGTGAAGCGGTTCGTGGTGGAGGATATGATCCGCTATGAGAATTCGTATCCTTATGTCATCGGACTGGTGCTCCGTGCCACGAAAAACATTACCAACGTGCCGGTGTGTCACAGAGAGCGGGAAGAGGGCAATTCCGGTTATACGCTCAAGAAGCTGCTGGGATTATGGTTCAACGGATTTACGGCATTTTCCGTGAAACCGCTGCGGATCGCCACATCTCTCGGTGTGGGCTTCGCAGGGCTGGGTTTTCTCTATGGAATCTATACGATCATCAAGAGGCTGGTGAATCCCAATGTTCCCATGGGATTCAGCGCATTGATGGCGGCACTGGTATTTTTCGGCGGCATGATCATGATCATGCTGGGACTGATCGGAGAATATGTGGGACGTATCTACATCAGCATGAATAATTCTCCCCAGTATGTGATCCGTGAGAAGATCCATCTGGAGGAATAGGGAGAGAAATATTTTTATGAAGAAAGAGCAATTTACGGACTGGTGGAAACAGGATAAAAGATATCTGACACTGGTGAAGGCGGTATTGATGGCGCTGCTTCCCGTGGTGTGCTGTCTGGTGCGGACGGCGGCAGAGGGGAGGAGCATCGGCCAGGTGTATCTGCCTTCTTCGGAATGGAACGATGAACTGTTTTATTTTAAACAGGTCGAAAGCATTGTGAAATACGGATTTCCCAGAGGGTATTTCGGATTTAACGAAAGTCATGCGCTGCAGCTGTCTTTCGCAGCCTGGAGTCCCGTGCTGGTATTTCCCTGGATCCTGTGGGGACTGGTGTTCGGCTGGAATCTGCTGTCACCGGTGATCTGTAATATCGTACTGCTGACGATCACTATGTTCGTGTTCGTATGGCTGGTGAAACCCACCTGGAAGCAGCTGGGCATCCTGACGGTACTTTTTGGCCTGTACACACTGTTCACCAGATACATGCTGTCCGGTATGCCGGAGGTCATCTGCTTTGGCATGCTGATCCTGTTTTACGGACTGGCTTTTTCCTATCTGAATAAGGAGACAAAGGGCAAGCTGATTGCCATGTTTATTGTCTCGGTATTGTTGACCCTGATGCGGCCGTACATGCTTTTGTTTTTGCTGCTGGCCTGCTTTTTCCGGATCCGCAGAAGCCGTAAGAGCGGCTGGATCGTTTCCGTTTCCGTGGTGGCCTGTACGGGAGTGGTGTATGTGCTGATCAAGCACTATCTGGGCGCGGAATATTTTACGCCGCTTTTCTATACAGACTGGATCACGACATTTTTCACCGACGGCATTGGTGCCGGCTTCCGGAATTTCTTCGGAACGCTGCACTGGAAGGGCCTGGAATTCTACAGGCATTGTGTGTCCGGTGCGAAGAGCGGTCTGGCTTCCGGAGCCTTTTTTGACGGTTATCTGTTGCTGCTTGCCATTTTGCTGGTGCAGAGTTTTCTGGATCTCAGAGCATACCGCAGGGAGAAACAGACCGGGCTGCGTAACCAGCTGATCATAGAAGTGCATTTCGCCTTCAGTCTGATCGCGATGCTGTTTGCCCATCTGCTGATGTATAAAATGGTGGAAGGAAGCAAACATTTCCTGACTTTTATTGCGGCGGGAATTTTCATCGTGAGTATGCTCCAGACCAGATACTATAAGAAAGCGGTGCTTTTGGGAGCGGCTTTCCTGTATCTGTACAGTTACAAGGCGGTGGAGCCTTATGATTATCAGGTACCGTATGTCACGGAGGACCGGGAAGCACAGGTGGAATACTGGAGACAGATCTTCGCAGAGAAGCTGGTCATGAATACCGATCAGGTACCGAATTACGATAATGTGGTGATCTGGACCTTCGGGGACGATACGCCGGAGGGCAACCGAAATCTGAAATGGCAGCTTCTCTATGGGGCACCGGAAGGATTTGGTATCAGCTGCTGTGAGAAAGAATATCTTCTGGAGCATCTGACGGAGCTTCAGAGCAGATATCTGGCTACGGTAAGCGGCGGAGAGATCGATGAGCAGTGCCGCGAACAAGGGTATGAAGAACTGGGAAGAGATGCGGATATGGTGCTGTATCGCAGGTATTAAAGTCAGAGAATATAAGAAGATAGGAAGCGGAAGGACAAAAGGTTCCATGGAGACATGCAGCAGGAAAACAGATAATTTTATATGGACAAAAGGATGGCTGCTGCTGTGGCATGCGCTTCCGGTGATCGCACTGCTCCTCTGGGGAGTTTTCAGCATCCGGAATAACCTCTGGTATGATGAAGCGTATTCAGCGTCGATGGTATCCCTGCCCTGGAAACGGCTGATCTATATTACGGCGACGGATGATCATTCGCCGTTCTATTATGTGATCCTGAAGCTGTTTTATCATCTGTGCGGCGGGGGGACACATTTCTGGTCACTGAAGCTTTTGTCTGTACTTTTTATGACCGGATATATGCTGCTGGGAAAATATTACGTGGCGAAGCTGTTTGATCGGAAGATTTCGGTATATTTTATGACATTTTCCCTGCTGATGCCTATTTTCAGTGTGCAGGCGGGAAATGTGCGGATGTATGCCATGGCATTGTTTTTCCTGACACTGGCGGGACTTGCGGCTTATGATATTTATCGGGAAGCGACCCGGAGAAAATGGATCGTGTTCTGTGTGGCAAGCATCTGTACGGTGTACTGTCATACGTTTGCATTGATACAGACTTTTTTATTTTATATGCTTTTCCTGGCGGCGATTGGGATCTGCCGCAGAAAGGATCTGGTAAAGGGATTTTTTATCTCCGGCTTCACAGTGGCGATCGTGTTTTCCCCCTGGCTGGCGGTGACCTGCAGACAGTTCATCCTGCGGATGCGCTATGATGACGGTTCTACCGCAGAACTGGCGACTCTGAATTCCGTGATGGATTATTTCAAGGAATGGTTTTCCGCGGTGGAGACACCCATCGGCATTGTGGTGCTGTTGGGGATGGCACTGTGCCTGGTATTGAGTTATGGCGCCGTGGACTGGGTACGTCAGCACCATAATGCAGCTCCGGCCATCGCGGCAGCGGCGTTTGCCCTCACCGGGATCGTGGGAGGGGTGATCTCTGCTACCGTCAATAATTGCTTCATGGGGCGTTATGCATTTCCGGGCATGGGTTTCGTCATGCTGTGGTACGCGGTGGGATTCGCACAGATCCTGGAGAGCAGTGGCACAAATGGGAGAAAATGGTGGACCGGTGGCATCCTCGGTACGGCCTGTCTGTGTTTCCTGCTTCAGTACAGCTCGGAGCTCCGTCTGGAGTACGACGGAGGCCTGGAGATCTATGAGAATTTTGCGGAGACCCAGATGACGGACAACGATGCGGTCATCGGACCTTATACGCATACGATCTTCCTGAATGTATATCATCCGGAGCTGCATTATTATATCATCGGCTATAAATTATACAGTCTTCCTTTTGTGAATACGGACGCACTCACGGATTACAGCCAGCTGGATTCCTACGAGAATCTCTGGTATATCTGTTTTCAGGGGGGAACACCCAATGAACTGGAGGACGAATATGACTACGAGGAAGCGTTGGAATTCCATTATATGTATTATGATTTTGTGATTTATCGCATAGAGCCGAAGACGATAGAACAGCAGTAATAAGATCAGGAACAGGGGCAGACAAAAAGGAATGGAGAAATACAGAGAAACGAAAACAACAGCAGACTGGAATGGGATGCTTCATAAGCTATGTGGGAACCGGCTGTATATGGGAATCCTGCTGCTTACAGCAGTATGTGCGTACGGTTATAAGGTAACAAATGTTACCATCGGTATCGATGACACCCCATCTTTATACTATTTTGAAGAGGGACTGATCGCCATTGTGGGGCGGTGGGTATTGTTTCTGCTGAATAAAGTGATATCCCTGGCGGAATTTGCCCCGTTTGTAACGGATTTTGCTGCGGTACTTCTTCTGATTGCGGCGGCAATCGTGTGGTCGGCATTGTTCTATTCGGTGTTCGGTGAGAAGATCCCGATGACGGGATATGCTTATTTCGCAGCAGTATTTGTATCCTGTCCGTTGATCAGCGAAGTATTCACATATTTTCTCCACAATGGGATAGCCATCGGATATCTGAGCTGTGCAGTCAGTCTGTGCTGTATGAGGGAGTGGCAGAACAGTATGCGGAAGCCGCGCAAGGGATCCGGTCTTTGGGAGAAGCCGGACTGCCCGGCGGTGACGAAGCTTGCGGCAGCTGCGGTATTTTTATGGATTGCCATGGGCTGTTATGAATCCTTTATGATCCTGTGGCTGGCGGGACTTCTGCTGTTGTTGCTGTCAGAGAGAATCCGTCTGGGAACGGAGCGTACAGCCCGGACCGGGGAGCGAGGAGTCTTTGGCACACTGGCAGGAGGGGCTTTGGCGGCTCTGGCTGCAGTGCTCCTGAGAAGCCTGATGATCGTAGTGCTTACAAAGGCATTTCATTTGGAATATTTACAGGGAGAAGCGGTACAGCGTTCCGTGACGGAGATGTTAGGCTGGATGGTGCAGACCGGAGCCTTCGGCGAGCTGATCATGATCCTGAAACGTACTTTTGTATTGTACGGTGTGTTTGCTTATGCTTATCTGCCAATCCGGATTTTTGTGTTATCGGCGGTCGTAATTACAGTGGTTACCCTGGTGCGGGTGATCCGCGGCAGAGACCTGTGGGCCCTGATCCTCCTGCCGACGGCTTATCTGGCGGCATTTTCGCTGTTATTTATCGAAGGAAAAGCAACGCTCTACCGTTCGGCACAATTTCTGCCGGTTTTCTGCGGATACGGAGTGCTGCTTTTTGTCTATGCGGTATGGAAGGTGACAGCATGGTGGGAACGGAAGACACAGAAGTCTCAAAATAGTCGCATTTGCCGTGGCGTGCGCGGGATTGCGATTCTTGTGCTGGCGGTGATCGTCTGGAACCAGTGCATGGATATGACGAAATGGTTCTACATTGATAAACAGAAATACGATGCGGCGGTGCAGACGGTCGATCAGATCGCACTGGATCTGGAGCGGGATTTCGATACATCAAAGCCGGTGATTTTCACGGGGAATTATGAAATTCCTTACAGTATTGTCAAGGATGCCTATGTAAGCTACGGCGATAGCAAATATTATAAGATGAAACGACTTACGGATCTCATCGATCCGGATCTGCTGGACAAATACAATCGTGGTTCCAGAGGTGTGTGGGTGGCGCAGACACCGGCATTGTCGGTCATCGACTGGGGCCGTTATGCCTTTGATTCCGATGCGGAGCTGGTAAAGTTTTTCGCAATGCACGGGCATTCACTGGTGGCTTGCGGGGATATCGACAGATATGCGGAGGCGGAAGAAGAGTCACTGAAGCTGCCGGAATATCCACAGGATGGATATATCGTGGATAAGGGGGACTATATTATTGTTCATTTCTAAAGATAAAGAAAGAACATATCAGTTAGCACGTTTTGGCATGTCTGTCGGGATTGCTGCTGCTATGCTTCTGGCGGTTTATTTTCGTGCGGGGATATATTTTGAAAGTAATGACGACAGAAATATTACAGAAATACTGAGTGGAGCCTTTGGAGGACGACCGGATGCGCATACGGTATATGTAAATTATTGGCTGTCTGTGCTTTTGTCCGGTTTATACCGGATTACGCTGCAGATCCCGTGGTATGGTCTGATGCTTTTACTGTTTCACATGATGTCTTATGTATTGATCCTTGACACGGTGATCAAACTTGGCAGAAGTAAATTAAAAATTCTGATCAGTATCGGAATCGTAATGACCTTGTTTTTGCAGAATTTTTATTCCGTTGCAAAAATCCAATATACATCCACGGCAATCGTGCTGGCTGTTGCAGGATACGTTTACTTGCTGTGTGCAATATATATGCCCGGCAGGGATTCCTGGAAATTCCTGGTATTTGCAGCTTTTATGCTGCTTGCCTGTCTGCTCCGCCGAGATGCTATGCTAATGCTGCAGCCTTTGGGACTTTCGGCAATTGCCGGATTGCTTCTGACAGATAAGAGAAAAAATGTGCGGGATAAGATCAGATTTCTGCTTCTGACCCTGGGGATAGTCATAGGCTGTTTTGCTCTGGGAGAGCTGGGAACTGCAGTTGGCTATCATAATGCGGAATGGAAAGAATATCTTCGATATAATAATGCCAGAACAGAAATGTTTGATTATTATGGAAAACCGGAATATGAAGAGGTCTCAGACATTCTCAGCGAGTATGGTGTGAGCAGGGCTGAGTATGAAGCTTACAAGGGATATATCATATTAGATGGAAATCTCAATACGGAATGTGCAGAAAAAATAGCAGCATATGCCAAAGCAAAATACAGATTTCCTGAAATTGGGGAAGTCTTGAAAACCTATCAGCAGGTGATGCTGAAAGACGGTGTGTGGGATGGAAACAGAATTACAGTGGCTTCGTTTATTGTTGCAGGTATTCTTATAGTTATTTACGGACAATATCTTTATCTGATACCGGTGTCTTTGGTCAAAGTGGGGTCTTTTGTGATATGGGGATATCTGATCTATAAAGGGCGAATGCCTGACAGAGTGATTCTGCCCTTGTATTTTGGAGAAGCTGCAATCTACCTGACGGTCATGCTGGTGGCAATCGTGACCGTGGAGCAGAAGAGCATATGGAAAAAAGCAGGTGCGGTTTTTGCGTGTATGATCCTGATATTTATGGGATATCAGAGTGGCAGACAACAGTATCGTTTTTTGAAAAGTCAGAATGAAGGCATGGAACAATATATGCAGGGATTGGTGGAGCTTTACGATTATGTAGACAGCCATCCCGAATGCAATTATCTGATGGATTCTTTTTCGTTCAGCTATTATATGGGGGCGGTATTGGATAATCGATTTAACGGACCTCATAATTACATGGTATCAGGTACGTGGTTTTCCTATAGTCCGGTCATGAAACAGGCCATGAAGCAGTATTTTACAGATGATCAAAATGGTTTTTATGTGATCCTGTATGATTTCGGGGTAGAGGCTCTTGAGGAAATCCTGCCGTATCTGGAAGAAAAAACCGGAACGATAGGGGTACCTGAAGAGGAACTGACCGTATCACATGGGGGAAAATATCGTATTTATTATTTTGACCGGAAGCTTGACCTACAGGAGTAAACAGAATGAGCAGAGTGAAAAATATTTTAATCAGAGCATATAACAGAGTGGAAAAAGAACTGCTTCGCATCGATCAGCTTCCCTTGTGGTGGCTGGGGCTGATCATTGCAGCAATCTTTTTTCTGCCTTACTTTATTCTGGGAAAGGGTTGTATCTTTGAGATCAACGATCAATTAGATGAAAGTATTATGAATTATATACTTCCGGCAAGGCATTTCCTGGATGGAAGTAATGTATATCCGGAAATGCTTGGTGGTGTCAATGCCAGCGGGATGCAGCCTTCTGCAATCTTGTTCCTTCCGTTGTATATTCTGTATTCACCCAGAATCGCATTTCTGCTGCAATATATTATTTGCTTTCTGATTGCCTTTGCCGGAATGTATTTGTTGGTGAAAGAGAGTACGCAGAGTAGTATTTTGGCGGTGATCGCCGGGAGCTGCTTTTGTGTATTGCCTTTATACCCGATCTACGGTCTTACAGAATTTGGGATTCCTTTGGTAATATATGCATTTTTATGTTTTTGGAAGCGAAAAAGATTCATTTTCGCTGTGCTGTCTACGTTGTTGTTTGGGTTGACCAGCCATCTGGTATGTACCGGGTATGTGGTGTTAGGTCTGTGGCTCCTGGCGATCATCATCGCTGTGATCCTAAAAAGAAAGAATTCATGGCCGCTATGGGGATTTGGAGAGTTGCTGTTAACGTATATGATCGTTAACAGGGCGCTGATCCTGGAGATACTCATTGGTAACAGCAGCTATGTCAGCCACCGGGAGGAAATGATATCCTCCGCAACGCCGTTTTTTGAGACCTTCCGGAGCGTTTTTCTAAACAGCTCACAGCACGCACCGTCGTTACATAAATATTTGATATTGCCCATTATTTTGTTCCTGATCCTGGGAGCATTTTGTAAAAAGGAAGAGACCGACCGGATCCTTTATAAGGCAGCTGTGATCAACTTTTTATTCTTGATCGCCATAGCCCTGTTTTATGCATTTTGTCATTTGACGGCAGTGGTTGACTGGAAAAACAATGCCACGGGATTTTTGCATTATTTTCAGATGCACCGTGTCTACTGGCTGTACCCGGCAGCATGGTATCTGGAGTTCGCATGGGCAGCGGCAGTGCTATGGAGAACAAAAGTGCCACATACGGATGTGCGGATGCAGGCGGGAAAGCTTGCGGTCATTCTGATCTGTCTGCTTCCGACACTTCAGCTGCTCAAAGTGAATTCAGGCATGTATCTGAATGTGAACCAGATCAATAACGGCTCAGGTGTCACGGGATATATCTCCTGGGAGAGCTGGTTTGCAGAGGATCTGATGCAGGAAATAGACGATGCTATCGGCCGGGACAAGAGTACTTACCGTGTGGCACATTTGGGGATCAGTCCGGCTCCGTCCCTGATGCATGGTTTTTATACGGTGGATGGATATTCCAATAATTATTCTCTGGAATATAAGCACCGCTTTCGAGAAGTTATTGCGGCAGAGCTGGAGAAAAATGAGGAAGTACGGGTATACTTTGACCTGTGGGGAAACCGGTGTTATCTATTCAACAGTATTACCGGTAATTATATGCAACTGAAAAAGGGCAATACCCTGGTGTATGAAGGACTGGAGTTCGATATGGATGCATTACGGGAACTGGGATGTGAATACCTGTTCTCCGGCGCCGAGATCGGTGATGCCGAACGCATGGGTCTGGAGCTCGTAGGTTATTATGAAACGGACGACTCTTATTGGGGAATCTGGGTGTATTGCATAATGAAGGAAGCGAAATGAAAGAAAAAACATTTATGAAAAAGTATGGAATGCTGTTGATGATCTTAGGAGTGGCAGCAGTGACAAGATTGGCAGGCTTAGGAAAAATACCGGAGGGTATCCTTCCGGATGAGGCATGTGCTGCGTATAATGCATGGGCACTTATGACAGAAGGAATGGATAACAGAGGGTATGGCTTTCCGGTGTATTTTATTGCGTGGGGAAGCGGAATGAATACGTTGTATTCTTATCTGTCTATTCCGTTCCTGTGGCTGTTTGGCGCTACGACTATGGTATATCGTATTCCGCAGGCGCTCTTTGGTATTTTGGGAGTGCTGGCAGCATATGTGCTGGGAAGAGAACTGCTGGATGAAAAATTCGGACTTCTGTTTTCTTTTCTGCTGGCGATCAATCCATGGAATATCATGATCAACCGGTTCGCACTGGAGTCAAACCTGGCACCTGCGATGTTTCTGATCTCACTTACCCTGCTTGTACTGGGGATCAGGAAAAACTCCGGGTATCTTCCGGCTGCGGCTGCATTTTTTGGATTGACGCTCTACAGTTATGCTCAAAGCTGGATCGTGGTGCCGTTGTTTCTGCTGCTATTTCTGCTGTTTTATCGGAAAAGCATTCCTTATGGAAAACATCTGTGGTTTTCAATTCTGGTATTAGCTGTCATAGCAAGTCCGTTATTGTATTTTGTAGGTGTGAATCTGAATTTTTTGCCGGAGATTAAAACCCGATTTTTCTCTATCCCCAGATTACTTGCGTTCCGGGGAGAAGAGATCAACATTGCCCATATGATAGACAGCGCAAAAATAGTGTGTAAGATGCTGTTTAGACAATATGATGGAGTCGCTCACACAGCCTGTGGTAAGACAGGGGCATATTACTTTTTCACAGCACCGTTCTGGATGCTGGGGATCGGCCTGCAGCTGAACGGCATAGTTCGCAGCCGGAAGCTTGAGAAAAAGCCTTTGGAGTATGTTATGCTGTTCTGGCTGGTCAGTGCAGCGGTTATGTGTGTGCTGAATGAAATAGTTACGGTAATACATACCAATCTCATTCATATTCCCATAATTTTTTATGGGGCATATGGCATTTACAAGGTATGCAGCTATTTAAAAAGCAAAGTATTTTTCGGTATATGTATAGGAATGTTGTTGTTTTCCTTTGGAATATTTGCGGTCTGGTATGTGAAAGACAGTGAGGAATATGCCTCCTATTTTGTCGGAAAAGAGGCAGAAGAAGCAATTGAAATGGCAAGATCGGTAAGTGAGAATGGAGAATTTACAATCGTAGAACCGGGCACGATTAATTTTGCGACCATTCTCTGGGAGGAAAAAATACCTGTCACAGACTATCTGAATTCCGTAGTATATACAGGGGTTCCCGGATGGGAAAATCCGGAGAGCTTTACCGGTTACCGGTATGTGCAGACCCTGGATGAGGCTGTGGAAGATGGCGTGTATCTGATCCCCATACAATATGAAGAGGAAATGATGCATAGAAATTATCAGATCATTACAGTGAATACCGATTACTCACTGGCGATCCGGTAAACGCAAAATAATGACACTCAGGGCAATACCAAGGAGCAACAGCCAGGAGATACCGACAATGCCCTTATAAAAAGAATAAGATTGAATATAGTACATCTGGCATAAAAGACGGCTGTTTTGTTCTTTTCCGTCCAGACGATAATCGGACACGCTATCCAGATAATAGTGTGCATTATCTGTGCATAACATACGGAATGTCGAGGAAGGGTCGTCGGACAGATTCTCGACGCGGACAGTAAAGGTGCTTCCTGCGCAGTGTGTCTGATCGAGACAGAAGTTTACATAACGGTCCGCCGGCAGAGAGGTCAGGCTCAGGACCTGTTCCATGATGACGGCATCATCCCGGAAAACGGAGACTTTGACCTGGGTGTCCTGCCATACATCATCCGTATAGGAAAAAGCAAGATCGATACTTTCGAGGGTGGATCTATCCCAGGCAATATCCTCTTCCATCGTAGCACCGGGTAAAATTTCCAAAGTTGTGTCCGGGTAAGATACGGTGAGGGAATCAATGGCGATCACGGGAGAGATTTCTTTTTTCAGAACGATGACGATACCGCACACGAGGATCAGCCAGATAGCAGCGAGGAGTATTTTTTTATAGAATGGATGAGTTATCAAAAAGTTTTTCATGGGAATCTCCTAAGTAAGTTTGTTTTATTATAGCATATAAATCTTAAATTTTGTTAAGAAAATACAGGTTTCTGTTTCGATGCTTGAAAAATATGATAGAATAGAAAAATAAAATACCTTGAATTGGAAAATAGGATGAAAGACAGAATTTATATATGTCACACTTACTATCATGCATATGTGACGTTTTTAAAAGAGTTAAAATTACGGGCAGAGGCAGATCCTGCGAGGAAGGCGGGAACTGCTACTTTAGTGCTGTCTAAAATGTCCAATAATTTTGAAAATCTGAAGGCCCGGGTGGAGAGCACGGGTCTGTTTGAGGAAGTCCTGGAGTTCGATGAGAAGAGAGAGGACTTTTTCCCGGAGCTGGCAAAATACCGCCTGGATACTGGGAGTTTCCTGGGGAATCTGAAGAACCGTATCCGTTTTACGCGGGAATATGCCAGACTGGAGGCACCTTACGTACCGGTGAACCTGAAGGAATACAAGGATATTTATGTCTATTGCGATTCCGACCCCATCGGGTATTATCTGAATCAGAATCATATCCGCTATCATGCAGTGGAGGATGGTCTGAACTGTCTGAAGAATTTCGATGCCGCCCGGTATGACAACAGAGGCCATTTTAAGCTCAAGGCCTTTTTATCCATGTATCTGAATCTGATCTTTGTACAGAACGGTTACGGCAAATATTGTATCGATATGGAAGTCAATGACATATCTGCCATCCGTTATCCCTGCCCCAGATATATCGAAGTACCGAGAAAACCGCTCGAGGACCGGTTGACGGAAGAGGACAAGCAGCTGCTCCTGCAGGCTTTTGTCAGAAATAAAGAGGAACTGGAATATCAGATCGCGGAGAGCAACAGGGTGGGGGACAAGATCCTGATCCTCACGGATCCTCTGTGTACGCTGGATGTCAGAGAACGGATTTTCCGTGACATTATCAAAATGTATGAGAAAGAAGGCACCATCTTCCTGAAACCGCATCCCAGGGATCTGCTGGATTACCGTAAGCTGTTTGCGGAGTATCCGCAGTTTGATGCATCCATGCCCATGGAAATGCTGAATTTCTTCCCGGGACTGCGCTTTAAAAAGGTGGTCACGGTATTTACGGAAGTAAAGGGACTTCCCTTTGCGGAGGAAGCGGTACGTCTGGGGGCTGATTTCATGGATGCTTATGAGGATCCGCTGATCCACAGACAGAACGAACAGATTTAAGTTTGGAGAGAATCGATGATACAGATAATCAAGAAATTACGAGTCCTGTTAGATCAAAAACAGAAAAGAACCATGGTGGGATTGATCTTTCTTATGGTGATCAGTGCCTTTTTGCAGACCGCCGGCGTGGGAATGCTGGTGGAGGTCATGCAGATCGTCATTGACCCCGAAGCGGTTCAGCACAGCCGGGTGGCGGAAGCCTGCTATGAGATCCTGGGAGTGGAAAGCTACCGGACTTTCTCCATTATTGTCATGGTACTTCTGATCCTGGTATTCGTAGTGAAGAATCTGTTTACTTATTTCCAGCAGAAGCTGACATTATCTTTCGTATACACGAACCAGTTCCGGACCTCGGAGCGCATGATGCGCAACTATCTGCGCCGCGGGTATGAATTTTATCTGAATGCGGATACTGCAGTGGTGCAGCGAAGCATCACTTCGGATGTAAACAATATGTATGCCCTGATCCTGGCACTTTTACAGCTGTTGTCCGATACGGTGGTATCGTTGTTCGTCATCAGCTACTGCTTTATCTCCAGTGGTACTATGACGATCCTGATGGCGGTGGTACTGCTGCTTCTGATGTGGCTGATCAAGCGGGTTCTGAAGCCGATCATGTACAAGGCAGGCAAGGATAATCAGGATTATTACAGCAGTCTGTTCAAATGGATCTCCCAGACGGTACAGGGAATTAAGGAAGTGAAGATCTCCGGCAAGGAGCAGTATTTCGTATCCGAGTATCGCAAGTGCGGTAAGGGATATGTGGATGCCGTACAGCGTTACAGTCTGTATAATCAGGTGCCGAAGCTGCTGATCGAGACAGCCTGTGTAGCTACAATGGTGGGCTACATGATCTTCCTCGTGGCGACCGGAGTATCCACGGAAAATATGCTGACGGTATTCGGAACTTTGGCAGCAGCGGCACTGGTACTACTGCCCTGTGTCAACCGTATCAATAATCAGATCAATTCCATCTCCTATTTTGAACCCTTCTTCATGGGAGTCAGCGATAATCTGCAGGACGAGATCAACGGACAGAATATTGACATGTCCTTTGCTACCGATGAGGATGAGAAGCTGGATGTGAAAGAAAGCATCGAGATGAAGGACATTACTTATGCATATCCCAACACAGAGCGTCTGATCTTCGATCATGCGGATCTGAAGATCCCGGTGGGAGCTTCCGTGGGTATCGTGGGTACCTCCGGCGCCGGCAAAAGCACGGTGGTGGATATTCTGCTGGGACTGCTGGAGCCCAGTACAGGACATATCTATGCGGACAGCGTGGATGTGAAGGACCCCGGCAATTACCGGAAATGGCTGAAAAACATCGGCTATATTCCCCAGATGATCTTCATGCTGGATGATACCATCCGTAAAAATGTGGCTTTCGGTGTGCCGGAAGATAAGATCGATGAAGAGAGACTGTGGGAAGTCTTAAAAGAGGCTCAGCTGGATGAATTTATCAAGACTCTGCCGGAAGGCTTAGAGACCGGTATCGGCGAGCGGGGTATCCGTCTCTCCGGAGGACAGAGACAGCGTATCGGTATTGCCAGAGCGCTGTACAATGATCCCGAGGTGCTGATCCTGGATGAGGCAACTTCCGCACTGGACAATGATACGGAGGCAGCCATCATGGAATCCATCAACAGGCTGCACGGCCGCAAGACACTGATCATCATTGCACACAGATTGCAGACCATTGAGAAATGTGACATTGTCTACCGGGTAGAAGACGGCAGGGCAAAAGTGGAGCGCGGAACGGTATGAGTAAAAAGCTGAGTATCATCGTACCCGTCTATAATATGGCGGCAGAGGGAAAACTGAATTACTGTCTGGACAGCCTGGTGGGACAGACCATCCGGGGACTGTATGATTATGAGATCCTCTGTGTGGATGATGCTTCCACCGATGATTCTCTGGAGATTTTGCTGGATTATGAAAAAAGATATCCCGAACTGGTGCGTATTCTTCCGAACCGTGTGAATCTCAGACAGGGCGGTGCGAAGAACGAAGCATTGAAGGTGGCGGAGGGAGAATGGATCGGCTTCATCGACAGCGATGACTGGGTATCTCCCGATTATTACGAGAAGCTGTTAAAAAAGGCGGAAGAGACCGGGGCGGATGTGGTCGGCTGTGATTACAGTCTGGTGGATCATCATACCTTTGAGGTCGGAAAAGTGATCGTCAACAATACACCGGATCAGACCGGGGAACTGACGGAGGAACAGCATAAAAGTCTGTTTATCCGGCCCGGCAGTATGGTGTTGAAGATTTATAAGCACAGTGTGATCCGGGAGAACCGGCTGGATTTTCCGGCACATATTTTTTATGAGGATAATTGCGCGGGACCTTTGTGGAGTCTGTATTTCCGGCATTTTGCGAGAGTGGAGGAGCCGCTTTACTATTATTATCAGCACGCGGTATCCACAGTGCATCATATCACAGAAGAAAAATGCAGGGACCGCATGAAGGCAGCGGAGCTTTTATATACTGAGTGCAGAGACAGGGGGTTCCTTCCGGAATACCGGCAGGAGATCGAATACCGTTTCACGGAGCTGTATTATGCGATCACGTTATTCTCTTATATGAGTGGTGTGAAGAAGCCGAAGATTTCTTTTATCAGGGAATTACGTCAGGGTACGGAAAAATATTTTCCGGAGTTTGACCAAAATAAATATTATCTGCAGCATACCGGAACAGAGGAACAGAAGCTGATCGCCATGCAGAAAAAGAGTGATCTGCGGTTCTATCTGTACTACAGATTGCGGCAGTTCGTATGGAAATTACGGGCCTGATGGGAAGGCACCGGTCATGAGAAAGATGAGGTTAGGAAAATGAGCAGATTAGCCATTATCACAGCCAGGGGAGGCAGCAAGCGGATCCCGAAAAAAAATATCAGGGAATTTTGCGGGAAACCGATCCTGGCATATTCTATTGAAGCGGCGCTGGCCAGCGGATTGTTTGACCATGTCATGGTGTCCACGGATGATGAGGAGATCGCACAGATCGCGGAAGAATACGGTGCGGAGGTTCCTTTTTTCCGGAGTGAAGCGACCTCCGGAGACTTTGCTACCACCAATGACGTGCTGGCAGAGGTGCTGGCAGAGTATGAGAAGCGGGGGATGCATTTTGGCATTGCCTGCTGTATCTATCCTACGGCCCCTTTTGTGACGGCGCAGAAGTTGACCAATGCCGTGGAGCAGCTGGAAGCAAGTGATGCGGATACCCTGATCCCTGTGGTCAGCTTTTCCTATCCGCCCCAGAGAGCCATGGTGGTGGAACAGGGACGGCTGGTATTCAAATATCCGGAATATCTGGACAGCAGATCCCAGGACCTGCAGCCCCATTATCATGATGTGGGTCAGTTTTATGTATTCCGCACGGAACGTTTTGCCGTGAATCAGAAACTCATGGTGGGAAATATCCTGCCGCTTGTCGTGTCGGAACTGGAGGTACAGGATATTGACAACCTCACCGACTGGAAGATCGCAGAGATGAAATACCGTCTGATGACGGAGGAAAAATAATTCCGAAAGGATCAGAGCTTATGATAACAGGAAGACTGGCAGTGCTGTCCAATGTGAATATGAATATGGTGATCCGCATGCTTCAGAAAAACGCACAGGTCTACGAAGCGGAGGGCTATGGCAACGAACTGGGGACTTTGCTGAATCCGCAGTCTTCTTATCATGCTTATCATGCGGAGATCACGTTTCTGATCATGGATCTGGCAGAACTGCTGGAGCATGATCTGGATCCGGTCACCGCAGAACAAAAGATCGGGAACTGGTTCCGGACATTGGAGGGATGCCTGCCGCAAGAAGGAGTCTTCTACGTGTCGGATGCTTATCTGTGGGCGGTGGAGCTTGCCGTGCTGGCGGATACCGGGAGAAAGTCACAGCTGGAAGGCATCTGGGAACGGGAGCTTAGAAATCTGCAGCAGAAGCATGCCAATGTGAGGAGCTTCCCTTACCGTGCGCTGACAGAGCATTTCGGAGAAGAGAAAGCCTTTTCTCCCAAAATGTGGTATATGGGAAAAGTGCTCTGGGGGATGGAGATGCAGTCGGCACTGGCGGAGCAGATCCTCTACCGGGCCGCACTGGAATACCGCACGCCGAAAAAGGTGCTGGTGCTGGATCTGGACAATACGCTGTGGGGAGGTCTGGCGGGCGAGACAGATCATACCCCGGTGGTGTTATCGGAAGACCACAGTGGACTGGCCTATAAAAATCTGCAGCGTGTACTGAAGATCATGCAGAGTCAGGGTGTGCTCCTGACCATTGCGTCCAAGAATAACGAAACGGATGCCATGGAGATCCTGGAGCATCATCCCCATATGGTGCTTCGCCCGGAGGATTTCGCTGCGCAGCGGATCAACTGGGATCCGAAACCGGACAATATCCGGAAAATAGCGCAAGAATTGAACCTGGGGACCGATTCTTTTGTCTTTTTCGATGACAGTGAAGCGGAGCGGGAGATGGTACGGCAGATGCTTCCGGAAGTGGAAGTGCCGGAGTTCCCTGCGAGAGCGGAAGATCTGGCGCCTGCCATGGTGAAAATATATGAAACATATTTTGCTGCAGCGGTGATCACCGGAGAGGACCGGGAGAAGACTGCACAATACCGGGCCAATGCCGGCAGAAAACAAATGGAAGACCGGGCGGGCAGCTTTGAGGAGTATGTGAAAAAGCTGGAGATCTGTCTGCTGCCGGTGGATCCGAAGGAACATCTGGACCGGCTGACACAGCTTTTGAACAAGACGAATCAGTTCAATCTGACGACGAGACGTTATACCTTAGAACAGATGCGACAGATCACAGAGGATACGAAGAAACGGGTATTTCTGTATCAGGTGACGGACGTGTTCGGAGATAACGGCATTGTGGCAGCAGCGATCGTGGATACGGCGGGAGAATTGCCGGAGATCACGGATTTCGTTATGAGCTGCCGTGTCATGGGCCGCAATATCGAAAATGCGGTGATCGACCGCATCGAACAGCAGATGCGGGAAGAGGGATATACCGTTCTGCGGGGCAGATATGTGCCCACGGCGAAAAACAAGCCGGTGGAGACCATGTATGACAGACTGGGCTACCGGAAAACGGACAGCACACCGGAAGGCGGCACCTGTTATGAGATCGTGCTGGCCGAGAGGCCCGAGAGAGCCTACTGGTTAAAGGAAAACCTGTATGATTGAGCGCCGGATGTCTGATGCCGGGCTGCGGCAAATAGGAAGAAAGAGAATGAGGTTAATCTTATGAAAGAGAAGATCATAAAGCTGATTGAAGAGGTATTAAAGGTTCCGGCGGGAACCATCACCGAGGACACCATGATCGAAGATGTGGAGCAGTGGGATTCGCTGGCACATGTCATGATCATCGGACAGCTGGAGGAAGAGCTGGGAGTAAGCATACCGCTGGAAGAAGCCATCGAATTAAAAGGAATGCGTGAACTCCTGGAAAAGGCAGGCTGCGAATGAGTGTTACATTAAGAAAGATCACCGAAGAAGATCTGGAACAGATCATGCGCTGGCGCATGGATCCGGAGATCACCCGGTATATGAATACCGATCCGAAGCTTACACTGGAAGGACAGAAGAAATGGTTCGCCAAAGTGCAGCAGGATCCGGATGTGAGCTACTGGATCATACAGATTGATGGGACACCGGCCGGTGTCATCAATTACACGGGACTTATGAACCCGGCGGGAGACCTGGGATGGGCCTATTATGTGGGGGAGAAGAAGCTTCGCAGTATTCAGGCGGCCCTGGCCCTGGAGATGAGTATGTATGATCACGCATTTCTGGATCTTGGGAAAAATGCGGTATACAGTGATGTGTTTACCCTGAATCAGGGAGTGATCCAGCTCCACAAGATCTGCGGCTGTGAGGTCGTGGAGGAGAAGAAGGCCTGTGTGGAGAAAAATGGAACGGCTTACGACGTGACGTTCATGCGCATGACGGCGGATCACTGGAAAGAGATTCGGGACAACAAAAAATACGAACATATTGTATTTCCATAAAATTTCTATACGCAGATTTGTGCCTGCACAAGAGGCTATAACAGCTGAAGATTTGCAGGTTACGGAAAGGCAAGGGTACTATTATGAACAAAGAAATCATGATCGGAAATCGCAGGATCAGTGAGGATGCGCCCACTTTTGTGATCGCGGAGATGTCTGCAAATCACTTAATGGATTTCGACAGAGCGGTGGCAATCATGCAGGCGGCGAAGGACGCCGGCGCGGATGCTATTAAGATACAGACTTATACACCGGACACCATCACACTGGATTGTGATGATCCCTGTTTCCAGATCACCCAGGGTACCATCTGGGACGGAACGACATTGCATAAATTATACGAGACGGCCTATACGCCATGGGAGTGGCAGCCCAAACTGAAAAAAATCGCAGAGGAGATGGGACTCATCTTTTTCTCCTCTCCGTTTGATCTGACCAGCATTGATTTCCTGGAGGAGATGGATGTGCCGGTATATAAGGTGGCCTCTTTTGAGATCAACGATATTCCTTTTATCCGCAAGATCGCCCGCACCGGCAAACCGATCATCATGTCCACGGGAATTGCTTATCTGGCGGATATCGAACTGGCATTGCGCACCTGTAAGGAAGAAGGCAATGAGAACGTGATCCTGTTGAAGTGTACGTCCGCTTATCCGGCCCCTTACGAGGATATCAATCTGAAGACCATTCCTTCCATGAAGGAAGTATTTGACTGTGTGGTGGGACTGTCCGACCATACCATGGGATGTGCGGTAGCGGGAGCCGGAGTGGCCCTGGGTGCCAAGGTAGTCGAGAAACATCTGACGCTGCGCAGGGCGGACGGCGGTGCAGATGCGGCATTCTCCATGGAGCCGGAAGAATTCAAGGAGATGGTGGACCACATCCGAATGATCGAGAAGGCGGTAGGAAAGGTGACCTATGATCTGACACCGAAGCAGAAGAAGAGCAGAGAGCATTCCCGTTCCCTGTTCGTGGCAAAAGATATGAAAGCGGGAGATGTCTTCACTCCGGAGAATTTACGCTCCGTAAGACCCTCCTGCGGACTGCATACCAAATATTATGAAGAACTGCTGGGCAAACGTATTACCAGAGATGCAAAACTGGGAACGCCCATGAGCTGGGATCTGGTCGATTTTTCGGAGTGATGCTATGTATTATTTTCGGGCAGACGGCAGTGCGAAAACCGGCGCGGGACATCTGATGCGCTGTCTGACGGTGGCACTGGAATTGCAAAAATTAACAGAACATCCGGAGCAGGTGTGCTTTCTGTGTGCGGATGAGGCTTCCGCAGAATTGCTGAGGAGTAACCATATGCCGGTGAAAGTGCTGGGGACGGATCCCGAAGATCTGGAGGGAGAACTTCCGGTACTGGAGAGACTGGCGGGAGATACGAAACAGATATTTCTCGTAGACAGTTACCGGGTGACGGATGCTTATCTGCAGGGACTGCGCAGGTTTGGCAGGGTCTTTTTGCTGGACGATATGCAGCAGCATGCCTATCCTGTGGATGGGGTGATCAATTATAATCTGTTCGCTTCCGCGGAAAAATACCGGGAATTGTACGGCGACACAGTCCCGCAGTATCTCGGGGCACCCTATGTGCCGGTAAGACTGCAGTTCTGTGATGCTTCCGGGAGTTATGCGGTGGCAGAACAGGTGACGGATGTACTGATCACGACCGGCGGCGGAGATATAGATAATATTGCGGGAGAGATCCTGCGTCAGCTGGCGGAATATGATCTGAACGGCTGCCCGGTCCGATACCATCTGGTGGTGGGAAGGTTCAACCCCAACCGGGAGAAACTGGAACAGTATGCCTCCGTGCATGAAAATGTAAGATTGCACTGTGATGTGCGGGATATGGCGGCACTGATGGCACAGTGCCAGCTGGCGGTGACCGCCGGCGGAACGACGATTTATGAACTGGCGGTGCTGGGAGTTCCTTTTGTATGCTTTTCCTATGCGGAGAATCAGGAAGCACTGACAGAGTGGCTGGGGACACAGCAGATCGCAGGCTATGCGGGAGCATGGCACCGGGCTGCCGGGGAGACACTGGAGCGCATTGGAGCGTGGTGTCTAAAGGCACAGAGGGATCCCGGACTGCGTCGGCAATGCTATGAAACAGAGCGGGGACTGATCGACGGCCTCGGAGCTGCAAGGATCGCACAGATATTGATAACGGCAGGAAAATTAGGAATAAAGTAAGGAATAAGTAAGCAATAAGTAAGGAATAAAGTAAGGAATGGAGAAGAACGGGATCAAAGCAGGCAACAGAAAAGAAAAAATTGCATACAGCATTGTGGCGATCGCGTTGTTCCTGATCTTGTTATGGACTTTTTTCCCGGGGGACCGCGAGTATCAGAGAATTCCCTACGATGTGGTATTTCTGGGAGACAGTGTGTACGGACTGTGCCGGGATGAGACCTCCATTGCTGCCAAACTGCAGGAGAAGACAGGCCTGAAGTGTTATAACGGAGGACTGGGCGGAACGGTTCTGGGAAGAGCGGATGCGGAGAGAAGACTGGGATATACCAAGGATTCTCTGTCTGCGGCAGGACTGGTGAGATCTTTTGCGGTAAAGGATTTCGGTGTGCAGAAGACGATACGGATCCGGGAACCGGCAACTGATTATTTTGAAGATACGCTGGGTGACCTGGGGCAGATCGATTTTGATACGGTACAGATTTTGTTTATCGGATCCGGACTGAATGATTATCACGCGGGGAATCCCATTGAGTCCGTGACGGATCCGTATGATGAATATACGTATTGCGGAGCGATCCGCAGTATTGTAAAGGAACTGCGGGAGGCTTATCCGGATCTGCGGATCATATTTATCACGCCGCCGTATACCTGGTATACGGTACCGGAGGTAACCTGTGAAGAGTACGATCTGGGAGGCGGCGTACTGGAAGATTATGTCAATGCAGAGATTGGGATCTGTGAAGCATTGGATGTGGAAGTGATCGATATTTATCATGACTATTATCCTCATGACAACTGGGACGATCTGTATCTCTATACGGATGACGGATTGCATCCCAACGAAGCGGGGCGGGAGAAGATTGCCCAGACACTGGCGGACTACCTGAATCAGACGTTAGACGAGGAGTGACAGACGGATGAAGACACCGTGGGAACTTTTGAAAGAGAGCAAGACAAAAATAAAGACAACCTGGAGGATCGCGTTCGTATCGGCGCTGGTGCTGGGATTACTGATCCATCTTCCGGTGATGCTGTCGGATATTCCGAATCATGACGGACTGAGCAGCATGTATTTTGACCAGAATATGATCACTTCCGGCCGCTGGTTCTTAACCGTTGCCTGTGGTTTTTCTTCTTATTTTACCATACCCTGGGTGATCGGACTGATCGGACTGATATGGCTGGGACTCACGACAGCGGTACTTACGGAAGTGCTGGAACTGACAGATCCGGTGACCATTACTGTGGTGAGCGGTCTGTTGGTATCTTTTCCGGCGCTGGCGTCTACTTTTGCCTATGTGTTTACCATGGATGGTTACATGCTGGCGTTGTTTCTGGCGGTACTGGCGGTTCTGTTTACGGCGAAATATCCCAGAGGCTATCTGACCGGTGCGGTGTGTCTGGCGTTCAGCATGGGAATCTATCAGGCGTACCTGCCTTTTACGATCCTGCTGTGTGTATATAAGATCCTGCTCTTTTTCATGGAGGAAAAAGGCTGGGAAAAAAAGGCAAAATATGTATGCCGTTATCTGGGGATGGGAATTGCCGGCGGAGTATTGTATTATGTGATCCTGCAGATCCTGTTGAAGCTGCAGGGCAAGGTGCTGGATACTTATCAGGGGATCAATTCCATGGAGCAGATGGGATCCGGCATGGGAATTCTGGCAACCATAAAGGGAATGTACGTGGATTTCCTGGCATTTACGGTTCACGGCAATGTTCTTGTGAACAATATTTTTTCACTGGCGGCCTGCATTATTTTAGTGGCAACGGTAGTATTTTTAGTGATCCGCAGTATGATTTGGAGAAAATGGTGGAAGAATCCGGCATTTTTTGTTATAATGATTCTGTTGGGCATCAGTATGCCGCTTCTGACCAATGTGATATTGCTCATTTCTCCGAACCTGACCTATCATTTGCTGATGCGATACCAGTGGGTATTGTATCTGATCCTTATGACGGCGTTCGCGGACCGGTATACCGCTGAGGAGAGTCGTACGGACGTGGTATTGCAATGGGCAGCATTGTGTGCGGCGGTGGTATTGGTGTTCGATTATGGAATTTCCGATAATATCGGATATTCCAATCTGGAGAAAAAGTACGAGAAGACGTATGCGTATTGTGTACGCCTGCTGGATCGGATCGAGCAGACTCCCGGATATTATCAGGGGATTCCCATTGCATTGGTGGGAGTCATCGGCTATGATGAATTCCCTACAACGGACATCACGGGGAAGGTTACGGACGGTATGATCGGACTCAGCGGAGATTACCTCATCTATAAGGGAGCGGATTATCAGGCATTTATGCAGAATTATCTGGGGGCAACCCTGAATTTCCTGGATCCCGATACGGTGGGTGAGATCTACATGACACAGGAATACATTGACATGGATACATTCCCCGGACCGAATGCTACGAAAGTGGTGGATGGGATCCTCTATGTCAAGACAGAGAACTGCGGAAGGGATTAAGAAGATGTCTTTATTGTCAATTGTCTTACCGGCATATAACGAAGAACAAAATATTGCGAATACCGCGAAGGTACTGGGCGAATTGCTGGACCGACACGGGATAGATTATGAACTGGTGTTTATCAGCGACGGTTCCAAGGACGGCACGTTTGACCGGATCCAAGAAGAGGCAGCGAAGAATCCGAGAGTGCGGGGAGCGGAATTCTCCCGGAATTTCGGTAAGGAGGCCGGTATTTTTGCCGGACTGGAGCTGACCACGGGAGATGCCGTGATCGTAATGGATTGTGACCTGCAGCATCCGCCCGAGGTGATCCCTCAGATGTGGGAAAAATGGCAGCAGGGTGCCGAGATCGTGGAGGGCATCAAGTCTGACAGAGGGCGTGAGAGCCTGGGATATAAGCTGTCTGCAGGACTGTTTTATAAGATCATGAGCAAGCTGATCAAAATGGATATGAATGCTTCCTCCGATTTTAAGCTGCTGGACAGAAAGGTGGTCCGGGTCCTGCTGGAATTGCCGGAGCGCAATACCTTTTTCCGGGCACTGACCTTCTGGGCCGGATTTCAGACAGAGACCGTGGAATACGAAGTGCAGGAGAGACAGTACGGACAGAGTAAATGGTCCTTCTGGAGCCTGATGAAGTATGCCATCACCAATGCGACGTCCTTCAGTACCCTGCCGTTACAGCTGGTGACGATCATGGGAATGATATCCATATTTTTCAGCGTGGTACTGGCGATCCAGACACTGGTACGATATATCATGGGGACAGCTGTGGAAGGCTTCACCACTGTGATCCTGTTGATCCTGATCATCGGAGGATTCCTGATGCTGAGCCTGGGGATCATCGGACATTACATTGCCAGAATTTATGAAGAAGTCAAGGGAAGACCCAAATATATTATCAGTCATGTAACGGAAAATGTACCGGGTACAGCGGTGGGAAGCTGGAAGCGGGAGCGCAGGGAAAATTAGAACATAACCAAAGCATATCAGAAAAGAGGATGCATTATGATAGATATTAAATTCAATGTACCGCCTTATGTGGACAAAGCAGCAGATTACATTCAGGAGTGTGTCAAAAATCAGAAGATCTGCGGAGACGGTGAGTATACGAAAAAATGTAACGCCTGGATCGAGGAGAGAACAGGAACCGGCAAATGTCTGCTGACCACTTCCTGTACGCATGCGACGGAGCTGGCAGCGCTTTTGTGTGATATCAGACCCGGAGATGAGGTGATCATGCCTTCTTATACGTTTGTGTCCACTGCGGATGCGTTCGTGCTCCGCGGCGCGATCCCGGTATTTGTGGATATCCGTCCGGATACCATGAACATTGATGAGACATTGATCGAGGATGCGATCACCGAGAAGACCAGAGCCATCGTACCGGTACATTATGCCGGAGTGGCGTGTGAGATGGATACCATCATGGATATTGCAAGGAGACACAATCTGAAGGTGGTAGAGGATGCCGCACAGGGCATTATGGCCACTTATAAGGGAAAAGCACTGGGAACCATCGGTGATTTCGGTGCTTACAGCTTCCATGAGACGAAGAACTACAGCATGGGAGAGGGCGGTGCTCTTCTGATCCGTGATCAAAAGGATGTGGAAGAAGCGGAGATCATCCGTGAAAAAGGAACCAACCGCAGCAAATTCTTCCGCGGTCAGATCGACAAATATACCTGGGTGAATTACGGATCCTCCTATCTGCCCAGTGATATGAATGCTGCCTATCTCTATGCACAGCTGGAGATCGCAGATGAGATCAATGAGGCCAGACTGGCCTGTTGGAACCGCTATTATGAGCAGTTGAAGCCGCTGAAGGATGCCGGGAAGATCGACCTGCCTACCGTACCGGAAGGCTGTGTACACAATGCCCATATGTTCTATATCAAGGCAAGAGACCTGGAGCAGAGGACACGGTTTATCAGCTATATGAAGGAAAACGGCGTGCTGGTCGTATTCCATTACATTCCGCTGCATACCGCTCCCGCAGGGCAGAAATTCGGACGCTTCCATGGGGAGGACCGTTATACCACCAGAGAGAGCGAACGTCTGGCCAGACTTCCCATGTATTACGGACTGACGCTGGATCAGGTAGACTACATCTGTGGTCTGATAAAAGATTTCTTTGAGTTAGAGGAGCAGTAGAATGCAGAAAGCACGCAGGGCGCTTGCGCAGATCGCAGGCAGATTTCTGTTCATAGGGATTTCGGTACAGATCGTACTGGGGATCTGTTGGATGATCAGAGCTTTTGGCATTTTCCCGGAGTTCGGGGACAGTTATCTGTGGCTGAGAGCGGCGGATACTCTTGTATGTGATGATTATATGGGGATCGGATACCCTCTTTTTCTGATGCTCGCAAAAGGGATAGAATCCATAAGTTCTATCCCTTATCCTTTTTTTGTATACACGGTGCAGATATTGTTCGCATTTTACAGTGGCGTCGTATTTTTAAGATCCTGTGGCATGACGAAGAAAGTGTGGCTGGTGTGGGGAAGTCTCGGACTTCTGACTTGCCCGTTTGCCCTGCAGTGTCATGTGGCGGTGCTGCCGAATTCTCCGGGATTTTCTTTCCTGTTGCTGGAATTGTCGGTGCTTATGGGGATCCTGCGTCAGGATGCGGATGGCGATCCAGTAAAATTCCCTCTCCGACAGATGTTTACGGCCGGAGTCTGGTGGGCGCTTGGCACAGTGTTTGTCGTGGAGAACCTGTGGCTTGGCCTGGTGCCGCTTGCGGTGGTATGGGTTCTGCATCTGATCCGCGGCAGACAGCTGGGAAAACAGAGAGTGCTGGGAGAACTGGTGCTGCTGGCGGCAGTCGCGGGGATTTTATTCACGGCGGTATCTCTGTGGCAGACGCCCGGCAGTTACGGCAAGGCGGAGAATACGGTGAGTGCGGCAATGATGCGCAGATTTACCTGGTCCCATATGCGGGTGGAAAAAGAATACGACACCTGGCCGGAGGAATTGCGCAGTCTGTACAGCTGGGAGGAAATACAGCAGTCCGGACGGTATGCGGGAACGATGCCGGCGGATCTGCAGAAAAAGGCGGAAGAGACACTTGGTGTCAGCGGGGCACAGCAGCTGTTCCGTAAGTACGCTGTCTATCATCTCAAGGCTTATTTTTCCGATAATATACACCAGATCGCATGGGACATGGCTGGATATGTCATGCCGCCCGTGATGCTGCAGCTGTTGCTGAACGGCCGGGGGTATGATTCTTTTTCTGCCAGAAATGTGGATCTGATGATGACCGGAGCTCTGCAGCTGACCAATTTCCTGCTGAAATACAGCAGTGTGTGGTTCCTGCTGGGGAGTATTACGGCACTGCTCGGCGCACTGGCCGGGAAAAAGCGTATCCGGTGGGAGGTCGTGTGTATGTGTGGCATAACGGCGCTTGGCATGGCAGTATGGTACACCATGCAGGATGCGGGATGCTGGGATTATAAAAACGGACTGCTCCCCGGAATGTTATGGCTGGTGGGAATGATCTCGGTGGCATATCATTGTCTGACACAGGAGGAATGATGACAGAACGCAGAAAAATGAAAAAACCGGAAAATGTCTGGTTCCTTTTGGGAGCACTGGCGGTGCTGGCAATGGGAATCCCTTATCTGATACTGGGGAAAGATGCTATATTTGTGTATCACGATCAGCTGGATGGAGAAGTGATCGCTTATCTGCTGCAGGCGAGACATCTGTGGGACGGCAGCGGTATTTTGCCGGAATTTATGAACGGCGCGTCGAGGACCGCTCTTACCATGCCGGCACCGGCCTGCGTATTGTTATACCGTCTGCTGCCTGCGGAGACGGCGCTTGCCTGCATGCAGGTGGCCGGGAGCTTTGTCGGATATGTCGGAATGTTCCTCCTGCTTTGGTGGGCAGCGGAAGATTCCGAAATATTAAGCGGGAGAAAAGGAACGGTAGGTTTCCTGGCGATGACGGTAGGTTGTATGTATGCCTATCTGCCCTTTTTGCCGGTGTACGGATTGTCGCAATACGGACTGCCGATGCTCCTGTATTGTGTACTGCGGCTACGGGAACGGGACAGATCTATTCGCGAGCGGCTGCTGTATTATGCCTATGTAGTATTTTTCGGTGCAAATTCTTCTCTGGTACTGTCCGGATTTGCGGTACTGGGGATCTGGGCCGTAGGGGAGATCATTGCGGCACTGCGCAGAAAGTATTCGACAGCACAGGGGATTGCATGGATTTTACTGCTTCTCACTTATCTGTTGGAGAACGGTGCTCTGTTTTTGCAGATCTTCGGCGTGGGAGAGAGCACGGTTTCGCATAAGGCGGAGTATGCGCTGACCGCGGTATCTTTTTGGGAACAATGGAAGACGAACCTGTTACAGGGCGGACAACACAGTGTGGATTATCACGGGTGGATCCTGCTCATAGCGGTATTTACGGTGATCGCCGTGATCCGAAGAAGGGCCGTTGACAGTAAAAGAATTTTCCGCTCGCTGGCAATCTCCTGCGGATGTATTGTATTTATAGCAACGGCGGCCGCACTGTGGGACAGCGGGATCGGTGTGAGCCTGCGCTCCGGCTGGGGAGCGTTGAAGGGATTTCAGGCCAACCGTGTTTTGTGGCTGAGCCCCTGCCTGTGGTATTTTGCTCTGGGATGCTGCCTTTTGCTGCTGCTGCGGCAGCTCTGCGAGAAACGGTGCGTGAGGAATGTGATCCTGTTCACAGTTACAATGATTCTCACTGTGACGACTGCGGAACAGATTCTCTTTCAGAGCAATCTGAAACCGAATCTGCAAAAGACGGTGAACCGGGAGTACGGAGCTATGAGCTTCCGGGATTATTATGCCATAGATGTACTGGATCAGGTGCAGGAATATATTTATGACAATTTCGGGGAGCGGCCGGAAGATTACAGAGTGGTCAGCTTAGGGATCGATCCGGCGGCGGCATTATATCATGGATTTTACTGCCTGGACGGATATTCCAATAATTATTCCCTGGAATATAAACACCGTTTCCGGGAGATCATAGCGCCGGAGCTTGCCAAGAGCGAGTACCTCGAGGATAATTTCGACCACTGGGGGAACCGCTGTTATCTGTTTAGTGCGGAATGCCCCGGATATTATACGATTCAAAAGGGTGGATTCTATTTTCAGAACTATGAGATCGACACGGAACGCCTGAGAGAGCTGGGAGGCACTTATCTGCTGTCGGCAGCGTATATCGATCATAGCGAGAATACGGGACTGGAACCGATGAGAGAGGAAGCATTTGAGACAGAGGACAGTTATTACCGCATCTATCTCTATCGGATCATGGAAAAATAGTCCGGCGACAAAATGGATTCGCGATTCCTCCGACGAAAGGAATCGTCTGTGGAATGGAGATTAGTATGATGGAAAGCAGCAGATGGAAAAAAATCCTGCCGGAGCTTCTGGCAGTTATCTTATGTCTGGGGATCATGTGCGTGGGCATCAGTCTGAAAGAGGGCTACCACATGGATGAACTTTTAAGCTTTGAGCTGGCCAATGCCAGATACAATCCCTGGATCGTACCCACACAGCCGGAGGGACGACTGGCGAAGTTCGTGAGGGAGGAAATTCAGGGAGACAGCTTCCCGGAGACGGTGTCTAACCTGACGGAGACGGTAAAAGATGTACTTCAGAACCGGAGGAACAGTAAGCTTCTGTCATATAAAGCGGATGTCTATGAGGAACCGGTATGGATCTCGGCGGAGCAGTTCCGGGATTATGTGACCGTGGACGGTGACGATGCCTTTGATTATCTGTCGGTTTATTTTAATGTGAAAGATGACAATCATCCGCCGGTACATTTTATGCTGCTGCATACCATGAGTTCCCTGTTCGGTGGGACGCTGTCACCGTGGCTGGGATGTTTCATCAACCTGGTCTGCCTGGGCATCACGTTGTGGCTGTTACTGCGACTGGGCAGACAGCTTGCGGATATTTTTTCCATGCGGGAAAGGGGCAGACAGCTGGGAATTCTGGCAGTGCTGCTGTATGGACTCAGTACGGGAGCACTGGCAACGGTACTGCTGATCCGGATGTACGGACTGTTGTCCTGTCTGTGTGTGGCGCTGCTTTCTGTGCATGTGGAGAAGTGGAAGGATCATGGATTCGACCGGAAAAATAAAGGCCTGATCGCTGTTACGGTACTGGGATTTTTAACACAGTATTTTTTCCTGTTTTATTGTATCCTTCTGGCAGCGGTTACGGCAGCCGGACTGTTGTGCGGTAAGAGAACGAGAGAACTGTGGATCTATATCCGTTCGATGATCCTGGCGGCAGTGATCGGTCTGGCGCTGTTTCCTTTTGCGGTAGCGGATGTATTTTCCAGTGGAAGAGGCACCGAGGCGCTGGATAATCTGGCTTCCGGGTTCTCCGGTTACGGGGCGAGACTTCTAAGCTTTGGTAACATTGTGGCCGACCGGACGGTGGGTGGGCCGTTACTTGCTGCGGCATGTCTCGCAGGAGTGGTTCTGGCGGTGACCGCAGGCTGGCATAAATATCAGGAATATCGGGAATATCGCAGGGACGGGGCTGAGAAGGCAGGACAGAATGTGGGACCGAATGCGGGAATCCTGAGTCTGCTGATCGTACCGGTGATCGGTTATTTTCTGCTGGCATCCAGAATGTCACCTTATCTTGTGGACCGTTATGTGATGCCGTTGTTTCCGTTGGCTGCGTTATTACTGGCGCTGTTATTGTGTTACCTGGGCAAAAAGCTTTCGGAGGTATGCGGATGGACAGAACAGGCAACGGGAATCTGTCTGATCGTATGGATCATGGCGGTGCAGGGACTGCGGCTGGCCGGCTATGATGGGGAATATCTCTATCGGGGATACGGACAGCAGGAACAATTGGCGGAGGAATATGCGCTTCTTCCCTGTATCTGTGTCTATGCGGGAGTCGGGTATTATGAGAATCTTCCGGAATTCATGCATTATGACAGCACTCTGTTAGTGACGGCAGAGGAACTGGCGGATCGTAAGGATGTAGCGTCGGTACAGTCCCTGGACCGGGTTGCGGTACTGATCAAAGCCGGAGTGGAAGAGAGCTCGGTGATCTCCGTAATGCAGGAAAAATACGGTCTGGAACCGGAGGAAGTATTACTTTCCGAAGGGGTACACGGCGATAAGATCTATTTGTTTGTAAAAACATCTGAAAACGTAAAACGAGAGTAAAGCTTGGAAATGAGAAATATGTTCATGACGTTTTGAGCCTGAATGAAGCGAAAGGAATGAATATAAAAATGATCGTAGTTCGTCTGATATGGCTGGCGGTACTGACGCTGGCACTCCCCATGTGGGTGGGCCACTGTTTCGCAGCTGTGGATAAATCTCATAAAAATGCAGTATTCCTGTGGATAAGCGGACAGATGTTACTCTGGGCCGGATTTCAGGTGATCTGTGTTCCGGTGATCCTTTTAGAAGGACATTTTCGGCATGTTATGATCGGATATTCGGTATACCTTCTGGTATTACTTGTGCTGGCAACGGTATTTTGGTTTCGGAATCCCCGGGGACTGCGTCCGGTGCGGCAGGAGAAGACAGCGAAGTCAGAGAAGACAGAGGTTCTGCTCTGGGTGATTTTTGCTGTGCTATTATTGATACAGCTGGTGCTGGCGGTCGTGATGGTATATGGGGACGGCGATGATGCTTATTATGTGGCAATCTCCACGGCAGCACAGGAATCCGGGAAAATGTACCAGAAGATTCCTTATACCGGCATGAATACCGAACTGGATGTGCGGCACGGACTGGCACCTTTTCCCATCTGGATCGCATGGCTGGCGCAGATGACCGGGATCTCTACGGTAGTGGTGGCCAAAACATTGCTGCCGGTGGTGCTGATCTCTATGACATATGGCGTATTTTATCTGCTGGGAAGCAGGATCCTGTTTTCCGGGCAATCGGTTCCGCTGTTTCTAATCTGCACGGAAGTGCTGGTAATGTTCGGCGATTATTCTTTTTATACCGTGGAGAATTTCATGATCGCAAGAAGCAGACAGGGAAAGGCGGCTTTGGGAAGTATTTTGATCCCGATGATCTTCTTCCTGCTGCTTTGGCTGTTCCGCAGACTGCAGGAGGAGAAAAAGATCACAGTCGGATTCTGGATGCTGTTGGGAGCGGTGATGATTTCCTGTTGTCTGGCAAGTACCATGGGAGCGTTGCTGGCCTGTATGCTGATGGGAGTGGCCGGGATCTGCGGAGCTGTCTGCTATAAGAGATTTCGGTTATTGCTGCCCCTCACCGCCTGTTGCATTCCCTGTGTGATCTATGCAGGAATGTATCTGCTGCTGGGATAAGGGAGGATGGAAATGGAAGCGTTGAAGCTGTTTCAGGAATATATGGGAACGGGACTGATCATGATCTGGTTCCTGGTGAGCCTGTTATATCTGTGGGTGACAGAGAAGAGAAAACATATCCGCATCCTGTTTGTCTATGTACCGTTGGTATTGTTGCTGGTCTTCTTCAATCCGTTGGTTGCGAAGATCATATCCGGACTGGCGGATGGAGAAATTTATTACCGGATTCTGTGGCTTCTGCCGGTGACACCGGTCGTTGCATTCACTGCGGTCAGTCTCTGTGGAAAGCTGAGGGGATATCTGAAATATGTGGGGATAACGGCCGCACTGATCCTGTTTATGCTGTCCGGAAGCCTGATCTACCGCAATCCCTATTTTCAAAAAGCAGAGAATGTCTATCATGTACCCCAGAGTGTAGTGGATATCTGTGATGCCATTGAAGTCCCGGGCCGGGAGGTCATGGCAGTGTTCCCCGGGGAGCTTTTACAGTATGTCCGCCAGTACAGCAATCTGGTGTGTATGCCTTATGGCCGCAATATTGTCGTAAGCAAGTGGACGGTACAGAACGATCTCTACGATGTCATGGAGCAGGAGACCATAGACGCCGGCGAACTGGCGACACTGGCCCGCGAAGAGCAATGTGCGTATATTATCCTGCCGGAGACGAAGACACTGGTCGGGAAACTGGAAGACCTGGAATATGAAGAGTTCGGGAGAATGCACGGATACGTCATCTATAAAGATGCTACCGTGGATCTGTATTACTTTATGAAATAAATTGAGAGTTTACGCGAGCAATGAGCCGCGCATAGGCAAAATAAGAACCGTGATTGGGAGCTTGCTCACAAATCACGGTTTTTAC
>PPYE01617187.1_pt1 | contig 110822 bp, 130 predicted proteins | sample 1559881 | NCBI WGS metagenome assembly PPYE01 (sample SAMN08240022, study PRJNA423297) | Human gut metagenome, whole genome shotgun sequencing project.
CTGGATGCGTACAACGCGCTGGAAAGCGCTCCGGTGGAAAAGCACGGCAAAAAGGGCAACAAGATCATTGAGCTGAAGGAACATCTGCCCAAGGTGGAGTACACCACGGAGGGGGACAGCCTGCACATGGATCTGTGCATGCCCGCTGCGCAGGAGCTGAACCTGAACCCCTCGCTGCTCACCGGCTTTCTGGAAGAAAAATTCGGCCTGCCTGCCGTCAGCGCCAACATCCTGCGCAAAAAGTTTTTGACGGCAGATAAGCAGCTGTTTGTCTGATCGGAGCGTGAATGACTGTCTGTTGGGCAAAACAGAAAATTTTTGCATTTATTTTGGTCAGAACGCTTGCATTTACGCAGGTTTTGTGATATCCTATTTAGGCGTTAGTGTCCGCTGAGACCACAGCGGGGTTAATGACAATATCATTAAACGGGCGGTCCTCTGACGGCAAAGTGCCGTGTATGAACGTCTAAAAACAAATGGAGGATTCAAAAATGGACGCACTGAAGATTATTTCTGAAGGCAGCATCAAGGCTGAAAAGCCTCAGTTCAACGTTGGCGATACCGTCCGCGTTGATGTTCGTATCAAGGAAGGCGACCGTGAGCGCATTCAGGCCTTTGAGGGCACTGTGATCGCAAAGAAGCACGGCGGCGTTGCTGAGACCTTCACCGTTCGCCGCGTTGCTTACGGTGTTGGCATCGAGCGTGTCTTCCCCATCAACAGCCCCTTCGTTGAGAAGGTCACCGTTGTCCGCAAGGGCAAGGTCCGCCGCGCAAAGCTGTTCTACCTGCGTGGTCGTACGGGCAAGGCTGCCAAGGTCAAGAGCGATATTTGATCATCCCCGATTTGAAACGGGAGAAAAGGGACAACCTTGTTGTCCCTTTTTTCTTTATCAAAATTTCGGAAAAAATGCGGCTTTTTGCAGGCACCGTTCTTGCGAAGAGCCTGTCGGCTGCGGTATAATCGGGTCAGCAGTGTAAAACCAGAAGGTGAGGTGTACCGGATATGGAAAAACAGGAACAGGCAAAGCCCGTGCGTGGGCAGAACCTGCTGGAATGGTACGAGGCATTGATCTCGGCAGCGCTGGTGCTGGTGCTGATCTTTTCGTTTTTCTTCCGCATCATTCAGGTGGACGGCAGCTCCATGGTGCCCACACTGGTGAACGGTGATAAGCTCATCGTGTGGGGAGCAGGCTATACACCGCAGCGTGGTGACGTGGTCATTGTGGACAGTTATACCTCCTACGGTAAACCGCTGGTCAAGCGTGTCATCGCCAAAGGCGGCGATACGGTCTCCATCGATTATGCGACCGGCACCGTGGCGGTGAACGGCGAGGTCTTGCAGGAGGACTACATTGCAGAGCCTACCTATCTTGGCTATGATGTAACTTTCCCGTATACGGTGCCGGAGGGCACGGTGTTCGTGATGGGTGATAACCGCAACCAATCACTGGACAGCCGTTCCACCTATGTGGGCTGCATCGATGAACGGGATATTCTGGGCAAGGTGCTTGTGTGCTTTATGCCCTTTACAGATTTTGGGGTGGTAAAATGAACGAAATGGATACCCGCTTTGCAAACCAGTACAATATTCAGTGGTTCCCGGGCCACATGACCAAGACCCTGCGCATGATGGAGCAGGAGATCCAGCACGTGGATGCCAGCCTTGTGCTGCTGGATGCCCGCATCCCGCTTTCCAGCCTGAACCCGGAGATCGAGCGCATCACGGCCCGCAAGCCGAAACTATACGCGCTGAACAAGGCCGATCTGGCAGACCCGGCTGTAACGGAAGAGTGGATCAAGTATTTCCGTGCGGCAGATGCCGGCTGTGTGGCCATCAGCGCCAAGCAGAAGGGCGGTGCCAATGCGGTAAAGGCTGCCATTGAAAAAGAACTGGCGGGCCTGCTGGAACGCCGCCAGAACCGCGGCATGGGCGGTGCCAAAACACAGGTGATGCTGTGCGGCATCCCCAATGTGGGCAAATCCACCTTCATCAACACCTTTGCAGGCTCTGCCCGCGCCAAGGCGGCAGACCGCCCGGGCGTAACCAAGGGCAAACAGTGGGTCAGCACCGACAAATTTGATCTGCTGGATATGCCCGGCGTACTGTGGAAGAAGTTTGACTCCAAGACCATTGCGTCCAATCTGGCCTTTATCGGCTCCATCAAGGATGATATTCTGGATGTGGAAGAGCTGGCCATGAACCTGCTGGACGAGGTGCGCCGCAACTACCCCGACCTTGTGGCCCAGCGCTACAAGCTGGATGCCGAAACGCTGGCCCTGCCGCCCTACGAGCTGATGGAAGCCATCGGCCGCAAGCGCGGTCTGCTGGTGCGCGGCGGCGAGGTGAACACCGAGCGCTGCGCCATTATGCTGGTGGACGAGTTCCGCGCCTGCAAGTGGGGCCGCATCTCGCTGGAGCGTCCGCCGCAGCGGGATGATCTGGCTGATTTTGCCGAGGAGGATGACGAATGAAGCGCCGTTCCGACGAGGAGATCTCGGCTCCGCTGTATGAGTACGATGCCGCTGTACGCAGTCAGTATGGCAGCTTTGCAGGCGTGGACGAAGCCGGACGCGGCCCTCTGTGCGGCCCGGTGTGCGTAGCGGCCTGTATTCTGGACCCGGAGAATCCGGTCTTTGGCATCAACGACTCCAAAAAGCTTACCGAGAAAAAGCGGGAAGCTCTGTTTGATGAGATCATTGAAAAGGCGTTGGCCTACAAAATTGTTTTTGTGGGGCCGGAGATCATTGACCGGGACAACATCCTCAACGCCACCATGGGCGGCATGAAGCAGGCCGTGGAAGAGCTGGACATCGTGCCGAACCTTGTTCTCGTGGATGGAAACCGCACCCCGGCAGGGCTGCTGGTCCCGGCACAGCCGGTGGTCAAGGGCGATGCCACCAGTGCCAGCATCGGCGCAGCATCCGTCCTTGCCAAGGTCAGCCGTGACCGCTATATGCTGGAACTGGACAGACAGTATCCGCAGTATCAGCTGGCAAAGCACAAGGGCTACCCGACCAAGCTCCACTATGAGCTGATCGCCCAGTACGGCATCCAGCCGTTCTACCGCCGCAGCTTCCTCAAAAAGCAGGGCTACTGGCCGGAGAACGGAAAGTGAACCGCGCCGAGACAGGGCGCAGGGGAGAAGCTGCTGCGGCCCGCTGGTATCAGAAGCAGGGCTGCAGGCTGCTGGCACACAACTTCCACACCCGGATGGGTGAGCTGGATGTTGTGGTGCAGGAGCCGGATGGGACCATTGTCATCTGTGAGGTCAAGACCCGTGCGGAAGGCTCTCTGGCCAGCCCGGCAGAAGCGGTGGACCGGCCCAAACAGCGCCGCCTGATCCGTGCATCACAGTGTTATCTGCAGCAGAACGGCCTGAGCGATGCACCGGTGCGATTTGACGTGGCAGAAGTGTTCCCTCTTGACAGCGGGCGCTGGATGGTACATATTATAAGGGGCGCTTTTCTCACGTAAAGCAACGGCCCCGGTGGGAAAATGTACGGGCAGAGGGCTTCTCTGCCACAGCAGAAGAGCGTGCTTTGCACGTTCTACGGCGAAAAAGGAGCGACAACAATGCAGTTTTTTAGTACCAGAGACCAAAACCGCAAAGTGACTTCCTCGGAAGCAATCGCACAGGGCCTGTCCAACGAGGGAGGTCTGTTTGTACCGGAAAGCTTTCCGCAGGTGGATGTGAAGGCACTGTGCGAGCTGGACTACCCGGCCATGGCAGCTGCCGTCATCAAAGAATATCTGACCGACTACTCGCAGGATTTCCTGACCGAAGCTGCCCACAAGACCTACGGAGAGGCCTTTGGCGGCAAGGCAGGCTATCTTGCCCCGGTGGAAGGGGACACCTATGCCTTAGAGCTGTGGCATGGCCCTACCTGTGCATTCAAGGATTATGCTCTGCAGCTGATGCCGAAGCTTCTGGTGGAAGCCAAAAAGAATCTGGGCCGCACGGAAAAGACCCTGATCCTTGTGGCGACCAGCGGCGATACCGGCAAGGCAGCTCTGGACGGCTACCATGATATCCCGGGCGTGGAGATCGCAGTGTTTTATCCCACGGGCGGCACCAGCGAGATCCAGCGCCTGCAGATGGCAACGCAGGAGGGTGCCAACGTGGCAGTGTACGCTGTGCGCGGCAACTTTGATGATGCACAGACCGGCGTGAAGAAGGTCTTTGGTGACACTGCCATTGCAGCAGAGCTTGCCAAGCGGAACATCCGCCTGTCCAGCGCCAACTCCATCAACTGGGGCCGTCTGGTGCCGCAGATCGTCTATTACTTTGCCGCCTATGCCCAGCTGCTCAAGGCGGGCAGGATCACCTTCGGCGATGAAGTGGACTTCTGCGTACCCACCGGCAACTTCGGCGACATTCTGGCAGGCTACTATGCAAAGCGCATGGGCCTGCCCGTGGGCAAGCTGGTCTGCGCTTCCAATGAGAACAACGTGCTGACCGATTTCCTCACCACCGGCACCTACACCGCAAAGCGGGAGTTCTTCAAGACCACCTCGCCCAGCATGGACATTCTGGTGTCCTCGAACCTCGAGCGCCTTCTGTACCATGTCACCGGCAGTGATGCCGAGGTGGCGGGCCTGATGAAGAGCCTTGCCGAGACCGGCAGCTATACTGTGCGTCCGGAGACGCTGGCTGCCATTCAGGAGAACTTCTCCTGCGGCTGGAGCAGTGAGGAAGAAGTGGCAGGGGAGATCCGTGTCCGCTACGAGAAGGACAATTACCTGTGTGATACCCACACCGCCGTTGCGTTCCATGTGGCAGCGCAGAAAAAGCGCGAGGGCGTGCCCATGGTGGTGCTGTCCACCGCGTCTCCCTTCAAGTTCCCGCGCAGTGTGCTGGAAGCACTGGGCCGCACCGCCCCGGAAAATGATTTTGAAGCAATGCAGCAGCTGGAAGCAGCTACCGCGCATACCGCACCGGCAAGCCTTGCCGCGCTGCGCCAGAAGCCGGAGCGCTTTAACACCGTGATCGATCCTGCGCAGATCGCCGAGGTGGCGCTGGGCTATCAGGAATAACACATCCTGCTGCATTTAGAACAGGAGAAAAAACATGGCACTTTTTGTGCTTGGCGATACCCACCTTTCTCTGGGCGCTTCCAAGCCGATGGATATTTTTCCCGGCTGGAATGATTATGTGGAGCGCCTTGAGAAAAACTGGCGCAAGCTCATCAAACCAGAGGATACCATTGTATTGGCGGGCGATATCAGCTGGGCCATGCGCCTGACCGATACCCGTAAGGATTTTGAATTTCTGCAGAGCCTGCCCGGGCAGAAGATCATCATGAAGGGCAACCACGATTACTGGTGGTCTACCGTGAACAAGATGAATGCCTACCTCAAAGCAGAAGGCTTTGATACCCTGCACATTCTGCACAACAACTCTTACAGTGTAGAGGGGTATGCACTGTGCGGTACCCGCGGCTGGCTGTTTGATGCAGGCGAGGCCCACGACGAAAAGGTGATGAACCGCGAGATCGGACGGCTGCGCATGAGTCTGGATGCCGCCGAACCCGGGCTGGAAAAGCTGGTGTTCCTGCACTATCCGCCGGTGTATACCGGCACCAGTGCGCCGGAGATCGTGGCCACCTTAAAGGAATACAGCATCAGGACCTGCTACTATGGCCATCTGCACGGCAATGCCATCCGCTATGCGGTGCAGGGCGATGTGGATGGCATCCACTACAAGCTGGTCAGTGCCGATGGGCTGCGTTTTTGCCCGTACCGCATCAATTGAACCGTTAAAACCAATAAAAATTAACAATTTGGGCTGGCAATTGTGTCAGGAGCGTGCTATAATAGTTTTTGACGCGATTGTTGCACCCAATTGAGCGCGCGCGTCCCCGCATATTGCAAAAGCAAGTTCATCCAGGACGCAGTGCGCGGTTGCAAAGGGCAAAAACTTCCTGCCCTGCGCAATAGAATTTTTGAGTGGAGGAAAAACAAATGAATTTCATCAAGTGTGAAAAGCTCGAGAAGAGCATGGCAGAACTGCAGTTCTCCATCGACGCAGAGGCTTTCAAGAAGGCTGTTGCCGATGTTTTCAAGAAGGAAGGCAAGAAGTACGCTGTTCCCGGCTTCCGTAAGGGCAAGGCTCCCCGCGCTCTGATCGAGAAGATGTACGGCGCTGATGTCTTTACCTATGATGCCATCAATGAGCTGTTCCCCGAGGCTTTCGAGGCTGCTGTCAAGGAAGCTGGCGTTGAGCCGGTCGGCCGTCCGGAGGTCACTGTTGACTCTGCTGATGAGACCAACGGTGTCACCCTGACCGTCAAGGTCGCTGTCAAGCCCGAAGTCAAGGTTGGCAGCTACAATGGTCTGACGGTTGAAAAGACTGTCCATACTGTTTCTGACGAGGCTGTTGAAGCTGAGCTGAAGCGTGTGCAGGAGCGCAATGCCCGTGAGCTGACCCGTGAGGGCGCTGCTGAGAACGGCGACATCGCTGATATCGACTTCGAGGGCTTCGTCGATGGCGTGGCTTTCGAGGGCGGCAAGGCCGAGCACTACAGCCTGACTCTGGGCAGCGGCAGCTTTATCCCCGGCTTTGAGGATCAGATCGTGGGCCACTCCGCTGGCGAAGAGTTCGACGTGAATGTTACCTTCCCCACCGAGTATCAGGCTGCCGAACTGGCTGGCAAGGCTGCTGTGTTCAAGATCAAGCTGCACGAAGTGAAGTACAAGGAGCTGCCTGCTCTGGATGACGAGCTGGCTAAGGATTGCTCTGAGTACGACACTCTGGACGAGTTCAAGGCTTCCATCCGCAAGAACAATCAGGAGCAGCTGGACAAGCAGGACGATCTGGCTGTTGAGAACGCTCTGGTGGATCAGGTCATCGAGAGCATGGAGGGTGAGATCCCCCAGGCAATGTATGATGCCCGCATGGACGAGATGGTCAACGACTTCGCATTCCGCGTGGAGCAGCAGGGCCTGCGCCTCGAGGACTACCTGAAGTATATGGGCCAGACTATGGAGCAGTTCCGCGCTTCCTTCATGCCGCAGGCTGAGAAGCAGGTCAAGATTCGTCTGGCTCTGGAGGCTGTTGCTGCTGCTGAGAACATCGAGGCTTCCGAGGAGGAAGTTTCCGCTGAGATCAAGCGCATCGCTGACCAGTACAAGATGGAAGAGGACAAGGTTCGTGAGCTGGTCAATGTTGACGACCTGAAGAAGGATCTGGCCATCAACAAGGCCATCGACTTCATCAAGAGCCACGCAAACATCGTGGAGAAGGCTGCTGAGGAAGAGAAGGCTGCAGACGCTGAGTAATCAGCTCCTGTGTTCCTTTGAAGCGGGCAGTATGCTGCACGGTTTCAATCAAAGGTTGTAAAAATTGACCGATACGGCAGAACCGGCAGGGAAACCGTATCGGTCAATTTTGCAAATACTATATTCCATTTCAGGAGGCGAACTTTATGAGTTTTGTTCCTTACGTTGTGGAACAGTCGTCCCATGGCGAGCGTTCCTATGATATTTTCTCCCGTCTTTTGAACGATCGCATCATCGTTCTGAGCGAGGATGTCAACGATACCTCCGCCAGCCTTGTTGTGGCACAGCTGCTGTATCTGGAAGGGCAGGACCCGGATAAGGACATCAGCCTGTATATCAACAGCCCCGGCGGCTCCATCAGCGCCGGCATGGCCATCCATGATACCATGCAGTATATCAAGTGCGATGTTTCCACCATCTGCATGGGCATGGCAGCTTCCATGGGTGCCTTCCTGCTGGCAAGCGGCACCAAGGGAAAGCGTTTTGCACTGCCCAACTCGGAAATTCTGATCCATCAGCCGCTGATCGGCGGGCAGGGCGGCGGCCTTTCCGGCCAGACCACCGATATCAAGATCCATGCCGAGCACATGGTGTATATCCGCGATAAGATGAACCGCATGCTCAGCGAGTACACCGGCCAGCCGCTGGAAAAGATCCAGCTGGATACCGAGCGCGACAACTATATGTCCGCACTGCAGGCAAAGGAATACGGCCTGATCGATGAGGTCATTGCCCACCGCTGAGCCGCCGACATTTAATTTACCCAGGATAAGGAAAAACAGCTATGGCAAATAACAATTCCGGCAGAGACAAAAACGAAAAGGATCTGGTCTGCAGCTTCTGCGGAAAGCATCAGGACGAAGTGGAGCGTATGATCATCGGCCCCGGTGTCAATATCTGCAGCGAATGCATCGGCCTGTGCCACGACCTGCTTTCCGACAAGCCGGATCAGCCCAAAAGCGCCCGACCGGCCCGCGGTGCAAACCGTGCACACATCCAGCCTGCGGACAATCTGGATATCAACATCCTGACCCCGGCCGAGATCAAGGAAGGTCTGGATCAGTATGTGATCGGTCAGGACGAGGCAAAGCGTGTGCTGGCCGTCTCGGTCTACAACCACTACAAGCGCATCCTCAGCGGCAAGGGCAGCGATGTGGAGCTGCAGAAGTCCAACGTGCTGCTGCTGGGTCCTTCCGGCGTGGGCAAGACCCTGCTGGCACAGACTCTGGCAAAAATGCTGGGCGTTCCCTTCGCCATTGCCGATGCCACCACCCTGACCGAAGCCGGTTATGTGGGCGAGGATGTGGAGAACATTCTGCTCAAGTTGATCCAAGCAGCGGATTTTGATGTGCAGAAGGCACAGATCGGTATTATCTATATCGACGAGATCGACAAGATCACCCGCAAGAGTGAGAACCCTTCCATCACCCGCGATGTGGGCGGTGAGGGCGTGCAGCAGGCCCTGCTGAAGATTTTGGAGGGCACTGTGAGCAATGTTCCTCCGCAGGGCGGCCGCAAGCACCCGCAGCAGGAGTTCATCCAGATCGACACCACCAACATCCTGTTCATCTGCGGCGGTGCATTTGATGGCTTGGATAAGTATATCCTGCGCCGCACCGATAAGTCCGCACTGGGCTTCGGCAGCAGCCTGAAGGATAATTCCAGCGAAGCGGAGAAGGCTCTGCTGCGCAAGGTGGAGCCCCACGATCTGGTCAAGTTCGGCCTGATCCCGGAACTGATCGGCCGTCTGCCGGTCATTACCGTGCTGGACGATCTGGACGAGGACGCTCTGGTTCGCGTGCTCAAGGAGCCGCGCAACAGCCTTGTGAAGCAGTATAAGGAACTTCTGAGCATGGATAATGTGGAACTGAACTTCACTGACGAAGCACTCCACGCCATTGCCCGCAAGACGATCGAGCGCAAGACCGGTGCCCGCGGCCTGCGCAGCGTGATGGAAAGCATTCTGCTGCCCATCATGTACGAGGTGCCCACCGATGCTACCATCATCCGCGTAACTGTGGATGAAGATACCGTGGAAGGCGGCGAAGCACATCTGGAATACGGCGCGGTGCGCAAGCGCTATAAAAATCAGGCCGCTCTGAGCTGACGCTTTTAGCGTACAGCAGGGGAGCAAAGACCCGGCATTCAAGCTCTGTTTCAAAAGCTTTTTGCTTTTGGCAGGGCTTTTTGCTTTATTATTCTTGTTTCCGAGGGCAAAATGTACTATAATATTAAGGTCTGGAATGGCATGGGGAACGCTCCCTGGCAGGAATGCTCCGCAAAATGCCGCTCTGGCGCTATGGGTAACAGGAAGTACGATAAAGGAGTGTGTTTCTAATGGCAAATTATCTTGCAATGAATCGTGATGAACTCACTGCCGAAAAGGCAGCGCTTGAAGCAAAGTACAAGGAATTTCAGGCCAAGGGCCTCAAGCTGAATATGGCCCGCGGCAAGCCCGGCCCTCACCAGATGGATCTGGCCATGGACCTGCTGAAGATGAACGATTACACCACCGATGCTGGCACGGATGCCCGCAACTATGGTGAGCTGGAAGGTCTGCAGGAAGCCCGTGTGCTGTTCGCGGATGTCTTTGGCGTAAAGCCGGAGGAAGTGTTCGTGGGCGGCAACTCCAGCCTGCAACTGATGTACAACCTCATCAACATCGGCTATGTGTTCGGTTTCCCGGAGTCTCCGTGCCCCTGGTCTCAGGTGGAGAAGCGCAAGTTCCTCTGCCCGGTGCCCGGCTATGACCGTCACTTTGCTATTACCGAGGAGTTTGGCTTTGAGCTGATCAGCGTGCCTATGACCCCCAATGGCCCGGATATGGACATTGTGGAAAAGCTGGTGGCCGAGGATCCTGACATCAAGGGCATCTGGTGTGTGCCGCAGTATTCCAACCCCGATGGCTACACCTACAGCGATGAGACCATCGAGCGTTTTGCCAAGATGAAGACCGCTGCGCCTGATTTCAAGATCTTCTGGGATGAAGCCTATATCGTCCATCACCTGACCGATGAGATCATCGAGACTCCGGTGCTGCTGAACGAGAGCAAGAAGTACGGCAACGAAAACCGTGTGTTCATGTTCACTTCCACCAGCAAGATCACCTTCCCGGGCGCAGGTGTCTCTGCCATTGCCTGCAGCGAGAGCAGCATGAAGTATATCTGCAAGCGCTTCTCGGTCATGATCATCAGCTACGACAAGATGAACCAGCTGCGCCACGTCCGCTTCCTGAAGAACAAGGAAGGTGTGCTGGCCCACATGGCAAAGCACCGTCGTCGTCTGGTGCCCTGCTTTGATGCCGTCAAGACCGCGTTCAAGAACAACCTCATCCCCTGCGGGGATATTGCCCACTGGACGGACCCCAAGGGCGGCTACTTCATCAGCCTGTATGTGATGCCCGGCTGTGCAAAGCGCGTGGCGGGTCTGTGCAAGGATGCGGGCCTGACCCTGACCGGTGCCGGTTCTGCATATCCCTATCACAAGGACCCCGAGGATTCTCACCTGCGCATTGCGCCCACCTATCCCAGTCTGGACGAGGTGGAAACCGCTTCCGAACTGCTGTGCATCTGTGTGCGTCTGGCTGTGGCAGAAAAACTGCTGGCTGACAAGGCAGACTAACATTTTTTGATTTTATCTCCTCTGTGCGGCCCGTCTGGGCCGTCAGGGGAGTTTTGTCGCAAGAAAGCCGGCACGACGGCCCCCTTGCGGAAATGATAAGGCCCGCCGGAGCAGGCGGTCCGCACTAGAATACGGGCGGCAGCTGCAAGAACTGCTGCTTTTGGAGGTTCCCTGAATTTTATGAAAACAAAAGGCAAAGCATGGCATCTGATCGCCACAGTGCTGTTGATCGTGGTATTTGTGTATACTGCGTTCTTCGGTGTGTATGCCAAGTACGGCGATACGACCACGACCTACATCAAAGGTGCAAAGGATATCCGCTTCGGTGTGGATATCAAGGGCGGTGTCAACGTCACCTTTGTGCCGTCGGATGGCTACGATGCTACCGAAGAACAGCTGGAAGCGGCCCAGCTCGTCATTGAGAACCGTCTCGTAGCGCTGAACGTGACCGACTATGAGCTGTATGTGGACAACAATTCCGACAGCCTGATCCTGGAATTTCCGTGGCAGTCCGGTGAGACAGATTTTGACCCGGAAGCGGCGATCGATGAGATCGGCACCACCGCCTATCTGACCTTCCGCGAGGGAAGCAGTGCGGACGGTGAGCTGATCCTGGACGGCTCCATGATCGAGAGCGCCGCAGCTCAGTATGGCCCCGTCAGCAATGGCGGTGCTTCGGAATATTTCGTCTCCTTGAAGTTCACCGATGACGGTGCTAAGGCATTTGGCGATGCTACCACAAAGCTGGCTGCATCGGGCGGCACCATCAGCATCTGGCTGGACGATGAAAACGTGAGCACGGCTACGGTCAACACCGCTATTACCGATGGCTCTGCCATCATTACAAGCTCGGCTTCCAATCCTTTCACGCAGGAGCAGGTCGTCAAGATGGCCCGCCAGATCAACTCCGGCGCACTGCCCTTTGCACTGACGGTGGACAGCTATTCCACCGTCAGCCCCAGTCTGGGCGAGAACAGCCTGAGCGCCATGGTTTTGGCCGGCCTGATCGCCTTTGCACTGATCGTGGTGTTCATGACGATGCTGTACCGTCTGCCGGGCTTCCTTGCATGTATTGCACTGGCTGGTCAGGTGGCAGCAACACTGGCGTTCGTTTCCGGCTACTTCCCGGTGTTTGAAAGCTTTACCATGACCCTGCCCGGCATCGCAGGCATCATCCTTGCCATCGGCATGGGCGTGGATGCCAATGTTATCACGGCAGAACGCATCAAGGAAGAGCTGAAAAACGGCAAGTCTCTGGATGGCGCGCTCAAGAGCGGTTTTGCCCGCGGCCTGACCCCCATCGTTGACGGCAACGTGACCATCGTCATCGTGGCCATCGTGCTGATGGGTGCCTTTGGCCCCTCGGACGGCATGTTTGCAAAGGCACTCCACTTTGTGTTCTTTGCCTTTGGTCCCTCCACCGCAGGCACTATTTATGCCTTCGGTTACACGCTGCTCACCGGCGTGCTGCTGAACTTTGTGTTTGGCGTGTTTGCTACCCGTGTGATGATCCGCGGTGCGGCATCCATCAAGGCACTGCGCAACCCTTGGCTCTACGGTGCAGAAAAGCCCGGCAAGGAAAAAACCGAGAAGAAGCCCATCGACTTTGTGGGCCTGCGCAAGCGCTTCCTGACGATCTCCTCCTGCCTGATGGCAGCCATCGTGCTGTGCGCTGTGGTTTTGGGTGTCCATCTGGATACCGAGTTCACCGGCGGTGCCATGATCACCCTGAGCTACGAGGGCAGCTTTACCATGTCGGATGTGCAGAAGGTTGCATCCTCTGCATTGGAAAATAACGGCCTGACCCTGCAGACCGGCGAGAATGTTGCTACCGGTGACCAGACCCTGAAAATCTCGATGCCCGGTACCGAAACAGTGACTACCGAGCAGGTGGCCAAGCTGCTGGACAGCCTGAACGAAAGCTGCCCGGACAACAATTTTGAACAGCTGTCGCTGAGCAACGTCAGCGCTGCCATGGGCACCAAGTTCCTGCAGAAGAGTCTGGTTGCTGTGGTGTTTGCACTGGTGCTGATCCTGCTGTACATCGCCCTGCGCTTCAAGAACATCGGCGGCCTGACCGGTGGCATGATGGCAGTGCTGGCGCTTGTGAACGACCTGATGGTGGTGTTTGGCACCTTCGTGCTGCTGCGCACCGCGCTGGATGGCAACTTCATTGCCGCCATGCTTACCATCCTTGGCTACTCCATCAACGATACCGTTGTGGTCTACGACCGTATCCGCGAGAATCGCACCCTGATGGGTAAAAAGGCATCCTTTGAAGAGCTGGTGAACCACTCGGTGAACCAGTCCGCCCGCCGCACCCTGATCACCACCATTACCACGGTGATGGCGCTGGGCGTTATGTGCATCGTGGCAAAGCTGTATGGTCTGGACAGCATCTTTACCTTTACGTTCCCGCTGATGATGGGCATGATCAGCGGCGTGTACACTTCGCTGTGCGTTTCCACCTCTGCGTGGGTGCTGTGGAGTGAGCGCAAGCCCAAGACCAAAGCCTAAAAACACAGCCCGGTCAGACCGGACAGGAGGAACAGAACATGAAGTGTCCCTATTGCGGAGCCGAGGAATCCAAAGTGATCGATTCCCGCCCCACCGAAGACAGTGAGCGCATCCGCCGCCGCCGCGAATGCCTGAGCTGCCATATGCGCTTTACGACCTATGAGGTCGTGGAGACTGTTCCGCTTGTGGTCATCAAAAAGGACAGCTCCCGTGAGCCGTTCGACCGGCAGAAGCTGCTCAACGCCATGGTGCGTGCCTGCGCCAAGCGGCCGGTCAGCTACGAATCGCTGGAGCGTGCGGTAAGCAGCATTGAGCAGACGCTGCTCAGCTCCTACGACCGTGAGATCCCCAGCGTGCGCATCGGTGAGCTGACCATGCAGGAACTGAAGAAGATCGACGAAGTGGCATATGTTCGCTTTGCCTCCGTCTACCGCCAGTTCGCTGATGTGGAGAGTTTTTTCAATGAGCTGAAAAAGCTGATGGGCGACCGCAAGGAACCACAGAAATAATTTGCATCAGAACACCGGCTTTTGCCCAATGGGGCAGGGCCGGTGTTTTTGTTTATACCAGCCGGTGCGAGAGCCATTCCAGTGTTTCCACCTGTACCTGTGCGCGGCGCAGCTCACCAAAGGCTTCCTCTGGGGCACCCATTTCCAGGTGTCCGTCCGCCGCCCGCAGTGCAGCTTCCAGCTCGGTAAAATCTGCGGTGCGCAGCAGGTGGTTCATTTTGGTGCGCATTTGGTCGCACCGGTCGGCACCATCAGCAAGCGCCTGCCGGGCGGCAGGGTAGTCGGCATTGCGGATGGCTTCGGCGGCGGTGTCAAGGTCTGCCGAGATCACATCCGCAAAGCTCTGCACCTTCCAGCTGCTGTAAAAGGCCACGCTCAACAGTACGGCCACAATGGCGATACATGCATAGATCCGCTTCATCCGCTCACCTCAATGGGAGCCGCCGGCACGGCGGTTCTCTTTTTTTAGCAAAAAATAATCCTCGGTCTCGTTGCCGATCAGCAGCAAAATTTCTTCCGGCAGCAGGGTGTTGGCCTGCGCCGTGCGTTCCAGCCACGTGCGGTCCTTGCCGCACCAGCGCAGGTTGTCTTCCAGCACCTGTCCGTCCAGCACAAAGGGAATGGTGGCGTTGGTATGGGTCACCTTCAGCTGCAGGTCAGCAAGACGGGCTGGCTCTTTTTCTGGCCGCAGTGCTGCCGAAAGGGTGCCGTTCGTCTCGATCACCGCGTAGGAGACCTCCCGTGGGTCAAAAATATTTTTACCGCGCAGCGCTTCCATCAGGTCAGCTGTGGTCAGCCGCAGCATCCGCAAGGCTTTCTGATCGATCTGCCCGTCCAAGATCACCGTCTTTGGTCTGCCGGAAAGAAAGTTGAAGAATTTCTGGCTGCGGAAGCTCAGCACGGAGCCCAGCAGTTCCAGCGCTGCAATGAGAAACAGCGGGATCAGGCTGGATGTGATGGGCACCTCTTCCGATTCAATGGAGATGGATGCCAGATTGGAAATGAGAATGGTGGACACCAGTTCTTCGGGCTGCAGTTCGCCCAGCTGGCGCTTGCCCATCAGCCGCATGGCAAACAGAACGCACAGATAAATGATGATCGTGCGGCAGATCAGAAGCTTCAAGTAACAAGACCTCCTGTCGTTTCTGGCGGAATGGATGCCGCTGCAGCCGGGCATACTGCTGTGCAAAGGAGTGGTTGGATGCGGCAGTTATCACAGAGCCTTGCGGCAAATCTTGCGGTGCTGGACAAAATGTTTGGCACCTCTGCGGATTATTATGCCAAGGAGATCACGATTTATCATTGCAGGGGAAGTATCCTGCTGTTTGACGGCATGGCAAGCCTGGATTCTTTGTGGGAGCTTTTACTGGATGCGGCCAGCCGTCAGGCACCGCCGCAGCAGGCAGGCCAGCGTTGCACCGGGCCGCAGGTCTTTGAGCTGATCCTGCACGGCTCAGCCTTTCCGGCAGAAAGTGAGCCGGTAACAGATCTGGCTGATCTGATCAAACGAATGACGGCAGGCATGGCGGTCTTACTGCTGGACGGCTGCGCAAAGGGCATTGCCTTCTCGGTGCAGGGACTGAAGTTCCGCTCGGTAGACGAGCCTTCCGGGGAGGGCAATCTGCGCGGCTCCCGCGAAGGCTTTGCCGACCTGCTGCGGGTCAATCTGAGCCTGCTGCGGCGGCTCATCCGTACCGAACATCTGGTGCAGGAGGTGGCGCAGGCCGATACCGAAATGCAAACGGAATACGCCATCTGCTACTGCAAAAACAGGGCAGACTCCGCCATGGTGATCCGTGTGCGCAAAGCGCTTGCCGCTGCAAAGCCGGAGCTTTTGCTGGATTCCAGTTACTTTGTGCCGTGGCTGCTGCCGGGCAAGGCGCGGCTGTTCACGCCGGTAAGCTACACCGAGCGGCCTGCCGTGGCGGCGGCAAAGATCTGTGAGGGCAAGATCGTGGTGCTGGTCAACGGAAGTCCCTCTGCCATGGTGCTTCCGGCTCTTTTCTGCGAAAATTTTGAGTGCTTGGACGATTATGCATCCACCGCCGTGTTTTCCTCTTTTCTGCGCATCCTCAAATATGTTTCGTTCTACCTCACAGTATTTCTGCCGGGTGTGTTCGTCTGTCTGGCGGTCTACCTGCCGGAGCTGATCCCACCGCAGCTTCTGTACAAGATCGAAGCGGCGGAGAAGGCCACACCGCTGCCGCTGTTTGCGGAAATGCTGCTGGTCATACTCATTTTGGAGGTCATCCGGGAAGCAGGTCTGCGGATGCCGCAGTCGCTGGGACATTCGGTCAGTCTGGTGTCCGCGTTGATCATCGGCGATGCTGCCATTGCCACCGGGCTTATGAGCACGCCGGTGATCTTTGTGGCAAGCATCACGGCCATCGCGGTGTTCGTCACGCCCTCTTTGTACGAGCCTGCTACGCTGCTGCGTCTGGGTGTGGTGCTGGCTGCAGGTCTTGCCGGGCCGGTGGGCCTTGCGGGGGCTTTTTTTGCAGTTCTGCTCAGTCTTTCCGGCACAGCCTGCCTGCAGGTGCCATATCTGGCGGCGCATCCGTTCCCGCAGCGGCCCATGGCAGAGGATGGCATCATCCGCCGCAACTACCGCCGCCTTTCAGCGCACGACTTTAATATCTGGCAGAAACGGGAGGGAAAATGATGCAAAAACAGAAAGGCTTTTCTGCTCCCGTGCTGGCATTGAGCGTGTGGACAGCTGCGCTGGCAGAAGAAATGCAGACCGGTATCTCTCCGCGTGGGATGATCATTCATGGAGCGGTTCAGGCTCTTTTGCTCACATGCATCAGTGGGGTGTTCTCTGCTTGCTGGCAGCGGGCAGCCATGCAGTGGGTCTGGCTGTTTTCCGCAGGAGCATGGTTTCTGGCAGAGTTGTTTGGAACCGTAATGCAGGCCCAGAACATCTGCCAGCAGGAGTTCCGCTCCATGGCGCTGATCGGCCTGCTGCCGCTTTTGCTCTGGGCAGGGTGGTGTATTCCGCCTTCCGGCTGGGATGCTCCGGCACGGGTGCTGTGGTGGTTCGTGCTGCTGGGTGGGCTGGTCTGTCTGACAGGGCTTGCCGGGCAGATGGACTGGGCGCACCTGCTGACGGCAGATGCTGTGCAACTGGCCCGCTGGCCGCGTGTTCCGCTGTATGCGGAGTATTTGTTCTGGCCGCTTCTTGCAGGTTATGAAGAGCCGCGCAGCATGTCCTGGCTGCCATGGCTCACCTTTCTGGCACAGGCGGGTCTTACTGCCGGGATGTGCCTCGTATTTGGCGCAGCGGATTACCCGGCACAGGAACTGCTGCGGGCATGGAGCGCAGATGTTTTCTCCCGCATGGATGCGCTGCTTTTGCTCATCTGGCTCACCTGCGCGATCTTCCGCATCGGCTTTCTCTGCGCGGCAGTGCGTACCGTGTGGCAGCGCGCGGTGCAGTGCGGGAAAGGAGCGGTAAAATGAAGCAGAAGAAACTGCGCTCTCTCAGTGCGGTGCTTTTGATCGGGTGGTGCCTGATTTTTCTGCGCTGCGAGACCACCGAAAAAAGCATGGTGCGTGCGCTGTATCTTGCTCAGAAGGAACAGTCCATCACCGTAGGGCTGCTGTATCAGGCTCCGGAAGCTGCCGCCGATGCATCCGAGGCTTCTGGGGCTGTGCAGCTGCAGTTGGCGCAGGCGGACACGCTGGCAAAAGCGCTGGCGGCGGCGCAAAAGCAACTGCCGCAAAAGGCGGATTACCGCCTGTGCGATTATCTGCTGATCGATCAAGATGCATCGGCAGAGCTGCTTGCAGCGTATGAGCGTGCGGTGCTGGAAAACAGGCAGGGCAGGGTATCGGCAAAAGTTTCTGTGCTGGAAATGGACGATGGATTTTTGGAGGAACTTCCAGCGAAAAAGCAGGAATTTCCGAACAAACTGCTTGAGCAGCTCAAGCAGTGCGCAGACCAGATGCCGAGGCTTTACCAGTATCAGGACGGAATGCTTCTGCCGCAGCTGCGGGCAGAGAAACAGGAAGTGGCACTTGCAGATACAAGCATCCTCTGGCGAGTGGAAAACAGCATTGAGCTGGAGGCCCGGCAGGCGGAAACAGCGCGGCTTTTGCTGGAAATGGGCGGCGTGCATACTTTCTGGCTGGAAGGTGAGCCGGTAACGGTCCGCCGATGCAGCGTGTCTGTCACCCTGCGGGAAGAAACTGCCAGTCTGCGGCTGGACTGTCAGCGCAGCTATGATACGCCGCAGCCCAGCGCCGCACAGTGCGAACAGCTGGCAGAACTGTGCACGCAGACGGTGCAGTCTTTCTGGCAGCAGGGCATCGACCTTGTGCATCTGCAGCAGCGCAGTGCATTGCAGAACGGTGTGGGCAGAGAAAAGATCACAATAAAAAACGCCTGCCCGCAATTGCAGGCAGACGTGAGGTTTTTACCGATGTGATTCAGTTGGCAGTGGGGAAGGTGACAGTAATGGTAGTGCCCACATCCACCTGACTTTCCAGCTTGATGCGTGCGTTGTGGATGCGCGCGATATGCTTGACGATGGCAAGGCCCAGACCGGTACCGCCGGTAGCCTTGCTGCGGCTCTTATCCACACGATAGAAGCGCTCAAACACGCTGGACTGTGCTTCTTTCGGGATGCCGATGCCGTTATCGGCCACAGTCAGGGTGCAGTGTCCGTCGCGGCTGCAGGCTGTGGTGATCTGTACCTTACCGCCGGGACGATTATAACGGATCGCATTATCGCACAGGTTCTGGCATAGCTCGTCCAGCAGGGCACGGTTGCCGTGCACAAGAGCACTTTCGCCCAGACAGTTCAGCGAGATGTAAGCCCGGCGGGCATTCAGCTTCTGGCGCTCTACGCAGTCCTTGGCAACGGTAAGCAGATCCACTGTCTCCATCTCCGGCTCAGAACCGGCTTCGCTGGCGTTGTCCAGACTGGAAAGCTGCAGGATATCGTTCACCAGCTGGATCATACGGCTGGCCTCCACATGGATCTTCTGGGCAAAGCCCGGCACATCCTCAGGCTTTGCAATGCCGGTCTCGATCAGCTCCGCATAGCCGGAAATACTGGTCAGCGGGGTCTTCAGCTCATGGCTGACATTGGCAGTAAACTCCTGCCGCATCTTTTCATTATTCTCACGGAGGATGCGGTCAGAGTGGATGCTTTCGGCAAAGGGGACAAGCTCCTTATAGGGAACATTGTCCTGAATATGATCCAGATCTTCGGTCATGCTCAGCACAGGGGAGACCAATGCACGGGTGAGCAGAGCTGCCAGCACAGCGGCGGCCAGCATGAGTGCAACGCAGCTCAGCACGATGGCAGGCAGGGTCGAATCATAAATAGACCAGACCGTTTCTGCATCCTGTGCCATGCGCAAAATCTCACCGTTGGGCAACAGTACGGCATAGTAATAGGTCTCGTAGCCCATGGTCTGGGAGTCGCGGATGTCCCGGCCCACACCTTCGGTCATGGCCTGACGGATCTCCGGGCGGGAGAGATGGTTCTCCATGGGCTGATCGGTAGCAGATTCAAACAGCACGCTGCCGTCCTGCGAGATCAGGGTGATGCGCAGATCATTGGTAACAAAGGACGAAAGCCGCTGCGGGTCCTGCACCAGATCATAACCGGCGCTTACCAGATCGGCTTCCCGCTCAAGGCTGGTCCATGCCTGAGCCGTGAATGCCTTGTGAAAAACAAAGATGCAAAGCGCCGCCGTGAACAGCAGACCAAGGAAGCCCATCAGGAACAGGCGGTAGCTGATCTTTTCTTCCATGCTGCGCAGCTTCATTCTTCACCGGCCTCCTCTTCATCGGTCAGCTTGTAACCCACCTTGCGCACAGTGCAGATGTATTTGCCGGCATCCCCCAGCTTTTTGCGCAGGGTGCGGATATGCATATCCACAGTGCGGCTCTCCACCGAAATGTCGGTGCCCCACACCACCTGCAGAATGGTCTCGCGTGTCACCACCAGATTGGTGTTCTCCAGCAGCAAACGCAGCAGGCTGTACTCCTTGTAGGTCAGCTCCACCGGCGTTCCGCTCACAGTCACGTTGTGACGGGCATTGTCCAGCAGGATCTCGTGAAAGCTGAGTACGTTGGGACGTGCTTCCGGAGCCGAGCGGCGCAAGGCGGCGCGCACCCTGCTCAAAAATTCCATGATGCCAAAAGGCTTTGAGATGTAATCATCGGCACCGCAGTCCAGCCCGCGCACGGTGTCCAGCTCGCTGGACTTAGCCGTGACCATAATGATGGGCAGCCTGCGCAGGGAAGGGGTGTTGCGCAGCTTTTTCAGGATGGAAAAACCGTCCTCACCGGGCAGCATCACGTCTAAGATCACCAGTTCCGGCTCTGCAGCGTGCATGGCCTGCCAGAACGGCTCAGAGCTTTCAAAGCTGGTCACTTCGTATCCGCTGGACTGCAGGGCATACTGTTCCAGCTCCCGGATGGCGGCATCGTCTTCAACAATATAGATCATTTGTCAAAATCCTCCGCAGATTGATTTTCAGGGAAGAGATAGCGTTCACGGTAACGGTCAAGACGGCGATGGAATTCCTCACTTTCTTTGGTGTCATTGCCGTGACGCAGCTCGTTGAGGTATGCGTGGGTATCAAAGCTGTCCTGTGCAACCTCGATCTGTGCAACGGCTACGTTGCTGCAGTGGTCGCACACACGCTCATAGTTGGTCAGCAGGTCGTCCAGCACAAAGCCATATTCAATGGAGCAGCTGCCGGCCTGCAGGCGGGCAATGTGGTGGGCCTTGATGGCACGTACCAGCTCGTTGACCACGGCTTCCAGCGGTTCCACCTTGCTGGCAAGATGCAGATCACCCTTGCGGAAAGCATCAGTGGTGCGGTTCAGAATATCCTGCACCGCATCCTCCAGCACCTGCAGCTCGTCGCGGGCATCCTGCGAGAACTGGATTTCTTTGGTGTGCATCTCTTCGGCAGATTCCATCAGGTTTACGGAATGGTCGCTGATACGCTCAAAATCGCTGATGGTGTGCAGCAGGGTATTTACGCTCTGGCTGTCGGCATGGTTCAGCTCACGGCTGGAAAGCTTGACGAGATAGGTGCCGAGAGCGTCCTCGTAACGGTCTACCTGCGTCTCTTCCTCGCGGACTTTCTGCGCAAGTGTGTCGTTCCACTCATGAGTCAGGCTCATGGCCTGCATCACGCCCACACGGGCAAGCTCTGCCATTTCAGCAGTTGCAGAGCGTGCACGCTCCACGGCCACGGCAGGGGTGTTCAGCAGGCGGTCATCCAGCAGCGCAAAGCTTTCCTTTTCCGGCGAATCCGGAATGGTGAGGATGGCCAGTTTTTCCAGCAGGTTCGCAAAGGGCAGCAGCACCAGCGTTGCCACGATATTGAACACCGAGTGCACCACAGCGATGCCCCATGCCTCGATAGTGGTGTTCACAAAAGCAAAGTGGCAGACCGTATTCAGGCCGTAAAAGCCGACAAGGAAGATGGTCACACCGATGATGTTGAAGTACAGATGGACCATGGCAGCACGGCGTGCATTCTTGTTGGCACCCACAGAGGAGATCAACGCGGTAACGCAGGTGCCGATGTTCTGACCCATGATAATGGGAATGGCACTGCCGTAGGTGATCACGCCGGTGGCGCTCAGCGCCTGCAGAATACCCACGCTGGCGCTGGAGCTCTGGATGATGCCGGTAACAAGGGCACCCACCAGAACGCCCAGAAGGGGGTTGGAAAAGCGGGTGAACAGGCTGGTGAACCATGCCTCGTTCTGCAGGGGCAGGACGGCGTTAGACATGGCGGTCATGCCAGTCATCAGCACGGCAAAGCCGATGAGGATGGTGCCGACGCCTTTTTTCTTCTCACTCTTACACATATACAGCAAAATGCCGATAAATGCAAGCAAAGGACTGAAAGAAGTGGGTTTGAGCAGATTGATGAGGAGGCTGTCGCCCTGCAGGCCGGAAAGGCTCAGGATCCAGCTGGTGACAGTGGTGCCCACATTGCTGCCCATGATCACGCCGATGGCCTGATGCAGCTCCATGATGCCGCTGTTGACAAAGCCGACCACCATGACCGTGGTAGCGCTGGAACTCTGGATCACAGCGGTGACGCACAGGCCAAGGAAAAAGCCTTTAAGGGGGTTGTCAGTCAGCTTGCTCAGGATCTTCTGCAGCTGGCCGCCGGCCTGCTTTTCCAGTGCTTTGCCCATGATGTCCATGCCGAACAGGAACAGGGCAAGACCTCCAAGCAGGGAAAAGACATTGAAGATGGTCATAAAGATTTCCTCACTTTTGTTTGACGTGTTTTTGATGTGTTTCTCCTGATTTTGAGTATACAGATGCAATGTAAAATCCAAAATCGAGGGAATGTAAAATCCGTGTAAAGGTAAGAAAAATGTAAAAAATCAGTACATGGCTGCGCTGCTGCGTGCATTCTTGCCGGGCTGCGAAAAAGCCGCCCGCACAATATTGTTTTTTACCGATCGTTCTATTATAATAATAAGAAGGAATCCTGCACGGTACCTGACAGCAGGCAGGGCTGTGCAGCAAAAGGGAGCACAGGAGGAACAAGAATGGGCACATTCAATGTCTCGCTCAAAACGCTGACTGACCGTGTCAGTATGGAAGTTGTCTATACGCCGAAGGAACTGGATCAGATCTGTGTGGAGATCGCCGAAGTGAACCGCCCGGGTCTGTTTCTGGCGGGCTATTACGATTATTTTGATAAGCTGCGTCTGCAGATCATGGGTCTGGCCGAGATGAACTTTCTGTCCGGCCTTTCACCGGAAAAACGCTACGAAGCGCTGGATCAGCTGTTCCGTCAGCAGCCGCCGGCTGTTATCGTCTGCCGCAGCGAGGAATTGACTCCCTTCCCGGAGATGCAGGAGCTGGCCCAGAAGCATGGTGTTGCACTGCTGCGCTCCAATGAGACCACCTGCACTCTGATGGGCAGCCTGATCAGTGTGCTGAATCTGGAACTGGCACCGCGTATCACCCGCCATGGTGTGCTGGTGGAAGTGTACGGCGAAGGCATCCTGATCCTGGGCGACAGCGGCATTGGCAAAAGCGAGCTTGCCATCGAGCTGGTCAAGCGCGGCCACCGCCTTGTGGCAGATGATGCGGTGGAGCTGCGCAAGGTGTCCAACCGCCAGATCATGGGTACTGCCCCGGAGAATATCCGCCACTTCATTGAGCTGCGCGGCATTGGCATCGTCAACGTGGCCCGTGTGTACGGCGTTGGCGCGGTCAAGCTGAGCGAAAGTCTTGACCTTGTGGTTCAGCTGGAAGCATGGGACCCCACTAAGAACTACCAGCGCACCGGTCTGGAAAACGAATACTACGACATTCTGGGTGTCAGCATTCCCAGCACCAGCATTCCGGTCTCACCGGGCCGCAATCTGGCTGTCGTGCTGGAAACTGCAGCCATCAACAACCGCCAGAAGAAGATGGGTTACAACGCAGCGCGTGAACTGCTGATCCGTCTGGGTCTGGACGATAAAATGGATTGATCCCACACCGCAAAAGGAGCAAGTTATCATGGAACGATTCAAGCAGAAACTGCAGGCAGAAGCGATCCCGTTCAGGGAGAACGAACCGCTTGCGGCGCACTGTACCTTTAAAATCGGAGGCCCGGCACAGCTGTTTGTCATGCCGGAAAACGAGCAGCAGCTCTGCAGTGCAGTTGCGCTTTGCAAAGAGCAGGCTGTCCGCTATTACCTGCTGGGCAACGGCAGCAACATCCTGTTTGCGGACGAAGGCTTTTCCGGCGTGGTGATCGATGTTTCGGCACTGGACGCAGAGATCGCGGTGGAAGATACAGTCCTGACCGCAGGCGCAGGTGTCCGCCTTGCGGCACTGTGTAAGGCGGCACTGAAGCATGGCCTGTCCGGGCTGGAATTTGCCTACGGCATCCCCGGCACGGTGGGTGGTGCAGTGTATATGAATGCGGGTGCCTACGGCGGCGAGATGAAGGACGTGCTCACCACAGTGCGGTATCTGGCGGCAGAAGGCGAGGTCAGAGAAGTGCCTGCCGCAGAGCTGGATCTCCGCTATCGCCACAGCATTTTTGAAGAGAACAGCGGCTGCATCCTCTCGGCACAGTTCCATCTGCAGCCCGGAAACGCAGCGGACATCCGTGCAAAAATGGATGAATTGATGGCCAAGCGTGTGGACAAGCAGCCGCTGGATAAGCCCAGCGCCGGCAGCACCTTCAAGCGCCCGGCGGGTGCTTTTGCGGCTGCGCTGATCGACCAGTGCGGCCTGCGCGGCTATCGCCACGGCGGCGCAGCCGTCAGCGATAAGCACTGCGGCTTTGTGGTAAACCTTGGCGGCGCTACCTGTGCTGATGTACTGGCACTCTGTGACGAGGTGCGCGCCATCGTAAAGGAAAAGACGGGCTACGACCTTGAAAAAGAGATCCGGGTCGTCCGATAACGGAAAAAGCAAAAAAGGAGCGGTAGATCAGATTATGGAGCTGTTGATCGTCAGCGGACTTTCCGGTGCAGGCAAGTCGGTGGCTATGAATGCGCTGGAAGATATCGGTTTTTTCTGTATAGATAATGTTCCGGCCGGACTGCTGCCCAGCATCACTGCATTCTCGGAAGCGGGCGACAGCCAGCTGGAGCGGGTGGCTCTTTCCATGGATGTGCGCGGCTGCCGCACCAGCGAAGAAATCGAGCGTGCGCTCGACAAGCTGGATGAGCAGGGTGTGGATTATAAAATTCTATTTCTGGATGCCCCGGACGATGTGCTCATGCGCCGCTACAGCGAGACCCGCCGCCGCCACCCCATCAGCATTGCCGAGGGCATTTCCACCCGGGAGGCCTTTGCAAAGGAACGCAAAATATTGAAGCCTTTGCAGGAGCGTGCAGATTACGTCATCAATACTGCCCTGCTTTCTACAGCACAAAATAAAGAACGCATCTGCGATCTTTTTGCAAAAAATGGCGGAGCCAAGGGCGCTATGCGCCTGACCGTGATGTCCTTTGGATTCAAATTCGGCATCCCGCCGGAGGCAGACCTTGTGCTGGATGTGCGCTGCCTGCCCAACCCCTTCTACGTGCCGGAACTCAAGCATAAGACCGGCCTTGATCAGGATGTGGTGGATTTTGTCATGAGCCACCCGGAAGCGCAGGAACTGCTCAAGCGGTATGAGAACTTTTTGCAGTATGCACTGCCGCTGTACGTCAAGGAGGGCAAAAGCCAGCTGACCATTGCGGTGGGATGTACCGGCGGCAAGCACCGTTCCATTACATTTGCGCGTAAGATCGCGGAGTATTGCACGCAACTCGGCTACGAGCCGGGCGTGCAGCATCGTGATGCCAAACGCTGACAGAATTCGAGGAAGTATGAGTAGTTTTGCATCCCGCGCGCGGGAGGAAATCGCGCAGCGCAGCATCCAGAAGGATTGCTGTGTGCGTGCGGCAGCTTATGGCATTGCGTGCTTTGCCAAATATTTTGATGCAAAGGGTCTGGTGGTGCAGACCGAGCAGCAGGAGACGGTGCAGGCTGCCCAGCAGCTGTTCGCACGCTGCGGCGTGCAGGGCGAGATCCTGCACAAGCAGCGGCCCAGCGGCGTGCTGTATGAATTCAACATCCGCGCACCGGAGCAGGTGGCCCGGGTGCACGAGCTGTTCGGCACCACGGGCAGCGAGACCAGCCTGCAGATCGATCCCCGCCTTATCCGCTGTCAGACCTGCGTCAGTGCATACATTGGCGCAGCTTTTTTGTGCAGTGGAACGGTCATTGATCCGCAGAAAGAATATAATCTGGAGTTCCTTACCTCCCGCACCAATCTGGCACGGGACTTTGAAGCGCTGCTGGCAGAGCATGAGTTTGCACCGCACCGCACCCGCCGCAACGGCGTGAACCTGATCTACGTCAAGACCGGGGCCAATGTGGAACGGCTGCTCAGCTTTATGGGCGCTGGAAACGCTGCAGAGGAAATGCATGCGCAAAAAGCCTTCAAACAGGTGCGCAACCAGACCAACCGACAGACCAACTGTGATACGGCAAACCTTGGCAAAACGGCCCGTGCCAATGCGCAGACGCTGAAGGCCATCCGCTTTCTGGAAGAGCAGGATGCCCTTAGCACTCTGCCGGAGGTACTGCAGGAGGCTGCTGCCAAGCGGATGCAGTACCCGGATCTTTCGCTCACAGCGCTGTGCGGCTGCTTTGAGCCACCCGTGAGCAAATCCGGCCTGTCGCACCGGATGAAGAAGCTGGAGGCATTGGCCGAAACGCTGCGGCAGAATCTGGAACAGGAGGCAAAAGCATGAGCGAAGCATTAGCCAATACCCGGCCTTTTGTCCATCTGCACATCCACACAGAGTACAGCCTGCTGGATGGTGCCTGCCGCATTGACCAGCTGATGGATCGCGTAAAAGAGTGCGGACAGACCGCCATTGCCTGCACCGACCACGGCGTGATGTACGGCTGCGTGCAGTTTTATAAGGCTGCAAAAAAGGCTGGCATCAAGCCTATCATCGGCTGTGAGGTGTATGTGGCCACCCGCACCCGCTTTGACAAGGTAAATAAGATCGACGGCAACAACCACCTGATCCTGCTGTGCAAAAATGAGACCGGCTACAAAAACCTGATCAAAATGGTGTCGGCCGCCTTTGTGGAGGGCTTTTATTCCAAGCCCCGCATTGATAAGGAACTGCTGGAAAAATATCACGAAGGGCTGATCTGCCTGTCGGCCTGTTTGGCAGGCGAAGTTCCACAGGCCATTCTGGCGGGCGATTATGAGCGCGCCAAAGCAGCAGCGCTGTGGTATCGAGACCTCTTCGGCGAGGGAAACTATTATATCGAGCTTCAGGACCATGGTCTGGAAGAGGATAATACTGTGCTGCCGCAGCTCATCAAGCTTGCACGGGAGACCGGCATTCCCATGGCAGCCACCAACGACTCCCACTATCTGCGCAAGGAGGATGCCAAAATGCAGGGCATCCTGCTCTGCATCCAGACCGGCAAGACCATTCAGGATGCGGATAAAATGGAGTTCCAGACCGACGAGTTCTATGTCAAAACGACAGACGAAATGTACGAGCTGTTCTCCATGGTGCCGGAAGCCTGCGAGAATACCGCCAAAATTGCCGAACAGTGTAACTTTGATTTTGATTTTGGACACACTAAAATTCCATATTACAAAGCGCCGAACGGTATGGATAATCAGGCGTTTTTTGAAAAGCTCTGCTGGGAAGGTCTGGAGCGCCGCTACGGCCCCAATGTTCCGCAGGCCAACAAAGACCGTCTGGAATACGAGATCGGCGTGGTCAAAAAGATGGGCTACACGAACTACTATCTTATCGTGTGGGACTACGTGAACTACGCCAAGAGTCAGGGTATCCCGGTAGGCCCGGGCCGTGGCTCCGGCGCAGGCAGCATTGCGGCTTACAGCGTGGGTATCACGGATATCGACCCCATCCGTTATAACCTGATCTTTGAGCGCTTCCTGAACCCGGAGCGCGTCAGTATGCCAGATTTTGATGTGGACTTCTGCTACGAGCGCCGTCAGGAAGTGATCGATTACGTCAACCGGAAATATGGTGCCGACCATGTGGCTCAGATCGTCACCTTTGGCACCATGGCCGCCCGCAACGCCATCCGCGATGTGGGCCGCGTGATGGGCATTCCGTATCAGCAGGTAGATGTTGTGGCAAAACAGGTGCCCATGGAGCTGAAAATGACGCTGAAGCGTGCGTTGGAGGTATCGCCGGAACTTAAGCGGATGTACGATACCGACCCGCAGGTCACAGAGCTGATCGACACGGCCTTGAAGGTGGAGGGCATGCCCCGCCATGCTTCCACCCATGCGGCGGGTGTCGTCATTACCCCGGAGCCTACGGACTACTATCTGCCGCTGGCCACCAACGACGGCCTGCCTGTGACCCAGTTCAACATGACCGAGATCGAAGAACTTGGCCTTTTGAAGATGGACTTTCTGGGCCTGCGCACGCTGACCGTCATTCATGACGCGGAAACTGCTGTGCAGAAGCACCACCCGGAGTTCTCCATCCAGAAGCTGGATTACGACGACCCGGACACCTACAGGATGCTGGGACAGGGAGACACCGAGGGTGTGTTCCAGCTGGAATCTTCCGGCATGAAGCAGGTGCTTGTGGGCCTGCAGCCGCAGAACCTAGAAGACATTATCGCTTTGATCAGCCTGTACCGCCCCGGCCCCATGGATTCAATCCCCACCTACCTGCGCAACCGCCACGAGCCGGACAAAATCAGCTATAAGACCCCACAGCTGGCCCACATTCTGGATGTGACCAATGGCTGCATCGTCTATCAGGAGCAGGTCATGCAGATCTTCCGGGAGCTGGCAGGTTTCTCTTTTGGTCAGGCAGACAATGTCCGCCGTGCCATGAGCAAAAAGAAACATGCCGTCATGGAGGCCGAGCGAGAGCACTTTGTGTACGGCTGCACCGATCCCGGCAACGAATGCCCCGGCTGTGTGGCAAACGGCATCTCTGAGAAAGTGGCCAATGAGATCTACGATGAAATGTCCAGTTTCGCTTCATATGCGTTCAATAAGAGCCATGCGGCCTGCTATGCCTATGTGGCATTCCAGACGGCCTACCTCAAGTGCCATTATCCCAGTGAGTTCATGGCGGCTTTGCTGACCAGTGTGCTGGATAACACGGATAAGGTCATTGAATATTCCGGCGAGTGTGCCCGCCTTGGCATCAAGGTGCTGCCGCCGGATGTGAATGTTTCCAACGGCGGCTTTACGGCGGATGGAAGCGGTCAGATCCGCTTTGGCCTGAATGCGGTCAAAAATGTGGGCCGCAACCTGATCGAGAATGTGGTGAAGGGGCGGCAGAATAAGCCTTACACCAGCCTGTACGATTTCTGCAAGCGGATGCATGGCAATGAACTGAACCGCCGGGCAGTGGAGTGCCTCATCAAGGCCGGCGCATTCGATCATCTGGGCAACAACCGCCACAGCCATGTGGAGGCCGTAGAGGGCATTCTGAAGAGCATTGAGACCGACTCTCGGCGCAATCTGGATGGACAGCTGGATCTGTTCTCGGTGATGAGCGGGGAAGCACAGAACGGTGCTTCCGAGGATAACTATGAAATAAAGCAGCTGCCGGAATACAGCCATAAGGAACTGCTCCAGCAGGAAAAGGAAGTCAGCGGCCTGTATCTGTCCGGTCATCCGCTGGATGCTTACCGGGAACAATCGGCACGCATTGCATCCCACACCATCAAGGATCTTACAGGGGAAGATGCCCATGTGAAGGATGGAGAAAAAGTGCGCATTGTGTGCGCGGTGGTAAAAAGCCGCATGATGACCACAAAGTCCAACAGCATGATGGCTTTTACCAGCGTAGAAGACCTGACCGGCACCATGGAAGTGATCGTATTCCCAAAGGTGCTGGATGCTTTCCGGGATTCACTGCACGAAAATGCAGTCGTCGTGATCGATGGCAGACTGTCGGTACGGGAGGATGAAGCTTCCAAGCTGCTGGCAGAGAGCATCGTCCCGATCGATAATTACGATCCGGCCCGACTGGATAACGGCAGGCCGGACCCGATGAAAACGGCAGCAAAGAAGCTGTATATCCGTGTGCCTTCCCGCAGCAGCAGGGAATATGCAAAGGTGGTCAATCTGCTTGGCATTTTTGATGGGGACATGCCGGTGCTCCTGTATCTGACCGATACCAAGCAGTATCTGCGTGTGCCGCGCCATCTGTACGCATCCGGCCATCCGCTGCTGTTCAAAGAGCTGGAAAGGCTGGTCGGAACGGACAACATTGCAACAAAATGACATTTCCGTGCACGAATCTTAACGCAAATCCGGCGGGATGGCTGTTTCCAAAATAAGGCGTTTGTGTTATAATGATTCAAGGCAAATGAAGTGCTTTGGACAGCGTTAAAACGGAGAACGCTGTGATACCATTGGGTAAATGAAGAAACAAATTGGAGGGAAACTCTCGTATGGAAAAGCAGATCAAAACGATTGGCGTATTGACGAGCGGTGGTGATGCTCCTGGCATGAACGCTGCCGTGCGCGCCGTAGTCCGTACCGGCCTGCATAAGGGTTACCGCATGATCGGCATTCAGCGTGGCTACAATGGCCTGCTGAACGGCGAATGCTTTGAGATGAACCTGCGCAGTGTGTCGAACATCATCTCTGCAGGCGGTACCATTCTGTATACCGCCCGCTGTCTGGAGTTTAAGACCAAGGAAGGTCAGGATAAGGGTGCAGAGAAGTGCCGCGAACTGGGCATTGATGCGCTGGTGGTCATTGGCGGCGACGGTTCTTACCGCGGCGCTCGTGAGCTGGCCCACCGCGGCATTCCGATGATCGGTCTGCCCGGCACTATTGACAACGATATTTCCTGCACCGATTACACCATTGGCTACGATACCGCCATGAATACCGCGCTGGAGATGATCGACAAGCTGCGCGATACCACCCAGAGCCACGACCGCTGCAGTGTGGTCGAGGTCATGGGCCGCAACGCCGGTTATATTGCTCTGAATGTTGCAATTGCTTCCGGCGCTATGGCTGTTCTACTGCCGGAGAAGGAATTTGACATGCAGCGTGATATTCTGGATAAGATCGCTGAGACTCAGAAGACCGGCAAGCGTCACTTCATTATTATTGTTGCCGAGGGTGTCGGCCATGCACAGGAAATCGCAAACGAGATTCAGGCACGCACCGGCATCGACTCCCGCGCCACCATTCTGGGCCATGTCCAGCGCGGTGGTTCTCCCACTCTGCGTGACCGTGTGAACGCTTCTGCAATGGGCTACCATGCCGTGTGCCTGCTGGAGCAGGGCAAGTATAACCGCATCGTCGGCATGAAGGGCGAAAAGCTGGTGGATTACCCTGTGGATGAAGCTCTTGAAATGACCAAGACGCTTGACCCGGTGCTGATCGACGTGGCAAACACCATTTCTATCTGATATTTGGACTGAATTGAACGTAAATACGTGAAATACGGCATCTACAGATTGGATAAAATGTAGACAAAATCGGGTCACTCCTACACATTCCCTGTATTCAAATGCAAAAGTAGTATAGGGAATTATGGGATCTTTTCAATCTCGTTTTTAAGCCAGTCGATGCTTCTTTGGGTATAAACACGTTCAGTAAGGTCTTTAATATGGTGCCCAACAAGTCGTTTGATGGCATACTCGTCCATGTTATACTTTTTGGCCATTGTAACAAAAGTAATACGTCCATCATGGCCTTTATGCTCAGAGTTCAGTGACAGCAGAGGAACGACTTCGTTGACAAGCTGCACGGAAAAAGAGGCATAGCGCATTTGCGTGACTTCGCCTTTTACGGTGTTCTGATGATGGAAACCACGCTGGCGGATCGTGAAAAATAAATAAGGCGAACCTGCTTCGAGCGCTTTTTCGTAGCGGGCTTTTACCAGATTGTAAATTCGGGGATGAATCGGCACTGTTCGGTTTATCCCCGCTTTTGTTTTTAAGCCGCCTGTAAATGTGCCCACATCCATATCAACATCCTTCATTTTCAGGTCGCATAGTTCTCCGGGACGCCAGCCAGAGTAGCACTGAATTAGAATCATGTCAATGATAGGATGCTTGTCTATATTTGCCCATAGAAGATCGAGTTCTGCTTCGGTATAGGGAATATGACTATTCGGTTTGCGGACATACCCCGAATCGATCGTGAACATACGAGCATAATTTTTATCGACGAGTTCGCGGGAGACTGCATAATCAAAGAGCAGATTATAAAGATTTTTCATTGAGTCTTTATTATTGTTTTGTGCATGGCGAGTTTCTCCGGCGTAAACGATGGTTCCGTTTTCAATACAATTCTGCAGGTGCGAGATATGAACGTCGCGGACAAGCATGTTATGAATCGAGGAGGAGTAGGCCCATGCTCTTTTATAACGGGAAATCGTAGAAGAATCCACTTTTTTCTCTTTCGTGGTCAGCCACATATCAAAAAGGTCCTGCATAGTTGTTTTATTGCTAAGGTCAAATGGATGCGCGTTGTATTTCATAAGTGCTTCATATGCTTCATTATACGTTTCAAAATAAGCGACCGGACGGAGCGGGCATACGATCGGTTTGCCTTCATCAGTTCTTCCGGCTGTGACCATTGCCCGAAAGGGCTTGCGAAGATTACGCCCTCGGACTTCGGAAATCTGGCCGAATCCATTGGGAAGACGCATATGTTTTTTCTTTTTTGGTGGCAGCGATGACTTGGATTTGAGCGGGTAACCGCAATGAGGACAAGTTGCGGCCTTATCGCTCACTTGTAGACAACACTCTGGACAGAGTTTTAACATGGAAACCTCCTTCAATTATTGTATAAATTTGCCATTTTCACTCAAAAGCTCGGTCAAACCGGGCTTTTTCTGTTTGAAAAAGCTATTCTAGGTTAAACGATAGATTTTTGCTTGTCAATCCTTCAGGGCGAAAAAGATAAAAAAACAGCACGCGGGGGACCATTTTTGTAAGTATCATCCTTTTGAGCCTAGGAACGTACTTGGACGCTCCTAGAGTAACACAAAAGGAGTACGATAGAATGGATAAAGCTAGATTAAAAATGGGTTCGGTTCCTGTACGGATCGCAGCACGAGTATACGGCCGGGACCCGGCGTGGGTGCGTGCGGGTATCATTGCGGGGTGGCTTCCGATCGGCGAGGCAACGAGGAATGGAAAGCGTATTACGGATGTTCAGCAGATGAACTCAAAGCTGGGCAGGATCAGCTATTATATCTCACCCAAGCTCCTCTATGAGCAGACCGGCTATGAATGGAGGGGCGAAAAATGAGCAGAGAACGTGCGGAGCTGTCAAAAAAGAACCCATACCACATTCCGAGATACCGGTACTACGAACTGAAGTATTTTTGCAGGCAGTACGATGACTGGAAGAAGGCCCTGACTCTGATCGATGGCTGGCAGACATCACCCAATGATATTTCCGGCATCATCAAGGGGTGCCCACCAGTAAGCCAGACCGAGAGGATCGCACTATCCCGAGTGTTCTACTCCAGCTGCATCGACATCGTGGACAAGTGCATTGCGGAACTTGATACGGCATTGGCACCGTACATTAAAAAGGGCGTGACAGAGGGAGACGGCTACAACAAGCTTCAAGCGAATGGCTGCCCCTGCTGCCGCGAGACCTACTACGAGCATTACCGGTACTTCTTCTGGCTCCTGAGCAAGGAACGGCAGTGACGCGAAAAATTCAGCTTCTATTATGGAAGAAGATGGATATATGCTGGTAGATACCAGTGGTAAGACACGAAGGCGAATGGACGATTCCATTCCTGCCAAGGATCGGTTTTAGATGGGCCGACCTTTGATGACATCTTCTTTTATTTTTTTGTCCGTGAAAAATTCGTCCGCTATTATGGAGAAATCCAATTACTGAAACTATAAAGGAGAGATATTTTATGGCAAAGGTTTATACGATGGGCGAACTGGAACGAGCAAGAAAAAAGGCTCAGATTCGGGAGTGGGTTCAGGACAAGAAAGATAAGGCTACGAACTGGTGCTATGCGCACAAGAACGAGATTCTTACTTATGGTCCTGTGGTCGTAAGCGGAATTGCAGCAGGAGCAAAAATGCTGTCGAAGCATACGGCACAGGCCAAAGAGCAGGATCTGAAGGACTTGTATGTGTATAGTCACAGGACGGGGCACTATATCAAATTGCGTCGAAAACTCAAAACATCCGAGTGGGCAGAATTTGATCGTAGAAAGCGTGCCGGAGAGAACGAATATGATATTCTCGCTGACATGAAGGTATTGGGTTAAAGGTACAGAGCCGTGGAGAAATCTGCGGCTCTTACTTTTTTGACGCGAAAAAATCAGCCGCCTTTATGAGAAAGGTGGTATGAGCAATGTTTAGTCTGATCGTTGCAATTTTGATCGTTGTACTGCTGGTCAAATGCATTGGCCTGGTAGGGGCAAAGACGGAAGAGGTGAAACAGAGAACAAAGAAGAAACACTGAAAATCAAAATGGAGCTTATGGGAAACCGTAGGCTCTTAATTTTTTACGCAGACGCGAAAAATGCATGGTGTTTTATGGAAGGAAAATAAATGGGAAGCCTACGGGTGGATGCGGAAGTTTAGAAATTCCCGCCGTTAATGCTGACGGAAGATGTAACCAGCATGAAGCTATGAGAAATCATGGCGTTTCCTTTTTCTGACGCGAAAAATACAGCCTCCTTTATGGAAAGAAATGAACAAATTTAGGAGGTATTTTACTATGCTGAAGAATATTATTAAAGGTTTTGAGGAAATGATGAACTGTGTTCTGGCCGCTATGAACGAGTCGCTGAGCGATCCGTATGCGGGCTGGAATGAAGGGGAAGAACTCCTCATGCTGAACGAGGTTCGGTGTGGTATCCGCTAATGGATATTCTGACCGGAAAACGGGCGTATGGAAACATGCGCTCTTTTCTTTGGCGTTTCGGTATAGGCGCGAAAAATACAGCCTCCTTTATGGAAGGAGATAGCTCAGTTGGTAGAGCGCTGCTTGATTGCAGAGGTCGTGGGTCCGAATCCCATTCTCTTTCTTTTTTCTATTCTAGAATAGAATGTTGGCGCGAAAAACACATTGTCCTTTATGGAAGGATGTCTTCCGAAGAACGAAAGGAGAAATGCTATTATGGCAAAACGAGTAAAGACGAATTATGACCGCGGGTACGTGAACGCTATGGATAAGATCCGCGTGTTCATCGAAAGCAGCTCGAAAGTGATGTATGTCGATACACGCGAGTATAAGAATGCTGAGACGGCACGCTGTGCTTACCGGAACGCGATCGCGCTGGTGCGGGCAGGAGGAATCGTGCGTGTTACTTGCAACCGCAATGAGCTTTTCCTGATTCGCAATGACATCTGAGGCGAAATGGAGCTTACGAGAAATCGTAGGCTCTTTTTCTTTTTTCCGCACGCAGGGGACAGGTTCCTCTACTATATTATTAAAAAGGAGAATTTCAAAATGGACGCAAGACTGTTTCTGATCGTTTTTATCTGCATTGCTGCACTGGGGCTGGTGCTGGGTATTGCCATCGGTTTCAACCTGAGCGAAGGCCAGAGGTGTGTCGGCGACCTTGTGATCGCACCCGGTGACGAGGATGCAGACCATTACATGTTCCTGGACCTTGCGAAAAGTCCGGAAACTCTGGCAGGGAAAGAGCGTGTGATGCTGAACATCAAAATGATCCGGACGCGAAAATAACGTGGTGTTCTATGGAGGAGACTCCAGAATGATATTTTGTAAAGGAGATTTTTCAAAATGGAAAACTACGAAAACAAAGAATTGCTGAAAGACGCGGCGAAGAAATCGCTGGAAAGTCTTAAGGATCTGAAGCCGGGTACGGAAGAGTACAATACGGCTGCAAACATGGCGTTGAAACTGTACGATATGCAGCTCAAGGATGAAGCGCAGGAAAACGAAAAACAGCTGAAAGAGGACGAGGCCGTGCGAAAAGTGCACGAACTGGAACTCGATCAGGAGAAAGCGGAGAAGGCGCGCAAACTTGACTGGGCAAAAATCGGCATGAAGGCGCTGACGTTTGCAGGCACGATTGGCATGACTGTGTACTGGTCGATCTGCGAGGCGGGCGGCGTGACTCAGCTGTCGAGAGCAATCGGCGAAGGAGTACATGAGCTGAAGAGAGGCTTTACGGAAAAAGATTAAAAAGGAGGAACCGAGGAGGGTTCGTGGCGAAAGCTGCGGACTCTCTTTATTTTTATGCGATACCACGATAACGCTCAGCCGCAGGAGTGGACGAACTACTATGGGAGCGTCTACCGTTGCAACCATCCTGTGTACCGGGTATGCACCTTGTATAAAGAGCACAGCAAGGGCCTGTGCGTGATCCAGCAGCGCTACAACGAGAAAAGCAAAGCGACCTACTGGAGCGCCATAGACCCATGGCTGACCGATAAAATTTACTTGCATGATGGGTTCAAGGAATATTTTGACAGCCATGCCAAACGAAAAAATCAAAACGGAGAATATCCTACCGTGACCGTGCGACAGATCATGTGGGCGCTGCGGATGAAGCCATTGAAAAAGGAACGCTGGGAGACTGTGTTTGACAGAAGCACGATTTAGGACGCGGATTTTACAGAGTGCTTTATGAGACGAGTTACGTCTTAACATTTATATTTTGGAGGTATGAAAGATGAAAATTGACGCAAGATTAGTTAAGCAGAGCGTGGGCATGATCGTTGGTGGTGTCATTTTTGCATGGAGCGCGATGGACAAGGGCCGGATTGACGGCATTAAGGAAGGAAAGAGGCTTCAGGCAGGATGGACAGTACGAGCAATCGAAGACGTGTACGAAAAGGAAAAGGCGGATGATATTATCAATCGAGTCACTGCCAAATTCCATGAATATGTAAACGAAAAGTAACTCAAAGGCAGGAGCCGTGGAGAAATCTGCGGCTCTTTTTATTTCGCCTTAACGCGAAAAAATCTCCTTGCTTTATGGAGCAAAGACCATGAACAAAGGAGAATACTATGCGAGAAAACAAATTTTGGAACTATTCAATTACGATTGGCAACATGATTGTGACATTGGCATTCGGACTTGGAGTGGGTCTGGTAGTGCTGTTGTTTACATTGATTGTGCGATCGATTCTTAGCAAGAAATGACAAAACAAGGTACGAACTGAACTTGTCTTTGTTCCGGAATTGAGCTGTGGAGAAATCTGCGGCTCTTTCTTTTTTCTTCGCAAAGACGCGAAAAATTCACCTTGCTTTATGGAGGTAAGAGGGCTTTATCGAAAGGAGAAATTACTATGATGAAAGCTATCAAAAACTTTATGAAGAAACCTATTACTTGGGGCGACAGCTTTAAGTGGAGCGGTATTGTTCTGGGACTGTATGCAGCAGTCATCGGGACAATTGCTGCTTACGAGAAGTGGATCGCTTATAAGGACAAGGCAGAGAGGCTTGATAAATACAATTCATTCAGAGATATGGATAATCAAATCTGAAAGATCACGCCCTCTTATCTTTTTTTTTTTGAAAATGATATTTTGGAGGTCGAACGCTATGGAGGACATTATGCTGATCCGGTCAAGTTTTATGCGCCGTATCATTTCACAGATCATCAACAAGGCTTTGAAGAAGCAGGCACCCGGTGTAGAAGTGGAGCTGAAAGAAGCTCAGGTGAACTGGGTGGACAAGGAGCAGAAGCTGCGGGTACATCTGGAGTTGGATGCGGAGGTGACGAAGGCTCAGCTGAATGATATTCTGAAAAAAGCTGGAGTGCTGTGACGCGAAATTTTCAGTGTGCTTTATGAGATGATTAGTCTCAGATTTATATTTTGGAGGTATGAATTATGAAGAAAGCAATTAAAACTGTATGTGTGGCTGGTGGTGCGTTGTTTGGTTTATACACAATTTTTTATGCCGGTATGGCCGTGGGAATTGGCTATGGCTTGACATCCGATAAAGATGGATGGTCAATGGTCACAACGAATGCCGAGGCGGCAAAAGATTTTGTTGAGACACATAACGCCACACGCTGGTTGGTACATGTTGGAGAACTCGCTGGCGTGAAAAATGCCGAAGAATATCTGAAGCGCTAATCGAAATCGGAGCTTACGAGAAATCGTAGGCTCTTTATTTTTTTTTCAAAATGGAGATTGAACATTATGAAATTGACAAAAGCATGCGCGAGATTCTTACGCAAGCACGGCGGAACCGTTCTGGCTGTGGCGGCATCTGTAGGTGTGGTAGCAACGGCCATCGAGACCGGGCGGGCAACGACGAAGGCAAAGCATCTGCTCGCAGTGGATGAAGCTCTGCGAACGTACAACGAAGATGAGCATGGCATTGTGGAAGAGCCTCCAACAAAGAAGGAAATCGTCCAGACCTGCTGGAAAGCTTACGTTCCTGCAATGATTCTGGGCGGCGGCACCATCGCATGCATCCTCGGCTCCAATGCGCTGAACAAGAAACAGCTGGCCAGTATGACCGCTGCCTACATGGCACTGGGAAAAACCTATCAGGAGTACCGCAGGGAGGTGGCGGAGCGCATCGGTGCTGAAGAGGAAAAAAAGCTTCGCATGGAAGTTGCTGAAAAGACAAAAGGTGAGGATGTTCAGCGGGATAAAGATGGTGATGTCATCCGGCTGTTCTACGAGCCTGCGTCGAAAAGATATTTTCATGCCACCATGTCCCGTGTCATTGAGGCATCGTACTATTTCAACCGGGAACTGGCCACGAACGGTTGCATTTCTGTGAACGAATGGTGCAACTATCTCTGTGCTGATGAACTTACCGTTACACCAGAAGGCGACGAAATGGGATGGTGTCTGGACCAACTCATATATGACTGGGATGCCTACTGGATGGACTTTGAATACGATAAACAAATCACGGATGATGGACTGGAGTGCTATTACCTGGCGCCTGCACTTGATCCGGTTAAAAATTACCTGAATTATGAGGAGGACACTTATCATGCATAAGATCGACTGGTGGAAAGTTGCATCTGTGGCACTGATGGCTGCAAGCGCAGTGCTGAGCTTTGGACATGACCTGATCGAGGATAAAAAGACCGAGGAAGACCTGCAGGATATGGTGCAGGAAGAAGTTCGGCGGCAGTTAGCAGAAAAGAACCAGTGAACGCGAAAAATACAGGCTCCTTTATGGAAGAGAAATCCAATTTGAACAAAGTAAAGGAGAATGATATTTATGTACGATTACAATTTTTACGAACAAATGGACAGCCTGATGGTAAATCTGCTGGTAGATCTGGCCATCAACATGGTACGTGTGCTGTATGCTACAGTACGATACGTGTTGATGCAGCCGATCAGACTGGTGGAATACATCTGGTACTGTATCCAGATCGAGCGTGAATGTGACCGTGAGGAAACGATTCGCTTCGAGAATTTGAAACGAACTGGACACATCTGACGAAAGCGAGGGCTTACGAGAAATCGTAGGCTCTTTCTTTTTTATATTTTACGGAGGTATGAAAAAAATGAACCTGAAATCACTTGCAAAGGCGAGCAGGCAGATGCTGAATCGCAATGCATCCAAGATTCTGGCGGGCTTTGCCATCGGTGCAGGCGTCATGGCTGTAGGTTTCGCCATCGAGGCAACTCCGAAGGCGATGATCTTGCTGGAGGAGAAGAAGGCAGAACTCGGTGTCGAAAAGCTGGACGCGAAGACCATTGTCAAAACGGCTGGCCCGGTATACATTCCGACGGTCGTGAGCATGGGCCTTTCGACCGCATGCACGATCGGTGCGCTGAAGGTGAAGGGCCAACAGAACGCCGCGCTGGCTGCAGCGTGCACGCTCTCGGAAACGGCTCTGCGAACCTACCAGAATAAAGTTGTTGAGACCATTGGCGCAGAGAAGGAACAGGAGATCCGTGAGGCTGTTGCTCTGGATAAGATGGCAAAGAGTCCGGAGCCGGCAGTGATCCCGAACGCAAAAGGCGTCAAAACGGATGATATTTCCTATGACCAGCGGGTAAAATGCTGGGAAAGCCTGAGCGGGAACTACTTTTGGACCACACGGAATGCCATTGAACGGGCTATCAACGGGGTCAACAAGCAACTGCTCAGCGATTTCCGTGTGACCGAAAACGACCTGTTTGATTATCTGGGCATGGAACATAACCGAAACGGCGATCTGCTTGGGTGGGATACCGACACGACCATGGAAGTGGAAACGTTCTATGCTTCCAAACTTGATGAAGACGGAATGCCGTGTCTTGTACTGGATTACCGTACACCGCCCAAGTGGCTGGGCTATTGATTTTTTCAATGCCCGGAACAGACGCGAAAAATTCACCTTGCTTTATGGAGGTAAAACTCCAACATTACAAAACTTTATATTAAAGAAAGAGGTAACAAAAATGGACGAAATGAATAACATGAACGAGACTACTGTCATGGAGAATGAGAATTCTGTAGAGGTTGTTCCGGAGGAGAACATTCAGATGATCGAAAACGAGGAGACTTCGGGCATCGATCCGAAGCTTGTGCTTGGTGCGGCTGTGATTGCTGGTGCTGCCATTGTGGGCGGTATCAAGCATCTGAAGAGCAAAAAGAACAAGCCGGCGGATGATAAGCCGAAGACCAAGAAGAAGATCCATCTGCGTGCACCTTGGACGATCACCGAGGAGGCCGTTCCCGAAAAGACGGAGGACGCTGATAAGGAAGTTGTTGAGGAACCTTCTGACGAGGAAGAGTAATGTTTGGTAAGGCGAGAGCTGTGGAGAAATCTGCAGCTCTTACTTTTTTGCTTTTGAAAGGGGAAAGACATGGCACAAGTAGATATGCCGAAGTCCAGCATTGGCCAGACGCCGACCGAGCCGAAAAAGAAGCTTGAGAAGGTCGTCAAGGGTAAGGTGGCAGTGAAAGAGCAAAGCGATATGCAGAAGATCGCATCACAGTTTCTTGCCGAAGACCTGAAAACGGTGAAAGATCGTATCCTGACCGATTACCTGCTGCCGATGCTCAAGAACGGTGCATGGAGCATTCTGAACTCTGCGTTCAGCATTGCACTCTGGGGTGAAGACCGCAGCCGCGGCGGCTCGAACAATTACTACGGAAACAACCGTGGGCAGCGCAACAGCTATGATGGCTATTATCAGGGCAGCCAGAACAATCGCCCGAACCCGCCGCCTGTACGCAGAAGCCTGCAAAATCTGGATTTCGAGAGTCGGGGTGATGCTGAGGACACTCTGGCGGGTCTCAGGGACGCACTGTACCGCTACCGGCAGGTTTCGGTGGGTGACCTGTGGGATCTGATGGGCGTGACCAACGATTCGACCGACTACAATTATGGTTGGTACAATCTCGATGATGCATTTATCAAGGGCATCCCCGGCGGATTCCGACTGATTCTGCCGCACACTGTACCGCTGCGCTGATAGAAAGGACTGATATTTTATGAAGTTCGAGCGAAATGTCGAAAGCATTGCTTTTGCATATGAAACGGATGCAATCGATACACTGGTTCATCTCAAAGATATTATCAAGGCCTATGGCCGTGTGACTGTCAAGGACTTGATGGACCTGGTAGGCGTAGCACCGAATCCCGATGACGATAGATTGGGCTGGCTAAATGTCGATGACACAACGATCAACCTCATTGAGCAGGACAAAGAGCATCCGTATTGCTTGATGCTTCCGCACCCGGTTTCTTTTAACGACTAAAATTCAAGAAAGGACTGATATTTTATGAAGTTTCTGAAAAACGTGAAAACCGACGAGTTCATGGCAACTGTGACCCGGACTGCCTCGAAGTATGGCTATAAGCTGAAGAAAGCAAGCCCTACCATCATGATCTTTGGTGCTGCTATTGTGGGCGTAGCAGCGACCGTCTCTGCCTGCAAGGCGACTGTGAAGGCTCAGGATATTCTGGAGGATCATAACGAGATGGTGAAAGCCATCCATGAGACCAAGGAAAAGGTCGATAGCGGTGAAATGATCCTGAAGGAAGGCGCTGCCTACACCGAGAACGATTACAAGAAGGACCTGACCACGGCCTATGTGCAGACCGGTCTGAAGCTGGCGAAAATCTATGCACCTGCAGTAACCATGGGCACGGTTGCACTCGGCTGTATGTTCGGCTCGCACCACATCATGACCAAGCGTAACGCCAGCCTGACTGCCGCCTACATCGCTCTGGATAAGGCCTTCAACGAGTACAAAGGCCGTGTGACCGACCGCTTTGGCGACCGTGTACAGCAGGAGCTTGAGCACAACATCAAGGCCGTTGAGGTTGAGACCACCCGGAAAAATGAGCAGGGTGTAGAGGAGACTGTCAAAGAGTATACGGATGTGGCAATGGCACACACCAGTCCCTATACGCTGATCTACGACGAGACTGTGAGCTCCTGGGATAAGGATGCACAGCTGAACATGTCCCATCTGATCCAGGCGCAGGCTGCTGCAAACCGGAAACTCCACCGCCAAGGCCATCTGTTCCTTAATGATGTCATTGATATTTTGGACCCCTATGGCAACGGTATGCACCACACCCCCGAAGGCCAGGTCGTCGGCTGGATCTTGAGCCAAGGCGATCCTACGAAGGAAAATCGTGTGGACTTTGGTGTAACCAACTATGTTGAGAACAACGATGCGCTGAACAATTTCATCGACGGGTTCGAGCGCTCTGTCCTGCTGCGGTTCAACTGTGACGGCGTGATCATCGACAAAATCTGAGACTGATATTTTGGAGGAACTTGCTATGACCAGATACGTTAAGACACTTTCTTATCTGTTTGCTGCCATGGCCGGAGTGTGCTTCGTCTCTGGTCTGGCAGTTCTTTCGGAGTGAGGTGTACGATGGACAGTTTGGAAAATGCATTCCTGTTTCTGGACTATCTGACCGATACCAAGCGCAAGCGCCACATGGTGGGAGGCATTCTGATGAGTGTCTCCCTTTTCTTTGGCGGTCTGGCGTTTACCATGATGACGATTAAAGGAGAAGACAATGAATCGGACAATTCGTGATGTTTTGCTGTTTGGCGCAGGTTTTGCCGCAGGTGCGTACGTTATGCACATGGTCTTCCGTACGAAGTACCAGGAGTACGCCGATGCACAAATTGAGGATGTGCGCGACCACTACCGCAAGAAGGAAGCTGATCTGGATACCATGATCGAAGAAAAGGCCCAGCAGAAGAGCATGGAGCAGCTTACGGGAAAGTACCGCACCGAGTCCGACCCGGAAGATGTTGCAACCCACGATCCCATTGAGATCATTCAGCCGGACGAGTTTGGTGACATCGACGACTATGAGACCCGCGGGCTGACCTATTATGCCGATGGCAAGCTGGTATTCGACGAGGAGACGATGCCTGTGAACGACGATGATATTCCGAACATCATCGGAACAGAGGCGCTGAACCACTTTGGTGAGTTCATGCCCAGCACGATTCATGTGCGAAACAACAACTATCATAAGGACTATGAGATCATTCAGGTTCGTCAGAACTGGGGCGACCTCTATCCGGAAGAGGAGGAAGAATGATATTTTCGGATCTTGGAGAACAGTATTATGACTGGCTCCACAAAATCGTGTGCGGCGAATGGGAGCCGAGAAACCTCTCGTTCCATCGGCTGCTCATGTACTTACATAATCGCACTTATATTCCGGCCTGCGAAATGGACCAGTGCAGAGCGGAAGATGGTGTGAATCTGCGTTACCGTTTTGCCAGCGAATGCGATATTCCGTATGACAAGATCGATGCGGAGTTCCACGGTGTTCCGTGCAGTATGCTGGAAATGATGGTGGCCCTTGCGGTGCGCATCGAAGAACATATTATGGAGGATTCCAGTGCGGGAAACCGTGTCGGGCAGTGGTTCTGGAATATGGTTGTCAGTCTCGGGCTTGCTGCCATGGACGACGGCCGGTTTCACGAAGACCGGGCAGATTATATTCTGGACAGGTTTGAGCGCAGAGACTATGAATACAATGGTGCCGGCGGTCTCTTTACAGTGAACCATCCGACCGAAGATATGCGTCGGCTTGATATTTGGTATCAGCTGATGCACTACCTGCAGGAAAACGAATTTTGAAAGGAAAATCAATATGGATATGACGAATATTATGTATGAATTGGTCAACACCAAAACTTCGCTGACCATTGCAGACCGTACCATCGAAACTTTGCAGAAGCAGAACCGGCGTCTGAACCGTCGGTGCCTGCGCCAGAGTCTGATGATCGCAGGTCTGACATGGCTCACCGTTACGGCCTGCAGGATGCTGAGCGAGAACGATAAGAAGTGCAAAGAGGCTGAGGAAGATGCCCGGCAGCTCCACGCGGAACTTGCTCACACGCAGCAGGTGTTGGACGATGTGAACCGCAAGAACGCCGAACAGTTTTGGACGGAGAGCAGCACAAGTGCGACGGAGCACGAAAAAGATATCTGCTGCGATGGGAAGGCAACCATTACCAAAAATCCGGAATAAAATGCATGGAAAGGAGGAAGTCAGTTGCCGATGATTGATTTCCTGAGGATTGCCACGCGAACCGGAAAACACGGGGTGATCGAAGTGTACCCGAACTTTATCATCACCAAGTCGAAAGACCTGATGATCCGGGGTTCTGATTTCTATGCGATCTGGCTGGAAGAACGCGGCTTGTGGAGTACCGAAGAGCAGGATGCATTGCAGCTCATTGACCGGGAACTTGATATTTATGCAAACGAGCATAAGCAGTTTCTGGGCGATAATGTTCGAGTCTTACATATGTGGGATGCACAGTCTGGCATGATTGATATTTGGCACAAATATTGTCAGCGCCAGATGCGGGACAACTATCATACCCTCGATGAGACATTGATATTTGCAAACACCTCTGTCAAAAAAGACAGTTATGCATCCAAACGACTGCCGTACCCACTGGAACAGGGGAGCATTGCCGCCTATGACGAGCTGATGACCACGCTGTATACGCCGGAGGAACGTGAAAAGATCGAATGGGCCATTGGTTCCATTGTAAACGGGGATTCCAAAAAGATCCAGAAGTTCCTTGTTCTGTATGGTCCGCCCGGAAGCGGCAAATCGACAATTCTGAACATCATCCAGAAAATGTTTGATGGATACTGGGCAGTGTTTGACTCGAAGGCGCTTGGTTCATCATCCAATGCGTTTGCACTGGAAGCGTTCAAATCGAACCCACTGATCGCAATTCAGCATGACGGCGATTTATCGCGTATCGAGGACAATACCCGATTAAACTCGCTGGTTTCCCACGAGACCATGATGGTGAACGAGAAGTTCCGCAGTGCCTATGCAAGCCAGTTCAAGTGCTTCATGTTTCTCGGTACAAACAAGCCCGTAAAGATCACGGATGCAAAATCGGGTCTGATTCGGCGACTGATCGATGTGGAGCCGAGCGGCGAAAAAATACCGGCAAAGAAATACCGCGACCTCGTAGGCAAGGTTGACTTTGAATTGGGTGCTATTGCATGGTATTGCAAAGACGTTTACGAGAAAAACAAGCATCGTTACGACGATTATGTTCCGACACGAATGCTTGGTGCATCCAACGACTTCTACAACTTCATGCTGGACTCCTACTACATCTTCAAAAAAGAAGATGGCGTATCGCTGAAACGTGCCTGGGCAATGTACGACACCTACAATCAGGAGGCAAAGGTTTCGTATCCTTACTCCCGGCGAGCGTTCCGTGAAGAATTGATGAACTATTTCTCGGATTACAAAGAACGTGCCGAGGATATGAACGGCGAACGGGTGCGCAGCTACTACAGCGGCTTCAAGTACGAAAAATTCAAAGAATTTCTGGAGGACCCTCCCCCCGGGGATGATGCGGGAAATGACCCCCCTGCCTCCTCCTGGGTCGAATTGAAGGAGCAGCATTCTCTCTTTAATGATATTTGCAAGGACTGCCTGGCGCAATATGCGAACGAAAATGGCACTCCCATGCAGAAGTGGGAGAATGTCAAAACCAGATTGACCGGAATCGATACAAAAAAGCTGCACTATGTAAAGGTCCCGGAGAACCACATCGTCATTGACTTTGATATTCCCGGCCCGGATGGGAGTAAGAGCTTTGAGCGCAACCTTGAAGCTGCTTCCAAATGGCCAAAGACCTATGCTGAGCTTAGTAAATCTGGTGCGGGCATCCACCTGCATTATATTTACACCGGTGATCCGGCTAAGCTAAGCAGGATCTACGATGAAAACATCGAAATCAAAGTGTTCACGGGAAAATCTTCTCTGCGAAGAAAATTGTCGAAGTGCAATGATATTTCCATCGCAAACATCAGCAGTGGCTTGCCGTTGAAGGGAGAAAAAGCAATGGTCGATGTAAAGCAGATCCAGAATGAGAAGCATCTGCGCATTCTCATCAAGAAAGCGCTGGCAAAGGAGATCAGCCCGTATACGAAGCCAAGTGTGGACTTTATTGCCCATGTTATGGACGAGGCATATGAAGGCAACGTCCCTTATAATGTGGATGACATGCGGAATGCCATCTTGGGGTTCGCTGCCAGCAGTACCAATCAGGCGGAGACCTGTCTGAAGATCGTGGCGAAGATGCACTTCAAATCGAAGGATGATATTCAGCGTGAGGCCCCTGCGGGGGAGGAAACACCATTGATATTTTTCGACGTGGAGGTGTTCCCGAATCTGCTGCTCGTGAACTGGAAGTTTGCCAAGCAGGGGCCTGTACACCGCATGGTGAATCCTGCACCGGACGAGATCGAGAGCCTGACAAAGTATCGGTTGGTCGGCTTCAACAACCGCAAGTACGACAACCATATCCTTTGGGCCCGCATGATCGGGATGTCGGTGGAGCAGATCTATGCGTTGTCCAACCGGATCATCAACGAGCACACTGGCTTCTTTGGTGAGGCGTACAACCTGTCCTACACTGATATTTACGACTTCTCATCGAAAAAACAGAGCCTAAAGAAGTTTGAAATCGAATTGGGCATCAAGCATCAGGAGCTGGGGCTTCCGTGGGATCAGCCGGTGCCGAAGAGCCTGTGGGACAAGGTGGCCGAGTATTGCGACAACGACGTGATCGCGACCGAGACCCTATTCTACTCGAAAAAGCGTCAGGCAGACTTTGTGGCACGTGAGATCCTGGCAGACCTTGCCGGTATGACGGTGAACGACACGACAAACTCGCTGACAACACGCATTATTTTCGGCAAGGAAAAGCACCCCCGGCTGGTCTACACCGACCTTGCCACGGGGAAATCCGATGCAATCGTGGAAGTCGATCCTGATATTTTGACGGACTGCAACATCATCAATGCCTTTCCCGGTTACGAGTGGGCCAAAGGTGAAGACGGCAAGTACCACAACATGTTCCGGGGCACAGACCTGGGCATGGGCGGTTATGTCTATGCTGAGCCAGGAATGTACACGAATGTAGCTTTGCTGGACGTTGCGTCGCTGCATCCGCATTCAGCTGTTGCCATGAACTACTTTGGCGAGTACACCAAGCATTTTAACGATCTGATGGATGTGCGAATCTACGTCAAGCACGGCGAGTACGAGAAGGCAAAGGGGCTCTTTGGCGGTAAACTGGCAAAATACCTCGATGATCCGCAGCAGGCAAAGGCTCTGGCGCAGGCGTTGAAAATCGCCATCAACTCGGTTTACGGGTTGACCAGTGCAAGCTTCGATAACCCGTTCCGCAACCCCAAGAACGTCAATAACATTGTGGCGCTTCGAGGGGCTTTATTTATGCGCACTTTGCAGGATGAAGTGCAGCAGCGTGGCTTTAAGGTGGCGCACATAAAAACGGATTCAATCAAGATCCCCGATGCTACCCCGGAGATCATTGCATACTGCATGGATTTTGCGAAGAAGTACGGCTACACGTTCGAGCACGAAGCTACTTATGAGCGGATGTGTTTGGTGAATAACGCCGTATACATTGCCAAGTACATGGATGCCGACCAGTGCGAGGCGCTTTACGGTTATATCCCGGGCGACTGCAAGGACGAAGGCGGCGAATGGACGGCTACGGGCACACAGTTCCAAGTGCCGTATGTGTTCAAGACCCTGTTCTCCAAGGAGAAGATCGAGTTCACTGACCTCTGCGAGACAAAGACCGTTTCCAAGGGCGCTATCTATCTCGACAAGAACGAGGATCTGCCTGAAGGCGAGCACAATTATATTTTTGTGGGCCGCGTTGGACAGTTCTGCCCGATCATGCCGGGAAAGGGCGGCGCTCTGCTGCTGCGGGAAGCGGGCCTGACGGATACCGGCGAACGGAAATATGCTTCTGTGACCGGAGCAAAGGATTACCGCTGGCTGGAAAGCGAGGCGGTCTATCAGCTTCAGATGCAGGAGGATATCGACAAAAGATATTTCAACCGGGAAGTCGATGAGGCAGTTGAGGAAATCTCCAAGTACGGCGACTTCAACTGGTTCGTTGGTGACGACGGTGTTGCTCCCTGGACAGCACCGGATCTTCCATGGAGCGATGCGCAAGAAGAAGCAGCAAGAAATTTTGACGTGAGGTGATATTTTATGGAGAACAAGCTGTGTGATTCCCAAGGACAACTGATTGGCTATATCGAAACCGTCGAGAAGAATATGCACGACGGCCTGACGAGAGTGATTCTTCATACTGGTCATAAACTCATATTTCTCTCGGGTGATCTGATCGCTGATTGGGGTGGTAATTTGAGTATTCGTTATGGAGGGCTCAATGCGGGTAAGAAGAAGAGCACTTCTGCTGCGAACACCGCTGCTATCAAGGACGTTATCTTTGCTCCTCCGGCCACGATCGTTTACTGGTCGGATGGCTCCAAGACCGTTGTGAAGTGCAGCGAGAAGGATGTTTTCGACCCGGAGAAGGGGCTGGCCATGGCAATTGCAAAGCGTTGCGGCGGCAACAAGGGCAGCTATTACAAGGAGATCCAGAATTGGGTCGAGAAGAGCGGGAAGAAGTATCCCGGGAAGACTGCTACGCAGAAGAAAGCTGCCCCTAAGTCTAATCCCGATCGAGAATATATGAAGAAGTGGATTTCCAAGGCCAATGAGGACTGGGAATGAACTCCTTAAAGCCAGCGCAAATAATGACCATACGGAGCTCCTTCTCAATATGAATTCCCTCACTGCAGACCTGAAAATTCTGGAAATTGAAATCAACAAGTAAAAAGGAGACTGATATTTATGTACACCAAGCGCCAGAAAGTCAATATCGACGATACCCGTTTTATCTTTACCACCAACTTCTCCGGCGACCCGGAGCGTGACCGCTTTGGCTCTGACCAGCGCCGTGTCAACGTGGTAATTCCTACCGAGGAGCTCGCGCAGCATCTGCTGGATCTGGGTGTAAAGGTCAAGCAGACCAAGCCGAACCCTGAGCGCACTTACGACGAGCCGTTTGTGCCCACGCTCTACGTGCCGGTCAACATCAAGATGGACTCCAAGTGGCCGCCGCACATCTATTGGGTCACAACTGCTGGCAAGCGCCTGCTCTGCAACGAGGACACCATCAGCCAGCTGGACTTCATCCGCGTCAAGAACGTCTGCTTGCAGGCAAATCTCGTTGAGAAGAGGAACTTCCCTGGCGAGTACAGTCTGTACGCCGATGTGATGTATGTTGAGCAGGATGCTGATGCTGACCCGTATGCGGAGCGCTACGCTCAGTACGCAGAGCCTGCTCCTGAAGTGCCGTTCTAAGGAGGATACTATGGAAAAACTGTTTATCAGCTGTCCGATGCGCGCTCGCACTGCAGAACAGATCCATGCGACTATGGACCAGATGCATAAAATCGCCGAGGCTATTTTCGGCGAAGAACTGGAGGTCATCCCGACTTACTTTGAGGGCACCCCTCCTGAAAATGCCAATGACCGTCTGTGGTATCTGGGTAAATCCATTGAGAAAATGTCCGAGGCGGATTGCTTCATCGGCATTTTCGATGACCAGAAAGCTTATGATGGCTGCATCATCGAGAACCATGTCGCCAAACTCTACGGTGTACCGCAGTATCTGGTGAATATTGCGTACGTAGCACCGGACATCATGGAGCAGCGTTTGCAGAATATGGTCTGATGGTATTTATCGAGTGCCGGGGTCGGTCCTCGGTTTAATGTGCCAGTCGGTGAGTGCCCACGTCGCAAATGGCGTTCTCAGAGGAAACAGCTCGATTGATATTTTGATTTTGGGAGGTTGAACGTATGAAAGTCTTGAGAATCCAACCCAAGAAGTATCCTGAAGTTATTGAAATCGACGGCTCGCTCGAATCTCTTCAGAAAGAAGTGGCCGGTCCGATTCAGGCGGTCTACCCGTGGGATGATCCGGTTGCACTTATATGCAACGAGGAAGGAAAACTGGCCGAAGATTCCTTCAGTAACTGTAACAGAGTGCTTCATAATGAGATTGGGATTCCCTATGATATTGTTGTTGGAACTTTCCTGATCGTTGGTCTGACCGAGGATGATTTCAGCGACCTGTCACAGGAACTCATTCAGAGGTACGAAAAGCTTTTCCATAACCCGGAAGAGTTTGATTACTTTACGGATGCTCAGGGAAGAACACATCTGGACGTTCGCCCCTGTGAACCTGAAGATAACGCGAAATAATCAACTTCCTTTGCAGATGCATGAGAGCTTCGGAGAAATCTGAGGCTCTTTTTATTTTGGGTCAGTAGCTTAGTCTGGCTGAAAGCTGGCAGCTCATAACTGCATGATCGCGGGTTCAAATCCTGCCTGACCCACCAGAGGTGCAAGCCTTATATTTGAATAAACAAAGGAGAGAACAGCATGAGCGCAAGAAACTATGTTCCGGCAATGGTGAAATGGATGGTCGAGGAAGGTACCAAGAACACCTCCAGCGGCAACTGGATATTCACGAGCGCGGAAATTGCAGAAGCATTTCCTGTAGCCGAAAGCAGCGTGATTGAGATGTTTGGAGCAATCCTGACCGAAGTTTATCAGCATGAAGCTGTGGCGGAAGCAAATGTAAATTTCGAGAGCGACGGTTCGGCAACTTTCGATTTGACCTTCTACACAGATTATTGCCCGAATATCAGTGATGAAACAAAGGCTGGGTGATTTTCATGGGTGATAGCAAAGTTACAAAGCGCTGTGCAAAGTGTGGCGCTGTGATGCACAACGTGTCTGTGGCAAGGAAATACTGCGATTTTTGCAGATTTGGCTATGCAACCAATGATTCGCCGCTGCCTTTGGAGCACCCGAAGTACACTGGACCAACTCTGCAGGAAATCATGAGAGAGGCTACCAAGGAGGGACTTCAGTATGCAGAATACTGTAAAAAGCATGGACTGCACTAATCACATAAAGGAGCTCTGGAAAGTTTTTACAAAAGAAGGCAAAGAACTTTTTTCCTACACGATTCGCGGTGAAGGTGAAGACGAGGAAGAATGCACCAAACAGCTTTTAGCTTATGAGAATCATTGCTATCCTAACCAGATTCATGTTCACACGGAAATGAGGTGATTGGATGGCGGGTATAACGCTCTATGACTACCAAAAAGATGCGCTGAAACGAATGAAAATCGGATGCATCTTATGTGGTGGTGTAGGAAGCGGAAAATCAAGAACAAGTTTGGCATTTTACTATACGCTCTATGGTGGCACAGTCAACACCAAAAACTATGTTAAGATGCATGATCCACCCGACTTGTGTATTATCACCACTGCGAGGAAGCGCGATACAGGCGAGTGGGAGGAAGAACTGGCCCATTTCTATATGTCCACCGACAGCAACCTTGATATTTACGATCACAAGGTGGTTGTGGATTCATGGAACAACATCGGAAAGTACGTCGGCGTGAAGAACGCATTTTTCATTTTCGATGAGCAGAGAGTTGTTGGCAGCGGGCAATGGGTCAAATCCTTCCTGAAAATCGCGAAGGAGAATGACTGGATTCTTCTGAGCGCTACTCCGGGAGATTGCTGGACAGATTACATTCCGGTGTTTATTGCAAACGGGTTCTATAAAAACCGGACGCAGTTCAACAATGAACACGTAATCTATAGTCGTTTTTCCAAGTTTCCGAAAATTGACCGGTATCTGAACACCCAGCGACTGGTACGCTTGCGTGAACGGGTGCTTGTAGATATGGACTTTGAGCGACCTACTGTATCTCACCATGAGAATGTTTTTGTCGAGTATGACAAGCCTAAGTATCTGGAAATTTGTAAAACTCGCTGGAACCTGTGGGAAAACAAACCCATTGAGACCGCCAGCGAGTTTTGTTATTTGCTGCGGAAACTGGTGAACACAGACCTGACTAGGTCGCAAAAAGTTCTGGATATTTGCATAACCCGCCCCAGAGTCATAATCTTCTATAATTTCGATTATGAGCTGGATATTCTCATGAATCTGCCCTATGGCAATGATGCGGAAATAGCACAATGGAACGGCCATAAGCACCAGCCAATCCCTGACGGTAAGAAGTGGGTATATCTGGTCCAGTACAATGCGGGTGCAGAAGGTTGGAACTGCATCAAGACCGATACCGTCATATTCTACTCGCAGAACTACTCCTACAAGATTATGGAGCAGGCTGCAGGCAGAATCGACCGGCTGAACACACCTTACAAGAACCTGTTCTACTATCATCTGAAGAGCAGGGCTGGTATTGATCTTGCAATCGGCAGAGCCCTGATGGAAAAGAAAAAGTTCAACGAAAGGAAATTTTATGGCATATAAAAATTGTCCGATGTGCACGAGATATGATTATTGCATGGAAGACGGGCGAGTGTGTGGCGTTACCGAAAAACTCATTGAACAATGGTTTGACGAAAAGCTCGAAGTATTAAACGAGACCCTCGATGTTTGTCGGCAACAGTCAGCATTTGGAAATGTTTTTCTCATGCTGTCTGATAGCGATATTGAGGCATTGAAATCGGGAAAGGTTTTGCACTGGGCGGGCGAAACGTTCAAATGCGGAATATTTGTTCGATATGAAGGAGTCAAGAAAAATGTGCAACCCATCGAAGAAAACAATCAAGAAAATCGACCGGATGCTGGAGAGCAGATGCAAGGAGCATAGAACGTTTGGAAATGCGCTGAAAATGTATATTTTTCGCAATCCTACTGAAATCGGCTTGGATTATGTAACATTCTGCGGCAAGGCTGGATATTTCATCGGAGTTTCACTGGAGGAATCTGGTGAGTACAACTTCTTCGGCATTTATTCGCCGGAGCAGGTGTTGGAGGTTGTCTGATGCAAAATTTGTCGAAGAAGCACTTGAAACAGATTTACAGGCGCAGGAACGGCTTTGGCGGAGCTACCGTTATGTTAAGCAAGTTCTTTCGTGCCGCTCCGAACAACCGGGCAGATTACAATAAAATGATGGACTGGCGCTGGAGCATGTGCACAAACGTTCGCTACATGATTCCGGGAGAAAAATTAAACGGGGCAAAAAAGTAGCTCTGAGACATGAAGGACTTGTTAAGAGTGCTTATTTCTTAAATGCCGGTCTCGCAGATTTAGGAGCGACGATTTTAGATGCTACGTCTAGTATCAACAATTTTACATCAAATTTGAGAGGAGTATTTGAAAAATGAAAGAACTTGAAAAGAAAGTTGCAGAAGCCGAACTCAAAAAGGTTAAAGATGAAATCTTGACGTATGCCAACAAAGATGAACTGGCAAATCAGGTCGTTACACGGACAACTGCCGATCCGGAATTTCGTCACTTTATTGTACTGACGATACGGGCGATTACCCTGATGAGAACGCTGGAGGAAGAGAACAATGATTAAGGACTCTGGCGACCGCACCGAATTTGAAACCGGTGCCAAGCGTGATATGCATGCAGGAAAGGGGCGGATGGATCTTTTGCCTTGGTATGGCATCATGGAGGTCAGCAAGCACTGCGAAGAAGGCGCACTGAAATACGGCGAACACAATGTTGATAAGGGCATCCCGCTGCATTCGCTGCTGGATAGTGCTTCTCGGCATCTGGCGAAGTACATGGTCGGAATGTACGACGAGGACCACCTGCGAGCTGCCTGCTGGAATTTGCTTTGGGCTCTTAACCAGCGCGTGACGCACCCGGAATTGGATGATAGGTTTGTGCCAAAGATGAAAAGCTCGAACGATGAACAATTTATTACAGTTGTCTGCAGTTCCTGTGGTAGTCATTTTGAAGCGCCGACCGAATGGTGGGTCCGTAAAAGAGCACAGTATACCAATATTCCAGACGGAGTGATGACGACTTGCCCTCATTGTGGGAATGTAACAATCGTTCGGGAGGTGAAGCCTGATGAATGACTGGATGCGCGAAGTGGATTATGCAACCTACTGCCCGAAGTGCAAGAGCTTCAAGGTGCTGGAGACGGATGAACCCTGCAACGAGTGCCTGACGGAGTGTGCACGGGAGGGCAGCAAGAAGCCCGTGAAGTTCGAGGAGAAGACGCGAAAATAACAGACTCCTTTATGAGGTAAACTCATATTTGAAAGGAGATACTTATTATGAAAAAAGCATTGAAGGTTATTGTAAAAATGGCATGTATGTGCGGTGCCGTAGCATTACTGCTGTTTGAAGCTTATGACACATGTATTAGACCGAAGATCAATATGATCAAATCTGAGACATGGAACAAGGCTTGGGACAGCGGGTATAAATACGGATATCACAATGGCCGTTTTTGCGGACTGTATGATGCACTTAGAAACGAGTATATTACACATGAGGAATATGAGAAACTAATTGGAGAAGATTAAAGGTGAAGAGCCGCAGATTTCTCCACGGCTCTTTGTTTTTTATCATCGAAGGAGATGCTTGTATGCAACGTATGAACATTAAATGCTGCCATTGTGGGGACTATACTCCATTTATCACAGAGGAGAACATTGAAGTTATTCCTCAAGTTAATCTCACAAGAACCGACATGGATTGTTTGGGCGATATCGCTGAGGCATTGAGGGAATGCGGTTGCTTGGGTACGTGCGATTTCTTACGCCGGGTTCAGAGTGAAGTGACCAAAATCGTAGAGTATCAGGAGGAACGGTGAACGCTAAATGATATTTGCTGAAGAGGATTTGAACTCTTTGAATGCTATTGCTGGACTATTGGCTTCATTCGGGTGTGATAGTCAGGCTGGCTGTGTGCTTTATATTCAGCACAAAATCGCAAAGACCATGGAGGCTGACGAAAGGAAATGCAGAAATGAGAAACATGTCTAAGAAAACCTGGAAACTCCGGGTTTGGAATCACATGACCGAGATGCAGAAGCTGGATTATCTTCTTACGAAAGCGGGCATTACGCATGAGATGGAAAGAAGATTTCCTGAGAACGATAAAAACCGGCCTGAAGTTTACGGCCCTGGAGCACTGCATGATGGGGGCTATCAGATTACAGTTCGAGATAAATCTGGCACATATCTGTGGGATGCGGTATGCGGTTGGTGCACTTACGGGTTTCCTCATTTACTCGAGGTGTGCGGGCTAGCACTTGTTGATCATTATGATGTCGAGGGCTGGCTCACGGCTCGTCAGGTTACGAAGATGTGGAGGTGTAGAAATGCTACGCAAAATCGCTGAGTATGTCAAAAAGATATTCCGCATGGAGCCAATCCCGACGACAGTCAATACGCTGCGGGAGGCTCTGCAGTCCTTGGAGGTGGCCCGAAATCACTTTGAGCACTGCGACCCGGAATTTGTGGATGCGGCTATTTTTGAGTTGAACGCTGCGGAGTGCCGGGTGGATGCGGTTAGGAGGTGTGTGGGGTGAAAATGTTTTATTATCCGACTTACAAGTGCCGATTTTGCGAGAGGGAATTTAACGATGGGCATCCCTACTGTAATCCCGAAGATGCGAAGAACAATCTGGCCGGTCTGATGGCGTTCCGCCCAATTCATCATTGCGATGGTGGTCATATTGGCATCGGATATTTTACAGGCCTAGAAAGGGTTGATAAGGATGAATGATATTTGGACGAAAGTTGGCAAATTTCTTGGCCGAGCTATCGCGCTGACACTTATTTTGTGCGCTTGGGCCATCATTATCGCATTCACACTGAAGGTGCTTTGGTTTATCTGGTTTCGGATTCTGCTGTGAGGTGCGATATGATTGACTACGAAGAAGTTGTTGAGGCCATATGGAGGTACGACATCCCTCGAATCGACATTGATGAGGATGTTACGACGCTTTATGCGAATGGCAAAGCTTTTGCACAAGTTATTCGCAGGCCTGACGGGTCACGCGAGGACTTGTATTTTGAGGATTACGAGCTTCAAAAAGATACCCTGATCAAGCCGAACGCTAAGTTGCGTGATGTGGTCGAGCTTTGCATGAATGGCGACATTAGCTACGTAGATGTCCGTGAATGGTGCATGGAGAATGATATTTCACTTGGACAGTTCGACAGGTGGCTTTATGGTGCGCTGAGAAAGTCTGATACCCCTTCCCGGGTGAAGCCGAAAGAACCGTGGCCATATCGTGTGGTGGCGGGCTTAAACCGGGTACTGGAGATTCTGCTTGACTCGATTTTGGAGGATTTTATATGAGATGTTGTCCGGTATGCTATTCAAAAGTGAGGCCAACTGTATACGGAACAGCGACCACTGGGACAAGCCTGGAAATCAAGTATAAGATTCAGTGTCGGAATTGCGGATTTGGATGCGATAAAGCAGGCAGTGTCATAGTGCAATATGATGAAGAAACGATGAACCCAATAGCAGATGATCATGGCTTACGGAAACTTATTAGAGACTGGGATTCTATTTTGCGAGATCCTGATAGAGAAAGGCTGGCTGATATATGAAGTACACATTTTGGTTTGAATGTACCGACAATGGTGGTGGGCATCAGGCTTTTGAAGTCAAAGCAGAGAATAAGCAGGAGGCCATCAAGAAGGGCATGGCGTTTGCAAAGAAACATGCTTCGGGTGATATCTGTGGGGATTGGGAGTGCAAAATGATATCGGAGTGGACAACATGAGCAACGACTTCGGAGCACTTACGATACTTGCACCTAAATGCCAGAAGTGTCCGAAGGTGGAAACTTGCGACCATAAGCAACTGGCTCATCTCGGATACATTATCCCGATCGAGGATATTGGCATCAGCATGGTGGCCCAAAGGGGGCAATGGAAAGAGCCTCAGTCAGCTCGAAATAGTGGATTCACTGATGAAAAGGAGATTTAATTATGAAAATCGTTGAACCTAAGTACGAAATCCTCACTGATATCTCTGAGGGCGGCATCAAGGAGCTGCAGCAGATCGAGCGCGTTGCCCGGGTCTGCTACAAGAGCGAGGATAAGATCACGCCGGATGGTGAGTCGGCAAAGAAGCTGGTGGGCTTTCTGGTGAAGCAAGGGCATGAGGCCATGCTTGAGCATTCTCAGCTGAGCGTGCTGTTCACGTGCGATCGTGGCGTGGCCAATGAGCTGGTGCGGCACCGCATTGCGAGCTTTGCGCAGGAGAGCACCCGGTACTGCAACTACTCAAAGGAGAAGTTTGAGGGTAGCATTACCGTCGTGGAGCCGTTTTATATCGATAAAGAACAGAATCGCCTGTTCTATCGTAAATGGGTAGAATCCTGCGAATTGGCAGAAAAAACTTATTTTTTGATGCTTATGAACGGCTATCGTCCCGAACAGGCTCGTTGCGTGCTGCCGTTGTGCCTGAAGACCGAGATCGTGGTGACTGCCAACTACCGTGAGTGGCGCAACATCTTCAAGCTGCGTACTCCCGTGGCGGCCCATCCTCAGATGAGAGAACTGATGTGCCCGCTGCTGAAGGAACTGCAGAGCAAGATCCCGGTGGTGTTCGATGATATTTACACGTACTGGCCGAATGATGACCAGACGGGAAATGAAAGTGTGGAGAAGTAATGCGAATTGTGCTGCTCGCAAGCATTATTTTACAAGCTATTAACATTGGGATGTTTTTTACTAAGAATGCAGATAGAGAAAGACAGAGAATTATCAGATACACTGGTTGGTTCTTGCTTCTGGTTTACATGATATTTGGATGAGGTGATTAACATGATTGGCAAAGCGGACACCGCAGATATATTGGCAGGCCGTTACGTTGATGGAACGTGGTCGTATACGCAGGCTCTGTATGAGGCTAAAAAGCGTGGGGTTTCAAAAGAAGAATTTGATGCTGAGGTCTTTGCATGGCGAGTAGCTCTCGGTAAGGTTAAGAGGAGCTCGGGACAGCGGTGATAGGATGACTACATACGAATTCGTAGATAAGATTGGAGATGCAAAATGCAGCAGAAAACACATGACTTTCTCGTGAGAATGCAGGTGCCGATGGCGACATTCGGTGGAGATCTCATGGGAGAAGCGATTGATTTCGCTATTCATGAAATGCGGAATAATCGTTTTGTCACACTGACAGACATTGAAAATGTACTTAGCGATCGTTTTCACTGCAGTGCAAGTTCAGCGGATGCACGGCTTCGCAGGGCACTGGACGTGACTGAGTTTCGGTGTGGAGAGTATCCGAACCCTGAACTTGAGCGGCTTCGGGCCGAATATCAGGTTGATCGGTGGTCTGTGAAACGGTTCATTTATGCCGCGGCAAGGAAGGTGATGAACAATTTTGACTGATTCTCGGCAGCTTTTTGGCCAAAAACCCACTTCGTGGCCAAAAATTTTTGCAAAAATGGCCACAAAATATTACGATAATATGTAATAAAATTGCCATTTGGCCAAAAACCCACTTTTTTCTTTAACTTAATAAAAATTTTAAAATTTTATATATAGTAATTAAGGATAAAAAACGGGCTTTTGGCCACGGCGAAAGTTTAACGTCTTATCGAGCCGGAAAATGTTATAATATTTTAACCTTGAACTATATCCCCTGACAGTGTAATATAGAACTGCATTAAATAGACGTACTGCCCTTTAATGAAGTACGAGGTGAAAAATATGAACTATATGGATGCGCTTGCAAAAAATTGGCGTGAGCACGATTACTCTTTTGAAGGACGAGATGTTCTTCCGAATGGCGATGAAGTTTGGATCTACACTACATTGGAACTTGGTCTACCAGTGCTATGGGTGAAGCATCCAGACGGATCGTTTGACTACCGTGTTCTCCATACTCCCGGCTATGATAAACCAACAGGCGAACATTGGTGTTGGAACTGCCATTGCCAGATGGTGCATCATGATGATGAATGGCTGTGCCTGAAATGCGGAGATCATATCGATGATAACGACATAGAGCTTTTATCATCTCCGACAGAAGAAGCAAGCTATCCAGACGATGACCTTGAACCAGAACCTGAGTGGTACGACTGATACAGCAAATAAGATCTGCCCCTGCGTTGTTAGCGCAGAGGCTTTTCTTTTGCCCGAAAATAATAAAATCTTGCAAAAATTAGCAAAAACTGACGCGATAAAAACATGCCCTTTTATGGGGGGAATAGAACGCGTTTTGAACGCACTATTCCTTTTATTTTGGAGGTTTTTATCATGCTCGAAAACAAATTCAAACAGGGATTGACGAAAGAACTGAAAGAACGCTTTCCCGGCTGTGTAGTGGTCCATCTTGACCCGAACGAGGTGCAGGGGCATCCCGATCTTTTGGTTTTGTATGGTTCCACCTGGGCAGCACTCGAAGGCAAGCGCTCAGCAAATGCACCTCATCGTCCGAATCAGGATTATTATGTCCGTCAGATGAATGAGATGAGCTTTGCCGCTTTCATTTATCCTGAGAACAAGGAGGAAGTTCTCAATGCAATGGAACGATCATTCCAGGCTCGTGGGGCAGCACGCCTTTCTGGGTGCAAGTAAGTATCATTGGCTGAACTATGATACTCAACGCCTGGTGGATGCTTTCATGAGCTGTCAAGCAAAGGAGAAAGGCACTCGGCTTCATGCTTTTGCTGCAGAGTGCATTAACCTGAAGCAAAAGCTCCCGAAGAGCAAGAAAACCCTCAACGCATATGTCAACGATGCAATTGGTTTCCGCATGGACCCCGAGCAGGTTTTGTTTTACAGCGAAAACTGTTTTGGTACTGCAGATGCCATTGCATTTAACGACAAAGATAATTTTCTTCGTATTCATGATCTTAAAACAGGAGCTGTTCCAGCACATATGGAGCAGCTCTTTATTTATGATGCGCTGTTCTGCATGGAGTATCATGTCAAGCCGAAAGATATTCTTATCGAAAATCGCATTTACCAAAACGATGATGTTCTCATCGAGACACCAACGGCAGATATCATTGATCCCATCATCGAAAAGATTAAAGAATTTGACAAAATCATTGCGGATCTGAAATAAGGAGCAGCGTTATGAATCCAATTGAGAAAGACCTTAAAAACTACTACGGCACGAGTTCCGACTCTGATATTTTGGAGCATTACGGCACAAAGCGCCATTCCGGCCGATATCCTTGGGGTTCTGGCGATAATCCTTATCAGCACTCTGGTGACTTTCTGTCTCGTGTGGAAACGCTCAAGAAGAATGGCATGTCCGAAAATGAAATTTTAGATCAAATCAATAGCACTCTTCCCAAGGAGTACCAGCTCGGTCTTACCGAATTTCGAGTGGCTCGACGTAAAGCAGTCCATGAGCGCAAGGCATCTGAGTATGAGAAAATCGCTGCTTTAAAGGAACAGGGTCTCGGCTGGAAAGCCATCGGTGAAAAGCTTGGTATGAGCGAGTCCAGTGTGCGCTCAAAATATGCAGGCACTGCTGATAAAAAAGCGCAGCGTGCAGAGAATATTGCTGACACGTTGAAAAAAGAAGTGGACAAGAAAGGCATGATCGATATTTCCGAAGGTGCCAATCTTGTAATGGGTGTGTCGCAATCTGAGCTTGACGACGCTGCATATACGTTGGAAGCGGAATACGGTTACAAACGTTATGGCGTAGGTATCCGTCAGCCGACCAACATCCGTCAGCAGACTAACATTACGGTGTTGGCTAAGCCTGAATTCGACCAGAAGTATGCTTATCAGCATCAGGATCAGATTGATTCGCTCGGCGATTATCATTCTGACGACGGTGGCGATACGTTCAAGAAGCTTCAGCGTCCTGCAAGTCTGGATTCAAGCCGTGTTGACATCCGGTATGGCGATGAAGGTGGTCTGGACAAAGATGGTGTCATGGAAATTCGCCGTGGTGTGCCCGACCTTGACCTTGGCAAGAGTCATTATGCGCAGGTTCGTATCCTTGTCGATGGTGACCATTATCTGAAAGGCATGGCGGTCTACTCTGATGATCTTCTTCCCGATGGTGTGGACATCATGTTCAACACTAACAAGCCTTCCGGTACGCCCAAAATGAAGGTCCTGAAGGAAGCAAAAGCTGATCCGGACAATCCGTTTGGAGCAGCCATCAAAGCCAATGGCCAGAGTACATACATCGGTTCTGATGGAAAGGAGCATCTTTCTCCTATTAACAAACTGAAAGAGGAAGGCGATTGGGATACAATGTCCCGAAATGTATCTTCGCAATTCCTATCCAAACAGCCGAAAAAGCTTATTGAAAATCAGCTGAAGCTTACAATTGCGGATTATCAGGCGCAGTATGATGAAATTATGCACTACAATAATCCTACTGTTAAAAAGAAGCTGCTGAACGACTTTGCCGATACCTGTGAAGGTACGTCCATGACGCTGAAAGCATCGGCATTTCCGGGACAATCGACGAAAGTCATTCTGCCCATCAACCGAATTAAGGAAACAGAAGCTTACTGTCCGACCTATGAGAACGGCACACAGCTTGCACTGATTCGCTATCCTCATGCCGGCACCTTTGAGATTCCGATTGTTACAGTCAACAACAAAAATGTCAGTGGCAAGCGCAATCTTGGACAGATCCAAGATGCTATCGGCATCAATGCCAAGGTGGCAGAGCGTTTGTCCGGTGCAGACTTCGATGGTGATACCGTTATGGTGATTCCTGTCAGCGATAAGGTTCCCATTAAATCTACTCGTCCGTTGGAACAGTTGAAAGGTTTTGACCCCAAGACTGCATATGCAGTTCCTGAAGGCAATCCCAACAACGTGCGTCTCATGAAAAAAGAAGAGAAGCAGCGTGAAATGGGTGTTATCTCGAACCTCATCACGGACATGACTCTTCGTGGTGCGTCTGAAGAGGAACTGGCTCGTGCTGTCAAGCATTCGATGGTTGTTATCGATGCAGAGAAGCACAAGCTGGATTACAAACGCTCTGAGAGGGAGAACGGTATCCAGGAACTGAAAGAAAAGTGGCAAATCCGTGTGGATGAGGACGGTACTACGCATTATGGTGGCGCATCAACGCTCCTGTCTCGGCGCAAGCAGACCATCCGTGTGCCTGAGCGTCGTGGTAGCGTGCGCGTGGATAAAGAAACTGGTGAACTCATTTATAAGGAGAGTGGGCGTGCCTTCATCGATCCGAAGACTAAGAAAGAGCGTATTGCCGAGGATACCGTAAGTCTGATTTCCGAGACAAAGGACGCAAGAACCCTCTCTTCTGGCACTATTCAGGAGAACTTGTACGCAGACTTCTCTAATAAGCTCAAAGCTATGGCAGCACAGGCCCGCAAAGAGGCGGTCAACATGAAGGGCATCCAGCGTGATCCTGAGGCAGCCAAGACATATGCTGCGGAAGTTATGTCACTGAAAGACAAGTACACCACAATGCTGGCCAATAAACCTAAGGAGCGCAAGGCAATGCTGATTGCCAATGCCAACATCAAGGCCAAAATTCAGGAACTGGGCTTAGACCCGCAAAACACTGAGGACAAGAAAGAAATCAAGAAGATTTCTTCTGTTGAAATGCAGCGCGCTCGCGATAAGGTCGGCGCAAGTGGGCAAAAGTCCAAAGTCAGGTTTAGCGACAGAGAATGGGAAGCTATTCAGGCTGGCGCAATTTCCGACAACATGCTGTCAAAGTTCCTGAATTCTTCTGATTCGGATGAAATCGTGAAACGCGCAATGCCCAAAACCACGGCTTCGTTGTCTTCGGCTAAGTTGACCAAAGCGAGAGCGATGTTGCGAAGCGGTTACACTTATAAAGAGATTGCACAGGCGTGTGGCGTTCCTGAATCCACCGTTTATGATGCACTTGGAAAGTGATAACAGGAAAGAGAGGCTTTGAATTATGGTTCGATGCTTTCTGACCACGTTCGATAATCCCTACAATCCGTATGAGCAGTTCGAGCAGTGGTATCAGTATGACATGGATCACGGCTATAACTCGTCTGGCCTGCTTATGCGGCTGGCACAGACCTCTTCTCAGTTCACAGACAATGAAAATGCCTACGAAATTGAGAAAGCAATCAATAAAATCGTGGCAAACGATCCAATTAACATCTACAAGAAGCTCAAAATCGAGATCAAGGACGATACCGGCTATGCACAAAGTGCTTAAGGCCATAGGGAGGGGTCTCAAAATCGACACCCCCCTCTCAAATCGCGCCGGTCTTTGATATTTCCCCGGAGGGAAAATTGATATTTGGGCTTTAAACATGCTGCCGAGGTCTTGGGGTGTAGACTGAGGTTTCGGCAGTTTTTGCAAGGGCTTATGGGGTAAGCGCCTCCTGAGAGCTTTCTGAGTTCATGACGTTCGACCTCCATCGGCATCGGGGCATTCTGTGTTGTTCTCCTTTATACGGAATGTTCGCTTTCTCCCTTCAAATGAAAAGCACTGCCACCACACCCATAAGCCTTTGCAAAAACTGAATTTTAGACAACAAAAGAAAGAGGGCCTTTTGAATGCGACCGAAGAAGAACACACCGGGAGAAGCGGCTGTGGCTTCGGCCCGGCCTGCAACAAGTCCGGAAGCACAGGAACAGTACATGATAAACCTGACCATGCAACTGGTGGAAAGAAGGCTGCGAGAAGGGACGGCTTCCAGTGCAGAAACAACGCACTTCCTGAAGCTGGCTACTATGAAAGCGGACCTTGAAAAGAAAAAACTGGAAGAAGAAAACAAACTGCTCCGGGCAAAGACCGAGACACTGGAAAACGCAAAGGACACCAAAGAAATGTACGCAAATGTGCTGAAAGCTATGGCAAAGTACAATGGCGTTGACGAAGACGAGGCCACAGACTATGAGTTTTAAAAGCTCTTATGCAGCCTGAGTCGTTCTGGCAGTGCTGTTTTTATCTACTTTACAGCAGCGGTTTTTCTGGTAAAGCGCAATATCCTGTGCGAATGGAAGACAGTGCTTTTGACTGGAGCAGTTGTATTGACACCGATGCTGCTTACAGATGACATGTTGCAGAAGAAAGGATTTTTATGATGACGGCATTTGAAGAAATCTGCTTCTGGCTGATGGCGGCGATGCCGTGGATCATGCTTGCATGCTTGTTCACAGACCGAGAACGACTGACAAACAAGCGGTACTGGTGGTATTTGCCTCCTAGTATTCTGTCGCTTTTGACGGCTATTGCGGTCGGGCTTCCACAAATTATTGATAAGTGGTTCGGCGGATTTGGCTGTTGGTGTACGCTGATTTTTACATTTATATGCGCTTACCATGACGAAATGGAAGGCCATAAGAACCTGCATAGTAAGTTGATTTGCCTCTCTATGATCTGCACGGTATTCGCCATGATCTGCTGGGGCGTGAGCTGCTTATGAAGACCTATACTGAACTTTGTCAGTATGCAACGTTTGAAGACCGCTTCCACTATTTGCAACTGCACGGTACGGTTGGATACGACACCTTTGGCTTTGACCGGTGGCTAAATCAGAGTTTTTACCAGTCAAGAGAGTGGCGGCAGTTCCGGGACAGGATCATTGTGCGGGACGCTGGGTGTGACCTTGCGTGCAAAGATCACGAGATCACCGACTGGGTGATACGAAACGGCAAACCCATCCGGCCGCGCATTATTATCCACCATCTGAACCCGCTGACGAAAGAGGACGTGCTTCAGCACTCAGACGCACTTCTGGACCCGGAAAACGTGATCTGCGTGAGCGATCGGACCCACAAGGCCATCCACTATGGAGATGATACGATCCTAAAGCCTGCATTTGCCGAAAGACGACCTGGCGACACATGCCCATGGAGGAAATGACATGTACCCTGTACGAAAATTCAATGTTGCGGAAGCAGCATACAGCACAAACCTGCGGCTGAAGATGCAGGAGGCAGAAGGAATGGTGCGGTGTATTGCGCCAAGCCGGGAACGCAGTCTGGCACTGACGAAGCTGGACGAGGCATTGTTCTGGGCAAATGCGGCCATTGCAGCCGAGGGCGTGATGGACCACGAGGAATAATAAAAGGAGGAAAACAAAATGGACAACGAAGCTATGATGAACCGCGCAAAGCAGCTGGTGGTGGACTACTTTAACGCTCACGTGGACGTGACCGACGGCAAGAAGCTGACGATCAAGGACGTGTTCATTGTATGGTTCAGTAAAACCCTGCAGAACTGGAAGGCGCTGGTGAGCACCACCGTGTCTGACGGCATGTACTACGAGATCACCCACAACGGCGATAAGGGCGAGACCTATCTGGACGCCTACAAGAAGTGGGACAACCAGTGCATTGTAGACTGAGGTGATCGGAAATGGACAGTATCCTTACCTCGGTGAAGAAACTTCTTGGACTGACCGAGGAGTACACGGCGTTTGATGCAGACCTTATCATGCACATCAACAGTGTGCTGATGATCCTGCGGCAGATGGGTGTTGGGCCTCAGGAGGGCTTTGGCATCAGCGATGCAACGGCAACATGGAGCGAGTTTTGCCAGAACAGGGCGGACATTGAAGCGGTAAAGAGCTATACGGCGCTGAAGGTGAAGATGCTGTTTGACCCGCCGCAGAGTTCCAGCACGATGGAAGCGACCAAAAACCTTATCAGCGAACTGGAATGGCGGCTGTATGCCGAGTGCGACAGGGAGGAGAAACAATGCGGATGCTGAAGTTTGCCGTGGAAGGGCAGCAGCTGGCAAAGCGCGGTGATTTTGCCGGCGTGACAGCCGGAAGCAAAGGCTATCTGCGCTGCCACTTTGAGCAGAGTGACCCGGAGTGGCTTATGGCCAAGAAAATTGCTGTGTTCAATGACGAATATGCGGTGACTGTGAGCGCGGAAGGTGAGTGCGCCGTACCCGACGAGGTGACGGACGGAAAAAGCTTTAAGGTGTATCTTGCTGGCCAGAATGGCAAGACGCGGATGATAACAAACAAGGTACTGATCGAGCAGGTGAAGTGACATGGTGGATTTGGACAAGCAGTTTGCAGCAATGGCAGATGTGAGCGAAGAAGATACCGCTTACGATTTTGTGATCGATGAAGACCTGCGCATAATTGCCATCCCGGAGCGGGGTGTGGTGCTGGGCGTTGAGGGAGATAAAGACGCGAACCGCATCCGATTTAGAATGAACAAAACATGGCGCGGATACGATATGTCGAAGTTTGACCTGCGCATCAACTACCAGAATGCAAACGGTGACAAAAACTATTACACGGTGACGAGCAAACACACTGAAGGCAATGCGGTGGTGTTTGACTGGATTGTGGCGGCGGATGCTGTAGCGTATCAGGGCGATGTGTTCTTTATTGTGGTGGGCCTTATTACCACTGGCGGAATGGTGAACTGTGCGTTCCACACGACGCTTGGCAAGGCAAAATGCCTGGAAGGCCTGGTGGTAGACACAAAAACTGACATTTCTGAGATCCGGGACTTTATGGCGACGCTGAAGGCGGAAGTGGAGGCATACGGACAGACCTTTGTGAATGCCGCTGCCGCCAGTGCAAAGGCAGCAAAGGCCAGCGAAACAACTGCTGCCAGTTCGGCCAGTGCGGCAAAGACCTCGGAGACAAACTCCGTGACCAGTGCGAAGGTCGCAAAAACGAGTGAAACGAATGCCAGCACCAGCGCAAGCGCAGCAAAGACTAGCGAGACAAATGCTGGTACCAGCGCCGCCAGTGCTCAGGCCAACGCAAAGAAAGCCGAAGCGGCGCGAGATGATGCCAATACCAGCAAAACCGCAGCTGCTGACAGTGCAGCAGCCGCAAAAAAAGATGCCCAGACAGCATCCAGCGCGGCCAGCACTGCCACAGGTGCGGCCAGCACTGCCAATACCAGCGCAAGCGCAGCAAAGACTAGCGAGACCAATGCTGGCACAAGCGCATCCAATGCGAAGGGCAGCGAAACAAAATCCGGTGAATACCTGCAGGCCACAAAGGAATATTTCGAGCAGGTGCGCACCATTACGCTGGGCGCGCAGGGCTGGTATGAGACCTCAGACGCCCTGACTGCTGCGGTGCCCGTGGGTGAAAACGGCTGGTGGGCTGTGGTGGGCACCACGGACAGCATCTGGGTATGGGACCGCGACACCAATGCCTGGCGTGACAGCATGGTGACGGTAAACATGAGTGACTACTACACCCGCACGCAGGTGGATAAAAAGCTGACTGACAAAGCAAACAAGACCGCCGATGACCTGAACACGATGATCAACGCGCTGACCACCGATGCTTCGACCCCTACTGATGCGGACTACTATGTGAGCCAGTACGTTGGCGGCGGCACCAGCACCACCACCTTCCACCGCAGGCCCATGAGTACGCTGTGGGCGTACATCAAGAGCAAGGCGGAAAGCGTATTTGCGGCCAAGAACCACGCGCACAGCTACGCGGGTTCTGCATCTGCAGGCGGCAGTGCTACCAGCGCTGTAAAACTTGACACTGCGACGGCGGGCAGTACTACCAAGCCGGTGTATTTTTCTGGCGGCAAACCAGTTGCGTGTACCTACGAACTGAAAAAGACCGTACCCGCAGATGCGGTGTTTACGGATCATACCTACGACGCTGCAACCGCAAGTGCGCTTGGCCTCGTGAAAATTGGCTCGAACCTTACCATTGCCAGCGGCCTGCTGAGCCTGACCAAAGCCAATGTCACAGCGGCATTGGGCTACACACCGCCGACAACCAACACTACCTATGACAATGCCACCCAGCGCGCGGCGGGTTTGATGAGTGCTGCCGACAAAAAGAAGCTGGACGGGATCGGCAGCGACATCACCACTAGCGGTACAAATTATATTAGATTCAGCAATGGCACACAGATTTGCTGGCTCGAATTCGGCGAATGGCCTCGCAAGAATTACTATCCCTATTTTCAGTTTCCTGTGCCATTTGCTAACACAAATTATGGTGCCGGTTTTACTCTTGGCGAAAGCATAACCTACAGCACCAACGTAGAATGTTGCGTATACAACCGTACTACTACTGAATTATGTGTACGCAGTGACTATAAAGGAAGTATTGTCGTCATAGGTCGCTGGAAGTAAAGGATGTGCAGCATGGAAATCAAAATAGGATATGCCCTTGCAAAACCTGTGGAGACACAGGCGCAGTGCGATGCATACACCGCTATGGTGGAAGCAGTAAACGCCCACAATGCCGCCTGCGCTGTGGGCGATACGTTGTGGAGCATCGCGGATAAACCGGGCTGCTACGAGGTAACGGACGGCGGAGTAAAGTCTGACCCTGCGGACCAGCCCAAACCGGAGCCGACACTTAAAGAGAAGCTGGAAGCACTGCAGGAAGATAACAAGACACTGAAAGAAGAAAATACGATGATCAAGCAGTGTCTGATGGAAATGAGCGAAATCGTATATGCTTAAACGAGTTTACAGAAAACTGGAAAGGACTGTTTTTATGATGGCAATGTTGTGGGCACAGGAGATCATGAGCTGCGAGACGACCGAGGAAGCAAAGGCAATGTATGCCCGCTGCCCCCGCCTGCTGAAGGAGAAGGTGAAAGCCATTCTGGTGAAGAGCGGCTTTGAGGAAATCGTACAGTAAGGAGCTGAGGACAAGGCGTACGCTGAGGAAATTACGGAGCAAGGGTCTGTAAAGGCTGATACATAAAACAGGAGCTGAAAAATCAAAATGGCACTCTCGAACACGGCAACGCCGATCTACTACGGCCGGTTCCGGGAGGCCGTGATGCGCGGGGAGATCCCCGTTTGCAGAGAAATCAGCATGGAGATGAACCGGATCGACGACCTGATCGCAAACCCGGGCATCTACTATGACGATAAGGCCATCAACGGCTTTATTGCGTTCTGCGAGGACGAGCTGACCCTGACCGACGGCGGCGATGTGAAGATGCTGGACAGCTTTAAGCTGTGGGCAGAACAGATCTTTGGCTGGTACTACTTTGTGGAGCGGAGCGTGTATGTGCCGAACCCCCACGGGGCAGGCGGGCACTACGAGACCAAACGCATCAAAAAGCGTCTGGTAACGAAGCAGTACCTTATTATCACACGTTCGGCCGCAAAGACCATGTATCTGGAGTTCTTGCAGGCATACTTTATGACCGCCAACACGAACACCACCCAGCAGCTGACAACAGCGCCTACTATGAAGCAGGCCGAGGAAGTGCTGGCACCCTTCCGCACCGCATTGGCGCGGGCAAAAGGGCCGGTGCTGAAGTTCATGACCGATGGCAGCCTGCAGAACACCACCGGCGCGAAAGCAGACCGCGTGAAGATGGCAAGCACGAAGAAAGGCATTGAGAACTTTGTGACCAACAGCCTTTTGGAAGTGCGCCCCATGACCATCGAAAAACTGCAGGGCCGGCGCGACACGGTGGCTACCGTGGACGAATGGCTAAGCTGTGACATCCGGGAAGATCCCATTGGTGCCATTGAGCAGGGCGCGGCGAAAAACGAGAACTACCTGATCGTTGCGGCAAGCAGCGAGGGCACGGTGCGTAACGGATGCGGCGACGACATCAAAATGGAGTTGCTGAGCATCCTGAAGGGGGAGTACGTAAACCCACATGTCTCTATCTGGTACTACAAGCTGGACAGCATTGAGGAAGTGGGCCGACCGGAGATGTGGCTGAAGGCAAACCCGAACCTTGGCAAGACCGTGAGCTACGAGACCTACCAGCTGGACGTAGAACGAGCCGAAAAATCGCCCAGTGCTCGGAATGACATCCTTGCAAAGCGCTTCAATCTGCCGATGGAGGGGTACACATACTTTTTTCCGTATGAAGAGACCCTTTGCCACCGACCGAGAAGCTACTGGCAGATGCCGTGCGCCATGGGCGCGGACCTGAGCATGGGCGATGATTTTTGTGCGTTTACGTTTTTGTTTCCGCTTTCAAGCGGATATTTTGGGGTAAAGACAAGGGACTACATTACCAGCTACACCCTGAGCCAACTGCCCGTGAGCCGGAGAAACCAGTACGAAGAGTTCATGAAAGAGGGGACACTATTCGTATTTGACGGCACAGTGCTGGACATGATGCAGGTGTATGAAGACCTTGATAACTTCGTGCAGCAGAACCAGTACGACGTGCGGGCGTTTGGCTACGACCCCTACAACGCGCAGGAATTCGTGGAGCGCTGGGGGCAGGAGAATGGCACCTTTGGTATTACGAAGGTGATTCAGGGTGCGAGGACCGAGAGCGTGCCGCTGGGCGAGCTGAAAAAGCTGAGCGAACAGCGGAAGCTGCTGTTTGACGAAAAGCTGATGCAGTTTGCAATGGGCAACTGCATTGCACTGGTGGACACCAACGGCAACCGGAAGCTTTACAAGCAGCGGCAGGACCAGAAGATCGATGCTGTGGCAGCTATGATGGATGCTTACATTGCGTGGAAGCAGAACCGGGATGCATTTGAGTGATTACAGCATCTGAAATACTGTAATTGCAATATAAACCGTAAGCAGAGTTCCCCACTACAATGACTAGACTTTTTGGTACATAAATCCGTCCTGAGTCAAATATAGCTCGGAGGGGTTCATGGGTTCATTTAGTGCATTTTTAATTACCGTAACCAGTGGACTTAGCACCTGTTTTGTAAGATTATCAGATATTTTTAGAATGCTCTTTTCGGATTGAGTAAAGGGGGCAGGATCTTTTTTGAGGAAGGCCGCCTTGTGTGCTTCTCGGATATCCTTTGCGTAAGGGCTAATGGCATCGGAAATTTTGTTTTTCGTGTGCCCCAGCAGTAGGTCTGCCTCTGCAAGAACACTTTCCAGATAAACAGCATTCCAGTTTTGTGCATAATAGACTTCCATGATAGTGCTGATTGCATAGAGCTGTGATGATAAGTCAAGGTTCTGTTTTGCAATTAGAACAGGCTCCTGATTCTTTTTAGCGTCTTTTGCATTGACCCGGTGCTCTAGTTCGGTTGTGTAAAAGTCGATGTCCGCAATCGCTCGAATCTTAGAACGCTGGATATTCGTTAGAGTAGCTATGCGCTGGGGCTCGCTTAACATGATTGTGGAATAATTTCCAACGGCATATTTCACAAATGTCAGCTCGGAAAGAAGTTCTGTGCGCTTGGAGTCCTCTAAAAAACTAAGGACATCGTCAAGTTTTCGGCTGATTTCCGACATTTTAGACGAAATATCGGAGAGAAAGTATTGCCCGGTTGCGAAAGAAGCAATGCTAAAGGCATTAAATAGGGCAACGGATGCTGGATTGATTGGATGCAAGGATGCGGTTCCACTAAAATGCGAACTAGCATCAACCACAGTCGTGGCATAGCCTCCGTTGCGAAGATGCAAGAGCACTCCCTGGACACCTTCTGGAAATTTCAAAATGTAGGTTTTGGAAGCAGTATCTGAAACAATGGCTGGGGGAAGAAGTTGAAGCAAAGAATTGGCGGTAACTCCAGTTTGCTCTGGAAACTCAACTTTTCGGAACCGTGTCTTATCACTAAAGTCAAACGGGATATCGCTTGGAACGATTTCGCAGTTGAGGTCTTTTGTAGAAAGCAGTTCGTTACTGGCCATAATGACAGCCTCCTCGTAGTTTGTGAATCTATCATACAGCAGATAATCTATATTTGCAAGGAGCAGTCGAAAAAAGAAACAATGAAATCGCTTTCAATAGAGGATTTCTTATTAGAGAGGAGGTGATTATATGCACAGCTATAACGATGAACTTTACCATTGGGGCATCAAGGGCATGAAATGGGGCGTGCGTCGATATCAAAATAAAGATGGGACTCTGACTGCGGCAGGACGAAGCCGATATGTAGGGAGTAACGCTGAAGGAACAGATGAAAAGTCACAAAAGAGAGTTGGGCTTTCAGACAAACAAAAAAGGGCGTTGAAAATCGGCGCAGCGTTAGCGGTTGCTGCATTGGGAACGTATGGCGGGTATCGCTTGGCAAAGTCTGGCAAGTTAGAGCCATTTGTTGCTGCAGGCAAACAAAAAGCTGCTGAACTTATGGAAGAGGCGGGAAAAGAGCGGAGTTCAACTCCTAAAACTCATGCACATTCAGACTATACGCGAGCGCATGAGAAAAAGAGTGTTCGAGTGCTGAGCGATGAAGAACTTAATGCTAAAATTAACCGGTTGCAAAAAGAAAAGCAGTATGAATCACTGATTGCTACTCCGAGCAATGTGAAAAAGATGCTTGCGACAGCCGGAACGGCCGCATCAGCATTAGGAACCATAAGCACATTGTACAACAACTACAACGCTGTGGCAAAAATCGGAAAAAATCTTATTGCCTCAAAGAAAATCCAGAATCGTATGAGCACGATGAAGGTTCACTCAGAATAAGAAAGGCATCTATGAGAAGTGAAGCAACGATTGGCTCCCGCCTGAAACGGGCGTGGAACGCCTTTACGAACCGGGACCCTCCCGGGAAGAACTACTATGGCGGAGGGAGCAGCTACCGGCCTGACCGGGTACGGCTGAACCGTGCGAATGACCGTACGATCATGACCGCCATATACACCCGCATTGCCATGGACGCAGCGGGCATCACAATAAACCACGTAAGGCTCGATGAAAACGGACGCTACGACGAAACCGTTGATTCGGGCCTTAATTGCTGTCTGAACCTTTCCGGCAACAAGGACCAGACCGGCAGGGCGCTGCGGTATGACATGTTCCTCTCTGTACTGGACGAGGGCGTGGCAGCGCTGGTGCCGGTGGACGTGGATGTGGACGAAGAGACCGGCAAAGAAAAGATCCTTTCCATGCGGGTGGCAAAGGTGAAGGAATGGTACCCCGATGATGTGCGGCTGGAAGTGTATAACGACCAGACCGGACAGAAAGAGGAGATCACCCTGCCGAAAGCAGAAGTGGCCCTGATCGAGAACCCGTTCTATGCCGTGATGAACGAGCCGAACGGCACCATCCAGCGCCTTGTCCGCAAGCTGAACCTGATGGACGTGGTGGATGACCAGCTGGGGTCTGAAAAGCTGGACCTCATCATCCAGCTACCATATGTAGTGCGCAACGAAATCCAGAAAAAAAGAGCGGACGACCGGAGAGCCGAGATTGAGCGGCAGTTGACCGGCTCTAAATACGGCATTGCCTATACCGATGGTTCGGAACACATTACGCAGCTGAACCGCAGCCTTGAAAATAACCTCCTGAAAACCGTGGAATACCTGACCAACATGGCATACAGCCAGTTAGGCATTACCCCGGAGATCATGAACGGTACAGCAAGCGATGCGGTGATGACGAACTATGAGAACCGTACCATTGAGCCCCTTGTGGCAGCAGCCGTAGACGAGCTGAAGCGAAAGTTTTTGACCGAAGAGGACCGGAAGGAAGGCCGCGAGAGTGTGCTGTACTTCCGCGACCCGTTCAAGCTGGCACCGGTGAGCGCCGTTGCCGAGATGGCGGACAAGTTTACCCGCAACGAGATCCTGACGAGCAACGAGTTCCGGCAGCTGCTGGGAATGAAGCCCTCGAAGGACCCGAAGGCGGACGAACTGCGGAACAGCAATATTTCGCAATCCGATGCGGAAATTGCTGAGAGAAACAAAACGATCACGGCTGGAAAGGAAGCCGTAGAAAGGAGTATGGCAAATCAAAATGGCGAAGTTTGATTATGACTGCAGCGGCTGGGCCACGAAGGCAAAGACCAAGTGCTATGATGGCCTGACCATTGCGCCGAATGCGTTCCAGGAATGCGACGGCAAAGTTGTGACCATGGTGTACAACCATGACCATGACAACCTGGAAAACGTCCTTGGCCATTGCCTGCTGGAGAACCGGCCCGGGGGCATGTATTGCTACGCAAAGTTCAACGATACGGATACTGGCCGGACCGCGAAGGCCTGCGTGGAAAATGGCGACCTGAACGCTTTTTCCATCTATGCAAACTGCATTAAGAAGACCGGAAACACTGTCCAGCACGGCATTATTCAGGAAGTGAGCCTTGTGCTGGCAGGCTGCAACCCGGGTGCGCTGATCGACGAGGTGGTGAAGCACAGTGCCGACGAGGACTACGAGGGCGGCGAAGCATTCATCTACACAGACGGCGGCCTGAGCATTGCCCACGGACTGGACCCAGACGGTGAACCGCTGGACGACCTTGTACACAGCGGCGATGCAGCGACCGACGAAGCAACACAGGAGGAAGCCGAGATGGCGGACGAACAGAAGGATGGCAAGACGCTGAAAGAGGTGTACAACAGCATGACACCCGAACAGCAGGAGTGCTGCCATGCACTGATGGGCATGGCCCTGGAAGAGCGTGACGGCGAAGAGACTGACGATGAGGAGGAAGAAACCGTGAAGCAGAACGTATTTGAGAAGGACACGAAGGGCACCGTGCTGAAGCACAGCATCGACGAGATCAACAAGGTGGTGAAGACCGCCAAGACCTGCGGCACCATGAAGGCCGCTTTTGCAAATGCCGGCATTGAGGACAGTGAGGTGGACGCTTTGTGCCACGGCATTGACAACATCGACTGGCTGTTCCCGGAAGATCACCTGCTGGACACCCCGCCCCGCATCATTGACAAGCCCGACGACTGGGTGAGCGTGGTGATGGGCGGCGTGAAGCACATCCCGTTCAGCCGCTTCAAGAGCCTGTTCGCCGACCTGACCGAGGACGATGCACGTGCCAAGGGCTACCTGAAGGGCAACTACAAGACTGAAGAGGTGTTCGGCCTGCTGCGCCGCTCCACCGGCCCGACCACGGTGTACAAGAAGCAGGAGCTGGATCGCGACGATGTGGTAGACATTACCAGCTTTGATGTGGTGGCATGGCTGCGCAACGAGATGCGCTACAAGTTGAACCGTGAGCTGGCACTGGCCTACATTCTGGGTGACGGCCGCATGGCAGCAAGCCGTGACAAGATCGATGAGAACTGCATCCGTCCGGTGTTCAACGACGCCGACCTGTTTACCATCAAAGTGCAGGTGAAGACCACTGGCCTTTCCACCGTGGAGGACAAGTACAAGGCCTTTATCAAGCAGGCCATCCGTGCCCGCAAGGACTACCGCGGCAGCGGCACCCCGACTATGTTTACCACCGAGGATGCCCTGACCGAGATGCTGCTGCTGGAAGACGGCATGGGCCGCCCGCTGTATACGGACGAGGCCGCACTGGCCCGCAAGCTGCGCGTTGCCAAGATCGTGACCATTCCCGAAATGGAAGGCCGCAAGGGTGCCAAGGGCGGTGATCTGGCTGCTGTGATCGTGAACCTGGCCGACTACACCGTGGGTGCGGACAAGGGCGGTGCCGTGAGCATGTTCGATGACTTTGACATCGACTTCAATGCACAGAAGTACCTGATCGAGACCCGCTGCTCCGGCGCACTGACCAGCCCCTACAGCGCTATGGCCATTGAGTGGGCTGCATGAGAGACTCCTTCAGTCTCACAGTCCACCTGACGGCGGCGCTGTTCGTCAGCTCCCTCATTGAGGGAGCCTTTTTCAAAGGAAAGGATGATAGAAAATGCTGAACAAGCTCTATGAGCAGGGCAAGGACCTGCACGTTGCAAACTATGTGGCCTATGGCAAGACCGCTGACCACAAGCTGTATGCCGACGAAGGTTATAAGGAGACCGCGACCAAGGCCGAGATCGAGAATGCCTTCGTGAAGGGCCGTCTGCTGATCGTGGAGGGCGCAAACTATCTGGTGCCTGTGGCCTTTGGTGCGACCGGTGTGATCACCGTTGTGACCGGTGAGACCGTGAAGACCCAGGCATGGGCTGCTTCTGCCGAAAAGTAAGCAGAAAATTCAAAATGGAGTGAAAGTGCTATGAGCAAGTGGTTTGGGAAGCTTGGTTTCGTGGAGACCAAGGAGACAGAGCTGAGTGTGCACTCGGAGATCGTGACAGAGCGTGACTGTTACGGCGACCTGACACGGAACATGCGCAGGTTACAGTCCCACGACAAGGTGAACGACGATATCAGCCTTGCGAACACGTTAAGCGTCATTGCCGACCCGTATGTTCAGGAGCACTTTTGCAATCTCCGGTATGTGACGCTTTACGGCGGAAAATGGAAGGTGACGGACGCGAGCGTGGAGTACCCGCGCATCGTGCTGACGCTGGGAGGGTTATGGCATGGCAACAAAACTGAGTGAAAGACGCTCCGGGCTGGATGCGCTTTTGCGCAGCATCGTGAAACAGCGGTGCGGCAGTGAAAACGTGTACTACCAGCCGCCTGCAAACCTGCGGATGAAATACCCTTGTATCTGCTACAAGCTGGAAAAGATCCTCAGCCCGAAGGCCGACGACCGCGTATACCGCCAGACCTTCCATTATTCTGTTACCGTGATCGACACGAAACCGGACAGCGAAATGACGGCGGCCATGGGTTTGCTTGCAAAGGCTTCTCATGACCGCCATTTTATTTCGGACAACTTATACCACGACGTATTCAGCGTGTGGTACTGATACCTATTTATAAAGGAGGACAAAACCTATGGCAAGAGCAAAATGGGATGTGGACGGCACCCGCAAGTTCCATGCCGGTGTTTCCCACGGTATGGTATACCCCAAGGCAGACGAAGGCACGGCTAATGGCGCTGCATGGAATGGCCTGACCGGCGTGACCGAGAGCCCCAGCGGCGCAGAACCCACTGACCTGTGGGCCGACAACATGAAGTATGCCCGCCTGATCTCTGGCGAGGACTACGGCTTTACTATTGAGGCCTACATGTATCCGGAGGAGTTTGAGCCCTGCGACGGTCTGGCTGCCCCGGTGAAGGGCATCCGCATCGGTCAGCAGAAGCGCAAGGCCTTCGGCTTCAGCTGGCAGACCAAGGTGGGCACCGACGAGGATGCCGACAAGGGCTATATCATCCATGTGGTGTGGAACGCTACCGCACAGCCCAGTGAGAAGAGCCACGAGACCATGAACGACAGCCCGGATGCCGAGACCTTCAGCTGGGAGTGCGACACCGTGCCCGTGAACGTGACCGGCTATAAGGATGTCGCCGTGATGGAGTTTGACAGCACTGTGCTGACGGCTGCCCAGATGAAGGCTGTGGAAGACCTGCTGTATGGCACCGACAGCGAGGATGCAAAGCTTCCCACCCCGGACGAGCTGATTGCTGCAGTAAAGGCTGCTGTGTAAAAACACCCTCTCAGCGCGCAGTCCGGCGTTTTCCGGCGCTGCTTGCAGCTCTCCCGAAGGGGCGAGCTTTGTTGAGAGGAAAAAATCAAAATGAACCGATAAGGAGAGATTAAGATGCTGAAAAAGACCATTTCCTATACCGACTATGACGGCAACCAGCGCACCGAGGACTTCTACTTCAACCTGTCCATGGCCGAATTGACAGAGATGCAGATGGGCGTGGAAGGCGGTATGAGGGGCTACATCCAGCGCATTATGGCAGCCAATGACCAGACTGCGCTGATGAAACTGTTCAAGGACGTTCTGCTGCTGACCTACGGTAAGAAGAGCGACGATGGCCGTCTGTTCCTCAAGAATGATGCCATTCGTGCAGAATTCGAGGCAAGTCCGGCTTTCAGCGCAATTTACATGGAGCTGATGTCCGATGCGCAGAAGGCGGCAAATTTCATCAATGGCCTGATGCCTGCTGACCTGCGCAATCAGAACCCGGCTATGGAGATGGCCGCAACCGCAAGCGCTGCGCCTGCACTGAGCGTGGTATCGGAACAGGGCTGATAAGCTCTGATATTTTTCCGCTTTGGCGGAGAGAGGCTGCGCCGGGAAATTTCCGGGCAGTCTTTATTTTTTTACTCCTTCAGGCGCTGACGCGCCAGCCCCTCTAAGAGGGAGCCTTTTAAAGGAGCACATTTAAGAGTACAGGGAGAGTGAAAGAATGCTGGAGCTGCATATTCCCGGTGGAGAACGCTGGGATGAACGAATCAACCAGTTTGCATACGATAAACCGGTGGCGCTTCGACTGGAGTACAGCCTGCTCTCCCTGTCTAAATGGGAAAGCAAGTGGCACAAGCCGTACTTGGACGAAAATGTGAAGAAAACACGCGAAGAAACGCTTGATTTCGTCCGATGCATGACTCTGACAAAGGGCGTGGACCCGACCGTATACACAAGACTGCGGCGGGAAGACTGGCTGGCCATTCAACGATATATGAGCGACCCGATGACGGCCGCGACCTTTAAAGACCGCAAAGGCGGCAAGAAGCGCGCACGCTACCAGACGGCAGACCTGTTTTATGCCGCCATGGCAAGCTACGGCATCCCATTCGAGTGCGAAAAGTGGCACCTGAACCGGCTTTTGGCGCTGATCCGGGCCTGCGGTGAAGAGAACCTGCCGCCCGAGAAGATGGGTAGACACGAGCAGGCGGCGCACATCCGGGCGCTGAATGCACAGCGCAGGGCAAAGTTTCACTCGAGGGGGTAAGAGCTTTTGAGCAAGGTAATTGAGATCCGGCAGAAAGGCGACTTTAAGAAAAGCCTGACCTTTTTCAGCCACATCAAGAGCTGGAGTGTGCGACCGATCCTTGAGAAATACGGAAAGCTGGGTGTAGAACGGCTTGCGGATGCCACCCCGAAAGCCACCGGAAAGACGGCGGCAAGCTGGAGCTACGAAATCAAAATGGATAAGAGCGGGGCCACACTTTGCTGGAAGAACGGCAACATTGTGGACGGAGTGCCCATTGCGGTGATCTTACAATACGGACATGGCACAAGAAACGGAGCCTATGTGCAGGGAGTAGATTACATTAACCCTGCCTTGGCTCCGATTTTTTCTGCTCTGGCCGATGAATTGTGGAAGGAGGTGCGAAATCTTTGAGTAAAGAAGTAGATGAACGCGTCGTAGAGATGCGGTTCAATAACGCATTGTTTGAAAGCAAGGTTCAGCAGACAATGCGGAGTTTGGCGGCACTCAACGAAAAACTGATGTTCAAAGGAGCGGAAAAAGGCTTTGAGAAAGTCTCAGATTCATCAGAGAAGGTAAAATTCAATGCATTGTTGAATGCTCTGGACAATCTGAGCCAAAAATTCTCGGCTGTCGAGGTGATTGGCGTAACTGCGCTGATGCGGATTACAAATCAGGCAGTTGATGCTGGTGAACGGCTTGTCAAAGCATTATCGCTTGATCCTATTATCAGTGGCTTTCAGGAGTATGAAACGCAGATCAATGCAGTTCAGACGATTCTGGCCAATACATCAAGCAAAGGCACTACGTTGGACCAAGTCAATGCTGCACTGGATGAGCTGAATCACTATGCCGACCTGACGATTTACAATTTTACGGAAATGACCCGTAACATTGGTACGTTTACAGCGGCAGGCGTTGATTTGAATACTTCCGTTTCAGCTATTAAGGGTATTGCAAACCTTGCAGCTGTATCTGGCTCGACCAGCCAGCAGGCTAGTACAGCCATGTATCAGCTCTCACAGGCACTCGCATCCGGTACTGTGAAATTACAGGATTGGAACTCCGTAGTCAATGCTGGTATGGGCGGTCAGGTGTTTCAAGATGCCTTGAAAGAAACCGCTCGTGTGCATGGTATTGCCATTGATAGCATGATAAAAAAGGAAGGTTCCTTCCGTGAGACCTTATCCAAGGGATGGCTGACTTCATCTATTCTGACTGAAACTCTTCAGAAGTTCACTGGCGATCTCAATGAGGAAACCTTGAAGTCCATTGGATACACCGATGAGCAGATAAAGAAAATCATGGAGATGGGCAAGACTGCAAATGACGCTGCAACAAAAGTCAAAACGTTCAGTCAGCTGAAAGATACTTTGACCGAAGCGCTGCAGTCTGGATGGACTCAGACTTGGCAAACGATTATTGGTGACTTTGAAGAGGCGAAAGAGCTTTTCACAAGATTCAGTGACGTCTTTTCAGATCTTATAAACAAATCGTCTGAAGCCCGTAATACCGTGTTGGCCGGAGGCCTGAATACCGGTTGGCAGCAGTTGAGCACCGCACTGGGAGACAGTGCTGACTTTTATAGTCAGATGCTGGAAAAGGTCATGCTTGCAAATGGTTCAATCAGTCAAAAACAGATTGATGATGCCGGAAGTTTTGTCAAGGCTTTGCAGCAGGGAGGTGTTTCCGCTGAGCAGCTTCAAAATGGGTTGAAAGAATCGTACAAGCAGCTTTCAGTACTGGGAGCTTTGAGTGACGATGCTTTAAAAGCCAAAAAACTCAATCCTGCTCAGGTGAGGTCTCTGGCAAAGAGCTTTGAGGAAGTTAACCAGAAGGTTGCAGACGGTAGCCTGGATCTTGATATTTACTCCAAGAAAATCGGTGAGCTCTCCGGTCGGGAGCATCTGATCGAGTCCATTTGGAATGTTTTTGAGGCACTTGAAAAAGTTGTGGAGCCGGTAGCACGTGCCTGGCAGAAGATATTCTCGCCCATCACGGCCGATCAGATCTACAACATCGCAAAGTCAATTGACGAGTTTACTGCAAAGCTCAGCATCAGTGACGAGACAGCCGATAAAATCGAACGAACATTCAGTGGTATTTTTGCTGTGCTGAATGTTTGGAAAAATATGCTTTTAACCGTTAGTAAGGTTCTGGGGGAGGTATTCAATGCTGTATCTCCACTTGCTGGCGGCTTTTTAAGTATTACCGCGTCATTGGGCGATTGCTTGGTTGAGATGGCCAATGCAGTCAATAACTCTAAGACGTTTAAGACGACACTGGATGGTATTCACTGGATTATCGGAAAGGTGTCTGAAGGGATGCAGACCTTTGCAGGGGTACTGACTGATGTATCGAATAACGTCTCTGTCGTGTTCGACCCGTTAAAGACCCTTGGCGAGTGGTTTGAAAATTTTATTTCTTTCATCACACCAAAGCTGAAATGGCTTGCTGATAAAATCGGGGAGATTTTTGAAGAACTGGGAAGCGGTGCATCCGGTGCTTTTGGCAATCTGAATGGCAACGCACTTTGGGGTTTTGCGAATGCTGGAATGATTGCCGGGCTCATTGCAGGCATTAAGGGCTTTTTGGAAGCTTTTAAAGATATCGGCTCTACCGTTAAAGACACAATCGGGGGTGTGGCAGAACTTCTTAACAAGTTAGGAGAAGCTGTCACTGCATGGAAAAACAACAAGAACGCAGAAACGCTCAAGACAATTTCGACCGCTGTGGCAATTCTTGCTGGGTCACTTGTTGTGCTTTCGATGGTGAAGCCAGAACGGTTGGCTGCATCTACGGGAGCGATGATTGCACTGTTTGCTGAACTGCTTGTGGCGCTTGCAATTTATGACGAAATTGCGAAAAAAACCAAAAAAGTTGGCAAAGGCACCAGTTCAATGGTCGTTATGGCAGCAGGTGTTCTGATCCTTACGTCTGCGCTGAAGAAGATTTCTGAAATTGAAACCGAAAAGCTTCTGACTTCAGTTATCGCATTGGGCGCGGTGATGGCAGAACTGGTTGCTGCACAAGTTGCAATTTCAAAATGGGCAAAAGATGGTGCTAAGCATGCCATGAGTATGCTTGCAATGGCTGCGGCAGTTCGTGTCCTTGCAGAAGCAGTAGAACGGTTGGCAGACCTTGGCTGGGATGGCATTGAGAAGGGTCTTATTGCCGTAGCAGGACTGCTGGCGGAAGTTGCTGCGTTTTCGGGGCTGAGTAATTTTGGCGGACTGACGGCAGGAAAAGCAGTGGGAATTTTGATCCTGGCAGCAGCACTGAGTGTGTTGGAAAAATCAGTGTCAGCATTCAGCAAGATGCCGGTAGACGAACTCCAGAATGGAATTGGTGTACTGGGTGCGATTCTTGGCGAAATTGCGGTTTTCAGCATGTTGTCCAACCCGGCAGAACATGTGCTTTCAACAGCAACTGCCTTAACTATTTTGTCCGGAGGACTGCTGATTCTATCCAATGCTCTGGCAAACCTCGGCGGCATGACACTTGGTCAGATCGGCGTGGCACTGGCAGCAATGGCAGGCGGACTGATTGAAATGGGTGTCGCACTGACTCTTGTAAAAGGCTCTCTTGGCAGTGCAACCTCGTTCCTTATTATGTCGGTTGTGTTGAATGCTCTCGTTTCTCCGCTGAAATCTCTTGGCGAAATGTCACTTGAAGAGATCGGGCATGGATTACTCGCAGTTGGTGGGGCACTTGGCATTTTCGCGATTGCTGTTGGAACAATGTCGCTTGCAGGTCCAATCGTCATTGCTGTTTCTGCAGCTCTGAGTTTGCTGGCAGGAAGCTTTGCATTGCTGCTTGGAACGATGGCAGCAGTAAGCCTAATGCCTCTTCGGGTGGAAGCACTTGTCGTGGCACTTGGAACGCTTGGCTCTGCAATTGGCGTTTTTATCGCTGGAGTAATCGCAGGGCTTGGAACAGCAGCTGGAAGCATTGCTATTGCAATCGCTGAAATTATTGTAGCGGTATGCAACGCAATTGCACAGGCCGTTCCTGCAATCGGCAATGCACTTGCTCAGCTCATCGTGGCCATTTGCAATGTCATCGTACAGTGCAGTGAGCCTATTGGACAGGCTTTGTTTACGCTGGGCACTGTAGTGATCCAGACCATTATCGATCTGATCGCATGGGCATGGGATGGTGGCGGTGAGGGAGGCGGCATCAAAGGTGCACTGAGTGAACTGCTGGGAAATATTGTTGCATGGCTTTCGGAACATCTCAATCCGATAAACTTGTTTGGCGGCTTGCTTGGCACGATTTCGGGCTTCTTTGGCAAAATCGGAGAATATATGTCTCAGGGACTTGCTAATGGCCTGAATACTGGAGCTTCAGTGCAGATTGCAAACAACGGTGTTCAGACTCTGTGCAATAAGGTGAAGGATTTCTTTCGGAATGCGTTTGGAATCAATTCGCCTTCGACCTGGATGAGGGAGCTCGGCCAGTGGTTTGCACCGGGTCTTATAAATGGACTGAATGGAACAGCATCTATTGCGAAGCTGAATGCTGGAACCAAGGTATTTGGTGAAAATGTAAAATCTGGACTTTCCGGTACGTTTGATGGTTTGAACAGTTGGATGTTCAACAAAGGCAGCGATGCAGCCAGCAGTTTCTATAACGGACTGAGCGCGGCGAAGAACGTCCGAACTGGTTCCAAAGACGACTGGTTTGACGAGTGGTACGAAAAAGAGATCAGCAAGTACCGGAATGTGACTCCGAATACCGTGGCAGATGATGCTGCGGAAGATATTCTTGGAACACTTTTTGGGTCTGGAGATACGAGCCCCACCGGTTCTGGCGGTACAACCACTGGCAAGACCAAAAAATCCTCCGGCTCCGGCACGAAGAAGACCGTGGCCCAGCAGATCGAGGAAAAGTACAAGCCGAAGCTGGAAGCAAACAAGGCGGCACGTGAAGCACTGGACAGCGAGTACGAGCTGTGGCAGACCGAGAACCAATACAGCGCGGATGAGGACACGCTGCTGGCGAAGAAGATGGAGAACGCGGCGGCAGAAATTGCGAACCAGACCGACCGGGTGGCCATTGCACAGGCAAAGTACGACGAAATGCTGAAGCGCTGGGGCGCGGACAAGACCGAGACCAAGGAAGCCTACGCCAGCCTGCTGAGCGAAAAGACCAGCCTTGCGAAATTGCAGGCAGACCAGTACACCGGCCTGTTTGAAGACATCACGAAGCGGTATGACACCGACCTTGGTACACTGGAAAAAGAGTATAACCTCTGGACGGCCCAGAACAGCAACACTGCCTCAAAGCTGGACAAGATCGACCGGGAGACCGAGTACCAGAAGAACGAGCTGGAACTGAAGCAGAAGAAGGAAGCCAAGGCAAAAGAGCAGTGGGAGACCCTGCGGAAGGAATACGGCGAAAGCGACCTGCGCACAAAGGAAGCCTGGAACGACTATCTGGATGCGCAGACCGAGAGTTTGCAGCTTCAAAATGATATTGCCAAGCAGTCGCTGAACAAGCTGGATGCGCAGCTTTCCATCATCAAGGACGAACAGAGCCGGATGCAGAGCCGCATGGACCTGCTGACCAGCATCTACGGCGATGGCAGCCTGAAAGACCGTGAGGACGCCTACAAGCAGGCGGTGGAGCAGTACGGCGAAAACAGCGCTGAGGCAAGAAAAGCAAAGTATCAGGGCATTACTACCAGCATCCTCGGCACGGTGGAGGCACTGCAGAACATGAATGCCGAGCTGGAAAAGACCCGGCTCATCCAGCAGCAGCTGGCGGACGGCAAAGACCTGAATGGCAATCCACTGAGCAAAGACGATGTGAACGACCTGAAAGACCAGCTGCTCTCCTCCCGCAGTTCTATGGTGAGCTTTGCAGGGGCACTGGCAGATGCCATGGGCCTTGAGGACAGCGCCAAAAGCGCGGTGGTAAAGCTTGCCAATGCCATCCAGAAGAACTGGGTGCCCATCAGCAATGCATGCAGCGAGGTGTGGACGAAGGTCTCCGGAGCCATGGGCGAGGAGATGACGAACACCCTGAGCACCGTATTCAAGGCAGCATTCAGCGAGGAAGGCATGGAGATCGGGACGGAATTCGTCTCGGCCATTGCATCCGCCATGCAGGGAGACTACGCTGGTGCCATCATTTCGGCGGCAACGGGACTGATCGATCTGTTGTTTACGGACACCGGAAAGCAGCTGACCGGCGGGGCAGGAGACATGCTGCTGAAGCTGTTTTCCGGAATTCAAAATGGAGACCTTGCTGGAAAGCTTGCCAACATCGGGACAGCCGCGGCAAATGTCGGCAATTCCCTGAGTGGACTGCTGCCAATGCTGGGACAGCTGGGAACGACAGGAGCCGGTGCAGGAATGGCAGTTGGCGGCATTGGCGAAGCACTGGGCGGGCTGGGCGCTTCCATACTGGCGGCGCTGCCGGAACTGCTGATTGTGGTGGGCATTATTGCAGCCATCGCGGCACTGATCGGCGGTATTGCGTGGTTTATCAGCAGCCGGAAGAAGGAAAAGGCCACCGGCGCAAAGGACGTTGGCTCGGAGATCGATAAGGGCATCAGTGATGGCGTGAAGGAAGATGCGCCCATTGTGGACGATGCCGTGAGCGACATGACCGAGAACGCCATGGACATTGCGAAGGGCACACTTGGAACCATCAGCAAAGTGATGGGCGACGACTACGAGTACACGCCCCAGATCGTGCCCGTGGTGGACCTGACCAACGTGCTGGAAGGTGCGGATGAGATCGACAATGCCTTTGCGGCGACAAAATCGCTGAGCCTTGACGGAGACGTGAGCCGGAACCTTGCAAACAAGATCGATGCCGAAGCGCAGCTTCAAAATGGACTGAAGAGCGCCGGAAATGAGGACACGTTGCGTGCCATCAACGCACTGGCCGGGCACATGGACGGCGTGGCCGAGAGCATCAAGGGCATGAGCGTGACCATCAACGGCAGAAAGGCCATTGGCTACATCGACGACCGGATGGGACGGCTGACCGCAGCGAAAGTGAAGTGAGAAAATGGCGATCATCAAAGAACTGAGCCCCGGTGATACCCTGAAAGTGTACGAGGACGGCGTTGCAGCAGAGTTTGTGGTGGCCCAGCACAACTACGAAAAAGACCTGAACGGCAAGGGTAAGACCATGCTGATGCGCACCACCCTGCTGAAAGACGCAGTTAAGTGGGGCAACAACGAGAAAGATGTTTCGTGGAAGAACGAGCCGACACTGCGCAACTGGCTGGAAAACACCTACGCAGCACGGCTGAGTAAGGACACACTGAAGACCATCGTGCCGGTGACGATCCGGTATGATTATGGTTCAAGTGAGAGCGGTACGCTGGAAGAACAGCGGTTCTTTGTGCCGAGGGTGGTAGACTTCAGCGGAGATACGGCGCTGTTTACGGGAATCCGAAGATTTTTTGAGGATAGTCTGAGCGGCGGAAGGGCGGATATTACCGAAGGAAGCAACATCTATGACTTGTGGACGTACGTGTTCAGCACTCGAAGCACTAAAAACTACGAGGATGGCGATAACACCCGCGGAGAGGCACTGAGCCTTTACGTGAAGCACGGCAGAGGTGCCGACCCCGGGTCACCTGGGTACATTAACACCTACTGGGATACGACAACGGAACAGTGGGGCGTTTCCAGCTCGAATATTCTCGTATGTTTCTGCGTGGATGAGAATACCACAGTGGACGATGATGGATGCCTGACAGCCAACAGCGGGCCGAAGATCCAGAGCAACTACTTTGGCATGAACGGCGTATTTGGGCGGTGGGGAAAGTTCGGGCTGCCATACCGCGTTTATGACGCAGATGGCGACACCATTACCGTGACCGAAAAGCTGAACGGCGAAGTGCACAGGACGTTTAGGGCAATTCAAAATGGAGTATACCGGTTTGAAATATCACAGAAAGAGCTGGAAAGCTTTGACTGGAACGCCGACTATACCCTGACGGTAGAAGCCAGCGACGGCCGGACCACTAACCGGAAAAGCTGCAAGGTGAACCGCATCCGTTCATCCGGGTACGTGGTGTATATCGGGCAGATCAAAGGCACGGCGGATGGACGGAGCTACTACTGGACAGAGCGAAACATTCTGGACGATCCGTTCAACGAGAATGCGCCGGTGATCCTTGACCCGGAAGTGACACTGGAAGCCAACGAGATCAGCTCGTTTACCTTTACGGTGCCCGTCTCGAACCAATTCTACGACAAGCTGGAGCTGAAAAAGCCGGTAGTCAGCATAGAAGAGGACGGCCGCGAGATCTTTATGGGCTATATCACCGAAATGGAAAAGAACTTTGAGCTGGACATGGAAGTGACCTGCGAGAGCGAGTTTGGATACTTGCAGGACAGAGACTGTCGGGTGGAGAACAAGTTCTACACGGCGTCCGAACTGCTGGCACTGGCGCTGACCGTGGAGGATGACCCGGAAGAACACGTCGGCTTCAAGGGCGAAGGCAAGGTGTTCCTGCCCGGAAATGTGACCATAGAAAAGCCGGAAAGTGACACGGACAAGGAGACCAAAGCCATCAGCGACTGCTGGAGCGTACTGACGAACAGCCTGACCGGAAAGTACGGCGGATATCTGCGCCTGCGCAAAGAAATCAAAATGGTGGATGGCGTGCGCGTTTACACAAGATATCTGGACTATCTGGCAAAACTGAACGACAAGACTGATCAGGTGATCGAGCTTGGAAAGAACCTGCTGGACATTTCGTACTACATCAAGGCCGGGGACATCGTGAATTCGGTGAAGGCATATGGTTGGTACAAGAGCGGATGGTTCTTCTGGGAGACCACGAACCCCATCTCGCGGGAAGCGTACAACGGAGAATCCATCAAGAAGTACGGCCTGTGCCAGCGCGTCCTTGTTGTGGAAGGAACCGATTCCACGGAAGACAGCCTTTTGAAGAAGGCCACGGACGAGCTGAAAAAGTACAGCGGTTTCACCGGAAGTGTGCAGATCAACGCTGCAGACCTGTGTGATATTGGCGTGGACACCGACCGGCTGGACTTTATGAAGGAGACGTACGTGCTCGCGGAACCGCACAGCATCGATGACTGGCTGCCCTGCACGAAGGAAGTGATCCCGCTGCATGAGCTGGACCAGAAAGACTTTACCTTTGGCGCGACCACGGCAAAGCTCTCGTCTTTGCAGGCGGGCAACTTTGCAACGGCGGGCAAGGCATGGAATGCGATCCAGTCCACCATTGGATACATCAACAAGTGAGGAGGATCAATGTACCATTCTCTTATTATAAATGTAGGCGACAACTACATTGACACCTGGGACGACTGGAAGCTGATCCCTTCCTCGCGGCCGGTGATCGCACCGCCCATTGAGCGGACAAAGTTCGTGACTGTGCCTGGCAGAGACGGCGCACTGGACTACAGCCGTACCCCTGCAAACCGTCCTACCTACGATGACCGTATCGGAAAAATTGAGTTCTACCTCGAAAACGACTATGCTGGCTGGGACTGGGAGACCGCGTACACGACCATCTGCGAGACATTGAAGGGACAGCGGGTGCGGTTTGCGCTGGAGGACAATCCCAGCCATTATTATTCGGGTCTCTTGTGGGTGGACCAGTTCAAAAGCGACAAGGGGCACTCGAAGATCACGCTGGAGTACAACTTGCACCCGACCATGTACACCCTGAAGGTTGAAGCCGTGGCGCTGAACGTATATGACCTGAAGCTGAACAGAGGCATGGAGTACCAGCTGCTGGTGGGCGTTGGGCCGACGAATACGTTCTACCGCAAAATAAACGTTACCACGAAACCGCGGGACGTGGTGAAAATTACTCAAAATGGAACCATTCTGGCCCTGCGGAAAGGCACAGCGGTGGTGACGGCAGAGTGCGGCGGCGTGAAAGCCGAGTGCGCCGTGACGGTAGGCGCTTACGAGAGCTTTACCATTGAGCGGGCACTGGACGGCGTGAGCGAGACGAACCCGGTGGGGAGCATCGTTGCCGGCATGAGCTACCAAAATGTGTTCAACGTAGGCCACAGCGAGAAGGAAATGCTGGAACTGACTGTAGAGATGGGCGGCACGAATGTGACCAGAAGTTGTGTTGTCATGGCAGAGGACAGCGCGAGTGCACAAATCAAAATGGCATCGGTGACGGGAAATATCAGGATCACAGCGCATGCTGCAGCAAAGCCGGTGGCGGCGATGCTGTGTGCAGATACCCTGCCTGTGGAGGTAAAGCCGCTGAAACGGGTAGAAGGAGCATTCCGGCTTGGAAGATGAAAGGAAGGATGATATTTGAGTTTGGAAGCGTACTCCGTTTTGAAAAATGGAAACGAAAAGCTCTCGGAGCATTTCAAGGTGCGCGAGTTCTACTGCCGTGACGGCAGCGACCCGGTGTTCATTGACACGGCGCTTGTGGAGGTGCTGGAGAAGATCCGGACGCACTTTGGCAAGCCTGTGACCATCACGAGTGGGTTCCGCACGGCAAGCTGGAACGCAAAGCAGAAGAATGCCGCAAAGTTCAGCCAGCATCTGTACGGCAAGGCGGCAGACATTCAGGTGCAGGGCATCAGCGTGGAGCGGGTGTATGCCTACGCGGACAGACTGCTGGGCAACGCCGGTGGCTGCGGCATTTACCCGCCCGGTCTGGGACGCGCCAACGGCTGGGTTCATGTGGACGTGCGCAAAGCCAAGAGCCGCTGGAAGGGGTGAGCGCCGATGGAAAGCATCATTGCCGCCATCCTCAGCGGTGTTGTGACCCTGATCGGCGTACTGATCGCAAACTCGCGTTCCAATGCCGTGATGGAATACAAAATTGAGGAGCTGACCCGGGAAGTCCGCAAGCACAACGGTTTTGCGGAGAAGATCCCGGTCATCCAGAGAGACATTCAGGTGTTGAACCACAGAATGTCCGACATCGAAGTACATGAATACGAACACGAAAGGAGCAACGTATGAATTTCAACATTACTGCAGGCACCATTGCACGTACCGCCGTTCTGCTGCTGGCTCTGACCAACCAGATGCTGAGCGCCATGGGCAAGAGCCCGCTTCCCATCGAGAGCACCACTGTGGAGCAGCTGGTGACGGCTGGCATCACGACCATTGCGGCACTTGTCGCATGGTGGAAGAACAACTCCTTTACGAAGGAAGCCATTGCGGCTGACAAGGAGTATGACCGCCTGAAGGCAAAGAGCGGAAAGTAAAAATGATATTTTGGGCAGGGCAGGAGCGGAAAATGTGGTCCACACACGTATCCAACGCTGAATGTTTCTTCTGCACTGCCTGAAAATAGTTCATCTGGCACTCACCGAAGGCAGGAACTGCCGAAAATTCAAAATGGAGTGACCGGTAAGATGAAGAAAGCCCCTGCAACGATCGTTTATGGCTCTGAGTGGGAGCCGTGAGCGAAAGTTACAGGGACTTTTATTTTTAGAGGAAATGCGATATTATAAGAAGATTGATAATCAACAAGAGAACTGGACTCGATAGACGGCGAATGGATTTGGACGGGGCATTGTTTGAGTGGATTTTTTGACGAAAATATATCGATAATACGAGCAAAATTCAACGGTACGGGGTTTGTGTAACACCATTTCTATCTGATATTTATAAAGCCAATACTATGGAGCTGTTCTCTCGAAGAATCGGGAGGATGGCTCTTTTTTTGCGTTTTAACGCAAAAAATATATGAACTGACTGGAGCTTTCTGCATTTTTAAAAAAGAAAAATCGTGAATGAAAAGTGCATAGCTTAAAATTGAAATTTGTGGAAGGTGGTTTACGGGAAATTGTGGAGGAATACGCAGGGCGTGTTTTACTACTTTGGCAGGAAAATAACGATGATGCGTGAGGCAAAAATTGTAGCACAAAAAGCCAATTTTGTCTTGAACTTTTTGCCGTATGTGCTAGAATAAAAGAGAAAGGCATCCTTGTGTCCAACAGATATCTGGATGTGAATATTGGAAAGTAAATTCGGAGGTAATCACAATGGCTGATATGTTTGCACCGCTGGTAGCACAGCTGAAGGCAAATCCCAAGACGATCGTTTTCACCGAGGGCAATGATCCCCGCATTCTGGAGGCCGCTGCAAAGCTGCTGGCCGAGGGCGTGCTGAAGGTCGTCATGGTGGGCAACGAGGCTGAGTGCAAGGCTGCTGCTGCCGCCGGTAACTTTGATATTTCCGCTGCCGAGATCATCGACCCCGAGAACTATGCCGGTTTCGATGAGATGGTCAACACCATGGTGGAGCTGCGCAAGGGCAAGCAGACCGCTGAGGAGTGCACCGCTCTGCTGAAGAAGTCCAACTACTTCGGCACCATGCTGGTGAAGATGGGCAAGGCTGATTGCCTGCTGGGCGGCGCTACTTACTCCACTGCCGACACCATTCGTCCCGCTCTGCAGCTGGTCAAGACCAAGAAGGGCGCACATCTGGTCAGCTCCTGCTTCATTCTGGACCGTGACTGCGGTGAAGAGGGCCTGAAGCGCATTGCCATGGGCGACTGCGCTGTTAACATCGACTATACCGATACCATTGATAAGGCTACCGGCGAGGTCAAGATCGCCGCTTCTGCAAAGCTTGCTGAGGTTGCTATTGAGACCGCTAAGACCGCAAAGTTGTTCGGCATCGATCCGAAGGTTGCTGTGCTGAGCTTCTCCACCAAGGGCTCCGGCAAGGGCGGCACCGTTGCTTTGAGCCATGACGCTGTGATCAAGGCTCAGGAAATGGATCCCGAGTTGGCTGTGGACGGTGAGCTGCAGTTTGACGCTGCCGTTGCTCCCGAAGTTGCACAGGTCAAGTGCAAGGGCAGCAAGGTGGCTGGTCAGGCCAATACCTTCATCTTCCCCTGCATCGAGGCCGGCAACATCGGCTATAAGATTGCTCAGCGTCTGGGTGGTTATGCAGCTTACGGCCCCATCCTGCAGGGTCTGAACGCTCCCATCAACGACCTGTCCCGTGGCTGCAACGCCGACGAGGTCTACAAGATGAGCCTGATCACTGCCTGCCAGTCTTGAGCTGACTGATTGAAAATAGCCGCCGCATTCACCGTACAAAACGGGCAGAATGTTGAGGCCTCAAAGGCAGATTTCAAAAAATGAGTATAGAAAAGCTGAGCATCTGTGAAAAAGCAGGTGCTCAGCTTTTTGCATTTTCAGTTCCGAAAAATTCTACTCTTTTTGAGGGAAAAAGATGAGATTTTTGCTTTCCGCTTTTCGTTGGCGCTATTTTGCAACAGCCCCATTACAGGTTTGCTCAGTTCTTTTCGATATACACGCTGGTGGAGGGGAACGCAAAATCCACACCGTCGGCCTGCATGATGTCCATAATGTTCAGGTTCAGGTCGTTCTGCATCTGCAAAAATTCCGCGTAGGCGTTAGTCAGCAGGTAGGCGGAGACCAGAATGTTGATGCTGGAATCGCCAAAGTTTGCAAGTTGTACGATGTTGGTACCCTTGTTGGTGTAAGGGCTTGCGTCCAGCATGGTCTGCAAGTCTTTCATCAGCTGTTCCAGCTTCGGGCGGGTGGTGCCATAGGTGACACCCAGATTGAACTTGTAGGGCCGCATGGTGCGCAGGGCGGCGTTCTGCACGGTGGAAGAGCAGATCTTACTGTTCGTCACCACATTGATGGTTTTATCCAGCGAGCGGATGCGGGTGGAACGGAAGTTGATGTCGATCACTTCGCCTTCCACATCGCCCACAGTGATCCAGTCGCCCACCGAGAAGGGCTTGTCCAGCAGAATCACGATGCCGGAAAACAGGTTGCTGGCGCTTTCCTGTGCGGCCAGCGAGATGGTCAGACCAACCAGACCGGCACCGGCGACAATGCTGCCGATGGGAAAGCCCACTTCTTGTGCCAACGCTGCCACGCACAGCACGATCACCAGCACCTTGTAGGCGGTGTCCAGCAAAGAGCAGAGTGTTTTGTTGGAGCGGATCTCCGGGCTGCAGGAAGCCAGCAGCAGGTCGGCCAGATCCGATGCCGCATACAGGCCTTCGCAGACCAGCAGGGTCATGACAAGGCGGAAGCAGACCAACAGCAGCTTGGCAATGCCGGGAATGGCCCAGGGCAGGGAAGCTGCCGCCAGATATACGCCAACCGCAGTGCACATGCGCTGGATGGGTACCGCAAAGCTGCGCAGCAGGATGGGAGTGCCGTTAAAGTGCCACTTGCGGGCCAGCAGTGCCGGAATGCCCCTTTTGCTCAGCCAGCGGCGTACCAGCCATGCGGCAAGCAGAATGAGCAGTGCGCACCCTGCGCGCGCAGCCAGTGCAAACCAGCCCTCCAGCAGCACAGAGCCAAGCTCAAACGAAAGATCACGAATAGAAAAGATCATGATAACCTCCTGAATTTTATACGACCCATCTATGATACCATACCGCACCCACCCGGGCAAGAGCTTACAGAGAAGGGAGCTTGAAAGAATTACTTTGACATTTTTTGCACAAATTTTAAGATGTCCTCTTGACAAGCTGGGCCTGCCACGCTATACTTTGTGCCAGAAAGTTCGTTTCAGGGCGGGGTGAGATTCCCCACTGGCGGTAAAGTCCGCGACCACCCGCAAGGGTGCTGACCCGGTGCAACTCCGGGACCAACGGTATAGTCCGGATGCAAGAAACGGCAGGCAAATCGTTGTCTACGCGCCCTGTTGCAGTGTTTTTGTTGCAGCAGGGCGCTTTTCTATTTGTCCTTCCCGTTCCAAAAAACAAGATACGAAAAGAGCTTTCGGAACAATTTTTGTAAGGGGCATCTTACCCCGGGAAGGATCATTACCATGAAAAAAAGCACGACTCACAATCTTACTGTTGCCGCCATGCTCAGCGCGGTGGCCTTTATCCTGATGTTCATTGAGTTTCCCATTCCGATGCTCATTCCGTCCTTCGTCAAGATGGACTTTTCTGACCTGCCGGCTCTGCTGGGTGCCTTTGCTCTCGGCCCGGTGTACGGTGTGGTCATCAGCTTTATGAAGAACCTGCTGCACATCGTTATCAAGGGCACTTCCACTGCATGCGTGGGCGAGCTGTGCAACTTCATGCTGGGTGCGGTTTTCTCCGCTGTGGCAGGCGTTATCTATAAGCACCACAAGAGCCGCAAGACCGCCATCATTGGTGCTATTGCAGGCGCTGCAGCCATGGCTGTGTTCAGCGTACCGTCCAACTACTTCATCACCTATCCGGCCTATGTGCAGTTCTACCACATGCCGCTGGAAGCCATCCTCGGCATGTATCAGGCCATCCTGCCTTCTGCAGACAGCCTTATCAAGTGCCTTGTCATCTTCAATATGCCCTTCACGCTGGTCAAAGGCCTGCTGGATGCAGTGCTGTGCATGCTGATCTACAAGCCGCTGTCTCCCATCCTGCACGGCAGAAAGTAACTTGTTCTCCATCTTTTCTTCTTCTCAAATCATATAACCACAGCAAAACTCCCCGGTCAGGTCCCGCAGTGCGGTTCCCGGCCGGGGAGCTGTTATTTAGAGGAAAATATATCCGCCAGCGGTCGATCAGGCTAATGCCCCTTTGTCCAGCCATCTGCCGCGTACCAGCCGCACAAGGAACAGCACACCGCGCATGGTCAGCTCAAAACTCATGGCCATCCATACGCCCATCAGCCCAAAATGCGGAGCCAGCAGGGAAGCCAGCGTGAGCCGGATGCCCCACATGCTGACAAGGTTCAGCACAAAGCATCCCGTGCTGTCTCCGGCACCCTGCATGGCACCGCTGGCAACGATACTGGCACCGAACATCGGTTCGGCCAGTGCTTCAATGCGCAGCACCTGTGCGCCCAGCGCAATAACTGCCGCATCTGCGGTGAAAATACCCATCAGGTTTGGCGCAAAAATGTACATGCCAACACCGGTCAGCGCCATGATGCCTATGCCCATGCCGGTGCACAGCCAGGCAAAGTTTTTTGCCATATCCCGACGGTTTGCGCCCACGGCCTGCCCCACCAGTGCAAGGGATGCATCCTGAATGCCATAGCCTGCCATGTAGCACAGGCTTTCGGCGCTCACACCCAGACTGTTGGCAGCAATGGCGGTGGTGCCAAGGCCGGATACGATGCGGATGAGCAGCACCTGCGCCGAGGAAAGAACGGCACGCTCTGCGGCCAGCGGTGCGCCTACCTTCCACAGGTTCTGCAGGCAGGCTTTGGTAATGTGCCAGGAGCCGGGCTTGCGGATGCACAGCGGGCCGTCCCGCAGCAGCAGGATGGCAAGGGTCAGCACACCGCTGATAGCGGTAGCAAGGGCGGTGCCCAGTGCTGCGCCCGGTACCCCCCAGCCAAGGCCCCAGACGGTCATTGTGCGGCCAAACACCACCATCTCACGGGTGGGATTGATAAGGCAGAAGTTAAAGATCACATCCAGCACGCAGGTCAGCACGCTGATAAGGCCCGGTGTCAGGGCATCGCCGGAGGAACGCAGCATGGAAGAGTAGGTTCCCATGATCATCAAAAAGGGCAGGGAAGCCGACCAGATGGCAAAGTAGGCCGAAGCATCCGCCTGCAGGGAAGGGTCGGCACCCAGCCATCCGGGCAGAAAGCGGCTGATGCCAATGCCGAAGGCCGCAGCTGCAAGGCCCACCACAAGGTTGAAGATCATAGATTGGCGCAATACACCGCGTGCATCGTCCTGCCGGTCTGCACCCAGATACTGTGCCACCTGAATGGCAAAGGACATATATAGACCGGCCAGCATTCCATGCATGAGCCACGTGCTGGAACTGACGATGCCAATGGATGCCGTAGCAGATGCACCGATATGCCCCACCATGGCTGCGTCGATGTACTCCACCGCAGTTACCACGATCTGCTGCAGGATGGATGGGATGCTCAGTGTGAGCACCACCTGCATGGTGTGCCGCAGCGGCACCTGTTCGCCCCGGCGCATCTGCGCCGAAAGCTGCTCAAGAGAGATGGACATGAGTTCTCCTTTTATAGAAACAATAACTTTTTTGACAGACTGATATACTATTATAAGTGCGGTGCTGCAGAAAGTCAATCAAACATGGATTTTTCTCCGGGAATGATTGATTTTTTATGGATAGCGTGATACACTTCTCTCACAAACATAAAAGAAAGAGGAACTTTGAATATGATCGAATCACTGCTTTCGGTCGTAGGACAGCGCGGTGTCGATGCTCTGGCATTCCTGCTGGCGTTTGCCCTTACGGCTTTGATGGACTCCGTTTTTCACGATAAGCTTCCGCACGACCATGGCCGCGAGTTTGCGGTGAACGGTGCGCTTTCCAAGGGTAAGGCCCGTGGTTCCGGCCTGATCTTCGTGCTGTGCATCGCACTGGTATCGCTGGCATTCCTGCCGTTCAAGGTGGAATACGTCATCTACACCATCCTGCTCATTGCATCCATGCTGTCCGGCTACTTTGACGATGCTGCTGAAACTGCATGGAACGAGTATAAAAAGGGTATCATTGATTTTGCCATTGCCATTGTTGCAGGTGTGACCTACCTCAACTTCAACGGCTGCAGTGTGAATTTCCTGCAGTGGAGTTTCACTCTGCCGTATGCTGTGTACCTGCTGCTGATCGTTATTCTGATCTGGACCAGCATCAATGTGGTCAACTGCACCGACGGCGTGGACGGCCTTTCGGCAAGTGTTGCAGTGGTGACCATCGGCACCTACCTGCTGGCCTATAAAACAGAGCTGGCCGAGTACGGCACCGCAGGCGTTGTGTTCATGGGTGCGCTGCTGGCCTATCTGTGGTCCAACGCAAAGCCGTCCAGCCTGCTGATGGGCGATGCCGGCAGCCGCGCAATGGGCTTCTTTATCGCAATGTTGTCCCTCAAATGCGGCCATCCGTTTGCCTTCCTGCTGGCAGCCATCGTGTTCATCGTGGATGGCAGTCTGGGCATCCTGAAGATCAGCCTGAAGCGCTTTTTGCACATTTCCATCCTCAAGAACACCCGCACCCCTTTGCACGACCACGCCCGCAAGAATAAGGGCTGGAGCGACGAGCAGGTGGTGGCCCGCTGGCTGATCATGCAGTGTGTGGCTTCGGCTTTGCTGCTGCTCATTGTCCGCGGCTAAAATATAGCAATCAAAAAAGACGCTTGGTCTTGTCTGAATATGTTTTCCCGGCAGGGAAGCATACAGCAGTGTATCAAGCGTCTTTTATTTTATAGTTCTATCATTCGTTACAGCCCGGCCTTTTTTGCTGCAGCCTGCACGACATGGCCCACCAGCACCGAGGTGGTCACAGTGCCCACACCGCCGGGTACCGGCGTGATGGCATCCACTACCGGCTCTGCTTCGCCGAACTTTACGTCACCGCACAGCTTGCCCTTTTCGTTCACATGGATGCCCACGTCTACCACGGTCTGGCCCTCACGCAGGCAGTCGGCACCCACGGCACCCATCTTACCCATGGCCACTACTACCACATCTGCTTCCTTGCAGATGGCGGGCAGGTTCTGCGTGCGGGAATTGCAGATGGTCACGGTGGCGTTCTCGCGGTCCAGCATCATGGCTGCGGGCTTGCCTACCACAAGGCTGCGGCCCACTACGACAGCGCGCCTGCCGGAAAGCGGAATGTTGTAATACTTCAGGATCTCAAGGCAGGCCTGCGCGGTGCAGGGAGCATAGCCGAGATCGGTATTCGTGAACACACCGGCCAGAGAATCGTCCGTGATGCCGTCAATGTCCTTTTCCGGAGCCAGCGCCGCACGCACAGTGCGGTCATTGAACTGCTTGGGCAGCGGACGGAACAGCAGGCATCCGTGGATGGTATCCTCTGCGTTCACCTCGGCGATCACCTTCAGCAGATCGTCCTGCGAAGCATCGGCTGGCAGAAGAAACTGCTTTACCTCCACGCCCACCTTGCCGCAGCGGGCGATCACGCCGCGCTCGTAGGAGAGGTCGTCCTCCCGCTCACCCACACGCACCACGGCCAGCGTGGGAGTGATGCCTTTTGCCTTGAGCTGCTCACACAGCGCCGCATTGCGTTCGTTCATAGCGGCTACAACGGGTGCGCCCTTCAAAATCGTTGCCATAATACTTTTCCTCACTTATTCCGCAATTTGTTCGTCACGGATGCAAAAACAGCGTCTGCCCGCGACACAAATTCATCCAGCAGTTTGTCTGTTTTTGCGTCCAACGCAGCAGCGCGCTCACGGTCTGCCATCAGCTTTGTGTTGATGAACACATTCAGGCTTGCGGCCTGCAAGGCTGCCTTGCACAGAGCGGCTGCACAGCCTGCGTCCGAGACGGCCATCACGCTGCCCTTGGCGGCGTATTCTTCCACCAGAGCAATGCCCGCGGCGCACTTTTCCATGACCTCAAGTGGCACGGCACAGGCGGCATCCAGCGCCTTTTCCAGCACGGCGGCTTTGTGTGCAGCCTGCTCTGGTGTGTCCTTGGGCAGGCCGTAGGCCGCAGCCAGCGGCACAAAGGCATCGGCATCGGCCTGCACCAGCGCTTCCAGCTCTTTGCGCAGGGCATCGGCCTTTGTGTTCAGGGCCTGAATGTCTGCTTCCACGGCGGCATATTTCTTTTTGCCGGTGGTCAGGTTGCCCACCATATTGCCCAGCGCTACACCGGCAGCACCCACCAGCGCCGCCGTTCCGCCGCCGCCCGGCGTGGGGGCTTTGCTGGCCAGCTCTGCGAGAAATTTCTCACAGCTCAGCTTAGTCATTTCCATTTGTAAATACCCCTCTCTGTTACATAGGCATCCAGCCGCTGGTCGTGCTCGTCTACAGCAGCATGTTCCACCCGCTGTGCCTCAAATGCAATGCCGATCTTCACCGCGTTTTTGCAGCGGGGAAGATACCGGTCGTAATAGCCCTTGCCCATGCCGACCCGGAAGCAGTCTGCATCAAAAGCCGTGCAGGGTACAAGGATCAGATCCAGCGCTTCCGGCAGCAGAATCTCCGACCGGCTCAGGATGGGGGTGCGGATGCCGTACTGTCCCATCTCCCAGCCGTCCGGGCCGGGCACAGCGGCTGTAAGGGAATACGCCTCGCCGCACACCGGATAGGCCAGCGTTTTGCCCTGAGCTGCTGCTTCGGCGGCAAAGGCAGCAAGGTCGGCTTCAAAACCAAACGCTGCGTACAGCAGGATGGTCTGCGCATTCTGCACGGCAGCCAGCTGCCAGAGGAATGCGCACAAAGCGGCATTTGCAGCCTTGCGTTCTTCCGGGCCGAGAGCCTTGCGTGCGGCACGGCCCGCTTTGCGCTGGGTCTGCTTTGCTTCACTGACCGTCACCAGAGAACACCTCGCTTCATCTGAAGGTTGACTGACTTGAAAAATATACAAAAACGACACTGCATTTTTATACAAGTATAATAAACACTTCAGACGAAAAAAGCAAGCCTTTTGGCAAAATGGAAGTTGAAGATTCTGCAGCTTTCTGCTATGATAAAAGAAAGCAATTCGGTTCGTGCGCGGAGCAGGGTGGCTTGAAGAGATCCAGAGATCCGGGGCTTTCTCCGGAAATTGAGAGGGGTAGAATATTATGTACAATGAAATGATGGACACCATCGGTCTGGTCAATACCGTTGATCCGGAGTTGGCCGCAGCCATGGATCGCGAGCTGAACCGTCAGCGCCAGAACATTGAACTGATCGCCAGTGAGAACATCGTCTCTCCCGCCGTCATGGCCGCAATGGGCAGCATCCTGACCAACAAGTACGCCGAGGGCCTGCCCGGCAAGCGCTACTATGGCGGCTGTGTCTATGTGGACGAGGTGGAGAACATTGCCATCGAGCGTGCCTGCAAGCTGTTCGGCGCAAAATATGCCAATGTTCAGCCCCACTCCGGTGCACAGGCCAATCTGGCAGTTTATTTTGCTCTGCTGGATCTGGGCGATACTGTCATGGGCATGGACCTGTCTCAGGGCGGCCATCTGACCCACGGTTCTCCGGTAAACATGTCCGGCAAGAACTATAACTTTGTCTCTTACGGTGTCAATGCCGACGGCGTGATCGACTATGCTGAGCTGGAAAAGCAGGTTAAAAAGGTGCGCCCCAAGCTGATCGTGGCCGGTGCGTCTGCATATCCCCGTGCCATCGATTTTGAGAAGATTGCTGAGATCGCCCACGGCTATGGTGCATATCTGATGGTGGATATGGCCCACATTGCCGGTCTGGTGGCAGGCGGCTATCACCAGAGCCCTGTGCCGTATGCTGATGTTGTTACCACCACCACCCACAAGACCCTGCGCGGCCCCCGCGGCGGTCTGATCCTGACCAACAATCCCATTCTTGCAAAGCGCATCAATTCTGCCGTGTTCCCCGGCACCCAGGGTGGCCCGCTGGAGCATGTGATCGCCGCAAAAGCTGTCTGCTTTGGTGAAGCACTGAAGCCGGAGTTCAAGGAATATGCCCGCAAGATCGTGGAGAATGCACAGGCTCTGGCAGCAGAGCTGCAGGCACGCGGTGTCAAGCTGGTGTCCGGCGGTACGGATAACCACCTCATGCTGATCGACCTGCGTGACGAGGAGTGCACCGGCAAGGAGCTGGAAGCACGTCTGGACAGCGTGCACATCACCGCTAATAAGAACACTGTCCCTGGCGAGACCCGCAGCCCGTTCGTGACTTCTGGCGTGCGTCTGGGCACCCCGGCTGTTACCACCCGCGGCATGGGCGTGGCCGAGATGAAGGTGATCGCCGACTGCATCGCCGATTGCATCTGGCACTACGACGAGAAGAAGGACGAGATCAGTGACCGTGTGCTGAAGCTGACCCGGGATTTCCCTCTGTATCAGTAAATATCGCATTGTTTGAAAGAGGAAGCGCCTTCGGGTGCTTCCTCTTCCTTTTTTGCTGGGTTTGTGTTACCATAAACGCAAAGACAAAAGGAGAAATGACCATGAAGCGTACAGGGCTGTTACATCTATATTACGGTGATGGCAAGGGTAAGACCACCGCTGCCATGGGCCTTGCTTTGCGGGCCATGGGCAGCGGAAAGCGGGTGGTGATCCTGCAGTTCCTCAAAGGCGGCAAAAGCGGCGAGGTGCCGCTGCTGGAACAGCTGGGTGCAAAGGTGTACCGCGGCAAGGCGGGGCAGAAATTCGTGTTCCAGATGAACGAAGCGGAAAAGGAAGCCACCCGCCAGCTGCAGAATGCGAACCTCACAGCTGCCATAGCCGACCCTGCCGACCTGCTGATTTTGGACGAAGCAGGCAGCGCATGGGAACTGGATATGGTGGATAAAGCCCTGTTGCAAAAGGCTGTGCTGGAACGCCCGGCAGGGCAGGAATGCGTGCTTACTGCCCATGCTGCGCCGCAGTGGATGCTGGATGCCGCCGACTATGCCACGGAGATGAAGTGCCACCGCCACCCTTACCAGAGGGGAATTTCCGCCCGGCAGGGCATTGAATACTGACCACGGCAGCAGGATGCCGGGTGCATGAGTGAAAAGCACAAAAACCGGGATGGGGTATTTTTCATCTTGCATTTAGCCCACTGGTGTGATATGATGAAGACAAGAAATCATGCGTGCATTTTCTGAGCAGACCCACCACAGAACAGGGAACCGCTCCGCACCGCTGCCGGGCAGTTCCCGACGGCGTTTTGTTTGAAACTGCGGTTAGCGCTTCCTAACAGATTCCGCGTCAACGGGCCGATGCGCGCAGAAGATCTGGAGGGGAATAAAATGATTGAAACGATCGTAAAAGTAGATGGTATGATGTGCGGCATGTGCGAGAGCCATGTCAACGAAGCCGTGCGCAAGGCCTTCCCGGAGGTGAAAAGGGTGTCGTCCTCGCAGGCAAAAGCCCAGACGGTGATCCACTCGGAACAGCCGCTGGACGAGCAGAAGCTGCGGGATGCCATCAATGCAACCGGCTATGAGGTCAAGGGCGTAAGCAGTGCACCTTACGAGAAAAAAGGCTTTTTCTCGTTTTTGAAAAAGTAAGCAAACCTTAACACACATAAGGGAGGCGTATCTGGATGAGGATTCTGGTTTACGGTGCGGGCGTTTTGGGCTGCGAGCTGGCCCATGTGCTGATGCAGAACAAAAAGAACGTTGTCACGCTGCTTGCGCGCGGAGAGTGGAAGGAAATGATCGACCAGAAGGGTTTGGTCATCCGCCACTGGGTGCAGCGCAAGACCACAACGGAACGGATCAAAACCGTGGACGCTCTCGCCCCGGATGATTATTATGATCTCGTCTTTGTGGTCGTGCAGGCGGGCCAGCTGCCGGATGTGCTTCCTGTGCTCAAGGCTAACAAGAGCCAGTATTTTGTGTTTGTGGGCAACAACCCGCAGGCAAAGCAGGTGCTGGAATTCATGCAGCGCCCGGCGGATAAGATCGCATTCGGCTTTCAGGGCACGGCAGGCCGCCGTGAACACGACCATGTGGTCAGTGTGTACGCCAGTGCCGGCATGACGGTGGGCGGTGCCACAACTCCGCTTTCGGGCACCTTCCGAACCCGGCTCAAGACCGCCTTTGACGGTGCAAAATACAAGCTGACCTTCTATGGCGATATGGATGAATGGCTCAAGTGCCACATTGCATTCGTTCTGCCGGCGTGCTATGTGTGCTATGCCTGCAACGGCGATCTGCACCGGGCCACCAAGCAGCAGCGCGGCGCCATTCTGGATGCCGCCTATGAAGCCTGCCTGATGCTCAAGGATGCGGGCATCCCGGTGAACGATGCCAACAACACCGATAATTTCCAGCCCGGCACATCGGCCCGCCGTAAGATGGAAGCGATGGTGTTTACCATGACAAAAACATCGCTGGGCAGATTGTGCGTTTCGGATCACGCCATGCACGCAGTGTCCGAAATGAAGTATCTGGACGAAGCGTTCGATGCTCTGCGCAGGCAGACCGGCACGGCAATGCCCATGTGGGAAAAGCTGCGCAATGAAATGCCCTCGTGGGATAGCCTGCAGCAGAACCGGAAAGCAGCAAAATAAAACAAAAAAGAAGCAAAGGCACTGCCGCTCCTGTTTTGGGTGCGGCAGCGCCTTTTTGTTTGGGTCTCATTTATTCCAGAAGTCCTGCAGGGCAGCGGCCAGTTCTTCGCAGCTGCGCAGATAGCGGATATGCCGCCAGTGAGGAGGGAACAGCCGGATATATTCCTGCTGGGCAAACCGGTCGTCCAGCAAAAGCACCGCACCTCTGTCTTCCGGCGTGCGGATCACGCGCCCTGCGGCCTGCAGTACCTTGTTCATGCCGGGATAGCGGTAGGCATAATCAAATCCAAAGCCGTTCTGTGCGTCATAATAACGGCGCAGCATTTCCTGCTGCGGATTTACCTGCGGCAGGCCCACACCCACAATGGCGCACCCGATCAGGCGGCTGCCTGCAAGATCAACTCCCTCACCAAAGATACCGCCCATCACGCCAAAACCCAGAAGTGTTTCGGCCGGGTCCGGCACAAACTGAGCCAGAAATTCAGCCCGAGCGGCATCATCCAGACGGCTTTCCTGCACAAGGGTGCGAATGCCCGGGTAACGTGCTGCAAAATCTTCGTGTACCTGCCGCAGATATGCGTAGCTTGGGAAAAAGGCAAGGTAGTTTCCCGTTCTGGCCTGCACCAGCCGGGCCAGTGCATCCGAAACTGCCTGCACGCTGGCTTCGCGGTCGCGGTAGCGGGTAGAGATATTCGGCAGGCAATACAGCCCCAGATTTTCAGCCGGGAAGGGACTGTCCAGTGCGACGGCACGTGCACCGCTGCAGCCCAGAACACTGCGGTAGAACGAGGGCGGAGCCAGTGTTGCACTGAACAGCGCTGCGCTGCGCCCTGCGGCAAGGCTGGCATCCACAAAAGGTGCCGGGTCCAGACACAGCAGCTGCAATTCAAGCTCTCTGCCGCGCGCGGTAAGCTGAGTGACAAAGTGGCTGTCGTATCGTTCGGCGGCACGGGTGATGTCCTGTACAGCAAAATAAAACTCCAGCAACTGTGCATGTACTTCGGCATCCGGGTTCGCTTCCAGCCAGTCCTGCAAAGGTGCCTGTACGGCCCGCAGCGGACTGAGCAGAGCAGAGGGCGGCTCCTGCAAAAATACAGTACTGTCCTGTGCATACAGCGGTTCGGGCAGCTCCAGTGCGGGGACAGTGTTTTCAGGCAAAAGGCTGGTCTGTGCCGGGTCTGCGGCATCGGTCTGGCTGCTGTGCCGGGGTGCAAGCTGTATGCAGGCTTTCCGGGCTTCCAGCAGGGCTTTGTCTGCTTTGGTCAGAGCGGTCTTTAAAGCACTTTTGCCCTTGCCCAATGCGCGTTTTGCCTCGGTCAGGCTGCTTTTACAAAAGCGTGCAGAATACATTGCTCTGGCTCTGTCGGGCAGATTATGCGCTTCATCGACCAAAAACAACCAGTCGCCGGAAGAATCAAAGAACCGCTTCAGGTGCACCACCGGATCGAACAGGTAATTGTAATCCCCAATGACCACATCGCACCACTCGCTCAGGTCTAGCCCCAGTTCAAAGGGACACACCGAAAAACGCTTTGCCGCCCCGGCCAGCGCTGCGCGGTCAAAGCTGCCGGTACCGTCCAGCAGAGCTGTCAGTGCATCCTTGATGCGGTCGTAGTAGCCGTTGGCGTAGGGACAAAGCTCCGGCAGGCAGGCGGGATGTCCCTCTGCGTCCGGGTGCAGGCAGACCTTTTCCTTGGCGGTCAACGTCACACTGCGCAGGGCAAGCTCTGGCTGGGCCGTATGCAGCCGGGTCAAGGCATCCTCGGCGGCAGTCTGGGTCGTGTTGCGGGCCGTGAGATAGAACAGCTTTTCTCCGTTGCCTTCGCCCATGGCTTTCAGCGCGGGGAAAAGCGCGCTCATGGTCTTGCCAATGCCGGTAGGAGCCTGACAGAACAGCCGCGTACCGCCCTTGCAGTCGGCGGTCTTGCCAGCGCGGCAGGCGCGGTAGATCTCGCCCGCCATAGCCCGCTGTCCGGGCCGGTACTGCGCAAACGGGAACTGCAGTGCCGCAAGGCTCTGAGTACGCTTTACATCCCACTCTATCCGGCGCTGCGCCCACGGAGCATACTGGCACAATAATTTGTCAAGAAATTCATCCAGCTCCTGCTGCGTAAAGCGGCGGATAAAGCGGATGATCTGATCGGTGTCTATCTGATAATAAGTCAGCCGGACGTTCAGTTCCGGCAGGCTTTGCTGTGCGGCATAAATGGCACCGTACACCATGCCCTGTGCCCAGTGGCAGGGGTTCATATCCTCAGTGATCTCTTCCGGCGGCACAGCGGTGGTCTTGATCTCATCAATGACTACCGTGCCAGTCTCATCGGTAAAAATGCCGTCAGCCCGGCCCTCAAGGGTAAAAGTGATGTCCTCTGCCTGCCGCTCTACGGAGAGAAATACCTCAGCCTGATAGCCGTCTCCGGCAGCTTTTTGCAATTTGCGGTGGATGTGGGCACCTTCCAGTGCACGGTCAAACCCCGTAAACCGGCTGTCAATGCTGCCGGTCCGCAGCAGAAATTCCACCAGCTGCCGGATGGGCAGATGAACCGTTGCCAAAGCATTTCACCTCCGCTTTTGGGATACACTGACGAACCGGTAATTCCTCTTCAGACACGATTCGGGCCATTCCATCGCCCGCCCTATTGCCTCACGGCAACAGGGTCCCACCTCAGCGGACGGTCTTCAGAGAAACTCCCGGTTCGTCGACATAAACTGATTATTTCAGGCCGAACATCTCCATGCATTCTGCTGCCGCTTCATCCACTTTGCCAAAATCCACCGCTGCACGGTAATAGGTCTCCAACTCATCGTGGCAACTCTTGGCCTGCGCCATCAGGGCACTGGCCTGTTCCAGCAGTTCGGCGGCAGCACGCTCGTTAAAGCGCAGCCGTGCCCGGTACGCTGCCAGATTTTCCCTGTCAAGGAAGCGGGTGCACCGCACAGCCTGCACACTGGGCAGATGCACCGGATGCCAGCGATTATCCGTCAGGAAGGCAAGCTTCAGCTCCGGGATCAGGATATGGTCGATCTTATCCTCCGGGTGCATGGCGCATGGACAGGTAATAATGTGGTAGCCCCGCGTCAGGGCTTCGGCGCGGATCAGCTCCAGCAGCAGGCGGGACACCGCGCCGTAATCATCCCGGAACACGATAAACTTATCCGCCAATGCCTGTGCAGTGCCCTGATAAAACATTTCACCCTTGGGGGTGACGGCGGAAAGCAGGCGCAGCTCTTCGCTGCCAATGCCTTCCGTGCGCGGCATCACCCGGGTGCACAGCCGTTTGACATAACGGCGCACCTTGTCAAAATTGGCGCTGCAGGCTTCGGCGCGGCGGCTGTCCAGCAAAAGGCTGCCTGCCGATGCAATATATCGTGCAGCGCGGCTGCGCAGCAGGGCGTTGCGGGCAAACAGCGCCTTGACCTCATCGGTGCACTGGTGCAGCTTTTCTGCATCGATGGTGTGGTACAAACTCACCACCACTTCGTCCGCACCGGGAGCATCCGGCTCCACCACATGGGGCGCAGTGGCATCCACGATGGCCCTGTGCTGCCCGGGCAGGATCACGCCGTCCAGACTGTCCGGGTCGCTGGCACAGTGGATGCGCTGCGTCAGTTCGCCGTGCTGTTCGGCAGCACGGGCAAGCCGCTTCATCAGGGTGGATTTGCCGCAGCCCGGCCCGCTTTTGATCAGGTACATCTGCATACCGGGTTCGTGGCGCAGCGGTTCAAAATAGCCCTTGAAACCGGCAGGCGTTGTGGCACCCAGAAAGAAATCAATGGAATCATGTCGTGCAGTTTCCATAATCGAACACCTCTCTTTTTGTTTTAGAGTATGCAAAAGGAAGGTGTTTGGTTCTTGCAGCGGGAATGATTCAGTCTTTATGATAGGTATGTTTGCACACCGTTTCAATGTTGTCCCGCAGGGCAGTAAAATCAGCAAAGGCTGCAGGCTTGTTCTGCGGGCTGCGCAGCAGAGCGGCAGGGTGGAAGGTACCCATGAACAGGATGCCGCCCTTTTCGTACAGCTGGCCATGCTCCTTGGTCACGGAGAAATCCTTTCGGATCATCCGCTGGGCGGCAATGCGGCCAAGGCAGACCACGATCTTTGGCTTCAGCAGGCGGAACTGCTCCCGCAGCCAGGGCATACAGGCTTCGCTCTCAGCAGGCTGAGGGTCACGGTTCTGCGGCGGGCGGCATTTGACGATGTTCGCAATATAGCAGTTCTTCGTGCGGTCAAGGTCGATGGCAAACAGATATTTGTCCAGCAGCTGGCCGCTGCGCCCCACAAAGGGCAGACCCTGCTCATCCTCATTCTGGCCGGGGCCTTCGCCCACAAACAGAACTTCGGCATCTTCCACACCCTGACCGAACACCACATTGGTGCGGGTCTTGCACAGCTCGCAGCGGGTGCAGGCAAGACAGCTTGATCTTAATGTTTCCCAATCCATGGCGGCTTGATCTCCTCTTGAAACGGTATGATACTTAATTCACAAATCGGAACAGCTTTTCTCCTAAAATAATAGTACAAAATCTAGGATGGTACGATGCATTGCATGAAATGACGAATCCACTCAATGCCTCTTTTAGTATACGACTTTTCGGCAACATCATCAATACAGTGGCCGACAATCTTTTTAATGACATGCTCATCCACACCGGCTTTCTTTGCCGTGGTGACGAACTGAAAACGACCATCATGAGGACGATGCCGGGGGGACAAGGCCTAAAGCATTCACGACGAATGCGTTGCCCTTTCTGTGTGTATTTTGGCTGGCGACTCAACGATACCACAGGACGATTCACTCGTTATGGATGTGGAGAAATCAAACGATAAAACGTTTCTTTATCAAAAGAATAAACAAAGAGTATCTTCGCATGTTGATTTTAAATCAATCTGCAGCGGCGATTGAAAGCGATTACACATGCAGATTTCAAAGCACTTATACAAATTGTATCCGCTTTCTCTTTGCAGAGCGCGGCTGGATGTGTTATAATCAAAATAGTTTTCTGCGATGCATTTTCAGGCGGTAGTGCCGGACGGCAGCGCGGGAGAAACCGGATAGCGGGAGAGTGGAACTTTTGGAGTTGGAACAGGCAAAAAAACGCGTGGAAGAATTGCGCGCTGTGATTGAGAAAAACAATCGGCTTTACTATGACCAGGATGCCCCGGAGCTTGAAGATTTTGAGTATGATGCTCTGACCCGGGAACTGAAAGAATTGGAAGCGCAGTTTCCGCAGCTGGTCACGGCATCGTCGCCTACCCAGAAGGTAGGCGGCACGGCCAGCAGCAAGCTGCCCAAGGTGACCCATGCGGTAAAAATGGAAAGCCTGCTGGATGCATTTTCGTATGATGAGCTGCGGGATTTTGACCGCCGCGTGCGGGAAGCCGGCATAGAGCCGGAGTATGTGGTGGAGATCAAGATCGATGGCCTTTCCTGCAGTCTGGAATACGAAAACGGTGAGCTGGTTCGTGCCTCTACCCGCGGCGATGGTGTGGTGGGCGAGGATGTGACTGCCAATGTCCGCGCCATCCGCAGCATTCCCAAAAAGTTGAAGGATGCACCGGAATTTCTGGAAGTGCGCGGTGAGGTATATATGCCGCATGGCGCGTTCCAGAAGCTGTGTGCAGAGCAGGAGCTGCAGGGCGCAGCGCCCTTTAAAAATCCGCGCAATGCGGCTGCCGGTTCGCTGCGCCAGAAGGATGCAAGGATCACCGGAAGCCGGGGCCTTTCTATCTTTGTTTTCAATGTGCAGCAGATCCGCGGCAAAACGCTTACCAAGCATGCTGAAAGTCTGGATTACCTCAAGAGCCTTGGCCTGCCGGTCTCGCCGCGCTATCATATCGTGCATGACATTGAGCAGGCCATTGCCGAGATCGAGCAGATCGGCCAGAACCGTGCCAAACTGGATTTTGATATGGATGGTGCAGTGATCAAGGTGAACGATTTTGCACAGCGCGATTTGATGGGTTCCACCAACAAATTCCCACGCTGGGCAATTGCGTTTAAGTATCCGCCAGAGGTAAAGGAGACAACGCTACGCAGCATTGAGGTCGCAGTTGGCCGCACCGGTGTTCTTACCCCGACGGCCTGCTTTGACCCTGTCTTTCTGGCGGGTACTACCGTTGCCCGCGCGACCCTGCACAATGAGGATTTTATCCATCAGTTCGGCCTTTGCATCGGCGATACCATTCAGGTGCGCAAGGCGGGTGATATCATCCCGGAAGTGATCGGTGTTACCCATCACGCAGAGGATGCACAGCCCTATGAGATGCCCACGGTCTGCCCCTCCTGCGGTGCACCAGTCGTCCATCTGGAGGATGAAGCAGCTCTGCGCTGTGTTAACCCCGAGTGCCCGGCACAGGCACTGCGCAATATCATCCATTTTGCTTCCCGTGATGCAATGGATATCGAGGGCCTTGGCACAGCAGTTGCCACCCAGCTGGTGGAGAAGGACATGGTGCACTCCGCAGCGGATATCTACACGCTGACACGGGAACAGCTTCTGACGCTGGATAAGTTCAAGGAAAAGAGCGCCGATAACCTGCTGAACGCCATCGAGGCTTCCAAGCAGAACAATCTGGATAAGCTCCTGTTCGGCTTTGGCATCCGCAACATTGGCGATAAAGCTGCGGCCCTGCTGGCAGAGCATTTCGGTACGCTGCAGGCTGTCCGGGAAGCAAGTGCAGAGCAGATCAGCGAGATCGATGGGTTTGGCGGCGTAATGGCGCAGAGCGTCGTGGAATTCTTTGCAAAAGAGGGAACGACCGACCTTGTCCATCGTCTGGCCGATGCCGGATTGAATATGCAGTGGAAGGGCGAACCGAAGGGCGATAAGCTGGCAGGAAAAACGCTGGTGGTCACCGGCACGCTGGAAACTCTTTCCCGCAATGAGGCGGAAGCACGGATCGTGAAAAACGGTGGTAAGGCCAGCGGTTCTGTTTCAAAGAAAACGGCCTATGTCGTGGCAGGCACGGCAGCAGGCTCCAAACTGACCAAGGCGCAGGCGCTTGGCATCCCGGTGCTGACCGAGGCAGAATTTCTGGCAATGATCAGCGACGAAAACATCTGATAAAACCGCTCCAATGGATATCCCCGCAGTTTTGTGCTGCGGGGATATTTTTATGTCCGCAGGTTCTATCCGGCAGGGACAGGCATATACTCATAGCAGGCAATGAGCCTGAAAAAGGAGAGGACAGTGTGGATGAGTATTATCGGGCGATACGCCTGCTTCCCTCATGGCTGGCCGGGCCATTGGGACAGCTGCCAGCACAGACGGCAGCGCAGATCCATGAACTTCGGTTCCGGACAGGCTGTGGTGTTTTTGTTACACTGTCGGGTCGGCAGCTCCCGCTGCAGGACCTGCCGGAGTGCCCGCTGCAGCTGAGGGAGTGTGTATTGGATCAGTTTCAGATCGAAGAGATCTTTCACACCCTGTGCGGCGGCGCGGTACATGCACACCAGACGGAGCTTGCGCATGGATTTCTGACCACACCCTCCGGCTGCCGGGTGGGTGTGGCAGGACGCTATGTGGATCGCGACGGCCAGACGGTTCTGCAGCAGGTGCAGGGGTTGAACCTGCGCATTGCAAGGGCGGTTCCGGTACAGCTGCCGGACGAACTTCTGGTGCAACTGAAAAAGCATTTTATTGGGATGCTTTTGGTCGGCGAGCCGGACAGCGGCAAGACGACGCTGCTTCGTCAGATCGCACGAGAACTGGCCGGGATGCAGCGGCGAGCCTGCGTGGTGGACGAGCGCTGCGAGATCTTTCCGCCGGGTGATTCCGAGAAGATGCCGCCGCTGGATCTGCTATCCGGCATCCCTAAGGAACGGGCTGTGCAGATGGCACTGCGCACGCTTTCGCCGCAGGTTATTTTGCTGGACGAGCTGGGCACGCTTGCCGAAACTGCAGCGCTGGAACAGGGTTTTTACAGCGGGGTGGACTTTGTTGCAAGCGTCCATGCCGCAAGCGTGGAAGAAGCCGCCCGGCGGCCGCAGGTGCAGGCGCTGCAGCGGCATGGAATGCTGCGTGTATTTGTACTGCTGCACGGCTGCACAGCGCCGGGAAAAGTCCGGCAGGTCTGCACGGTATGATGCAGCTTTTTCATTGGGCAGCGGCTGCACTGCTCCTGCTGTGCGGGTGGCTGACCGGCTCTGTATTTCAGGTCAGAACAGAGCAGCATATCCTGCAGCTGCAGCGCACCGTGGAGCTGTTGCAGCGCATCCGGCAGGAGATTGCTTACCGCAGGCTGGATCTGGAACAGCTGCAGCGGTGTCTCGTGCAGGAAAAGCTGCTGGAAAGTGATGAAGCACAAAAACTGCAGGAAATTCCGGCACCGGAAAGATTTGATGATGCGGAACGCCTTTGCTTTGAGCAGTGCTTTGCCGGCCTTGGCCAAAGCGAAGCGGCGCAGGAATGCGAACGACTGGATTATTACTCGGCCCGTTTTGAAGCATTCCTGCACCAGGCGCAGCAGAAAGCGGCATCCGGGCAAGGCTTACCGTGCAGGCTTGGCCTTGCAGCCGGCGCGGTGGCAGCACTGATTCTTTTGTAGTGGCAGGAGGACGAAAACTTGGAGATCGACCTTGTGTTCAAAATTGCAGCGATCGGTATTATCGTGGCCGTCCTGAACCAGCTGCTGATCCGTTCCGGCCGGGAGGATCAGGCCATGATGACGACCCTTGCGGGTCTTGTGGTAGTGCTTTCCATCCTTGTCAAGCAGATCAGCGCACTGTTCGTTACCATCAAGTCGCTGTTTGCACTATGAGTACATCTTTTTCCATTCTGGGGGCAGTGGTCGTCTTTGCAGCGGCGCAGCTTCTGCTGCGGAAGGATGCACCGGCCTATGCGTTTCTGCTGTCCGTTGGCGCAGCATTGTTTGTGCTGCTGCAGCTTGGAGTGGCGGTGCAGGAGCTGCTTCGGAATGTACTGGCTTTCAGCCGCCGGGTGGACGGGCCTGCATTTGCCTGCCTGCTGCGCTGTGCCGGAATTTTGCTGTTGACCGATTACGCGCGGACCCTGTGTGAAGAAGCTGGTGCGGATACTCTGGCATGGTGCGCCGGGTTTGCGGGCCGATGTTTGGTTCTGGCGGCAGCATTTCCTCTGCTGGAAGAGATCTGCCAGAAGATCTGGGGGCTTGCCGCATGATAAAAAAATTCCTGCAAAAAGCGGCAGCGTTTGTAT